>ERZ1034980.46-NODE-46-length-120237-cov-93.927061_pt1 | contig 120237 bp, 134 predicted proteins | sample MGYA00520622_ERZ1034980 | MGnify/ENA primary metagenome ERZ1034980 (study PRJEB33766, sample SAMN09781791) | gut metagenome | biome: gut microbiome | host: Homo sapiens | place: Madagascar | study: EMG produced TPA metagenomics assembly of the PRJNA485056 data... | reverse complement strand
GAGTAGAGAGACTACCCTTCCCAGGAGTATATATATGCCATAATATATATGCTTTCAATGCATAGCCCTTAAGGTCATGACGGTAAATTCCGTCCGGTACTTCTCTTCTACCGTTTTCTAGCGAAGAGAAAAAGAAAGACACCGCGGTGATCAAGCGCAGTGTCTGTAAGATAAGCTTTGAATTTTAAATTATTGAAATTTAACCTTTAAAACTTTAATTGTGTAGGTTTCACCCCACACTACCAGAGTTGTATTTCTACTTCTCCGGTGTCTCGCTTGCAAACTCGCAATTAATATCGATGCTTTGTTTTTCCAGGTTTATTGATGTCACGAGTTTGGTTGGATTGTGCTGTAACACCATCCATAAAGCTATAAGTAATGCTAAAACCTTAAAGATTTTTTTAATCGCTATCTTTGCAAGCTTAAATTGATGCTCTTCACTCTTCATAGTCCACCTCCCTTCTGCCGTATGGCTAAAGTAAATATAGGGGATTTTTGATTTGGACAGAACATCCAATTTTGATATTTCTAATTGTAGGTGTGTGCAAAGCCGAGGCACACTCTCGGCTATCCTACAATTAGTAAATATATCACTAGACTTTATTGTTGTAAAGTCAGAACGTAAGTTCATAAAAGTCAGAGGATTTATTTAAAAAACAGTTGACTTTTTACGTAATATAGCATATTATATTCATAGGAGAGATGCCAGCAGAAATGCAAAGTAAGGATGAACGGGACGACTCATTCTTCCTATTGGGGAGCGTAATAAATACCATAAAATATTTCCAGATTCTTTCATATTCTGGGCGTTGTCCACTAAGAATAAAAGGTAATTAGGTGTCTACACGGACACTTTTTTACGTTATGGAGAATATATGTTAACGAAAGAAGATTTGTTATCACAAAGTACTCTACCTAATATTTCTGATATTTCACTATTAATATATACGGAATTTTCAGAACAATTTTTGATGAACAGAAAATTACATTATTTTTTTACGGACGAAACAGATATGATGGTTGAATTTAGAGAATGGGGTATTTACCATATGTTATCAATTCAACACATCAATAGTAGGATTAAGAATCATACATTTTTTGAAGCCGTACATAATGGATTAGAATTATCTTCATTTGAGGAAGACAGAGCAATTAAGCAGCGATATAAAAAACACAAACAAAGAATCACAGCATTTTCATGCCTTTATTATTCATTGATTCATGGTGATGCATTTTTTATTCCATCAGGGCATGTGAAAAATACTGCAAAAGTAGAAGCTGATTATTTAATATTTCATATGTCTGATACTAAAGGGCTTAATTATGGCTTATGTAAAGTTGGAGATGTATATGTTCCAATTACAATTCTTCTTTCCAAATCATCTGATCCAGATGAATACCTGGAGGATTCTATTCAAAAAATTATTAAAAAACTAGAAATTCTTGATATAAATGATAATATATTAGGGACAATTGATAAAACATAAAACAAACGAATAAGTCAGTTTTTCTGCACCGATACATAATCTCTATATAAAAAATAAAGTTTATAATCTACCATGCGAAAAGGCCATGTTGTATACATGGTCTTTTTCTATACCAAATTGATTATAAAAGTAAATACAGAACGTAGGTTCACTATTTTAAGAAAGGATTCATCCATGAAAAATATTTCCTCCAAATTAAATTGTAAAATTCGTTTCATAAAAACCTCTCTTTATATGGAGAAAAGATTTATTACAAGAAAATTTAAATATTTTGTCTTGTATACTAAAGCAGTCTTTTATTTTATATTCGATAAAAGAAAATGTTTTCTATTAAAAAACGAAATTGAAACACAAAAATTATGTGATATTATTGATGATAGAACACTTTATTTATCATAATTATTTTCCAGGTCTCCATCTACACAACTATAACATTTTTTGAAGAATTATATACTTGCGTTATATAAGAAAAATCATTTTTCCATTTTTGTATTGCAGTATACATATTTAAATTATTTTTCCTGGTATTAATAAGCCACTGTAAAAAATCCAGTGTCTGAGTAAGCGTTACTATGTTTCTTTCAATTAAAAAATGTAATAGTTGATGTCTTTCTTTATCCGATACATTATCATTCGAATTTACTGTATAACCACAAATTTTAAAAATTGATTCTGTATTTAAATGCTTGAAAGATACTGCCTTATCAATATTATTATAAACGCGGCATAAAACTTTCCCACATTTTGAAAGAGCTATATAATCATTTTCATACATATAATATACTTTGCAATCGGAACAATATAATAATGGAAGAATTTTATATGCGATATTATAACAGGTATCTATCATAAAGAAAACCCCATTAATTATGCAAGTAGAATGGTGATCCCTTGTACATTTACGTAAAGATGATTTAATTATAATATCTGTAAAATCAATAATATCATATTGGATTGGGTTTAGTATATTATGTTCAGAATCATATGTACTTTGAGAACTTATTAAGTAATCAATATAAGCATCCACTTTCTCTGATCTTTGTATATTGCTATTATACAGATAAAAAGTTCGACCAATATAATAATATGTCGCTAACTCAATATATGGAATATCATGATTCACAGATTGAAAAGGAAGTTCTACAATAATAGAATAATCAAATTTTAAGTGCTGATAATTGAAAATTTTATTTATACGTACAGTTAAGAATCTATATGAATCCACAGGAATTATAGAATATGTATCCCATCTTAATTTATCTTTATTGAATTCAATATCACATTCAATAAAAATATTTTTGCAGTAATTGATTATTTCATTATCCCGTCGGGTAGGTTTAAAAATTTCAGTTATAGGAATTTGAAAATTATTTGATAAAATATTAATTTCTGCTTCCATTGTAGAAAATATTCGATTATTTTCAGAAGAATAATTTTCATTTATGTATTGTGCGATTTGATAATATACATCCATAAAATTTATATTATATTGTTGACAATATATAAAAATATTTCCCCACACATAGTTATACATATTTTTCTCCATATGAAAGATATTATTTACAAGAAACTGTTATTTTCCAGGTCTCCATCTATGACCACATTTCTGACAAACATTTACAGGCTGACCTGATCCAAAGAATCCGGTGAATATAGAATATCCTCTTGAAGTGGTGGAAAAATATATTGAGCCACATTTAGGACAATGTGGTTTATTGAGGTTAGCTTCCACTGTTCTGTAATCTTTATGAACATATCCCTCATAAGGTGGTTTTTCATCATAAAAGTATGGATCTCCTGTAGGAATAAATTTCTCAGGAGCTTTCTTAAACCTTATAATATATCCAATCAGTTCATTACGTACAACACCATCAACTGGCATCCCAGCATTTGTAATAATGACGTATGCTTCTGACATTTGTGGTGGAGTCATCTTTCCATCTGGGTTGACAATATTAATAATATATTTTACTAATTCAGACAAATTATACTTATTTCCATTATACTCACATATGTTTTGTTTTTTTTCAATTTCTTTTTTTAACGGGTAGCCACAATTAATACAAACTTCAGAAGCATCTGAAATTTTCTTTCCGCACTCAGGGCAATCAATCAATGCCATACTTTATCTCCTTTATGTACTATAGAATAATAGATAGGAACTATTATATCATAAGCTGTTTAAATCATCAAGCGCAGGAGCTGAAGTATCAGACATTGCTTCTGGTCTTAAAGTTGCTTCTAAAAATGGAATTCCTCTTAAAGATTACCTAAATACATTACAAAATGTTGATGCAGATAAATTGGGAAAAGCTTTTAATCTTGCAGGTTTTCCAAAAGAAGTTGCTGCGTCAGCAGCACAAGCAAGTAATTTTAGTGGTTCTATTTCGGATGTTGTTAAAGCCTTTGACTTATTTAATTCAGAAACTTCTGGATTTAAAGGCAAAATCAATACTATTAAAGATGGATTTTCTAAAGGTGCAAAATCTATTGTATCTGGACTCTCATCAATCGGAAAAACTGCTCTGAAATTTGCAAAGACACCACTAGGGGCACTAACAATTGGACTTACAGCTGCTACCGCTGGTTACAATGCATATAAAAAGTTACAAGAAAATGGATACAAAAAAGCAACAAATCAGAGTAATGAATGGTCCGAAAGAGATAAAACTCTTACCGATCAAACCGCTCAATATGAACAGTTAAAAACTCAGTTAGATTCTGGAGCATTGTCTGCTCAGGAAGAATATAATATTCGTTCTCAGATTTTAGATATCCAGAACCAAATCGTAGATACTTATGGATCGCAAGCATCAGGGATTGATCTGGTAAACGGAAGTTTACAGACCCAGCTTGATTTATTACAGCAAATTCGTTCTGATGATCAAAGTGATGCACAGAAGTTCCTTGATGACAATAGTGGTTTCTTTGGAGGCGCTAGTACCGCCAAAAGAAAAATGGAAAAAGAAGAAACATATTCTATTGTATCCGGTTTCCAATCCGGAACTGAACAAACAGATATAATTGATAAGGCTATTAAATCTGTTAATGAGAAATTTGGAAAAGAACTTCTTAAACCAGATATTAATACTACGACTGGGGAATATCAACTTAATTTCAAAGGAAATGTGACCGAAGCCAATAATGTATTGACAACATTCAGAGATACACTAGAACAAATTGAGGCAGAAAGTGATCAGGCCGGTCAAGGATTTTTTGATAATATTTATGATGGTATCGCAAGTAGTATCAAATCTAATGATGATGTAATAGATAAATGGCAAGATTTATACGATCAAACTCGAAAAGCTGAGTTACTTACAGATAAAACTCAATATGGTCCTGGAGACAATCAGAAGAAAGCAACAGAATGGTTAAAGGATTATTCAGAAGCTGTAAATAATTATAATGACGCGTTAACCTCCGGAAGCCAATCTTCCATTGATACCGCCAGAGAAGCATATCAAAATACGTTTGATTCTCTGCCAAAAGATTTAAAAAAGACATATCAACCAGAAATTGATGAAATCACTGATTCTTTAGATGAAGCAAATGTTAAGAAAAATGAATTTTCTCAAGGGCTTCGTGGAGCTGATGGATATGACAAAGATTTAAAGAAAACAGCTGATGCAGTCAAGGCATTAAATTTGGATGAGGATGGACTTTTAAATCTTATTCAGCCAGGTTCAAAAAATATTAATAAAGATATCCAGAGTCTTATTGACGCTGCTCAGGAGGCCGGTGTTATTACTGGAACTTCAAGTGTTGATGAACTTACACCATTAATATCTCTACTTGGAGAACTTGGCGTTGTTTCTGTTAATGCCGCATCCAAAATTGATACTACTGCCCTATCCGCTGAACAACTTGCAGAAAAAGTAACTGCAGCACAAACTGCAATATCTAATGTAAATTCTGCTATGTCAGCTTCTAATACTGATGCTGGACTGTCATCTGATAATATGTCTGCTATCGCTGAATCATTTGGTAAGTTAGATAATTATAATGCCGGAGCATTATTTACTAATACCGCTAAAGGTATCAAAATGAATTCTGATGCATTGAAAGATCTAATCCAGGCACAGCACGATGCCGATTCAAAAGATCTTGAGGCACGTATTAAAGGTCAGAATGAAGAACTTCTCAAACAGAATCATATTCTAAAAGATGCTGAGAAGCAAAATGATCAAGGTGCTGTGAACGCTGCAAAAGAGCAAATTGCTAATATTCAAGCTGCTATCGATATGATGGAGCAAGGACGTTCTCAGTTATTTGCTTCTTATCAGCAACAGATGAAAGAAGTTTCTGACTTCCAGGCAATTCAAAATGCCAAAAGCACTGCGAATGCTGGTAATCAGTATGATTCTATGGTTACTGACATAAAAACAGCTAAAAAAGCACTTGATAATGGGCTGACTAATACTGATGATTTTAAATCTGTAGCTAAATATCTTTCTCCTTATGGATTTGATGATGCGGATAATTTCGCTGAAAATTATAAAAAGGCAACAAGGTATTTTACAGATGATCAATCAGGTATTATCAACTTTTTAACTGATCTTCAGTCTAAAGGACTTGCAGCTCTTAATACATTGAGTGACGGAACGCAGCAATGGACAACCACATTTGGAGATGCTGAAGAAGCAGCTAAACAAATGTATATGGGCCAGGAATGGTTCGATGATATGTTTAATAAGGCCGAAGAATATGGAGCATTTAATTCATTCATTTCTTCTGCTGAAGAAGGAAAACTACAGATTGAAGATATTGCAACTAAACTTGCAGACGCTAAAACAAAAATGGCAGAATTGCAGGCTCAAGGTGCAGATCAGTATGCTTTAGATAATCAACAGGCAGTTATTGACAAATATACTGCTCAGTTAGAAAGTTCTCATAAGGCTTTAGATGATTATACTGCAAATAGTGGTAAAAAATATGCCGAAGAACTTCAAACTGCTAAGAAACAGCTTGACCAAATGAGCAAAGATATCGCTGATGAGTCAGATGCAAACGTAAGAAGGCAACTTGAAAATAACTTTGACGCTCTAGCTAAAAAGTACGGAATTGATACCAAAGATTATGCTGTAGACGAAAAATCTTATCGTAAAAAGATGGATTCACTTGGTGTAAATACATGGGAAAATCCTGCTTCTGCAAAAGATATGGGATTTGAAAAAGGTACTCAAGAAGCAAAAGATTACGCTTCTGCTGTTGAAACATTAAAGAAGGCTCATGAAGAAAATGATTCCGCCATGGAACAGGCATTTAATACTCTTTCTAATTATAATTCTGAGCAGTTAGAAGGAATTAAATTAGGTGATGGAGCTTATAACGTTGATGGTCTCAAAGACGCAGAAGATGCATTACAACATATCGCTGATCAAACTGGACTTACTAAAGAGCAAATTGTTAGTGCATTACAAGGTCTTGGCGTATTAAAAATAGATACTGATACTACTGATTTGACAAAATTGAATGAAGAAGCCACCACTGCTCAAGAAAAATTGAATGAATTAACTGGCTCCACTTATAAGTTTGATTTTGACACATCAGATTTGGACACTATTAATAAACAAATTGAAAAGGCAAAAGAGCAATTAGCACTATTTCAGACAACTGACTCTGAGGGTAATAAACATATTGACTATTCTCAAGAAGGTGCTAAAGAGGCAACTACTGTTTACGAAGCTTCAATTCGTCAACAGCAAAACGCTGAATATGGAAACTCTTCTATTTCGCAGGTAGATACTTCATCTATTGAAGGAACTACAAGAGACTGCATTGTTGCTGCACAGCAATTTATGCAAGCCAAAAATGAAATGGATGTTCAAACTCAGTTGGCTCAAGAAGGTGCTGAAAATACGCTTGATGACGCAACACAAAAATGTCAGACAGCATATGAAAATTTGCAAACTGTTGCAAAAGATAATAATATTGATATAGACACTTCTGATATTCAGACTGCCGAGGATGAATTACTTGGTTTAACAGATCAAGATTTGTCAGCGAAGTTTGATATAGATACTTCTCAGCTTAATGCCGCTCTTAGTGAAGTACAACAGCTTCAATCTGAAGGTAAAATTAATTCCCAAATTAATCTTGATATTAATGCAGACACAATGTCAATTGATGATATTGATACTAAAATACAAGAATTAACTAATGAGAAAAAATCTTTAATAATTCAGAATGATGTTGAAGGCGCTGACAAGGTACAAAATCTTATTAATTATTTACAAGAATTAAGAGATAAAAATATATCTGTTGTAGCAGCAACTGAAGGAGTCGATTTAGTTAACCAATTACAGGGAAGAATTTCTGAATTACAGGACAAAAATGTTTCTATTGATGCAATTGTTCAAGATGCAGAAGTTTCTGATTTAGTTGCACAAATTGCTGCTCTTCCGCCAGAAGTTCAGATATCTATTGGTGTAGATGAAAGTAATGTAGGAAATGCAGAAGCTATTAAAGCACAGATTGAATCTGATCCTGCAAGTGTTAGTGTAAATTATACCAAAGGTGATCAGGAACCTGCTGAGGATAAAAAAGCTGATGTAAATTATACATTAGGATCTCAGGAGCCACCGCAACCAAAATCAACAGATGTAACATATACTTGGGGTGGGCAGGATCCGCCTAAGCCAATGACGGCTTCTGTCACTTATATAGGTAGCCCAAGTAAAACAGTTCCTGCTACAGGCACATTTAAAGCTTCTGCTACTGGTAGCGCTTATAATATGTTAAATATGACAGCAGCTTACGCCAAAGGTACCAATGTCGGCATTAAAGACGACGGTCCATCACTTGTCAATGAAGTAGGTATTAACGGTCACTCTGAATCTATAGTGCGTGATGGAGTATGGAGCCTATTACCTGGCGGCGCTCACATAGAGAACTTGAAAAAAGGAGATATTATTTTCTCCGCTTCTCAAACAGATGCGTTGTTAAAACATGGTGCTATTTCTGGACATGCAAGAGCATATGCTCAAGGTTCTTTAAGAGATTCTAGCATGATTAATATTGCTCCTGCTCATTATACTACTGGGTCAAGTAGTTTAACTATTAAAAAGCCAACTGCGTCTACGCCAACAAAACAAGACACCAATGCCAATACTCATGCTCTTAGCAAGAATACCAATGCTGTTAATAATAATTCCAAATCTACCTCAAAGGCAATTGATGAATTAATCAAAAAGTTTGATACAAATGTAAAAGACTGGATTGAAATTGCAATTGATCGTACTGAGAAGTTGCTTAATAAATATCAGAACAATGCTGAAAGTGATTATACTGGATATCACAAATCTGATTCCTATTATAAAAAATCAATCGAAACCCTCACCACTGAGATTTCTCAACTTGAACAATCTTTAACAAAATACAAAGAGTATTCTGATCAAGTAGCAACTGGTGTAGGCCTCTCAGCGAATCTCAAGCAAAAAGTTCAGAATGGTACTATTGATATTCAACAGCTTACTGAGGAAGATAAGAAACGTGTTGATGCTTACCAGAACTGGTGGAATAAATATCTTGATGCTCAGGAGAATCTTGAGACTAAGAGACAGGATCGTCTGGATCTGGCTAAAGCTAGAGTTGAAAATGTCTATGAGAGATACGATGCAATGGCTGGAAAACACAGCTCTACAGCTGAATATTATAAGACATTGCAGGAAAATCGTGTAAAACATGGTCTTTCACAGTATCCTGGAGCTAAAAATCCATCTATTTGGTATAAAGAGATGGGTAAACAGTATGATTCCTTAGCAAAAGAAAAGAAAACCAGACAGAACGAGGCAAAGCAAGTCAAAGATAAAATGAAGGAGTATCTTAAAACTCCAGGAGCCAAGAAAACTGATAAAGCATATCTTGAGCTGGTTAAAAGTCAGACAGAATTAAAGACTACTATTATTAGTCTTGATAATGATATGCTTGATCTGAAACAGGCTATGGAAGACGCACGAGAAGAACACCTTCAATGGAAAGTTGATCGTTGGGAACGAGCAGGATCTAAACAGGATGCTGTTATAAATTATAAGAAAATCACCACCGATCCAACACGACGAATCTCCGAAAAAGATTATACAGAACGTATTAAAACACAAAGTAATGAAATGGTTGCTTTGGAAAATAAACGTCAACAAATTTCTAACTGGTTAGCTCAACATTATGAGACTCCTAATAATGAAGAATATCAGAAAAAGGCAGAAGAATTGGCAAGTATCAATAAAGAACTTATTCAAGGTATGCAAAATATCGAAGAATGGAACAAAGAAATACTTGCACTTCGTTGGAAACCAATCGATGATCTTCAGGATAAGCTTTCTACTGTTGTATCTGAACTTCAGACAGCTCAGAAATTATTAGGAGATGCTGATAGCTTCTATAATGACGATGGATCATTTACACAGAATGGCCTTACGAATATTCTTCTTATTCAAGAACAGATTGATACTACAAAAGATAAATTGGCAAATTATCGTGAAAGTCTTAATAATTTGGATAAATTATATAAAGCTGGATGGTATAGCGCTGATGAATATAACCAGAAACATGCTGAAATCTTAAAGAATCTTCAGCAGGAATCTTCCACTTTAGCTGATTTGAAGCAGAACATGCTTGATATGTATACTACTCAGGTTACTAAAGAAAATGATCTTCTGCAGAAGAATATCGATAAGAGAAAAGATGCTTTAGATGCAAAAGAGAAGTATTATGATTATGATAAGACTTTGAAAAAGAAATCTAAAGACATCAACACTTTGAAAGCACAAATTGCTGCTCTCGAAGGAACAAGTTCTGCTGCAAGTAAGGCGCGGCTTGAAAAATTAAGAGCTGAACTTTCTGATGCGGAAGATGACATGGCTGATACTATGCATCAGCATGAAGTCGACATGAAAAATACAGGTTATGAGAATTTCTCAGAATCTGCAAATAAAGCTCTTGATAATACTCTTGATGCTGTAAAGAAAAATGCTGCATTCCAGAATGCTATTATAAGCAACATGTTATCTAATGTGACATCAAATTATGATAGCACCTATAAACATCTTGGTGATGTCATGGATTCATTTGGTATGAAAGTTTCTCAGACATTTGACCAAATGATTACCAAAACAGCAAATTTCAATACTGCAGCCGTAAATGCAACAAAAGCATGGCAGACTATTACCAGCATGAATACATCTGCGCCTTATAAGGGATCACAGGCAGCTCAAAACGCTGGTAACGGTGCTATAGATCGTAATGATGATAAGAATGGAGCCGGTGATTTAAATGACGGCAATAAGAATAGATGTGTCTTAAAACTTGATAAACATACTATTTATCTTCTTGACGGAGGTAAAGATAGTGTTAAGCTGAAAGCGTCTTGGACAGGCACACCAGCCGATCCTAAAATTACATGGACATCAAGCGATGAAAAAGTAGCTATTGTAAATAAAAGCGGTAAGGTTACTGCAAGGCAAAAACTTGGAAAAACTATAATTACCGCTTCTGGAGACGGATCAAAAGACACTTGTACCGCTTACGTAATAAGATATAGTGTCTATACAGCTATGAAAGAATTTGCCGCTAATCGTGGTCTTTCTATGTCTGATGATGAATTAAGGGCTGGCTTAGAGTACGGTTATAATTCTAAAGGTAAAACTCAAGATGATTATAATAATGGATTATTAAAGGCAAAACTTTCAAACTGGTTTAATGCTCTCCCGGCAAGACCAGAAGGAACCGGTAATATTCCAGACGGAACCAGTGGTTTAGCTTCTTATTTCATGAAGAAAGGCAAAAAAGTAAATCGTAATAATTTACAGGAACTGGCAAATATTCTTGGAATCGAAACACCAGGAGCTTCAAAATATGAATCTTGGGGAAGTCCTCTTAAGAATAAAATCCTGAAAGCATACAAATCTTATGGTTTCTCTAAAGGTGGAGTTGTACGTAACGGTATCCCGGCAAGCATACTTGATATGATTGGTGCAGATGCTTTAATTCCACGAGGGGATTCCACCCTGATTGGTGCAAACCCAGGTGAAACTGTTCTGACTGAAGAATTTACAAAACAACTGAAGCCTACAGTTGCTACTCTCAATGAGTTCAATGAAAGAATGGCTCGGACACAACCACTAACTTCTATCCCGTCTAATAATACTACAAACAATGTTTCTGATGAATATAATTTCACAATCAATGTTGCAAGTATTTCAGGCGATCAGGATATTAAACAACTTGCTTATAAGATCAGTGATATTATTGCTGATAGAAGCAAACGTAACATGAGAAAACTATGATTTATATAAAGGGACTGTGCTCAATGTACAGTCTCTTTTTAAATAAAATATGAAAGAGGTGAAAAAATAATTGCTACAGTTTGAATTTAATGGACATACATCTGATGAATATAATTTGATAGTTACTGGTATAAGTGAAAATGATAATATTGCAGCAAAAGATTTACAGTTAGGGCAGAAAAATAAATATCGGCCAAGAGAAAATCATTTTGGTGCAATATATAATGGAAACTACTCATTTGTTGTTGGTGCAATGAGGAATCCGTGTAGAAATCATAATGTAGTCCCAACAATAAAGAATGGGATTCTTAAATATGATAAAACTTATACTCCTACTTTAAAAAATGGCATTCTTACATTCCCAATGAATTATACTGCTTCTATCAAAAATGGTATTCTAACTTCTAACAATTCAGATTATCTATTATCTAATGATGTTCGTAGAATCAATGCATGGTTGACTTCTCCTCAATATCCCAAACTTTTTAGATTTATTGATGATGAATATTTTTCAGAGCAGATAGAATTTTTTGCAACCATTACAGAAGTGAACACAGAACACACATCTCTTCCATATGATTTAACATTTCAAGTAACCTGTGATGCTCCATGGGGATACACACCTGAAATTACTCATAATTTTACTTCATCTTCTGTCCTTACAAGAAGATATACGATCACCAATAATTCTGATTGTTATGAAGATTATATTTACCCAATGATAAAAGTATCTCCAAAAAGTCATGGAACAATCACTATAAAAAATGTTACTGATGACAACAAAACTATGAGAATAAATAGTCTTAAAAATGATGACTTTTATATAGATTGCCAGCATTTAAAAATTTATGACATTACAAATTCTATTGTTACTTTTGAAGATTTAGGAATTTCTGACGTAGACGATATTTATTGGCCAAGGTTAGCTTATGGAGATAATATATTCGAATTTACTGGAGATGCTGAATTTGAAATCTCATATAGAGAGCCGAGGAAGGTTGGTGCGTTTGCATGAAGATAAATCATTATTATGATGTTTATAACAGAACAGAACCAGCCATTATATATCTAGCCAAACCGGGCAAAAGGTTATTATGTGCTCTTGGCGGGATTGATACCTCTTCTGTCTCTTTAAGTCTTAGGACAAATAATACAGCAGAACTTACATTTATTGTTGATAAGTACGTTGATGAAATGATATCTGATGGTTATGAAGAACTTGATGAATTCATGGAGTTGTTTTGTGACGGAATCTGGTTCAAAATCGTTGATCCTCCAAATATCACAAATGATGGTATGCAGGAAACCAAAGAAATTACAGCTGAATCTTATGAGATCATGCTGACACAGTATCATTTGAATGAATTCAAGATTAATATGGGTGAAGAAGGCTCATATGAAATGATGTATCAGAAAGAACATGATACAAGTAAATTTTATCAGGTAAAGTTTCATGATCCTGATAATGAAGATTTGAGTTTCTTACATATTGTTTTGAAACATGGAGATGTCCCTGGTTGGAAGATCGGATATGTAGATAATATCACTCCAGATGATGATGGAGTACTGCTTCCAAATAGTATATGTAATTTTGATGTTGATGATAAAAGTGTTTATTCATTTTTGACACAGGAAGTATCTCAAGCATATAAATGTATCTTTGAATTTGATACCGTAAATTTACTTATCAATGTATACCGTCCGGCAAGTCTTGGAAAAGATACGAATGTTGTGCTTGGATTCAGAAACATTCAAGATGATGTTACGATCAGCAGAGATAATAGTTTAGTCACTCAGTTTTATGTGGAAGGACTTGAGGAATATTATATTGATGCTGCAAACTATGGCACCAATGTTATTGAAGACTTAACATACTTCTGTAAAGAACCATATATGGATGCGACTCTACAAGAGAAATATAAAGCATGGCAGGAATACAGAGAAGCACATAGGGATGAATATTGTAATCTTTCTAAAGATTATAATAAAAATCTCGAAGTATTGGCTGAGCTTATGAACAGAGTCCCGGTAGATAGTGCTCAAACAAGTTGGTTTGGAAAAAAAGTTGATGATCTTAAAGAAGCATACGATGCTAACATGGCTATTATTAAAGGCCTGGAAGCTATTCATGTTGATGAAGAAGGAAATTTCGATCTTAATGATTTAAAGAATTCTTCTGATTGGCCCATGTATGAATCAATTATGAACTATACTCTCCCATCTATTGTAGCTGCATTACAGGCACAGGACGAAATTGTAACAGGATACGGAAAAGGTAACACTATGTCCTGCATAAATCCTGTAGTCCTTGATGAGTCATGGTTCTTGACCGGATCAGCGCAGTTTACAACCGTACAGATTGATAATGCTCCGGCATGGGGAATTACAAGAGGAGTCAAAGTTTCTGGAAATGGTGGGATTTATCAGCATAATATATCTATAGAGCCTAGCCAGAGATACACTTTAAGCTGTTTTGTCAAAGGCTCCGGTACATTTTATCTTGGATATAATAATACTGGAGAAGAAAGAAAAACCGTAAGCTATCAGATCACTTCTTCCTGGCAGAGAGTATTTACATCTTTCAATCTGAATTCACATCTGATTGATGTGTCATTTACTGGTAATTCAGAATTTACTGCATGTGGATTCCAGTTAGAAATGGGTGACTCTCCTACTCAGTTTGGATATTTCACTCAGTCCGAATCAACAATGAAAGCTTATGAAACCGACTGGAAGCTTTATGGAATTGCAGAATTAAAAACTAAGATTGCTACTTATGATGGATGCATCAAAGAGCTTAAGAAAAACGGATATGCAGGAACTTATAATCCTCTCTCTGATTATCAGGAAGCATATTTCACACAGATGCATCAGAAATATTTGGATTACCAGAATCTTAAGTCTCAAGCTGAAGCTGCTCTGGCAGAACGTCAGGCCGAATATGATGCTGCAAAAAAGCCAGAAATACAAGAAAAAAGGAATCAACTTGCGAAAGATGTTCTGATAGAAAACTTTGGGAAAGTGCAGGATAAACTCCCAGGCTTTACAGATAAGGAATTATACATTATAAAGAGTCTGTACTCTCAGGCAACTTATACGAATGAGAATATTATTGTTACTACTCTTGATTCTACTGTTGATGCAGTAGATAAATCAGTCACCTTATACAAAGATGCTCTTGAGGAACTGTATGTAGAGTCTCATCCACAATATACATACACAGATACGGTGGATAATATTTATGCTCTACCAGAGTTTAAAGAATATCATAAGCAGCTCTCAGTTAATGATTTTGTTCGGCTCGGACTCTCTGATACACGCTATGTTAAGCTTAGAGTAATCAATATTACTTATAATCCATGTGATCTTGATGAATCTATGGAACTGACTTTCTCAAATGTCATCACTTACAAATCAAAGAAAGATGACTTTACAAATCTTCTGAACGACACAGTTAATACTGCCGATCGTAATGGCGGTAGAGTAAGTTCAGTCAACAAATCCAATACTACTGATTACGTCATTACTGCTGATGTAATCAAACAAATCTTTTCAAATCCTATATTCAATACAATGATGGGTGGAACTTCTGCTGGCGGAGCGGGATCCGGAGGAAATATTAATGCTCAGACTATCGTGGCTGAATTAGTCAAAGCCAAAGAAGGTGTATTTGATAAACTCACAGCCGATACTGCTTTTATAAAGTATCTTGATGCAAACCTGATATCAGCAGATACTATTGCTACTCGTGTGCTTAATGCGAAACAGGCAAATATTGAAAAGCTATCTGCTAAGATTATAGAATCTAATCAGATTAATGCTGATATGATCAATGTGAAGAATCTTCTTGCAGGAAATGCTGGTGTAGGCAATCTCCAGGCAGTGCATCTTACTGCTCAGAATGTAACTATTGACCAGGCAGTTATTACAGATCTTATTGCTAAAAAGATGACTGTAGCTGACTTAAATACTCATACTGCTACTGCGGATGAGTTTATGATCATTTCTAGTGGTAAAGCTGGTATTGCCTTTAAGAATAGTACTCAGCAGTTCTATGATTCAACAGGAGCTGTTAGGGTACAGATTGGTCAGGATGGCACCGGAAAGTTTAATTTTGTTGTTAAGAATGGTGATAAAGCAGCATTATTTGATGAAAATGGTATTACTCAGACAGGTATTCCTAATAACACCATTATTAATGATATGATTACTAATGGAACTATCGGTAAGGAAAAATTAAGCTTCACTCTTGTAGAACCGAATGAACAAGGCGGAATTGATATCAGCCAAGTATACATTGATGGTAAGCAATTTGGCCAGGAGTATACCTCATTCAAAGACCAAACAACTGACCAGATCACTAACATTACTGATCCTCAAAAGGGCCAAATCGTACAGAGCATACAGAACAGTTTGTTCAATAAAGACGGATCATCTATTTATACCAAATATACAGAGTATAAACAAACTGTTGATGGAATTACTCAGACGGTTTCAAATAATAAGTTTGATACGGACAAAAAGCTTGATGCTGTATCTACATCTATAACACAGACTGCTGATAAGTTGAATCTTATTGCTACTGGTGGAACCGGAGAATCTAAATTAGAGCTAACTCCAGACTTTATAAATCTTGTTTCATCTAAGGTTGTAGGTATTAAAGCAGATCAGATCAATATTGATGGTGTGATTACAGCAATCAATACCAATGGTACAACTGCAGGTAAGACTCAGATTGATGCTGGAGCTATCAGTACAGAGAATGTTAATGCTCTCTTGATCAGAACAGGAAAGCTAAAATCTAATAATTACAAGGATCCTTCAAACACTTCTCCTCTTTATTCCCAGGCTGGAACATTGATTGACATGGAGAATGGTGCTATTACTTCGAAGAACTTTAGTATAGACGTTTCAGGAAATGCTCATTTCAAAGGTGATGGAGAGTTTGGTGGAAAGATTTCTGCTAATTCCGGTTATATTGGTGGCGAAAAAGGTTTCGTTATTGAAGCTGGAAAATTATATTCTGGATTAAAAGATTTTCCTGTTAAACAGCCCTCTTCTATCTCAACGAATAAAAATGTATATGTTGGGACCAATGGTATCGCTCTTGGTGATGGTAATTTTATGGTTGATTCCAATGGTAAGCTGTATGCTAGTCAAGGTGAATTCACAGGAAAGATTATTACTGATTCTGGAATTATTGGTGGATGGACAATAGCTGCCAATTCATTGAGTAATAGGGATGGAACTATAAGCATAAGCCCGGATGGAATTAAATGGGGAAATTATCTTAATATCAATAGCAAAGAAGCCACATTTAGTGGTAAATTATCAGCTGCTACAGGTACATTTACAGGTGCAGTTACTGCTACTTCTCTCACGCTCAGTGGATGCAAGATCGATTATGATACAGATATTAAAAATAAGCCTGATATTCCATCAGACTTGACTTTATATATAAAGCAAGATGGAACTATTGGAAAACTTACAGAAGAAGTACAAAATATTCCAACTGGTACAAAAGGATTTAAAGTATCATCTGATGGTTTACTTCAAGCCTCAAACGCTGTTATTTACGGAACTATTTATGCTTCAGCAGGTACTTTTTCAGGAATCGTTGATGCTACAGAATTATCTGCTAAACAAGCATACTATTTATATGATAATTATTTATCTGATAAAATGCAAATCATATGGACTAACTCAAATCAATATTATTGGGATCCTAGCAGTGGATATAGCGGTTTTGAAATTGGTATACCAAAATCATCAGGGCGCAATGGTATTGTATTCACAAGTCAAAGACGGACAGATGACACATACCAGTCATGTTTACTTGAAACGAGAAATGGAATTGACGGAAGTTTAGGTGATATTTGTTATAGTTCAGTAGATACAACTATTATAAAATCAGATGATTCAGTCACATCTACATTTGTACGCTTTACGACAAGTAATAATAGCCAACTGGGAGAAATTACATTTTCTATTGCTAGTGATAAATACCCATGTTTTATTCCTGGATATACAGATGTAGAAGATAATTCCGTAAAGGTAAAATTAGGTACTCAAAATCATAAATGGTATCAAGTATATACAAATAATTTATACGCAGATGGTTCTGTTAGATTTGGTGGAATTAACAAGAAAAGTGAAGCAACAAAATACCTTGTAATGGATGATAGCGGTAATCTTGGTTGGAGAACAGGTAATGCTTCTGGTGGTGGCACTTCTGGTAATTATATTCCTATGACTGGTACGAGGGTTAATAATAACATAACTCCTGTAACTGGAACTGTTCACATGAAGTATAATTGTGGCTGGGATATGACTGATAATAAAGGAAATGAAGTAACTGGTATTTATTGTAACTATAGTAATAATACTAATAAAGTTATGATTGCTGATAATTCATATCAAACTATTATTAGAGGTAATGGTATTCAGCTTGGCAATAATAATACGGTTATAAATATTCCACATTTGCCAAATAATACTTCTACATCCAAATATCTCGTAGCTGACGATAGCGGAAATATAGGTTGGAGAAGTGTTACACAAGGAAAAACTTATAATCTGGCAACTGCAAGTACCTATGGCGTTATGTGTTTGTATAATTCTACTGGAAGTAACACAGATGGTACTATGACGCAAGCGGCAATTACTAATGCAATCAATAATGCCGGAGGTGGCGGAGGAGATATACACAGCGGAACTAATGTTTTATCTAAAGCAACTCCTTCATTTGGAATAGAGATAGATGGAAATCTTGCATTTGCAGTAGGAAATAATACAACAAATCGCAATGGTAACTATGTCTCTATGGGTAATTTGTATAATTATTCTAGTAGTGGTGGGAAACAAGTTTACGTCAGAGCTAATGGAACTTTATATTCCGCTAGTTCATCACGAAGATATAAGCATGATATTGTCCCACTAGACATAAATAAAATAAATAAGTTGTATGATTTAGATGTAGTTACTTATAAATATAATCTTGACCATTTTGATGATATGAGTGATCCCGATATAAATAAAAACTTCATAGGTATGATTGCAGAGGATATTGCAGAAATTTGTCCAACGCTTGTGGTGTATAATACTCAAGGACAAGTTGAAATGTGGGACGAATTTCAGTTCCCAGCTTGTCTTTTAGCTCTTATTCAAAATAATCATAAAGAAATAGAATCCCTCAAAAAAGAAATCGAAACGCTTAAACAGGCTATGGAGTAATCCATAGTCTGTTCTATTTAGGAAGTGAAAAAAATATGACAAAACAAGAATATAACGAAAAACTTAAACAGATCAAAGAGCGCAATAAACAGATTGAAATGAAGCGAAATCTTAAAGAAGCAAAGGTTAAGAGATTCCAGCTTAAGAAACCAAATACAAGTAAGTTAATTGTATTTGTGGTATTTCTTATCTGCTTACAGATTCTTTGGTTTAGTGAACATATGGTAAACCTTACCGGTGATACAAGTTATATGTATGCTCTCATCGGTGTACCAGCAGCTTTAATTCCTACGATTTTAGGATATTACGCAAAAGCCAGTAAAGAGAACCAGGTTGGAGGTATTACTTACGATACCGCAATGAGTAATTTAGAAACACAAGAAAAACCTGTATACGACATTGAATCAGATGATGAAGCTGTCGGATAAAACAAACTAATCAGGAGGTATAGCTATGGATGTCAAACAGAATATTCAGGAAATATTATATCTAATTATTACAGGTATTGTTCCACTGCTTATTACTTATGGAATTATATTCCTGAAAGTAAAGATTAAGGAACAGGAAAAGAAATTAGAAAATGATCAGCTTATAAAATATATTGATGCTGCTACTGATGCTATTAGTAAAGCTGTACTCACCGTAAGTCAGACTTATGTAGATACTTTGAAGAAAGAAGGCAAGTTTGACGCAGAAGCTCAGAAAACTGCTAAACAGATGGCGATTGATAAAGCTAAGGCCTTAATTACAGCAGAGTCTAAAGCAGCTATTGAAACATTATATACAGATTTCGAAGCATATCTTAATGATGCCATTGAGTCTTTAGTTAAAGAAAATAAAGATAATAAATAAGAATAAAGGAGTACAAGGATATGAAGAAAACACTTACTAACGCAGAAATTATTTCACTTTATAATACACTCGAAGCAATCAATAGTCGTACAGATTTAGTCCCAGGAGATGTTGATGTATTCTTTGCAAATTCAAAGAATTTAAAAACATTAAAAGCATCTGCTGATAGTATTTCTGAAATCGTACAGGAAGTTATTAATAAGCATTTTACTGATGACAACTCTCATGCAGTTCTTGATGATGATGGTAATGAGACCGGAAACAGAGCTTTAAATGATGATATAAAAGATGAGATTGTTAAATTAATTAATTCTGACATCAATAAAATTTATGCTAAAACTGAGGATTTAGAAATCGTTACTATCCCTGAAGAATCTTTGAAGAAAATGTTTAGTGCTAATGCTGAAAAAATGACGTTTGCTGAGATGACTATTATGAATGAGTTCATTGAGGAGCGTGAGATGTAATGTCAGTAATTGATTGTATTAAAGGAATAATAACCGATACAGGCATACAGAAATATGACTATGAATCATTGGCTAATCTCCCAATATCAGACGTAAGTTTGACTAAAAAAGGAGAATTTGCAGATGCATTTATTGTTGGTCAAAGATTTAGTCAGGTTAACAGTTCTATAGATGAATTGAAGCAAAAAAATACTTCTGAAGATGAATCTATAGAAGCTATAAGAAATGAACTTAATACTGTTCAGGCAAACCTCAACTCTAATGTGCAAGCTATTAATAATACCATTGGAGAATTAAAGAATACTATAGGCACATTGCAAAGTACAGTAAGCCAGTTACAGACTAATTTACAGTCTTTAACAACTAGAGTCACTGCATTGGAAAATAAAAAATAGGCTGATATTTTATCAGTCTATTTTTAATGAAAGGAGGCCGCAATGTATACATTAAAAATCACAGATGAAAACACTGTTACTACTACGGTCAAAGAGACTTTGATGGAACGCAGTAACTATGTTGATAAAATTCAAATTGTTACAAGTAAATTGTATAGAGAACAGATTGATATGTCTGATGCTACTGTTTATATGAAATATAAGTTGCCAGTATCAAATAAAATTAAACTGACTCAGTTAACTGTCAATAATCTTGAATATGAAACAAACTATATACAGTATCTAATTCCTGTAGATGCTGCTCTCACTGCCGAGGCAGGAGACATCGAAGTTTCTTTTACATTCTTAAAGTTGATTGCTAATGAAGACGGCACTTATACATCTTACGTTCGAAAAACCACATCTGGTGTTATCCATATCACTCCACTTGTACAGTTTGATAAGTATGAACCTTCTGAAATGTTTACTGAGGTTGATCAGAGACTTCTGGTTATGGAAGGATTAATCAAAGACTTAGACGCTCAGAACAAAGCAGCTTACGAAGGAATGGTAAAAGATATTCGACTTGATACAGATAAAAAGAAAATCACATTAACAAACAGAAATGATGAAGATACCGGAGAAGGTATTGTTGTAAAAAATCTTTCTGATATGATAGCCGAAGATTTAACCGGTAAAGATCCTGATGAAGTACAGGACGGTGTTGTACATCTTGATCAGGTTTCTGACCTTGTAGATCTTGATGAATTATTAAAGTAAAGGAGTCATGATATGTCATTTAAAGATTCTAAAATTGCTGCTGCGGCTAATTCGGCAATGACTTTAAGTGCTGAGTTAGCCGTAGATACTGAAGAATATACATCATGTACTGATGGACGTTACGAAATATATACTAATTACCAAGACGATGCATATTCAACGGTAGATAATTTGAAAAACATTGCTGTTGATCCTACTCAGATTAATATCATGCAGGAAGAAAACAGTCAGTATATGCCATTTAAGATTCCTAGATATTGGGATGGCATAGATTTAATGGATATGCTTATCCAGATCAGATACGAATCTGTTATAGAAAATAAAGGTAAAGTGGCAACAGTTGTCAATGTGGCTTCAAGTGAATCTCATATTAGATTTGGCTGGCTGATTGATGCTGCTGTTACTGCTAATGCTGGTGATATCATTTTCGAAATTATGGCCACTGGCGTTAATGAAAAAGGAAACAACTATATTTGGAGAACGCGTCCAAATGGTAAATTTACTGTTTTAGAGGGGCTTAATTATGACGGTATAGTTGAGCCTACTGATGATTGGTATACAAGTTTTGTCAATATGATCCTTGGTCATGTTGCGGAAGCAAAGCAGTATGCTGATGAAGCTAAAGAGTCTGCTGCTTCTATTAATGTTGATGATATCAAAGCAGATGTAAAGACATCTGTTATGAATGATCTTAATGGAACAGTAACTGAATCTCTGAAGTCATATTATACCAAAACAGAAGTTGATACAAAAGTCAAAGAATTAAACGCTGCTATTTCCGGTATTGACAGTTTGAAGAACTTAAAAGTTGAATATGACAACACAACCGGAAGTTTAGTGTTTAAAGATGGAACGGAACCTATCGGAGAACCTATTACTATTAATAGTCTTGCAAATCTCGTAGTTGAGTATTCTGTTGTCAATGGAAAAGGTTCATTAGTATTCAAAGATGGAGAAACTGTTATTCAGACTGTAGAACTTAGTTCTATTGAGCCATCTGCTGAGTGGAGGGCTGCATTGAAGCAGGAACTCGAAGCAGAAATGGACGAGAAAGATACAGTAATCTCTGATCGAATTGGTCCACTTGAAACAGCTAAAACTGAAATCGAAAAGAATGTAAGTGCCAATACTGCTGCTGTCTCAGAAATAAAAACTACTATTTCAAATATTGAGAAGAAAGTAGAAAGTGCCACTACAAAATCTGATGAGGCCAAAAATGCTGTAGATATTCTAAAACAAAATATGACTTCTTATGATACTCAGTTTGAAGGAATTAATACAGACATCACAGATGTCAAAGCCGCCATTGAAGAAATCAAGAAAAATCCTGCGGCTGCAGAGTACGATGTTACATATGAAAATAGTATTTTTACATTTTTAAAGGATGGAGAAATCCAGAAAAGCTTTAAAATTGAAGGTGGTGGAGGATCTTCCTCAGACACTACTACTATTACTATTGAAAGAATCACAAATGCAGATGCTATTTTCTTACTTGGTTCAAAAGCAATTATTGAATATAAATTCTCATCTGTAGACAACACCGGGGATACAACCGGTGATGGTACTGCTGTATGGAAAGTTGGTAATACTATTGTAGCCACAAATACAGCTGCTCAGGGCAACAACAGTTTTGATATTACTGAATATCTTAATGTCGGTGCAAATACCATTAAATTAGCTATCACAGACAGCTCTGGAACATTTGCTACTAAGACATGGACTGTTACTATTGTAGAATTTAAGCTCGAAAGTACATTTGATGATACTTTATTATATACAAATACAGATGTAGTATTTAGATATACACCTTATGGAAACGTTAATAAGACTCTTCATTTTATTCTTGATGGTGAAGACTTAGGCACTGTTGAAACTCAGTCTTCCGGTAGAATTATGTCTTATAATATTCCTAAACAGGAACACGGCAGTCATTTACTCAAAGTATATATGACTGCGACAATTAACAATAAAGAAATAACCTCAAATACTATTTGTAAGGATATCATTTGTGTCGATCCTACAAATAGAACTCCTATTATTGGATGTGCTCAACAGGAATTTACAGCACAACAGTACCAGGCAACAAGTATTAAATATGTTGTATATGATCCTGATCATAATCCTGCAACAGTAAAACTTTCAGTTGACGGAAACGTACAGAGCACTCTTTCTGTAAATCGTTCTGCTCAAATCTGGAGTTATAAATCATCCACTGAAGGAAAACATAATCTGACTATCTCATGTCGTAAAGTGACTAAGATTTTATCAGTTAATATCACTAAACTTGATATTGATGTTGAACCAATTACAGCCAACTTAGCATTTGATTTTAACCCTGTTGGAAAATCCAATGGAGATACAGATCGACTCTGGACCGATAAAAATAATTCTGCTATTGCTCTTTCAGTATCAGATAACTTTGACTGGGATAATGGTGGATATCAGATTGACGCTTCTGGGAACCAGTATTTCTGTGTAAAAGCCGGAACTACTGCTCAGATCAGTTATAATCTTTTTGGAAAAGATCCTAAGCAGACAGGCGCTGAATTTAAGCTGGTATTCAAAACTCAGAACGTTCGTAATGCATCTGCTACTTTCTTATCATGTATTGAGAACGCAGATGGATCTGATGTTGGTATTAAAATGGATGTTCATGAAGCATACGTGAACACTTCTACTGACAGTTTATATTTTCCATATAGTGAAGAGGATATTATTGAATTTGAATATAATATCAATACAATTGACACAAAAGATACCTCTGCCACTTCTATTATTATGACTTATGAAGACGGAGTTGGAGGAAGACCTCTTATTTATGATAATGCTCATAGACTGCACCAGTATTCTCCTGCCCCAATTTCTATTGGTTCTCCGGATTGCGATGTGTTGATTTATAGAATGAAAGCTTATTCTGCATCATTAACTGATTCTGACATTCTTGCTAACTTTATTGCAGATGCCAGAGATTCAGATGAAATGATTGCCAGATATAACAGAAACCAGATTTATAATGAGAATAATGCTCTTACTCCAGATTCTATCGCAAACTCATGCCCGAATCTAAGAGTAATCAAAATTGAAGCTCCGCATTTCACAAATGACAAGAAGGATTTCGTAAAGAATACTTCTATGGAATGTATTTATAAAAATGGTGATCAGAAGTTAGACAACTGGAAATTCTCAAATTGTTATCATGCCGGACAGGGAACTACAAGTAATGAATACGGTTTTGCTGCCAGAAATATTGACGTTATTTGTTGTGCTGATGGTGTACATCAGATCAATAGTAAGATTCCTCTTGATCCTAACTATAAAACAGAACTGGTTCTTGGTGATGGTACAAGATATGATGACGGTACAGGTAAAATCAGTCTTACAAGAAACTCTATTCCAAACAATTGGTGGAACTTTAAAGTAAATGTGGCATCTTCCAATATGTCAACTAATGCATTAGGCCAGAAGAGATTCAATGACTTTTTACCATATGAAAGTCCGGCAGTACGTAGAGATCCTAAAATTAAGAACTCTATGGAATTTGTTAATTGTGTAATCTTCGTTAAAGAATCTGATCCTGATATTACTACTCACAGAGAATTCCAGGATACAGACTGGCACTTCTACTCTCTTGGTAATATGGGTGATTCAAAGAAAACTGATATTACAAGAGCTTATGATCCAGATGATATGAAGGAATTTTGTATTGAAATTAGTGACAATACTCTTCCGAACTCTGCGTTCCAGACTGGTGTTACAAATCAAGATGGAACTATGAAATATCCTATCAGTAAAGATGAATGGAAAGCCGGTAACACAGCATATGATGCTCTGTATAATAACTGGGATGGATCATTTGAATTTAGATACGATTGTTGCGGCGATTCTAAGGATGGTTCTGCTCTTACTTCTGATGAAGCAAAAAAGAAAATACGTACAGACAATAAACAGATTTGGAGAGACTTCTATGAATTTGTAATTACATCCAGTGATAAAGAATTTAAAGACGGCCTGAAAGATTGGTGTATTCAGGATGCAATGCTTTACTTCTATTTAGTAACTCTTAGATATAGCATGATTGATAATAGAGCGAAGAATGTTTTCCCACATTGGGCTAAACATTACATTACCCAGGAAGAAGCTGCAACTATGGGTGATAAAGCAAAATATTATACTATAGATGATGCTGCAGCTGCTCTTCATAATGGTTATAGATTCGATTTATGGGCTTATGATATGGATACTCAGCTTGGAATTAACAATTCAGGTGAGTTGTCATTCCCATACGGTAAAGAAGATACTGATTTTAAGGAAGAAGGAAATCCTTCATCCGGTTATGTCTTCAATGCTGCAGAGTCTGTATTATGGTGTAGGATACGTGATGTATTTACAAAAGAGTTAATGAATATGTATCAGTCTGTAGATTCTAACTGTTGGTCCGATTCTCATTTAATTAATGAGTATGAGGCTTGGCAGAACCAGTTCCCAGAAGAACTTTGGAGACTCCACTATGAAAGATTATATCTGAGAACATACCGTGCCGGAACAGTAAGATTCCTTAATGAGATGATGAATGGTCGTGGAAAATATCATCTCAGACAGTGGGAACGTGATCAACATATTTATATGGGAACTAAGTTTTTACATACCGATGTAAAATCTGACCAGATCATGTTCAGATGTAACACACCTAAGAAAGTTGTAGTCAAACCAGATTATACACTGAGAATTATTCCTTATTCTGATATGTACATTTCTGTACTTTATGGTAACTCTCCAGAAACTACTCAGGTACGTGCAAAAGCCGGACAGGAATATGAAATTACTACTAATCTGACAAACATGGACGATACAGCTATTCTTATTTATGCTGCATCAAGAATTGAAGCACTCAATGACCTCTCTGCTTGTTATATCCATGATAATGATTTCTCAAAAGCATCTAAACTGAAGACTCTTATCATTGGTAATAATACAGCTGGATATCAGAATACTTTTATGACATCTCTTAATATGGGTAATAATACCCTTCTTGAGACTTTGGATATTCGTAATTGTCCAAATCTTACAGGATCTGTTAACTTATCTGCATGTGAAAATCTTATTAATCTTCATGCCGATGGAACTATTGTAACATCAGTATTATTTGCTAATCATGGAAAGATTACTCATGCTTCTCTCCCGGCTTCTATCAATACACTTACATTTAAGAATCTTAAGGATTTAACTGACTTTAAGCTTGCAGGATATGATAATTTACAGACATTTGTATGTCAGAATTCTATTGTTGATGCTCTTGCTATATTAAATGCAGCTATCAAGACTCTTCGTACTGTAACAATTACAGGCATTTCATGGAATCTTGAAGATACAACTATTCTTCAGAAGTTATCAAAACTTGCCGGTATTGATGATAATGGTGCTACTACTGATCAGTCAATCCTTACTGGATCTGTACATGTTCCTGTAGTTAGACAGCAGGAATATAAAGAATTTATCGGTACTGAAGAGGAACCAGGTATTTGGACTGACCTTACTCTTACTTACGATTCAATCATCACTCAGTTTAAAGTAACATTTGTCAATGATGATGCAGACCACACTGTTCTTGATATTCAATATGTAGATAAAGGTGGAAGTGCAGTCGATCCTACTAAGCGTGAAACCAATCCAATTTCTACTCCAACAAAAGAAAGTACAATCAAACTTGATTATATATTCAAAGGATGGAATGGTTCTTTAACAGAGGTATTTGCTGACAGAACTATTACTGCTGTATATGATAGCAAAATACGTGAGTATACCGTGAAATATGTTTCTAAGGGATTATCATTACAGGAAGTTACTGCCCCTTATGGATCATACGTAAAATATACCGGTGATACTCCTACTTATACTGCAGAAGAATCTGCTTATAAGTACAATCTGTTCAAAGGATGGGATAAATCAGGATTTGTTGACGGAAACAAGACAATCAATGCTGTGTATGAAACCTGTGAATATGTAGATGGGTACTTTGATGGAAAGGATCTATCAAATATGACTCAGGTTGAACTTTATACTCTCATGAAAATGGGATTAGAAGGAAAATCATTGTCACTGAAAGATACTTTAGATTTTAAACTTGGTGTTGATTATAGTTACGGAGATATTGAAGAGCATGAAGTTATTTCAGCTGCTACTAAATTCGATGGAACAAATTATATTGATACCGGATTAAAAATCATGGAAGTAGACAGAGATTTTACTATTGCTATTGACTTTGAATTTGATTCTGGAAATAATGTAAACTCTACTCTTGCTCAGTGCTTCCAGGGTGACGGCTCTAACGGATTCAGACTTTGGTATTCTCAGGAACCTCGTTTCTCATGGAATACTGATAGTGTTTCTCCATCTGCCGGAACTAACAGAGAGATTGTCGTATTTCGTCATGAGGCAGGTAGTCAGAAGCTTTATGTCTATAATTCAAATTTAACAGGAAAAGAAGTATCTTCTACTACTCTAAATGCAATCAGAATTCCTGAACATGCTTCTACTCTTGTATTCGGATGTTCTAAAGCTGATGATGGGGCATATGAAAACTATGCAAAAGGTACTGTTCATTGGGCTAAGGTGTGGTATGCAGATCTTGGTGAAGAACAATGTAAAGATATTGCCGCATGGATTCACGAAATTATTCCTATGGAAGTTGCTAAATTTAAAGGGTATTATCTGTCCGATGTTGCTTCCAAGAGAGCAAATATCACATTCATTGCATCAAATCTGTTAGGCACTGAAAAACCTTATAGCAATAAAAGTACGAATGCTGGCGGATGGGCCGAGTCTTCATTGAATACTTGGTTAAATACTCGTATGGTTAAAGCAATCTCCCCTCTATGGAAAGCATTGATTAAACCTGTAAAAGTATATTCATCTGTTGGTGGAAAATCTAATGATACATCTGTATCTAATTGTAGATTCTATGTTCCGTCTCTGTATGAAATTGATCCTACTGCTACTTCTGAGCCATATATCTCTGAAACAAATGCACCTATTGCTTACTTCGTAGATGATGATACCAGAAAGAAAGCAAAGTCATCAAATCCTACAGAATACAAAAGCTATTGGACCAGATCTCCAAATGCTTCAGTTACAAACTGGTTGTACACTGTTAATGAATCTGGTACAACATATGGATTCTCTTATCCGGGACAGAATTCCGGAATCTTATTTATGTTTTCAATCTCATGTGAGGGGTAATTATGCCCCTCTTCTAAGGAGGATATCACATGTATTATAAAGTAATCAAAAATGATGAAGTCGTAGATGTCCTTAATCATATCCTGTATATCAAATATCAGGAAAAACATAGTCTGTTGCTTCTATGTGATATCACGGAAGCACAGGCTATTTTAAGTTCAGATGGGAAATATGGCTGGCACATTGATGGCCTTTATAATTTCCCACCTGATAATGACATCTATGTAATAAAAGAAATTTCAAAATATGAATATGACAAATTGAAGAGGTGATCACGACATGGCGTTAATTCCAACTTGGTATTCTGCGTCAACAAAACAGATTGCGGAGAAGGCTTTACAAAGAGGGGTTCTTAAATACCCAGGTCTTTGTTATATCCAAGACAGTAAGAGTATAGCGTGGGTGACCATCGACAACACATTGGAATATGTCAAAGGTGACAAACAGATTACAGATGTAAAATGCATCGGATCAAATCTTATGTTCTTCACCGGAGATAAACTACTTTTCTCATATGACATCTCAATGACCGATGAAGACATGAGCCACATTGTTGAAGAAGTAAAAAAAACAATTGGGCTAGATGGATATGTGAAATCATCTGAATTATCTACTATTTTGGATAATATTATCGGTAATCTTGAAGATAAGGAGACTGTTGTAGATTATATCAACAGCTTATCTTATAACAAACTTTCTGATGTACCTATTGTAAATCTTGTAGGTACTCTTACTGTTCCAATAAAAATATCATCGCTTAGTGATGGTGTTTATAAAGTAAAAGGCCAATGTATCATTGGTGGAAATAATACAACTGTTCAATCTTCTGCAGACGATGTTCTGTATCTTGTGTCTCATGATGCTGATACTTCCAGCACAACAATCACAAAAATGCAAGGAAAATCTATTACATTATATTTCATTCAGCAGGATGGTGAATATACAACTGATCGCTATATCACTGAAGATTGGATTAATGGACAGAATTTTGCAACTGCAGATTCTGTAAAAGAATATGTTTCCGGAATTATTGAGGAAACTGTTTTGAATGTCTTAGATGAACATATTGATGCAGCCATAGAGAAAAAAATCAGTGGTATTAGTTCTGAAGATTTAACAAATATATTTCAAGGAGGAAATTAATTATGGCAAAATTACAGTTCGCTACACTTTCTAACCTTCAGGAGTTCTTAAATCTGCATAATGTACAGATTGACTCTAAAATCAGTGAAGCTGTTAAAAGCTCAATTAAAACAGTATCCCAGTCAGAAGATGGATACACACTTTATTTCTACACAAAAACTGCTCCAGTAACTATTGATGAAGCAGCATTTACTATTACTCTTCCACGCCCAGTAGAAAAAGCTGACAAAGTAAAGAAAGCTGTTGAAGGACACCTGGCAGGTCTTGATAAAGATGGAAATCTTACTGATTCTGGAAAAGCAATTACAGATTTCGATAAAGCTGGTGCTGCTGATTCTGCTAAAGCTGAGGTAATGGGATATGTTGGTACTATTCCTGCTGATGCTAAGGCTAAAGATGTAATTAATTATATCAAAGAAGCCGTTACTGCTGGTGCATATGATGATTCTACATTAAAAGCAAGCGTAGCAGCTAACACAGAAGCTATTGGTGTTCTTAATGGTACAGGCGATGGCTCTGTAAAGAAAGCTGTTGCTGATGCAGTCGCAAAGATTGTTGCTGATGCTCCAGAAGCATATGATACTCTGAAGGAAATTTCTGATTGGATTTCTACACATGCATCTGATGCAGCTGGAATGAATAGTCAGATCAATACAAATAAAGGAGATATTGATAAGCTGAAGACTCTTATCGGTACTCTTCCAGAAAGTGCTACATCCAAAGATATTGTAAGTTATATTGCAGAGTATGTATCTAAAGCTCTCGCTGATTCTGATCTTTCTCAGTATGCAAAAGCTGCTGATCTGACAGCTGCTGTAGGTAGAATTGATGCTCTTGAAAAGAAATTACCTACATTAGAAGCCGCTGATAAAAAGAATGCAGAAGATATTACCGCTGTTAAAGGCAGAATGGACACTGCTGAAGGTAAGATCACTGCTGTAGAAACAGACCTTGGTACTGAAAAACCAAAGATTGCTAAAAATACAAGTGATATTACTGCCCTTCAGGGACTTGTTGGCGAAGGCTATGAAGCTATCCCAACCGAAGCTATTAAAGCTTTATTTAATAAGGAATAATTCATGGGAGGAGAGCTGCAATGCTCTCTTCCTATTTTAGCAAATAGGAAGGATGTGAAATAAAAAAATGAAGCAACAATTTCTTGATCTTACAGGACTAACTGAGTTAGTTGCGTATATTAAGAGTAATGTAACAGATAAAAAAGAAATACTTCCATATGCTTCCAATAAGCTGTTCCCATCTACTGGTGATATAAATGCAATTTATATAGATACAGCAACGAATACAATCTATCGGTGGGACACATCGAGTAAAACATATATTATTTTAGCAAAAGCAGTCAAATCAATAAGTATCTCAGAAAGTACTGAGAACGGTAAAATTACTCTTACCGTAGACGGTGTTAAAACTACTGTGCCAATTCACGGACTAAAAAGTGCTGCATTTACAGAGTCTAGTGCGTATTCTCCTGCTGATCATACTCACACAAAAGCACAAATAGGACTCGGAAATGTAGATAACACTGCTGATAAAGATAAATCAGTAAAACATGCCAATACAGCTGACAGTGCTACTGCTGCAGGAACTGCTACGACTGCAACAAATGTAAACGGAGTAAATGCTACTGCAGACGCTGCACGACATGTATGGTTTTCTGATAGTGCTACAGAAACAAAAAGAAATTATAATGATAAGTTTAAATACAATCCTGCTACAAATACAGTTACTGCAAACATTTCTGGATCTGCTGCAAGTGCAAACTCTGTATTATGGTCCGGAGTTACTAATAAACCATCTACATTTACACCTTCAGCTCATAATCATGATGATTCTACTATTACTTCTCTCAATGCTTCAAAACTTTTCGGAATAATTGATATTGCAAGGCTTCCACAGGGAGCATTAGAACGTCTGGTTATCGTTGAAGACGATACTGCACGATTTAAGCTTACTACTGCTAATGTGCAACTCGGTGATACCGTAAAAGTAATTAAGACTGAAAAAATGTATTATGTTGTTGATGAGAGCAAATTATCTTCTGAGGCTGGTTATTCAGTATATACTGCCGGAACTGCTACTTCTGTACCGTGGTCTGGAGTTACTGGAAAGCCTAGCAGTTATCCACCAGCATCTCATAATCATGATGAACGTTATTATACCGAGACTGAGATAAATAGTAAATTAGCTGAAAAGGCTGAGAAAGTACATACACATGTTAAAAGTGAAGTAGGTCTGGGGAATGTTGATAATACCGCTGATGCTAATAAAAGTGTTAAGTATGCTGCTTCAGCCGGAACTGCTTCATCCTGTACAGGAAATGCTGCTACAGCTACGAAAGCTACAAAATTAGCTACCGCTCGTTCAATTAACGGTACAAACTTTGATGGATCTGGTAATATCACAACTGCTACTTGGGGTACTGCTCGTAATGTGACAATTGGCAATACAAAAAAATCAGTTAATGGTGCTAGTGATGTCGCATGGAGTTTAAGTGAAATTGGAGCCGCCGCTGCATCTCATAGTCATAGTTATTTACCATTATCTGGTGGAACTATGACTGGAAATATTGCTTATAAAGGTTCTAAAGCTACTTATGAAATGATTAAATTCATTGATAATGTGGTTGATCAAAATGGAAATGGCATCGCAATTGGTGGTGGAGGACTTACTATTGTGGGTGGTGGCGAATCTTCTGATATAGTAAAAACCATTGCATCAAGTGGTGGAGATGAACGGTTAATACTCTCTAATGATGGTCCAATTGATATATATACTAATTGTCAAGATGGTTTGAGCAAAGCTACTCATGTCACTATAGATAATTCTGGTTTATATTCAGGAACTGCTGCTAAAGCTAATTCAGTTCCTTGGTCAGGTGTTACAGGAAGACCTTCTTCTCTCCCAGCTTCAGACGTATATGCATGGGCTAAAGCTTCTACAAAACCAAGTTATACAAAAGCTGAGGTAGGGTTAGGGAACGTAGACAATACTGCAGACTCAGCAAAGAGCGTGAAATATGCAACATCTGCAGGGTCTGCATCTTCTGCAACAAAAGCAACACAAGACAGTGCGGGTCAACAGATCAATACAACTTACGTAAAGAGTTTGTCCGTAAGTGGTCGAACCATTACCATCACAAAAGGCAATGGTACTACCTCAACCATAACCACACAGGATACAAACACCGATACAAAAGTAACACAAACCGCAATCAAGTCTTCCGATTATACCAATTGGAGAACGATTCCATGGGGATCTTCCAATAGTAGTTCTGAAGGATTTACGCCAGCTACTGTTACCGATGTGATGTATTCTGACCCGAATCTTACCTATCAACCATCCTCTGGTACCCTTCGAGCAAAGACGTTTAAAGGTACACTAAATGGAACCGCTTATGAAGCAAATCTCGCATGGGGTGGACATAACTTCGCAGGATCTTATGGACCAATTGATGCCGCTATGATTCCAACTCTTGGAGCAAACCGTTTAGCATTTATTCCTCCAGAATCAATTACCGTAACGTATTCCAGAGACGGCGGTTCTACATGGTCAGATTATGGAGCAAGTTCTGATACAAAACGCGGACTATTCTCAACCGGATCAAACCTCACAATTGGAAAAGCAGACTCTACCAATAAAGCAACTGCTAACTCTACGAAGTATCAGTTACGTATTACCATTGATACTGATAAAGCAAGTGTATATACGGTATTGAACAAATTCGCGATTTCTGTTAGTACCAACGGATCAAATTCCTGTTGGTGCACTATTGATGCTTCTTTGGAAAAAACACCAACCACCTGGGTAAACTTCGCAAAACAAGTAAGTGTTTCTGGCTGGTCTGGATGGAATATCATTAATACGGATGGACTTACTACATATGGAAATAATCCGTCAGTACAATATGGATTAGTACGTTTTACATTTGGAGCGAATGGTGGAAGTACTACTTATACGGGATTGCAGGTTTTACAAATTCTTGGATTTGGTGGTTTTGGTTGGTCGACTCCGTCAAATATGGCACGTCATGGACATTTGTATAATTATGATATCTGGCAGAATGCGTTCTTCCCAGCTCGAGTTAATGCAAATAATATGCTTATGAATACATGTGTCAATTGTTCCAACTGGAACGACGCAGTAAAAATTGGTTGGTATATGGCGTCTGGAGCAAGCAATGCACCAACTTCTGGTGCTTGGTATTTTGGTATGGTAATTGCTCATAACAGCAACTATGTAATTCAGGAATTATATCAGTTTACCGCATCTACCGATGCCAAATCTATTCCAAAATACATTCGTGCAAAAATGAACGGCACTTGGGGTTCTTGGACTGACGTTACAGTGCAGGTAAAAGTACCATCTGGAGCAAAATTCACTGATACAAACACCTGGAGACCACTTGGAACTTCTGCTGACACTGCTTGCGCTGGTAACGATTCTCGTCTTTCAAATGCTCGTCCTGCAAGTGATGTATATGCTTGGGCAAAGGCAAGTAGCAAACCAAGTTATAGTTGGGGTGAAATTACTGGAAAGCCATCTACTTTTACGCCTGCTTCACACACACATAATTATGCTGGATCATCTTCAGCCGGAGGAAATGCAAATGCAGCTGTAAAATTAGCTACTGCAAGATCTATCAATGGAACTAATTTTGATGGTTCAGGGAATATTACAACCGCAAACTGGGGAACAGCAAGAACTATTACTGTAGGAAATACTGGTAAGTCAGTAAACGGTTCAGGAAACGTATCATGGTCACTTGGTGAAATAGGTGTTCATGTGTCAAATAAACAACCTGCTGCTTCTGATGGTAAAAATGGAGATGTTTGGATTGTTTATGAAGGATAATAAAAATAGAAAGGACGGTGAGGCTTATGTCTTGTAGTAATAATTGCGGTACTGCTTGCTCAGGAGACTGTACTGGCACTTCTTCTGGTAACTGTGGTGGTTGCGGTACTTCATGTTCTACCAGTTGTTCTACTGTTTGTTCTGGTCAATGTAAAGGTGGCTGCGGTAGCAATGGATGTTCGTCCTCTTGTTCTGGGTTATGTATGGATGCTTGTACAACAGGCTGTACCGGATGTAAAGGTTCTTGCAACACTACTTGTACTGGCTCTTGCACAGCTTCTTGCGCCAATGATTGCTCAGGTAGTTGTTCAGGGAGTTGCTCAAGTACATGTACGGCAACTTGCGCCAATTCTTGCAATAATGATTGTTATGGTTGCTCTGGTTCTTGTTCTGGTGGATGCTACGGTTCATGTGATACTACTTGTACTGCTGAATGCGTAGATACATGTAATGTAAGTTGTAAAACTACATGTACAGCGACTTGTGCAGATGATTGTACCGGTGGATGTAAAGGTACATGTACAGGTGGCTGCGGCAGTTCTTGTGACAATACTTGTAAAACTGCTTGTGTTGGCACTTGTAATAATAACTGCACATCTGTTTGCTCTATAGGTACAACCTATGGAGCTACAACTGAAGTTATACAAAATTATGATTACACAGGAAAAGTTCAAACCGTTACTCTTAAACCAGGTAAATATAAATTAGAATGTTGGGGCGCTCAAGGTGGTGGTTTACAAAACGATTCAAGCTTAGATACTGCTCAAGGTGGACTTGGCGGTTATTCTGTTGGAACATTAATGTTATCATCTCAAACAACTATATACATTTATGTTGGTGGAAAAGGTAAAAGCATCGGTTCTGGTTTAGCTGAAGGTGGTTTTAATGGTGGCGGGGCTGCCTACGGTTCAGGTACAAATGAACCTGCAAATGGTGGCGGAGGTGCTACCGATATAAGAATTAATACAGATTCTCTTTATTCTCGTGTTATTGTTGCTGGTGGCGGCGGCGGCGCTGGAGAAGATAGTGGTGATCGTCCAGGAGTTGGCGGTGGCGTAACTGGAGGAACTTCATCTGGCCATAGTACGCCAGCGACTCAAACATCAACAGGAACTGGAGGTGTTTTTGGTCGTGGTGCTAACACTGCTTACGATGGTGGCGCTGGAGGCGGCGGTTGGTATGGTGGTGGCACATATGGTGGTTCACAGACAATACCAACAAGTAATGACGTCGGTGACACAAGCGGTGGTTGTGGAGGATCTGGATATGTTTATACCGGACCAACTGCGTCTAATTATCCATCCGGATGTTTGTTAAACTCATCATATTATTTAACTGACGCCCAAACCATCGGTGGAGATCAATCATTTAAGTCTCCTACTGGAACATCTGAAACAGGACATGCTGGTAATGGATATTGTCGAATTACATACTATAAATCAAATACATGTATTTATTCTAAAGTAAATTCTGTAATAAAACCATCTGTTTTTGTAATAAAACAAAATAACAAACTATATGATAATGCTCCTGGTATTATAGATATTACTTATAATGGAGCTATGCAACATGTAGTTCTTCCTTTTGGTAAATATAAATTAGAATGTTGGGGTGCTCAAGGTGGCTACCGCTCTTCTTCTGATTATGGTGGAAAAGGCGGTTATTCTGTTGGCACATTAACACTTACTCAAGCTACTGAATTATATGTATATGTTGGTGGAGCAGGAAATTCTTCTACTACAACATTACCTAATAATTCAAGTATTCGCAGTGGCGGCTTTAATGGTGGTGGTCATCGTTATTATTATAGTGGCGGTGGAGGTGCTACCGATATAAGGATTGGCAGAGACTCTCTTTACGCACGTATTATTGTTGCCGGTGGCGGCGGATCTGATGGAGCTCCCAGTAGACACGGTATGTATGGTGGTGGTCTTGAAGGTGGATCTTCTTCCGAAAGCTATGGATCTGGAGGATATGGTGGAACTCAAACAGGAAACTCTTGGAAGTCTTCTAGTTCGAATCAATCTAATGCAGCGTCTTCAACTTCAGATGCTTATGCCGGTTTTGGCTTTGGTGGTAATGGAATTTATTATTCCGATGGATATGGAGGAGCCGGTGGAGGCGGCTGGTATGGTGGATCAGGCGCATACCCAGATGGCTCTGGCGATGATGACCGTGGTGGTGGCGGTGGTTCAGGATATGTTTATACATCAGAAACTGCAGCGAATTATCCAAGTGGCAATTTCGTTAATTCATCTTATTATCTTACCAACGCTCAAACTATTGCCGGGAATCAGGTATTCTCATCTCCAACAGGAGGCACAGAGACAGGTCACACAGGAAATGGACATTGTAAAATCACTAGAATATCAAATGCAAAAGCTTATGTTAAAGTAAATGGAGTTTGGAAAGAGGTCTAATTAATTTAGGCCTCTTATTTAATATTGGAGGTAAAATATATGAAACTTATTTTAAAAGATGGACAAGAATTAACTATTACTCGTGCAAACGATATGTATTCATATGACGGTCTTAAGGATGGTCTTGGATGCGATATGAATAAAAATGCCATTGCTTCTATCGTCATATTTAATCCAGATAAATCTTTAGAAACTATTAGAGACATGTTAGCCGGAGACAATAGAACAGGATTTAGAATTATTTATGGTAATACGCAAAAAGATTATGATGGAATGAAAATTGATAGTATTTCAGAAGAAATTTCAAACGAAAGAAGTATTATTAACATTTCATTAGCAACTGATGAAAATTACACTCCTGATGAAAAAACAAAATCCGAAACAGAAACTGTAGTTAAAGACACTGCTAAAGATACTGTTAAAGAAGATAAATAATTAATAGATGAAAGGAATATAAGGATATGAGAAAAGTAATCGTAAAAATTGATAGAGACAAAGCAACAGAACTTGAAAGAATCAACTTTGAGTTGAATTTCGTAAAAGATATTGTACAGAGAGTAATTGAGTCTCATCCAAATGATCTTGAGCTAATTAATGGAGGCACTCTTTCAGTATATAACAAAAAAGGATCTGAACTTCAGGGCCAGTATTCTATTCTTGCAGCGGAAATTGAAAAAGAATATACTCCAAAATATCTTGAAGGACATAAGTACACCTGGACTATTCCAAATGGGTCAGATGAAATGATTTTTGACATTCTTTGTAATTGTGATATCCCAGAGATAGAGGAAAATGCATGAGAAAGTTTGAACAGTATTCTGATCAGATAGCAAGATTATATCCGCCAGAAAAAGCCACAACTGAAGACGGAGATAAAATATTAACACAAAGTATCACTTTTCAAGTGACCGATGATTGCAATCTCGCATGTTTTGTAGCAGGAACTAAAATATTAATGGATGACTTCTCCTATAAGAATATTGAAGAAGTTCACATTGGGGATCGTGTTTTGGCGTTTGAAGAGAATACTCCTAAAGGAAAGCAATTAAAACTAATTCCTACTACTGTAACTCATACTTTTATTAGACATGATAATATAAGAAAAATTCAAACTGCTGATGGAGAAGAAATAATTTGCACAAACGAACATCCATTTTTAGATGGACGAAGGCAATGGGTTCGTGCCGAAGATATTAATACATCCAAAAAACTTACAAAATTCTTAGGATTAAAACCTTATCAAAAAGCTGATATCAATGACCTTGACTATATAAAAGGTTATACGATATCAGCTTTTTTAGGTGATGGACATATGTATTTTTATAAACATTGTAATCCTATTCCACATGCTATTGGTAGTCAGTCACGTCTTGCAGTAAAAGATACTGAAATTCTCGATCGTATTAAAACATATCTACCAATTCTTGGTATTGAATTTACAACTCATCCATTTAAAATTTCAACAACCGAAGATATATGTGTAGATGCAATTTATTTGAATAAAGAAAATTCTATTAAACTCAAAGAGTTAATTGAATCTAATTGGAATATTAATGACACATATAATTATTATTGTGGTTTTCTTGCCGGAATTATTGATACTGAAGGTAACGTAGAAGAAAAATGTGGATATATTCGTATTTTTAATTCTCATGATGGAGTAATAAAACAATGTCAAACTGCTTTAGATGCTTTAGGATTCAAATATGCTATGGATAAAGAACGCAAAGGAGTGAATCTCTCTATCAAAACTTTACGATTATTAAATCCTCGTAATACAACTGAAGTATTAAGGTTTCAACTTATTATACAGTGTGCAGTTACCAGAAAAAGTTTTCAAACTTATTATGATAGTGCTGCGTTCAAACGAGAAGATGTCACCAATATTACCAAAACATATGCATATGAAACTGTTTATAATTTAGAGACTGAAACCCATACATATATTGCCAACAATTTTGCAGTACACAACTGTACATACTGTTACCAAGGTCATAAAGGAAAAAATAAAATGTCATTTGAAACAGCTAAAAAGTTCTTTGATTTAGTACTTTCTGGTGATAAAGGATTCAAATCATATATCAATCCTGAGAAAAGTCCTGGGTTAGTTGTGGACTTTATTGGAGGGGAACCATTTCTTGAAGTCGAACTTATAGATCAAATCTGTACTTATATCATGGATACTCTTATAAAGCTTAATCATCCGTGGGCTATGAAAACTATGTTCTCTATTTGTTCTAATGGTGTACTTTATAGAGATGAAAAGGTACAGGCATTTCTAAGAAAGTGGGCACATAGATTATCTTTCTCAGTTACTATTGATGGTAATAAGGAGCTTCATGATTCATGCAGAATTTTCCCAGACGGCAAACCTAGTTATGATCTTGCTGTCGATGCTGCTACAGATTGGATGAAACGTGGTTATTATATGGGAAGTAAAATTACAATTGCGCCTGGTAATATCAGCTATCTATATGATGCCATTGTCCATATGGTTGAGCTAGGGTATGATGAAATTAACGCTAATTGTGTATATGAAAAAGGCTGGACCACAATGCATGCAACTGTACTTTACGATCAAATGAAAAGAGTATCAGATTATTTCTTAGAGAAGGATCTTGATTTTGAACGTGATTTTTTCTGTTCATTATATTGTGAAGAATTCTTTCAACCTAAAGATCTGGATGATTTACAGAGTTGGTGTGGAGGGGTTGGTAATTCAATGATTGCCTGCGATCCACAAGGTCGTATATTCCCGTGTATCAGATATATGGAATCTTCTCTTTGCGGAGAACAGGAACCTTATTCTATTGGTGATGTAGATAATGGTATAGGTCATACAGAATGTTATAAATGTAGAATTAATTGTATGGCCAAAATAGACAGAAGAACTCAGTCTACTGATGAATGTTTCTACTGTCCTATTGCTGCAGGTTGCTCTAATTGTTCCGGATATGATTATCAAGTATTCGGGACTCCTGATGCAAGAGCAACTTTCATTTGTATTATGCATAAAGCTCGTGCATTAGGTAACATATACTTCTGGAACAAGTATTATAGAAAAAATAACATTGATAAAAGAATGGAAATTCATATTCCTGATGAATGGGCATTAGAAATCATTTCTGAAAAAGAATTAAATATGTTAAAGGAACTAGCTCGTTAATTCACCAAAATATAAAAATACTATGTATAAAGAACACTGACCTGTTTAGAGATTTCACAAATAAGTGAAGTAAAGAATGATTTTGGATATTATTTCTTCATATATGTAATAATCTCTATTAGTAGAAATAAAGACTAACAATTGAAGCTATATACTCCTTGTTCATTCCTCCCTTAATTATCATATTAAATCTCATAAGGTCAGTGCAATTTACATATTAATACATATTGAGGAAAATGTAGTAAATACTACTCTCTTACTTACCCAAGTCTAACAACTTATGTAAATATGAATCAGTTTGCAACGCATCAGGACTTTCACTGTCGTTGACAACTACAAGTTTATTTGTTTCATTCTCAATGATTTGCCTGATGTAATCAAATACATGTAGCGTATGTATGAAACTTTGCATCTGTTCATATGTAATAATATGTACATCATCTGCCATTTCAAATATAAGAATCTTTAGACCTCTTCGATACTTATACATTTTAATGAAGTCATTTATTTCTTTTTCATCAGAAGTATTGAGTTCATCTACTACATAACTTTCGATGTGGTCAATCCTTATACAGAGTAACTTGATGTAATTTTTAATCTCATATAATGCCATTGTTTTCCACCTCCTTTCTGGTCATGGTATGAAAATTATATATGTAATATAATGCAATTTCATTAGTAAACAATTGGTAAATATGGAAATAATTGGTAAATAAAAGATAGATTTTATAATGGGAGTCTTGTGTCATGACAAGGCTCTCTATTTTTATGAAAAAATGAGGTGATTTTATGACAGAAATCAAAGGTATTGATGTTTCCCGTTGGAACGGAACAATCAATTGGAAAACTGTTGCTAATTATGGCATGGGCTTCGCTATTCTAAGAATTACTGAAAAAGGAAATATTGTTGATAGCACATTCGAATCAAACTATAAAGGCTGTATTGAGAATAAAATTCCTGTTGGAGTCTATAAGTACAGTTATGCTACAAATGTTTCAGAAATTCAATATGAAGCAAATATAGTTATTAAAACAATGAATAAAAGAAAACTGGATTACCCAGTATTTCTTGACATAGAAGATAAATGCCAAGCAAATTTATCCAAAGAATTAATGATGAAAATGATTAACGCATTTAGGGCAATTATTATTAAAGCTGGATATAAATTTGGTATTTACTGTGGTTACTCTTGGTATCAGAACCAGTTACCAGAAGGTGCTAAGAAATATGACTGCTGGGTTGCAAGATATCCCGCCAATGATACAGGAGATTTACAGGAAAGATTAAGAGTTCCTGCTTCTACTGGAGTTATCGGATGGCAGTACTCAAGTAAGGCTACTATTCCAGGTATTTTAACAAAAGTTGACCGTAATGTATTTTATAAAGACTATTCTAAATCTTCTGCTACTTCTACAAACACATCTTTAAATTCCCAAGGAAGTGATAAAATGAATATAACAAAAGCAATTGATGCTCTTATTGCTACTGCAAGAGCTGAAGTTGGTTATCTCGAAAAGAAATCTAACTCTCAACTTGATGATAAGACTGCAAATGCAGGTTACAATAACTACACTAAATACTGGAGAGATGTATATCCACAGTATCAGACACAAGCTTGGTGTGCATGCTTTGTTTCTTGGTGTATGATGAAAACATTCGGTCTTGAGACAGCTAAAAAGCTTCTTAAACATTGGCCTTATGTATACTGCCCGACTCTGGGAAATCTTTTCACAAAACATGCTAATCCTCAGCGTGGAGATATCGTAATCTTCTATCGTGGCGGTACATTTGCTCATACAGGTATTGTTACTAAGGTTGATGGAGATGCATTCTTCACTATCGAAGGAAATACTTCTGGAAATACTTCTGGTGGAACAGATATTGTTGCAAATGGTGGTAGTGTATGTTCTAAGTATTATTACAATTCCAAGCTGCCAGGAACAAAGTTCTGTCGTCCTGACTACTCTCTCGTCACATCTATTCTTAACTCTAATTCAGTTCCTAGTGCGTCTAATCAGCCCGTAGATCAATCCTATACCGCATGGGTGGGTTCTTGTATCACTAACGGAACAGATGTGTTCTCCGGCGCTACAGGATCTTCTAAGTTAAGTACATATCCTAAACTTAATGCAGGTAATCTTGTTGATGTTGTTGGTGAATCAGGAACAAGATATCATATAAGAATTGCAGGTAAATACTTTGGCTATGTTGAAAAGAACAAAATTAAGAAGCCTAATGAAAAGAAACCTACGAAATCACCATATCCTTTTGTAGGAAAGGTAACTGCAAGTAAACTGAATGTTCGTAAAAAACCTGGTACCGGACAGCCATTGCTTCCAGAGTATCCTCAGCTGAATAAAGATAATCTTGTCGATGTTCTTGGAGAGACTAAAGACTCTCAGGGTGCTAAATGGTACAAAATATCAATCGCTAAGAAATACAGCGGCTATGTGTCAGCTAAATATATTACTAAAGCATAAGGAGGTATGTTATGGGCATCGAACAGATACAGAAGATCCATGAATTTGGAGAAGTTAATGTGATCATATCTATACTTCTTTGTGCAATGCTTGTCATAGCTTTAAGAGCTGGATGGGAAAAACTTCTTGATGCGCTTGGGCTTGAAACTAAAGCATCTCTGCAGAAGAAAGCTTTAGAACAAAGACTCTCTGATATGGAACAGAAAATTGCTGACTTTGAACAGTCTCAGCATGATTATCATGGTCAGTCTATTACTATTAGAGATAAACTTGAAGATAATCAGAAAGTCTTACAGGATGCTATTGGTGAATTGAAGATGCTTCTTATCAATAAAGAGATTGATGATATTAGAACAACTATTTTAGATTTCTCTAATGCTGTTATGAATGGCAGAGATTATAACAAAGAACAATACGAACATATTATTGATTTGTATGATAAATATGAAAAAATTCTTGAACAGAATGGGATGACTAATGGTCGTGTTACTGCTTCCATGGAATTCGTATTAAAGAACTATCAAGATTTAATGGACAATGGTTTTAAAAAATAATCCTTGCATTTATGTAGGGATTATTTTTTATGGGGAAGACTACATGGAAAATAAATTTTTATCACCTGAAATAAATCAAAAAATTTATGATTATTGTAAAAATACGATTACTGATTCACTGAAATTTTACTTATATGTACATATTGTTCCAAAAGAAATAAATTCATATGGACATGATAAGTATTATGTAGGGATCACTTCAAGACATCCTAAAATACGATGGATGAACGGGCTTGGATATAAGACACAAATGTTTTATAGAGCAATTGAAAAATATGGCTGGGACAACATCGAACATAAAGTTATTGCTTCAAACTTAAGCCAAACTGAAGCTGAAGAATTAGAAAAAGAAATTATTTTATATTTGAAATCTAATCAACCAGAATATGGATACAATATTGCTTCTGGTGGTATGTTTGTTGGTGGCCACTGTGTAAAAATTGCTCAATATGATCTAAACGGAAATTTTATTAAATCATATCCCAGCATAGGAAACGCTGCATTAGAAATAAATCAAAATAAAGAGAGTGGTGGAATACGTTGGGCACTATCTCAAGAAGGTCGTACATGGAAGGGATTTATGTGGAGAGAATATGAAGAAGATCCTATACCAAAAATAGAACCATATATACCTTATGATTGTCGTACTCCTATCTTACAATATGATTTATATGGTAACTTTATCAAAGAGTGGGATAGCCTGAAAGAAGCATCTGATTATTATAAAACTTATTGTATATCAAATGCATGTAGACAGCTGGCTCCTACTGCTGTTGGGTTCCAATGGAAGTATAAAAACGATGACAGAATTATAAAAGATATTCATAATAGCACTAATAAGAAAACAATTTATGTATATACATTAGATGGTCAATTTATTAATCAGTATGAAAGTATTTCTGATGCAGTTAGAAAATTAAATATACCAATTAATCGTTCATGTCTGGATGTGTCTAATTGTTATGCTGATATCCGGAAAAATTCTTCACATGGATATAGATGGTGCGATACATATTATGATAAGTTACCACCACTATTACAACGTGGGAAACCTATTATTCAACTTAACAATAATAAGCAAATTATAAATATATTTAATAACATGAATATGGCAACTAATGAAACATCAGAAAGTCGATCAACAATTACAAACAGTTCAAACAAAGATAGATTAACCAAACGTGGATATTATTGGAAATTTGCATCTGATATATCATCAGATAATTTAAATTTTATTAATGAAGATATTAAAGAAAAATATTATGAAATGACCGCATAAAATTTTATGGGTAGTCAGGCATTATGCTTGGCTACCCATTTTTTTACTTTTATGTTATACTTCTCTCAGAGAGGTGAACGCAATGACAAGATATGGATATGAACCAGGATTCTGTAAATTGCTCCATTATAATGGATTATGGAGAGTTGAGTATGAAGGATTCCCTGGGCACTTCAAAAAAGTAAAAATGGTATGTACCTGTATGAAAGACGGGTGCGACAAAGATTGTGAGGTGTTCGAGACTGTTCCAGATATTAAAGCTTCAGATATGGAATGGTATTTACGGGATGAAGATGGAAATATTGTTTAAAAAAAATAGACAGTTGAGTATAACCTCTTCTGTCTATTTTTTTGCTTAATTGGAAAAAAGTGTGTATGTGTATGTACGACAACCTAAAAGTTATCATACATATATTTTATTCTGTTGTTCTTTATTTGTCAATGATATTTCTAACTTCTTCTACAGTTAATCCTTTTTCTTTAAGTAAATCAGCAAGATCTTTCATAGCCTGTTCTTCTTTCACAGCTTCCTCTTTCTTCTCTGCTGCAACGAGATCTTTAGTAAGCTCTTTTTTCTGTGCTCTCAATCCTTTGATATCTTCTGTGAGTTTTATAATCTGTTCTTCTATAGATGTAATTTTTGATTTAATTTCTTCTGATGTTGATTCTACTACTCGTCTTTTACCCCTCATTTGAAGCACCTCCTAATATAATTATAAATAATCATATCATAAAATTATAAGAGGTGCAAGATATTACCGGAGTGTTAACATTGTTTCATCTACCTCCTCTGGTAGTTATTTTAGGAAAATTGTCTCATTGTACTGTTCGGTTTTGACACCATTTGTACACCATTTTTGTGTTAAGTTACGTGAAGATATAACATGATACGTGAATGTTAATCCTTTAAATTCAATATATAATGGTTAAAAATGGCCATATTTATTTATTTCCATTTTCTTCATGGAAATGCTTATATTTTTCTACAAGTCGTTTATAAATCCCTGTAAAATCAATGGTTTTAATGTGTTAATACTGATTTTACACCATTTTTACACCATTCTATAATTAGCTGATTTTTTGGAATGCTCTGCACGTATTTATATCATTCATCGTACTTTCTAACAACTTAATGTCACTCATTTTTTTATCACTTAAAACTTCTGTATAGATATCCATGGTCATCTGAATATTTGTATGTCCAAGATATGATTGTACTGTCTTTGGTGGGATTCCTGCCTCAAAACAGCGTGTGGCGAATGTGTGTCTGAATGTATGCGCACTAAATTTTGGCATCAGAGGCTGATTTTGAGATGCTCTAATTTTATTAACATTATTTCTTACTGTACGTATCGAACTACCAAGCACTTCATCCATCAAGGGTCTATTATTTCTTGTCACGAAAAGGAGCTTACCAAGAACGTCAGAGTCATAATCAATCGGTGGCAATGTATTGAGCTGCTGTACTTGATCTTCAATTGCTTTTCTGCATATGGAATTCATCGGTACAGTTCTTATACTGGATTTAGTTTTTGGTATGCTGATTTTGTATCCTAAAAAATCATCTTTTGAAGATTTTCTAAAATAAGTTAAAGTTTTAGTAACATTTATAGTATTATTTTTAAAATCAATATCATCTAAAGTAAGCGCTCTCAGTTCTCCTGAACGAAGTCCTGTATTAACTGCGACAATATATAGATTATAATAGAAGCATCCTTTCGCCATAAAGAAGAAATCTCTTTGATCCTCACGGGATAAGGTAACGATTTTTCTTCTGTCAGTTCCGATTATTTTTATGCCTTTTGCCGGGTTTTTAGTACATAAATCATTATCCATAGCATAAGAGAATAAATCGCACAAAACTGTACGTATATTATTGACTGTACTTTTATGTAACCTTTTACCCAGCCCGTTAAGTAAATCTGTTACCATCAATTTAGTAATTGATGACAATGGCAATCTGCCTAGCACAGGTTTTATATAGCAATGGTATGTACGTATGTATATTCTGATTGTACTTGACTTTAAAACAGGTTTTTTATACACCCTCATCCATTTTTCATACCATTGATCTAAAGTCATATTGGGATCCACCACATTATTTTTGCTGTAATCATCTACAACTTCACTCATTAATGCATTTTTTACTTCTTTTAAAGTTATGCCGTACACACATCTGCGTTTCCCGAATCTATCTGTAAATCGGGCTTGATATCTGCCATCCTTTCTCTGCGTAATACCTTTTCCGAGTTCTTTGCCTTTTAAATCTTTTCCCATTATACATCATCCTTTCAAAAAGTCCGTATATACAATGAGACAATTTTCTACAATAAATCATATCATACATACGGACTTCTTTCAATTATAAATAGACAATGCTATCTAAATATTTTTCAAACTTCTGTCTTTTTATCAGACACCTGTTACCGGAATACATTACAAATGTACATCCCGGTTCTTTTACAAGCTCTCTGAGCTTATTCTTTCCTATATTAAAGTATTGAGCGGCCTCATCTATCGTCAGTGCATATTTTTCAGATGGAAGAATCATCTGGCACTCTCCAGAGTCCAAGCTGATGTTCCAGATCCTCAATCAGTTCGAAATCATCACTTTGAATCACTACTTCAATTGTTTTAGGAAGCTCAAATGACAATACTCCCAAAATAGATTTAAGATCTATAATATATCTTCCGAATTTACCATCAATATCACAATCTTTAAATTTATTCGCAATAGATACTACAGTTGTAGCATCCGCAGAACTGTTTAAACGAATCTTCATAATAATCCTTTCTTAATCATCATATTCCCATTCACGCGTATGTCTATTGTAATGACTATTCGCTTTGCACCGGAAGTCATACTGGGCAGGATATCCTTTACGAAGCGGGCACTCATCACAATGGACATGATTATTTTTATCATATGCGCTATATTTTTCGCATATAGCTTTTTCTCTGTCTGTTGTAAGCATATATTATTTGTCTTTCACCTCTAGTTTCTTCAAATCTTCAATTAACCAAGGTTCATCTTCCCATTTAATAAAATTAAACATATCTCCATACACATCTTCTGTTATTCTATAAAAATAATCATTTTTGATCATCCAATGTCCATCAAGGCGTATAGGTTTAATTGGATATATAAAAAGGCTGTTATTCCTATCTCTTGCAATATAGTTCCATTTAAGTAAAAGGACATCAAGAAAATTCTTTTCTTTTGATGTAATTGTATATGCCTCTACATATTCTACATATTCTGATTCAGCCCATCGTTCAATATCGTTATTATCACAAGAACATTCATCATTATCAATATTAAATAAGCATTGTTCACAACTAATATCATCACAATCAACAACTTTATTATCTTTTGTTACTGCAATCGTACCGCCTTTACATGCGACATCTAAAATCTCTTTAGCAAATTTCTCTCTATTTTTCATAAGCGTTTTATACCTCTACTTATTCTCTGTTGTGCTTCCAAATCCACCATTTCGTACTCCTGCTGCTTCATCATCAATAGTAATACCATATTCAACAAAAATGCCCTGGGCGAACCCATCACCACGATGTACACTAAGATTCTTCCATGATCTTTTACTATCATTGGTGATCTTAATAAAAATATGACCTTCATTATCAGAATCATAGTAATCGCTGTCAATAATACCTACTGTATTATCAAGCTGCAGACGATATTTGAATCCCAGGCCGCTTCTTGGATAGCATTTCAGTACCCATCCTTCGTCAATTTTACATCTAATTCCAGTAGGTACTTTTATTGTTACACCGGGGTTCATATTAAGCTCAAGTGGTGCAAAGAAATCATATCCTGCACTGCCTGCTGTTGCTCTCTTTGGTAATTTGATACTATTATAAATGTCCTCTACTTCACGTTTTGTATCTTCATCTGAAGAGTCAAGATCAAAAGTATCACACCAATCTTTTATAAATTCTTCTAAACTTACTTTTTCAAATTTTGCAATTCTTTTCATATATTTTCAGATCTCCTTTTATATATCTTCAATATTTATATAATCCACAATTTCTCCATTATCCTTTTTCTCTTTCATATCTTTTATGGCATCTTCAATTGAAGCAAACCTACACGGATAAATGTGTCCTTTTGTTAAGTCTACAAAAGAATATGTATGATCTAACTTGTTAAGCATAATAGACACTATTACACTATCTTTTTCTCTCGTAACCAAATAAGTATTATTATTCATGTTTATCTTTTGAACTCCTTTGCCAATATTTCAAATTCTACATTATCATGTAGCCTTCCATCCATTAATTTACATATTTGTCTGTGATAAGCACATTCTTTACCACCATGTTTCTTAATAAAGTTTCTATATCCACGAACAGCAGGATTGTCAGCTATGCAAGACCAACAAAGTCTATTCAAATGGTGTTTCTCAAATATGTCGCATATGACCTGGTATAAATCTTTAGCAAATAACACATTACCTTTATCAAAACTAATTGCACCAAAACGATCGGCACTCATGGTTACAAAGCTAATAGAATATGAAATATATCCTAATATATTGCCATCATTGTCAACAGAAACAAAATGATGAGAATTATAGTTGTTATTCGGGATATCCGGCTCTTCAAATCCAGACCACCCAGAATAATACATGTATTCTTCGTTATACTAAGTTTCTATATATTTCTTTTTTACTTCTTCTTTGTATAATTGTGCTGGTTTAATCATTCTTTATCCCTCATATTTATTTAATATGTCATACATAATGGTAATATAAGCGCCCACAAACACCATGCTGAATGTGTAACTTCAATACCTACAATTACCGCTAATGCAGTTGCTATCCATGCTATTGATATATCAAATTTTTTCATATATTTCTCCCATTATGTATTTAATTTTGAAATAAAATACTGTTTTACAGCGAACCAATCATTTAATCTAATGCCTTCCCATTCTTCATTCCAACCACAAATACGTCCAAAACAAATGTTTTCAGAGGCATTAGAAGTAATAAGATTTTTTATATTATCATCAATAAAAAATCCATCGCTCATATTAACATGAGATTTATCCGTGTATTTTTTTAGGTTAACACCAATAAATTCTGCATAAGGCACTCTCTTTTTTATCCATATTTCTTTTTGTTTTAAGTTCGGAGAAAATCCATGTGATACGATTTTTATATCATAATATTGAGATAATTCCATCAATGCAGATTCTGCCCAAGGCATAAAACATAGTCTCTCAAAAAATCTTGGTTGGTTAAAATAAACATTAATATATTCCTTAGAAGCACAAGTACATTCTTCGAAATCATATGTATTAATGTCTTCTCCTTTTACAGGTTGAAAACTATTATAAAATTTAAAATCTTCATTATATAGATCTGTAATTGCAGCATTAGTATCTACTAAAGTACCGTCGAAATCCACATAAAGAACCGGTTTCTTATTCATTATTCTCTCCTTTTACTTTCAAACGCATAATATCATTTACGCTTTCCATAAGTTCACTACGAATTTCATCATACATTTTATGTAATTTAGGATTTACAAAAGTCATCCATTCTCGTCTTTTATCCTGTATCATAAGTGCTCTCAACATGGTTCCAGAGATAGGCAATTCTTCACGATTAATGATTAATTCAGTGGTGTTCTTTAAATCTTTCTTATCAAACCATCCACTCCGGCTATCATCATTACCATAAATCATTACATCTGGATTTTTATAAATATACCGATCTACATTTTGAAGAAGATATCTGCCCCAATCTGGAGTAATATCATTTTCATCAGTGAGGTCTGATAATGCATAAATCATAATGTTTGGATCATCACCATATACCTCACGTATCATCTTGATTCTAGTATTGACATTCAAAGGATTGCGTTCTGTCCCGCATTCTTGAGCGCTGCCGACGAGAATAAGCATCCGATCACAAAGTAATAACCCAGTATCAATAAGTTTTTCATGGCCTTTGTGGAACGTTTGAAAACGCCCACAAACAAGCCCAACATCATATGGTTTCATATTATTTCTTCTCCTTTTTAATTCCAAGCATATGAATAAATGGTATTAAGAACACAATGAAAAGAACGATATATATAATAATTGCTGCAGGAATAGTAAATATAATTACGATAGCAGTATATATTTTCCCAAACCAGTTTTTATTTTGGAGCCACGTTTTATATTCTCCTATTGGTAATAATTCATCTACCGCGCAATTAACCACTAAAACAATTGTGAAATAAATTTCGATTAAAAAGAATGATGTAAATACTACGTCATCCATTATGCTACCTCCACTTTTAATCCAGGATTAAATACCGGGATCTTCTCTGATTTAAAGAGACATCGTTTGTGCATTAAATCAATCTTAGCTTTTACATCCAGATCGTCAATCTCTCCTGTACGAAGATATCTGTCTAAGATTTCAAATGTATCTCCTACAAAAAATTTCAATATACATCCACCTATGTAAGCAAACATAAATGATAATGCCGGACTAATAACAAGTGTAAAAATCGCAAGTAATATTACTGTAAATGCACCTATTCCTTCTAATGTATTATTGTTTTTGTTCACTCATCAAACCTCCATAATTCAACATCATAATCTTTAAGTTCCTCTTCAATAATTTTATAAACTACCTCCCAATCTGCTCCTCCTCTTCCACAGCCAATCTTATACGGAAGTGCCACTGAAATTTGACGAAGATCTTTTTCTGCTGCTCCTTTACACCAGACCCCAAAATGTTGTGAAATATATCTTAATCCTTCTCTAAAAGCTTCGAGATCTGTATACTGTTTACCGTCATATCCATATTTGTCTTGAGCGAATAAAGATAATACAATTTGACCGCTATCTTTCAAGAAATACGCATCACATGTTCCAAGTAGCGACTCCGGCTTAAACTTACAAAACTCACAAATTTTTCTATAATGTATATAAATACCTTCATCATAATCTCTTAATGCTTTAGCTACTCCAGATCCCATGACACCCTGGCAGTTAACTTGATGAATTATAAAATCTGTCTTTGCGTTAACAATATTACCTTCAATAATTTTAATCATTTTTTACCTCTCTATAAATTATTTTCATTTATATATTTTGTGAATTTTCGTAACTAAACTCTTTATGATATTTTTCCTCAGATCTTTTTCTGACTTCAACTGCGTCATTAAAATCATCATACAAGCCCAGATCATAAGTTACATTGTTTTTACTTATTCTACTTCTCCACTTGTTTTTGCATCTTACAAAATCAACGCCAGTTACTCCAGATGTATTCGTTCTCCTTATTCCTACATTCATCATATTTTGTGAATGTGTAGCAATTCGTAAATTTGATTTCCTATTATCATTTCTGGTTTGAATACCATGAATATGATCCACATAAATAGGATCATCTTTGTTCAGTCCCATAACAATTCTATGCATATGATTGGTTATATCACCTGTTTTATTTACAACGTATCCATTTTCTCTAATATGCCAGCAATAATTTTTTATTTTGTCATAATCTTCTAAATCAAAATAAAATTTCTCACCTTTATTCGTGTATCCAATTCCATATTCTCCAGATAAATCATAATTATTATATTGCTTATATAATTCCGATATTTTTTCTTTCCTAAAGCATCCACAAGATTTAGTTGTACCATTGACTAACGAAGAATATTGTACATTGCAGGTATTGCCACAATCACATTTGCATTCAAATATTCTTTGAGGTCTTTTATGTTCATCTGTATCTATTTCTTTGATTACAATTAGTCTTCCATATCTATTTCCTACAATATTTATTCTTTTACTTTTGACTTTTTCTTTTCTATAACATCCACAAGATTTTGTGTCACCATTTTTTAATTGTTTTATTCCAATAATTTTTTCATTTCCGCAATCACATTTACATCTAAATCTAGCGGAATGTTTTTTACTTTTAGGTTCAACATAATCTTCAACTTGCTCAAGTATTACTAATCTACCGAAACGTTGCCCTATATAATTCTCCTTAGTATGTACTATATTTTATTCCTCCGTAAACTTATATTTTTCTCCACAACTACATTTAATAATTCCTACAGTAAAAATGCTTGTAGGAATAAATTCATAAGTATATCTCCCACCTATGCATCCGCCAGCATGTACTCTTTCTTTAAAAGTCTTAAGTCCATGCGCCTCAGCATCATGTTTATCCTGCCACTTCTTAATTCTTTTTTCCTCTTCTTTAGAAATTGGAAATCCTCTATACAGATCCTCTTTTGCTTCTTTTAACTCAGCTTTCATTCTCTGCATTTCTGAGTCTTTATAATGCTCATCTTTGAGTTTCTTGTTTTCTTCTTCTAAGTATTTAATTCGTTTTTCATAAGTGTCTACTTTATCAACAATCCCATGACAAAGATCTGAAACTGAATCGGTAAAATATGTACTACTCATTTTTATACCTCCTTCATTAGATATTTCTTTGGAACTTTTTTAGTTAACCAAATTTCATTTTTAGATAAATAGAATTTGTATCCATCTTTGTACATCTGTTCACTATTGATAGAATAAACAACTTCTTTACCATGTCTCTTGCCGACAGCTTTGGCGGTTTCAATATCTTTTGACAAATGAACATATAAACGACTTTTAGAAATCAGTCCATTCTGATCAATAGACGCTATATATTTCTCGCCGGTTCCATGATAAAGAATTTTAGGCGGCTCTTTCTCTTCCAGTTCTACATCTACCGGAATTGAATGTCCCTGATTCGCTCTAATCAGAGTCTTATCATCATTAAAAGAATATCTCTGCTTATTATCTGTTTTGACAATTTCTTCTAAAGCTTCCATATTAAATTCTGGATTATTCTTCTCAATACCCTGAATCAGTTCTTCTACATTCGCCCAACCATGTTTATCTATAGTAATACCAATAACTTCAGGCTTATGTCTTAATATAAGACTTATATATCTACTAATACTTTCTAAATTCATTTTCTTACTCCATAAATGATGAAACGTGTACAGTTACAAAATCGCTATGTGCACGAATATAATCCAAAGTTTTAACTGTATCTTCTACAATCGCAATCTGAGACGGTTTAAGCCCAAGCTTTTGTTGTAACGTCTGAAGCACAGTAAGTTTTTCTGTTTTTTCTAAAGTGAAATAGATATTATCATCCGGAAGATTATAGTTGTCTTTGATGAAAGCTCTTTTACCAGGGATTTCACTTAAAGGACTCTTTGAACATGCATATACTTTATCCACGCCTTTCTTCTGAATAAACTCCTGTATTAATTTAATCGGACGCACATCTTTATATGGATTCTCACCGGAAGCTACAAGTCTGTCCCATTCATCGTCAGTCATACTATGACTTAACTCAGAAAACTCATACGGGGCAAGTACTCCATCTACATCCATTACTACAATCACATCATCTTTTAATAAATAGTCTGTAATTTTACTCATCTTAGTCTCCTTCATTCAATCTTTCTCTAATATCTTCAAACGTCTCTTTATTACAAGCTTTTCCATCTATAAATACAGTACTTAATGCTCCATCGCCAAATACATCGTCAAATCCATCCATGCATTGCAATTCTCCATTATCATCGTGGTATATACAACAACATCCTTTATGAGATTTCTTCAGATGACTCGTATCGGTTTTTGGATCTTTATAGATCATAATTGGTTCACCATTTACAATCCCATATGTCGCTTTCATAGCGATCCCAAACATATCTCTGGTCACAACAACCATGTGTCCATCAGGCTCTATAACTGCTGAGAAGCAAAATGCTCCGACTCCAAACACGATATTATTCGCTGCAAATCCTTTTTCTTTAAGTTCTTTCCATACCTGTTCTACATTATTGAGAGTACATCCGTCTCCATAAATAATGCCAATGTGCGGATCAAGCACTTTATATCCTTTACTATTTACTGTTCCACCGAATGTGCTCCAAAGTTTTTCAATTGTCTTTACAGCAATTTCTACCATATCTCCAGAATCCGGACGAACCAGAAGTTTCCCATTATGCTGCATGATTTCTTCTTTACAAGCTGGAAGAATATTATCAATCATGTTCCAGTAATCATAAGTGTCAGATACCATGCTAAAAGATGCATTAGGATATAGTTCTGTAAGTAGTCTTTTTACAAATGTGATTTCATCACCGTCTACTGCAAAGTTTGAAGCCATGCAGCTATGCTCTGTTGATACAGCGCCAATTCCAATCTTTTCAGTCCAGCAACAAGCATCATAATATGTATCTATATAATCAATAGCTGGGATTGTACTTGTCTTATCAAATGACAATAACCAGGCAGATGAACATCTTACTGCTTCTTCCATACATGACATTCCTCTCATGCCAAAGTCAGAGCAGGCCATTTCAGGTCTTAAAGATTCATCACAGGTCATTTTATAATAGTCATTTGCAAGTTCTCTATACATATGACCAATTGTTGCATGAGCACATGGTTTCCAAAGTTCAACCTGCAGGATACATTCAATCCACTGTACCACCCAAGCAAAATCCGGATGTGTGTTTGTAATTTCAATGCACGGAACTCCCATAGGCACTAATGTTCCTTCCGGGATAGCACGGATCTGAATTGGAAGATAACCTAATTTATGAAGTTTCATAATAGGCTCTAGATCATAGCTTCTTCCTAACTGTATATCCATACTGTATTTATATGTATACTCAACTTCTGCTGCAGTTAGCTCGAAAAAATTTTCATTAAAATAGTCAACCAGATACTCTTTAATAAATGCCTGTAAGCCAAAGAATACCATTTTATTCTGATTCTTGAGCATTGATCTTCGCGGGGTCCAGTAGGAAACAAGTTTTGTAAGTCCTTTCGGATAGATTTTATTATGGATCTGTTTATATGTGTCTGAGAGTAAAATTGCCATTGTATTCATTATTTTTTATTCTCCTCTTTGTTATTCACAATTTTATCAATCTGATCTGTAATGTAATCCACTACATCTTTACCAGTTTTGCCAACTGCTTGAATGTTGTCTGTCGTTACATTATCTAATACAATCATTGTGTACATTGTGTCTTTCGATGGAATTACTGTAAAAAGTAAACCGCTAACGCAAAGCCAGATAACTGATTTCTTTAAATACTTTTTACATACAACAATAAATCCTTCATTCCGTTCATAATCAATAGAACTAAAAAACCAAATAATTAATAATGCCACCGCTACACATCCAAGTAAAAATAATGCAATACCAAATAATCCATTTAAATCATCAAATAAATCAATTAAATAAATCCACAATGGGCTAATAATTGGTTTCATAGCGCCTCCTTATCTAAACCTCTCAACAAGTTCAATCTTAGGACTTTCCAGATTTGTCAAGATCGTATCTGTCGTATAAATCTTCTCAATCAGTCCATTGTTTTTCAGAAGCTCTCCATCATAAACAGTGTTCTCGCAATGAGTTACATAGAGATAAATCTTACCTACACCGGCCTCTTTCAACTTTTTAGCACTATAGTAAAAAGTACCTCCTTTGCTACATATATCGTCTACAATAAGGATATCTTTACCTGGCAGTTGATTGATTTCTCCAGATAAATCTAAACCTTTAATTTCTCCGGTTTCCCAATCTCTATTCTTAATACCGAAAGCATATGGAAGATGTACCGCTGAAGAATATCTTTTCATAGATCCGGCATCCGGATAAAACATCATGAGATTATCACTTGCAATCCTTTTAACAGCAGACTCAATCATTCGATTCGGTGACTCTACATGTACTTTATTAAATAATGCGGCAGATACATCAGAGTGAGGATCCAAAACTTCTACCTTATCAAAATGCAATGAATTAATAGTCTGAGCGAAGTATTTTAAAGTGAATATCTCATTTTCTTTTTTAACTCGGTCCATACGTGCATCTGGGATATAAGGCATGTATAAATAAGGCATTACTTTATGATCCAAACAGTATCGTGCAATATAAACTACTGCTGCGAATTCTTCCATTGAATCAAAAAACCATTCAATGATACTGCTATGCCATCCTCCAATAGATGATGGAATATTTTTAAATAGAAATGTTCCATCCGGGTATTTACCAAGTTTGATTTCTACGCCATTTAATTTAATCATTTAAATCCCCTTTCTACCACGTAATACAATTACTGGTTTCCAATTCAGACTTATTAGTTTCATATCTTTCATTATATAATTGTTCTAGTTCAGCAAGTTCTCTATCAGTAAGATTTGCTTGCTGCATAATATTTAATATTCCACTCAGTAAAGATGCTATATCTTGGATATTTGTCCTAAAAGAATAATCGTCTTTTAAATCGTCATGCAGCATTAAATCTATACATTCTGGTTTTTGTGATAATTGCATAATTTGTTCTTTTACTTTATTCAATTTAATTCTCTTCCTTATGAAAAATACTAAATCCCCAGTTACTTTTCTTGAACGTTTCACGTATAAGTGCAACTGACTCCCAATATTCTTTAAAATGAGTTATAGCTAATGTTTTTTGACACGGAAGACCTGCACTGATTATGTCTGCTTGGCATCTTTCATATAGTTCTTCAACATTTAACTTCCCATATCTCAAAGTATCCTGATGTGGATTTGGAACATTGGTTAAATCTTTGATGTCTGGATTAATCTCTTCCTTATTACATTCAGTTGGGAACGCACCGGCTCCATGCCGCGTCATATATGTACGTGTCACATAACAAGCTTCTATATTAATTTCATCGGTCCAATTTACAGACTTTATAATTCTGGCAGGATTCTTAATGCCAGTATTTGATGGTGTAAGATGTGGGTAATATTCAGTATTATTTTGATCTAAAAGAAGCCCCTGACCATTTTCAAATACAATGGTGTCATATCCGTTAAGTAATTGATCATCATTTACGACATGTACGTGCGACATCATAAAATCAAGATCTCCATTGTAATGGTCTTGAAGCCCAAGATTTTTGAATGGATTAAATAATTCTTCTTCCTGCTCAGATAACGTAATTCCCATGCTTTTGAACATATTCATATAATATGACCATGACGATGACAATGAATATGAATTAATATGTTTTTTATAGCGTTGAATTGTATTATAAATCCCCATTCCGCAGCTTCCGTGTTTATTGTTACCACGACTTCGTTCAATAATTTGATTTGCCATCATATCAAGAGGATTTGTAATCATACATTTTTCATGAACATACACATGAGGTTCCCATCCTAATTTCTTTAACTCTTCCCATTCTTCCTTAAATACCAGAGGATTTAAAATAAAATCCTCCGGTAAATAAGTATCTGCTCCGTTTAATGTTCCAGAGCCGAAATGATGAAAGACATGCCGGGTTCCATCTGATTTTAATACTGTATGTCCTCTCTGAGCGCCGCCATTTGAACACACAACGATACAGTTATCTGCACTTTTAGTATAATAATCTGTTAATTTGCCCTTGCCCTCGTCACCGAAGTTCTCAGGCTCCTATGATAACTTTAATGTTCTTCATAGGATAAATCACCTCCTTGATAGTTATATTCTCCAAAATATTTTTCTTCAGCTTGTTTTCGAGCTTTAATAGCTTCATCTTTATTTTCAAAATATCCTAATTTGATTTTATGATTATAAACTCCAATTTCTGCTTCCCATTTTCTATATTGTTTGTTATAAGAAATGCCTTTATAACCACTGGTATTATTTGATTGAAGACCTTTATTCATTTTATTTTCTGAAGAACAAACTATTCTTAATTGTGTTTTTCTATTGTCATTGGTTTTATGATATATATGGTCTACTTCTTGTTGATCACCTTTTTTTAATCCCATTATCAATCTATGCATTAATATGGCTTCTTCTGCTGTACAACTAACAACATATCCATTTTTATCTATGTACCAGCAATATTCTTTTATTTTATCGTAATCTTCTAAATCAAAATAAAATTCTTCATTTTTAGATGTGTACCCTATTCCGTATTCTCCTGATAAATTATAAGAATTATATTTTTTATTTTTCTTACCGTTTATTCTTCCTGTTAGCTTTCCGCTTCTTTTTGCATTTTTCAAATGCTCACATCCACAAGAAGTTGTATTCCCATTTTTTAAATTATATCCAAGAACTAATATTTCTTTTTCATTCCCACAATCACAAGAACAATACCATCTTGTTTCGGTGGATCCATTCTTTTTTACTAAATTTTCTCCTCTTCTAAGTACGGTCAAATGACCGTACTTATTGCCTGTTATATCTATTAATTTACCTATTTTTTCTCCTACTCTACCAAGTAATTGCTGTGGTATTAGACTTATTGTTTTCAGTTGTATTATTCTTTATATTATTTTCGGCAGCCGCAACAACAATTTTTACGATTTCATTCGCAATATCATCAAGATGATCAATTGTTCTGAAATGGTTATCATCAAGATATTTTGAGAAAGACTCAACGATTCCTCTCTGATCATAACTATTACGATGATTTACATTGATGTGATAAATATCAAATTTCTCGGATGTTTCTGAATACAAATCATCGGTTTCCACATCTGCCTGAAGTAAATCTCCAGTTACGTCAGCTAATTTAGCTCTCATACCTGATACTGGCAGATATGGGTTAAGTCTCTCATCCCCAATAGTAATAATTACACCTTTTTTATCTCTATCCCAGCAATCAAGTTTAGTGTGACGAGATCCAAAAAACCATGCAGCTGTATATGATTCCCACGTATTTCCGCCGCCACCAAATTCAAAATAAATTTTATCAAGCTGTTCTGCGATTCTAATATCTGATTCGAACTGAGAAGCTTGAATCGGACAATTATCATATGCCAAATCTCCAATACCCATAATCATAAATTCTACGTCTTTAATCTGGCCATATAATTTTGTCATGATTTCATTAAGCTTCTTTGCAATTTCTACTGCTGCCTTGCCCATAGATCCTGTAACATCTAAAGCCAAAATAACCGGTAAAGTATTCGGGTGTTCTTCGCTGTCACAACATTCCCTGATAACATTTTTAGGATTGAGTGATGAATCAAGATTTCTTGATTTAAACATTTCCTGATTAGAATAGCTTCCTGTAACTATTCCTCGTGAATCAGTATCATATCCTCTTGATGTTGAATAGTTAACAAAACTGCTGGTGCTCCAACTTCCGCTTCCCATAATTATTCATCCTCCTCTAAATCATCTTCATCTTCGTCTAACTCTACGTCGTCCATACTGAAATCAAACATGCCGTCAAACATATCTCCCATACTACCGTTCATCATCATAAATGGCATCATAGCGTTCATAGGATTATTGTCTGTTCCAGTTCCGGTACCGGCCGCTCCATTCATCATCTGAGACATCATCATATATTTAAAGATTCTATTTGCGCTGTTCTTGTCTTTTCCAAGATTACTTCCAAACATAGATACAATCTTTCCATAAAAATAAGTATTTCCCATAAATACATGGCGCTCCGGCAGAATTGTTTCAACTGTAGAATCCTCATAATTGATTACAGTGATCTTTGTTTTATCTGCTTCGATGACACATTTGGGTTTACCATTTACAAGGATGATGTCTCCTTTAGCTACTTTATTTGTTGGAATGACGAAGAAAAAGTTTTCATCTACTCCAGGAAACACGAAATTGCCACAGTTTGTGAGCTTTCCAGATTTAACATTGTAACTCTTATATCCATTAGAAGTTTTCACTGCAATATTTCCGCTCATAGATAACTTGCACATTCCACTACCAATTTTTCCAAACATTCCATTCATAAAATTATTCATCATTTTTATTTCCTCCATTGTTTAATTTAATTTTTATTGATCACATTAATTTGACAGCTCTCCATTACATCAAGCGCTGCTTTATGCTTATCTGGTGTGGTTCCGGCGCAGCATGATGCATCAACTGTAATGTCTATATCCGGATAATATGTTTTTAATACCAATGCATTAGTTACTACACAGATATCTGTACATACACCTATTATTTCTACTTCATATACTGGTTTTGCATCTCTAAGCCATCCAAGCCATGCCGCATGATCCCAAGGATATCCAAATGTTTCTTTCGCATATATTTGTTTATTTACTACTGAATCAGCATTTAATTCTGGAATTATATCATACCCAGCTGTTCCTGCTATGCAATGCGGTACAGGAAGCTTCTTTCCTTCAGCTGTTTCCAAATAATTGTCATAATGAAGATCTTTAGTGAAAATAATCACATCTTCTTTTGATTTATATTCTTCTACTTTTTTAACTATATTTAGTACAACAGCCTGAGCTTCCGGTGTACCGAGGCTTCCATAAACGAAATCATTCTGTACATCAACTACAATCAGAACCTTCTTTTTCTCTTCTTCCATCTTCATTCTCCCATTCTTTAATTTGCTGTGCTCCATCTTCAACTTGTTGCTTATCATGTTTTGAATAGTTGTCTGCTGGACCATAAGCACCTTTATGCCGATATGAAGCATGTCCTTTCCGAGTATTAGTTTTTACTGCAGTACCACCTCGACCCAACCAACCATTATGGCCTTTTGCCAATATACCAGATTTAAATTCAAGTTCATCAGTCCACTCTCCAGGATACCATCCGGAATATTTTTTTTGATCTTTGATTAATCTGTGTCTCTTTTTAATACTTTTTAACCGTTGTTCTCTCAAATATCCTCTATTGCGTTCTGGCATTACTATTCCTCTAATCTATATAAAATAATTGGTCCACCTTCAATATAGAATGTCGCATTGTAATCTATAAATTCTCTAGCTTCATCTTCTGTCATATCTTCATGGTTAACTAAAGATTCAACCATTTTCTCGTAATCGTATATTGCTCTATCATCAGAAGAGACTCCAAGAAATGCATCGTCATAAGATGGATTTGTAAAGAATATCGTGTTATTGTACCCGGCCTCAAATAACAACCGTTCTGTTTTTGATATTTGATCATATATATTATCCGATGTAAGCTCTGCCATCATGCAACCCTCACAATCTGTTCATATAGAACTATATCTTTTGTCGTTATTGCTTTATTGTCGTGGTAATGCCCACACAGCCAATGCTTATAATCAATATTGCACCTTACTTCTTCCAGATAATTAGTTAACTTATCCGGCTTATATAATCCATGTGATAATAATGCTGCTGTAGAAGAAGCTGTACAATGTGTCAGAATAAAATCTACCTTATTATTATGTTCTGCCAGATTCTTTATTCCCTCATCCATCTCTTCTTTATTCGGCATTTCTCGTTCCCACCATGAAATGTGATTGATTCGGTACATTTTATCCGGATCATCTCTCCATTCCTTTACTCTTGGATCGTCAATTTCTAATACTCCATCTGAAATATCATGACTGGCAGCTCCGCCAAAGGTAAAAAATTTTAAACCGTCTATATCAAATACCTGTCCTCTCATAAGATGAATTACTGATGGTTTAATAAAATGCACCTTACCACCATGCCATTCTTCTACCGGATAAGAATCTAATACATCGTAATTCTCATGATTTCCGTCAATAAAGAGTGTTGTGAAACGCTTTTCTTCAAGCCAATTCAGATACCACCTTTGCTGTGGCGAATCTCTCCATATTCCAAAATCTCCAAGAATTATCACATAATCGTCCTTCGACATCTCACGCTGTTCAGGGAAAGAATCCATATTAACTCTATGGATCCAATCCCCATGCGTATCTCCGGTTACCCAGATTATTGGCGTAACCCCCAAATGAAGTAGTTAACACTTAAAATTAGTAATGATATTGCAGAAGGCCAATAACCATCCGGAACAACATTATTCATAACAATACTCATGCATATCACACTGATAATGAAAAATACAATATTTTTTAATATCGTTTTAATCATTATTTCGTTAACTCCCTGTACTGATCAAGTAAGGCCGCTAGTTCTGGGTTTTCAGCCGCATACATTTCATATTTCTTCGTTACATCCATCTGTTTAATAACTGCATCCATGTCCTTTTTAAGCTTCTCAGCTTTTTTTCTATTTTCAACACGCTGATCATATGCAGATGTATCAACTCTACAAATAATTTCAGAAGTAATATTTTTATTAAATTTTGCTTCTGCTTCCGGTACTGTTAAAATTTCTTTAATAGTCAGAACATCCTTATTACAACCACTTACTAAAACCTGGTCCCCGGCCTTGTATGTATTACCATCGTCAAAGACTGCATAATAGTAGTCTTTCTTACAACAACCAGTTCCTTCTTCAATTACTGCTACTGCATAATATCCTGTTAATTTTGTCATCTGTTCATTCTCCTCATTTCGTTTATATAAATGCGTCAAATATTGTTTTTCTACTTCAAAAATCATAGAATCAGAATTATATACTGTATATAATTCGCGATTAATGTTCGTGATGATTCCCTCAATTCCCTCAAGGTATTCGTAACTTTGAGGGAGGTTGGTTAATTTTACATAATCTCCAACAATAAATTTTTCTATTTTCCATCTAATCATAGTTTATTTTCTAAATACTGATCTAAGCAATAAAAGTACAAGCCAAACTCCTGTAGCAATCAGCCAACTGAAAGCGACCCCGAAACATAATGTAATTAATTTTATAATTCCACATGTTACGATCCAACTTAAAGCTAATGCCAATAATGACACAATAATAAATAATATTCCCGTCATATTATTCTCCTTTTACAGTAGCTGTACTTCCGGTTAAATCTCCTGCATCAACAATAGTCGCTGCATTTCCACCCTGTACCTTTGGGACATCACCGTTCCATTTATCAATCTTCTGTTTCTCGATAAGCTCTGGGGTAAGAGACTCAGCGATCTTTTTATTCGCTTCTGCTTCAGCATCTGCTTTAATTCTTGTTGCTTCTGCCTTACCTTCCGCAGTGATTTTCGCCTGTTCAGCTTCAATAGCGGCTTTCTCTTTATCCTGTTCAGCAGCAATAAGAGCAACTTCTTTATCTTTATCTGCCTGTACTTTTGCAGTCTTAGCTTCAATATTTGCAAGTTCAAGTTCCTGCTGTGCGTTTACTTTCTTCTGAATAGCAGCCTGTGTCTCGTCATCTGTAGAAATAGATGTAAAGTTTACAGTATCAATGATAATTCCATATGGCTCAAATTTCTTTTTCAAGTATTCATCAAGTGCTTCATTCAGTTCCTGGCGTTTATCACCAAATACATCTGTTACCGGATACTTAGCAGTTACTTCCTGTGTCCACGCTTTCATCTTTGGTTTGATGAAAGTATTTTTTACGCTTTCACCGGACTGACCTTTAAATCTTGTAAATACATCAGCAACTTGATCCTGATCGAACTTATAAGAGAATTCCAAATCAACAAGAAGCTGTTTCCCATCTGCGGTAGGAGTTTTAAAACTCTCATCTTTTGGAGAATCCCCTTTATCTTCCGAAGTCAGATAAGACTGTTCAATACCAATTGAATACAACGATGTTTTTACTGTAGGTGAAATTAAATGCCATCCCTGTGAAAGAGTATCATTTGAAATTCCGCCGTTCATTCTATATTCTACCGCCACGTAACCTGCTGGGACTCTCACACTACACTTTGCGACACAAATTAATCCTGCTACAATTATTACTGCTAATCCAACCCCACCTAAAAATCCTTTTCCCATTACTCATTCTCCTTATCTTTTTTCTTTATTTTCTTCTCTGTTTATTTCGTCTGCTGCGTCTTTCCAAATTCTATGCAAGAATCGTCCGAATGGATAAAACAATGCAGATAATAGGAACCATAAAATTACTGCTCCAACTAATACCAAAAATATAAATACAGGGTTCATATGTTCTCCTTATTACGGTATGCGTTTTCTCACGCATACCGTATAATTAAATTATTTATTGTTCTGCTGGGTCTGACCGTTCAGAATTTTAACTCCACCGGTAGATTCTACAGTCTTAGCAGCAAGTTCTCTCATCTGAGCGTATGCATCGTCAAGTTTCTGCTGTAATTCAACTTTTTCTGCTCTTGCATTAGCCAGATCCTCTGCAAGTCTTTCATTCTTATCTTCCAGAAGCTGTTTCTGATATTCAGCATCTTTCTTAAGTGCTCTGACCTCAAACGCATTTGATTTATCAGCATCAGCTTTACCTTTTTTAACACCTTCCTCTGTTGCTGCTGCAATCAATGTCGGAATCTCTTCTACTTTTGCTTCAAGTCCCTTGATATAATCAGCTTTTTCATTTAAAGAAGTTTCTTTTTCCAATGCAGCTGCTTCTCTAAGTTCCAAGACTTTCTCTCTGGCCGCTTTTTCATCTTCCCATTTATCATTCTCAGCTTTGCGATTACGCTTCAAATTATAAGCATATTCATCTTCCTCTCTGCTTCGAGTTAATTTAATTTCATTTTCTCTAGCTTTAGCTTCTGCATTGATGGAATCCATAATTTCCTGCTTCTGCTGCTTCAGTGCCTCAATTTCAGCATTCAGTGCGTCTATTTTCTCACCTAATTCAGTCTCAATCTGTGCTTCTTTCGCTGCCTGGTTTTCTTTTAACTCTTCATTTTTCTCTTTATAAGCATTGATCATAGCTGCCATAGCATTAGCCTTTGCTTCAATTCCATAAAGATCATCCAGCTCGATCTGTTTCATTGTGATTGCCTCAGTAAGATCATCGTATTTCTTGATAATCTCCGGATTAAAAATATCTTCTTTAGCTGTTTTATCTGCAGATGCAATCACTTCTACTTTTTTAGCCTTCGCTGCTTCTTTTGCAGGATCATCAATCATTCTGTCTCTTGTATCAAGTTTCTCCACTGCTGCCTTATACGCTTCCATAATTTCTGCCTTTGTTGATTTCATTGTAATTTCTGCCATGTTTTTAGTTCTCCTTTTTCTCTTCGTTTTGTTTAATTAAATTTTTATTTCAAAGCTTTAATAGCTTATCAATCACATTTGCTCCATCCACATGATTTACATGTGTTACATCCACCTTCAAAGATTAACTCTCCTCCACATTGAGGACACTTAGCTTTATTTATCTGTTTATTTTTAGTGTTTTCCATAAATTCATCCTCATCTCCATCCTCAAATAGATCATTTTGCATTTCATTATACATATCTATTAATGCATTTCCGATTGCAACTGGACAGCTACTTCCTTTTGATGTGTCATGTTTTGTTGCTCTTCGCACTGCATATGACGGGCAAGTTCCAGATGATGCAAGCTGGTCTACAATAGAATAAATATCAATTCCACCTCTAGCGGCAAGCGAAATAGCTCTGGATAAGCCAATCATAAAATTCTGGCAACCACCGGAAGATCCCTTGCTGAAATATGTTTCAAGAAGTTGTCCGGTCTCTGGATCAAAAAATGCTTCACAATGTAATGTTCCGCATCCGGTTGTAAGTGTTCTTTTCTTACCGATGCAATTATCATCTGCTTTAATAATCATTCCTCTTTCTAAAGTATGAGGTTTAACATCGGCTGATTTTGCATCTTTCTCTTTAATAGTTGTTGTTAAGATACCTGCACGTTTACATCCGTCTCTAAAAATAGTCACACCTTTTAATCCAGATTCCCATGCAGTCATATATAGATCTTCAACCTGTTCAACTGTAAAATCATTTGGAACATTAACTGTAGAACTGATAGATGCATCAATGTGTGACTGCCAAATACTCTGCATGTAAATTCGATTCTTATAATCAAGTGTCTGAGCGGTCACAAAGTAATCTGGTAATTCAGAATCATCTTTTAATCCATGTTTATCCATATATTCTTTCACAATTGGAGTATATACTTTATAATATTCATCATGACCTTTAAGAGATTCTGTTTTTCTTGTATAGTAATTTGCGAAAATAGGTTCAATACCGCCGGATACACCAAGCATAGTTGACAGTGATCCTGTTGGTGCAATGGTAAGTAACTGAGAATTCCTAAGCCCGAATGCTTCAACTAATTCTTTCGTTTCACCTAATGCATTTTTACTATAAAAAGCTGACTGTTCTATTGCTTCTGGCTTATATTTAGGATATGGTTCACCGTGTTCCTTTGATAATATAGCCGATGTTTTAATTGCTGTATCTGCCATTGTATGTCCGATCATATCACACAAATCAATAGCTTCCGGACTGCCATATTTGATTCCTAATTTAATAAGCAAATCGGCAAGTCCAAAGATTCCTAATCCAATCTGTCTCCAGTCATATACGGATTCTCTTTGTTCTTTTAGTGGGTGAAGTGGAAGTCCTTCATCTAATACTTCATTAAGAGCGAAGACAGCTTCTTGTACGCAATATTTAAAAGCTACAAAATCAAAACCTGCTCCACATACAAATTCTGCCAGGTTGATACTACCAAGAAGGCACGAACCTCCCGCTGGCAAAGGTTCTTCTGCACAAGGATTTGTTCCTGCATATTCGAATTCATCATCACAACTGAGTAAGTTCCAGTTATTTATTCTGTCCCAGAAAAGCATTCCAGGTTCAGCATAATCCCAGTTCATTTCACACATTTTATGGAACATTTCATGCGCATCTATTTCTTTAGTAATTGTTTCTCCTGTTTCCAATCTTGTGAATGACAGAGTAAATGTCGTTCTATTCTTTACAGCAGCCATAAACTTATCTGTAATTCTAATAGAGATATTCGCTTTTGTAACTCTATCAAGATCTGACTTAATGCCAATAAATTCTTCTAAGTCTGGATGCTCACAAGATAAACTGAGCATTAAAGCCCCTCTTCGACCATTTTGTCCAATTAATCCGGTAACCATAGAATAAAGATCCATAAATGATACAGAACCGGTTGTCTCTTTAGCAGCATTATTTACTCGCGCGCCTTTTGGAGCTAATTTACTAATATCAACTCCACATCCACCACCATAGCTATATGTACGAGCAAGTTTTTTAGCACAATCAAAGATACTTTCAATGTTATCTTCCGGCGGTTCAATTACATAACAGTTACTAAGACTGATTTTACGTCCTTTATTCTCAAGACCTCTATTAGCAAGAATGCGACCGCCAAATAAAAACTTCTTCTCTTTTATTAATTCTGCTATTGATACATTATTTCCGGAAACACGGGCAATCCATTCGTCGAACGATTCATTTTCATACCTATATTTTCTTTCCCAAATATCTATGCCTAATTGATTATCGGATCCTAGCCATTCCTGTACTGTCATAATGATTTCTCCTTTTTTATTTCATTCTTAAGTAAGTCACATAATGCTTCTGAAGCTTTTGAAAAGCTCATGTCATTTACAAATAGATGATCGTACTCTTCTGCTTCTTCGTATTTAGTGAATTGTTCATCTTCACTGTTATATCTTGAATAAAATTCTTCTTCTGATCCATTCCTTTTAATAAATCTGTCTTTTGCTAATTCAAATGGTGAAGAAAAATAGATCTCGATGAATTTAAATTCATTTTCACAATGTTCTTTTAAGTATTTTGCTCCATTCGGATCGATTACATAAATATCGGAATTCAAAACTTCTCCGTATGTAGTACCATATTTAATTCCGTTAATTTCAGTATACGCTACAAATCTTTCTCTAAATTTAATTTCATCGAATTCATTCTCGGATACAAAGTAATGATCTTCATATCCTGTTATTTCATCTTTACGTGGTGGTCTTGTTGTAAGACTCTTTACCTGTCTCAGTCCTAATGTCTCACACATATATCTTGCAAGTGATGATTTACCAGAAGCAGTTCTTCCAATAAATAGAAATACTAACTTTTTATTCATTATTTGCTCCATTCCTTTCCGGCATATATAAGATGTAATTATTTTCAGCATTACACATGGTCTTGAAAAGCCTTGTGCTTACATTACTATCTGAATTAAGAAATCTCTTACAAGTATCTTTCTTGCAGCACTCATTACCATCTTTCTGACAAAAATAATAACTATCTTTTTCATTATCACAACCAACTATCATATTAGTTCTATTTGCAAAATACACATTCATACATTGTTACTCGCAATCTTTAAAAGCAATTCTCTGTTGATCCCAGGATACCAAGATTCAATTTGATTAATTAAATCTTCAATCATAATTTGAAGCTCTGGAGCTGCTGTGCCGTGGGCACCACCGGCTTTTGATCCTCTCTCTACATAAACATGAGCTAATTCAGTAATGTTTATTTTAAATGTGAAGTTCATAGGAATTGCCAATGGATATAAACCACGCTTTACATCTTTATTATTTTCAAGTCCCTTTTTTATAAAACCATTATTAGCTCTTACATATGTATCTCCGTAATAGCTGATTTCATCTGGGACTTTTGTATTAAGGTATTTTAAAACTTCATCCCAAGTAATGATTTTATTTTCATACCACTCAGAAACTTCTCCCTCATGATAGTCTGCTAATCTTGTGCTACTGCGGATAATTCTGTTATCCATTCTTTTTGCATGAGAATCAAGATCATCAGTTCCGCCTCTATGTAGTCCCTCTACAACAACTGAAATATCTTCAAATCTCAGCATTGTAATATGCTTTTGTCCCCATTTAAGAAGTTTTGCTACCTCTTTGTCAAATTTAATTTTTAATTTATCATCTTCAGGTAAGTCTAATGGTTTTCCATAACGATCTGTACAATGATCGACCATTTCTTTAAGTTGCTCTTCTAATTCCTGACTCCAAGTTCTTTTACTCATATACATTGTTCTAAGTGAATCTCTAATTGAGTGCATCTCTGTAAGCATTACTTTCATTATTTTTTTATATCTCCTTGAGTTAATTTAATTTGTTTTGTTTGTGTCATTATAATACCACTTCATGTTATGAATGTCAACACATAAAGTTAATTTAATTTGTTTCATTCTTTAATAGTTCAAATACGAACGTTTTCATAGGTTCTCTCATATTGACATTCTCAGATAACCATTCCAGATATTCAGGATCTGTCTTTGCAACGTCTACCAGTAACTCGTCCTTATGTTTCTTATACGGACATTTATATGTTTCAATATCCGGTAAATCATATGCATTAACGTCATCTTCAAAAGAAATATCAATATCTTTTCTGGAAGCCAGGTAATCTGCTAGATGCACAATCTTCTCTACTTCGCTTTTGGGTTTAGGCAAGATAATATTTTCACGCTTATCAGTATTCCACTGCCCCATATGCGTTTCGATAAGTCTGGCAATATCTTCCAGATCATCATCTTCTAAATACATTCCCTTATAATTACGAATATATTCTGCTGCCAATAAAGGATGATTAAATACAGTGAATACTTTTTTCCCATCTTTTAACTTTTCATTATAATATTCTTCTGTCCCGGATTTTTGAATATCATGTGCTAAACATGCGACTCGACCTAAATCTATTACTCTTTCTCCAAATGAATACTGCTCTAACCCTACAATATAATTATAGATTCTTAATACTGCTTTCGTGTGCCGCATAAGACCTCCATCACCCAGCGCATATGCCGGGTGATATTTACCTGTAGAACTCGCCGCAACCTTGAAAAAATAGTCAGGAGCATCATCCAAGACAACTTTTGCAAACTCACGGATATCATCGGATTGAATCGTTTTTAATTCATTCTGAAATAATTCTGACTTCATTTGTTCTCCTTTTTGTTTAATTTAATTTTTATTTTCTTCAATACATATAATAAGAAAGTATTTCTCTTAAAGTTTTCTTTCTTTTTAGTTGCTCTATTTACAGTATCCTTATCACCAATATGAAAACTCTTTTCTTTTGTACGTGTCAATGCCACATATAATAAATTAGAATTCATCATATATGCATGGCAAGATGGTGTAAGTGTGATTGTCACTTTAGCACTTCCTCCCTGACTTTTATGAATAGAGATTGCATATCCGAGCAGTAACATCGACATTTCTGATTTTTCATACTTCACTTTAACACCGTCAAAGTCAATAATAGCGCCTGTCTTATGTTCGTTTGTGTATGGAACGGTTTCGTCATAAATATTAACAATCTTTCCTAACATACCATTAGGAATAAATGTTGTACTAACATGACATTCATCATAATCAGTATTTTCTATCTCCATATCACCCATATCTACTTCTGCTTCATAATTATTTTTAACCTGAATGACTATATCTCCAATATAATATGTTGTGTCTCCAGATTTAATACACTTCTCTGATCCATAATTAGGATTGGCAATTTTTTGAATAGCATTATTAATTGCAATAGTACCACAATCTCCCTTGTTAAAAGCAGATAAGACGAGAATGTCTTCGGGAGAATATTGGGTAAGAAGCTTTTGGTATAAACCAATTGCACATTTTACTGATTGCTCATTATTTGCATTAATGAATGTATAATCATTCCCAAATTTTGCTACACCATTATTCAACTCATATAAATAAGGTTTCATATTTCTCACATCTGTGGCAACCTTCATCAATCCACCTTCAGCATATCTAAAGATCTGATTTAAAGTTATTGTAGGTATAACAAACGAATTAATCATATCATAAAGTAAATTTCCTGGTCCAACAGATGGAAGCTGTGCGGAATCTCCTACAACAATAAGTTTCGTCCTACTAAAATCAATCGCTTCACATAAATGTAAGAACAGGAATATATCTGTCATAGAAAATTCATCTACAAGAACAACATCAAATGGTAATTGGTATTCGCTATTATATCCCCATCTATTCTTGGGCATATAGCCTAATCCACGATGAATTGTAGCCGCTGGCCTGCCAGTATAATCACTCAGTACTTTTGCAGCGCGTCCTGTTGGGGCCATCAAGGTATATGAAATACTGTTATCCTCCAACATTTTGATGATCATTGCGGAGGTTGCACTTTTACCAGATCCTGCAAAACCATTTAATATCATGATATTATTATTGCATATACATTCCAATGCACTGGTTTGCTCATCAGTTAAATAATACTCTCCTGATGTCTGGTAACTTTTCCAATCAAAATCCCATATTTTAGGTTTTAAGTTTGCTACGAATAATGAAGCCGCTATTTGACATTCAGTATCATGTGTGATTTTTAATGCAACTTCAAAAGTTTCTTTATTATAATAAATATCTGGATCTTTTAAACACTCAACATAATGTGAAGAACAAGCCGGAACGAGTTTTACAATTTGTTTTCTAAGATCACGGAGATCCATTTTTGTATTTCCTTCTTTTTGATTCTCCTCCAAATAATACTCCATACACGCAGCACATCTTTGAGCGGATGATTTTAATTCAAAAGGAAAATCAATTTTACCCAATCGCTGCAATTCTAAAAGAATGCTATCTGCTTTAATAAAACCTACCCCAGATATTTTGGTTAATGATTTATATGGGTGTTTTCTCAATTCCTGTTTCATTTTAGGGATTGATCTAAATTCATCGTATAGTTTTTTCAGCATAGACATTGTAAGAATTCCACCAAATTCAACTACTAAGTCATAGATACAATAATTCTCAATTATTTTCGTCTTAATAGTTTCAAACGTCTTTTCGCCAATACCTTTTAATTTGTCTAAATCAACGGTATCTGATTCTCCTCTTAAAATAATATCAATAATATCCGGATAATGCTGCCAAAGTACTCCTGCCTGGTTCTCAGTTAAAATTTCTCTTAAGAACATATAAACTTCTTCCTCATTCTTGGGTTTATCCATCCGTATATTTACAATATCGTATCCATATCCATACTTATCAAGCTGCTCCACAGCCGTAACTTCATACGACTGTGAAACTATCAAATTATGTACATCTCCATAAATAGTGACGTTATCATATTTGTTGTGCTTAATATTAGGAAACTCTTTTTTATCTACGTCTGTAGCATAAATCTTGTAATTCTCTGAATTATACATACACTTTACAATTTTACAATTAAATTTCACTTCTTTTTTACTCATATTTACACCTATTTAATCACTTCATATTCATCAAGTATATTTTCAAGTTCGTCTGTTTCCTGCCATGTTCCATTCACACATTTCTTCTTTTTTTTCTTCGTAAAGTGCGGAACTTTTAACACTGAAAATTCACCAAATGGATTATATTGATATACTTTTATACTGGTCACTCTGGCTTTTACGTCCTCTCCGGTTTTAATATTATGCAATACACAATATGGTTTTCTGACTTCTTTAAAAGTCTTATAGTCTGTCACAATATAAAAGCTTTGATTTACTTTCGGATTTACATATACGACATATTGCAAATATTCCTTTTCAAACTTAACCTGATCAATAACAGACATCGCTTTATCTTCCAAACGCATGGATAATTCAGAAATTAGTCCAGCGTTATCTAATTCTCTGTATTGAGAAGCAGTTTCTTTTCCGGCATATTTCTTCATCAAATATTCTGTTAATCCAAGCTCTTCCAGTTTCTTTTTACTGATAATTTTGCATGTAGCGAATTTATTATAAAGATCCGTCACTTGCATTAGATACTGATTCTTACCGAACTCCTCAAAAAAGTTTAATCCAATAAGAATTGTTAATTGCCTGGAGTTAACAGATGTCTTTATATTTACATCTGATAAAACTTCTGTAAAATTATTATAATGATTTGTTGCTAATTCAAGAAGATCGTTTGCTATTTGAGCATTACAGAATTTAATTGATGCAATTCCCTTATATAATGCATGATTCTTCTTATCTACTGTATATTCAGCTCCAGATTTTCTGAATCTGATATTCTTAATTTCAATGTTCTTTATCTTCGCCAATTCAGTACCCATCAGAATATCGTCTGTATTGTTTGCGCAGTTTAGATATGCAGCGATAAATTCTTCTGGATAATAATACCGGCAGAATGCACACATATAACCTATCATTGAGTATCCTGTTGAATGGTTATATCCAAATTGATAATTTGCACTATCCTCAATAATCTGTAAGAATGCCTTTGCTTCCTGCTCTGCTATTTCTCTTGGCTGAGAAGACATTCTACAATACCCGTCCAAAATATCAGGCAAAGCTTTCTGCAGTCGATCCATTTGTTTACGTCCGATTGCTCGTCGAACATTATCAGCAGCAGATCCGCTTAACCCACATATATTTTGAAGAAACTTAATGGTGTCCTCCTGAAAAATAAGGAATCCTCTATTATCTTTCAGCAATTCATCAATAAGCGGTGATGGATTTTTATTTGTTTCACCTGCTAGTAGCCTATCTCGATATGAAGCTCCAGATGGTCTCAGTGACGCATTTATCATTGATAAATCATTGATACATTGTGGACCATAGTTTTTAAGCATTTCATATGCATATGGAGATTCAAATTGAAATACGCCAGCAGGACAAAGAATAATATCATCCCATACCTTTTTATCATTCCAATTAATCTGATGTGATTTTGGATATGGAAGTCCGGCGTATTCGTAGCACTTTCTGATAATCTCCAAATTCTTTAGCCCAAGTAAATCGTACTTAACAAGACCGGCACCATCATGAATCTCTTCCATATTGATGCACATAATACGTTTTCCGTCATTCCAAAACGTTCCATAGTTGTCTGGAAGTGTTACCGGAGAAACTACAATACCGGCTGGATGAATTGACTGAGAAACTGGAGTGCCATTAATTCCATCAAAATAATAGAACAGCTGCCTGTACTGATTGTCTTTTAAATCATTCATCTGCTTTATAGCTTTGTCATGCTCTGTCATCTTGTTCTCATAATCACGACGTAAGCCATAATATTCTGATTCTTTATCTGCCTGCTTAATTTCATCGAAATGAATCATATCCTCGATTTCTTTAATTCTTTTTCCGGTTGATTCAATTGTATCTTTATAGGCACTATACATTTCTTTAATATGAGCAACTTCATCAAGCGGAATTTCCAATGCTCGCCCAATTTCATCAATAGTACCCTTGTCAGATACAGTTCCAATAGCAAGGATATATGCAGTCTTATCATACCCAAATGACTCGATGATGTGGTTGTAAACTAATTCTCGTTGATCCGGAGAAATATCCAAATCAATATCTCCTACTTCTTCACGATCTTCATTTGCAAATCGTGAGAAAATTGTGTTCCATATAACTGGATCAACATCAATGATATCTGTTACGTATGCAACAGTAGAACCACCTACAGATCCTCTACATGGCCCAACCGGTATACCATTTTCCCAACACCAACATACCAATTCGGACATAAAGAGCATAAATCCAACCATATTAATCTTTTTGAATACACGCATTTCTTCCTTTATACGTTTTAAGTATTCTGGAATTTTTTTCTTTTTGATAATTCCTGCATCGATTTTCTCTTTTAACTTGTCATGTATTCTTTTTTTTAATACTTCTTCTTCATTATCATATAACTTCGGATATTTTACAGATGTATCAAGTTCAAAATCCTCAATAGCATCAGCCATGACATTTGTATTTTCAATTGCACATAAAATCACATCAAATGGAATATTACAATTTTGAATACGGAACATCTCAACTAATTCTTCATATGTCTTCAGCGTCAGATCAAATTTATCCTCGTCAGCATATTCAATACGTTTTGCTTTCTGTAAAATACTTCTACATTCAGCTTTATAATAATCAATGCTATGTGTATCTGTGCCTGCAATTAAAGGCTTTCCAGTTTGTTTCGATGCGGTATATAAAAATTCGTTATATCGCTTCTGTTCCGGAAAATCATGCGGCTGAATTTCGTAATAATCATATGTCTCCAGTAGCTTATGAAAAGTCTTTTTTGCTGTAGTGTTCATAAGCTGGACTTCTTCAAGCTGATTATCATAATACTGTTTCAATATATCAATTTTACTTTGAATATATTGCAAATAATAATCTCCTGGAATGCATCCATTTATTACCCACGGTAACTTTTCTTCTTCAAAATCATCAAACTGTTTGAACCATTTTACCATGGTTTTTTGATCGTTTTTTTGCTTTTCAAGTTCGGCAACTTTATCTGCCAGTTCCTGCTTTAATGCAGCTGACTTTTCTGCCATTTGCTTCTGTATATCTTTAGGATATTTATTCAAAGGTGATGCTAAACAAGCAGAAATCTTGATTACATTATCTGAAATATTAAAAAATTCTTCAAATGTAATACGTGGTTTATAATATCGATGATCCGGTTGTGTAGATTTATCAATCAAAAGATTGATTTCTTTTACACCTTCATAATTCTTAGCCAAAAGAATTGTATGATAATTGTCTCTTACTTTCTCTTCCAGTGAAGCTGTTAAATAACATTCAACGCCATGTATGTATTTCAATCCTTTTGAATTGATATACATCTTTTTTTCAATCCAATTATAAATATTTCCATGTTCCGTGAAAGCCAGGGCTTTATACCCTAGCTCTGCTACACGGTCTACGTATTCTTTATAATCAGTACAACTATCAAGAAGAGAACGGGTTGTGTGACAATGGTAAATAGTGTACTGTTCCATTTTCTCTCCTTATAAATCGTTAAGCCAATCTAAGTTATCAATGTCGTATTCTTCATCCTGATTCTTTTTCGTACCTAGGATGTCTCCATTTTTCTTTGCATCTTGAGCATCAAGATAAGCTTTCAACGGTTTATAAAGTTTAGTGGAATAACCACACAAATTTGTAAGATAATAACTCTGCTTCTTCAAACTTTCTTCATCTTCCCACCAGAGTTTGTCTGCTTCATCATATTTTCCTGCTGCTTTCAGTTCCTCATATGTAGCTTCTTTCTCACGAATCATTTTCATAGTATTGATAATAAAATTTTCCCAATACTGAATTAGTTCCGGAGTTAAATCAACATATACATAACAATCATGCAGCTCATATTTCGCTTGCACTTCCGGAGGTAAACATTTGATATCATTTGTCTGGGCCAGTTTATCCAAATACTCTAGCATTTCTGCTTCATATCCGAACTCTTTTAACCACATCTTTGCATTTGCCTGTAACTTCTCCCCCAGCTCAAAACGTTCGATTTCTCTTACTTTCTTTACGCCTTTTTTTGATTGGACAGTCACACACTGATATTTAAGAAAATTCCATGCAATCTTAATCTTTTCAAATGGTATTCCCATCTGATGTAAAGCTATAGAGTACATAACCAACTGCCCGCACTCATTCTTCGCTTTATCTCCCTTATATATACTTGAAGTTTTCCAGTCTAGTATGGTGTAATTATTGTCTTCATCTTTTACTAGAGCATCAATATATCCCTGGTAGTATTCATCACCAACCTTTACGGTTACAAACTTTTCAATATCAATATGGTCAGTAATCTTTTCATGTGTTTCAAAGAAATTTTTCAGATCATAATAATACTTAGTTGCAATACTATTGTTTCTGGCACCATCTCCACGAACAAATTTCAGATCAGCAATATCAAATGCCATCATCCATCCTTCGTCAAACTCTCCAACCATTTTTTCGTAATCTAATTCTTCTGTATAAAACCGTTCCAAAATATCATGGCTAATACCACCGGTTACTTTATAAATAGAATCGTCACGATCCTCTTTTTTATGTAATACATATTTTAAAAAATATTCATAGAGACCATTGTGTACGCAGTTTACACGACTCCATGAATTGAGTCTATCGACCCCAAGTGCCTCGCACATCTTCTGCAGTTCTTCATAACTTAATCTCAACTATTCCTCAGATTCTTTTAAAATTTCTTCATAATTCTCGGCAAGATACTTTGCCACTTTCTTATATCCATCTGTATTTATTTTTTCACTAAATCCACGATATTTCACCCTCGCAGGATATACGTCTGTAATTTCATCATCATTAATTTCTAAAGTGATGGCCCACCCAAACGTATGCAAGATCATGTTCATAAACCATAATAATCCGGAATCTCTAAATTCTTTCCAAGTTTTTTTATTTACCATTTTTTATACTCCTTAAATATTCTCTGTGTTTACTTTCATCATAAGGAACTCTCCATTTAAACAGAAAATTGTATATTTTATTCGGCGCATCTGCAGGTGAATCCTTTGGTCCGAGCAACTTCCATCTGTCCCTAATATAACTGACCTTACGTAGTCCATAAAACTTTTCACACATATCCCATATTTCTTCTATCGGGACATCGTTGTCCATTGCGATAATGACTTCTTCAACTCCGGTGCCAAGTATAATTCTCACCTGCTCATCCGAGAGCACATGGCCTTCAATTGCACCACCGGTTGGATCCATTCTACTGTCTCTCTTAAGGACAGATTTCTCAGCCTCGAATATAACAATATATCCTGCTTTCTGTATATCCTTATAATTCTCCCATAATCCATATATATTAATTTCTTTTCGCATCCCAGGGGTAATAAAATACTTTGATATTCCAAACTCAGAGCAATTGTCAACAGAGCTTCTGGCATTATAGCCCATTAATGTTCCGTCTAACCAATATCTGATTGGAAATATTGTTCGTTTCCATCTGTACGAATATCCAAGTCCGAACTTCTTAATTGTTCGTTTTATAATCCCCTCACGAAATAAATCAATATGAATATATGGGACAAAATCATTTAAAATATCTTCACTCATAGGATCAAAATCATTTACTATACATTTTCTACGTTTAACCGTAAATTTTGAAAATATAAACCAAGTATCATCTGGTTTTTTCTTTTTCTCTTTTTCTTTGTATATGTTCTTTAATCCTAAGAGTTTATGAAGATATTTCATTGCTGAAGCAAAATCAATATTTTTATTGTATTGAACTAAAGAAATCAAATCTTCTCCATCATCGTAATCAACGCCTCTGGTATAATTTCTATAATTCAAGTATTTATTATTTCTTATATTTATGGCAGCTGGATTGTTACAGTCGCCCCCTACCGCATTAGAGCAGCTATAGTAATCCTTTTTTTCATGGTATACTATATTGCTACATCCAATGCTTTCTAATACATAAGGTATTTTTCCATTTTTTTGAATGTATTCCTTAATCTCTAATGCAGTCATTTATTTTTCTCCAGTTAAAAATCTTGTGCTATATTACAAATTGCAACATCTTTGTGCATATTTGTACTTAAATCATATTCAGAAATAATTTGGAATTGATCCGTAACTCCAAATCTATTTTTAGTTATGAATGTAATCATATAATGTTTCCCAGGATCCATATAAAATGGAATTTTTGATGAATTATTCTTTCCTGCCAATTTATATGCTTTAATTTCATGAGACCCACCAGGGAATTCATCTTCAAAAGGCTTTCGCATCATAAGATTTACACTAAATACATCCAATATATTTTTTGCCTGTCCAATTTCATTATTAGTGAGATATCGTAATTTTACCGATGCTTTTCCAAGCTGATATGTAACAAACAAAGCTACATTCTTAGCTGCCGGTTTTACCACATCGTAGAGATCAACCATATCTCGTTCCATTGATTTCCATGTTTCTATGTTTCGTGAATCAGACGATTCTTTCAATGTATCCAAAACGAATAATCTTACTCCCATGCTGGAGTATTTCTTTATTACTTTGATTGCTGCTTTAACAGTATATTTTTTAAAAGGAACGATAGTGATGTTTCTGCGTTCTTTTAAATTTTCAAGATATTCTGCCGCCTCATAAAGTTTTGACAATACCTCTTTACTAAAGTGCCCGTCACGTAAAACATATTTATGTAATTCTGCCCCATAAATATTATTTGCAACCCAAATAAGAAGCTCCTTCTTTACTTTATTCTGATCTTCCTCATTGATCATAATAACCATTTTTTCATTATGTTCTAATACTGAAGGCATCAAATAATTGATTGCTGTTGTTGATTTTCCAACACCAGAATTAGCTCCTAAACCATAAATATTTCCATTGAAATTAATACCACCGATTTCTCTATTTAAAATTTCGCAATTTTTAAGTGGCATTCCGACCTGGCCTCCGGCGTTCAATTCATCTATCAAATCAAATAATCCATCGCAGGCATTATAAGTCTCTACATCAGACTCCACATTAATAAACGTGTGATTCAAAAGCGCTTCAAGTTCGTTGTATATATCTTCAGCTTTAGCATCAACATATTTACTTAGCTTTTCTTTTACAGGGAACCCCATCCGGGCCAATTTCATTACAGTATTCCACTTTTTTACTTCATTCACATAAGAATCAAAATTAGATTCTTCGACGTATGTAAATGAACTTTCAATCTTTCCATATCCGCCATATTCGTCATATCTTTTACTTAATTTTGAATGCTTTGACAGATACATATTTATTGTGATTTCATCTAATGTATTTTTCTGTTCTACATTGATAATATCGTTCGCAATTGAAAAATATACTCTCCAAGCATTATTGGTTATATCTTCCAGTTTCAAAGAAGTATCTCTGACTAAATCCGGATTTTTATAAATAGAAGAAACTGCATTTGCTTCTGCAATTAATTTATATTCATTTACCTTTTTAATAGTTTCGATACATTCTTTTTCAAAAGGAGACATTGTTTTCGCACTACTGCGGTCTTTCGTCTTAGTAGTGGCAGATGTCAACTACCAAATCTCCTCAAACGTAGAATTCACAACCTCTTCTGTCTGACGTTGATATTCAGCAACTTCACTATTCTGTGCTCCTATATCAATCGTTTCAGACTTTTCCTCACTTTTCTTTGCATTTTTCATTCTGGTATACATATCATTGATTCGATTGCTTACAATAGCACAAATATAAGCCATCTTCTGATCTTCTGTTTCAAAGGTTTTACCGTTTATTGCTCGTAAAATTACTAATTTATTTGCTTTAAACGTATTAAAGACTACATTTACTGGATATTCCCCATACGTTTCACAAGCATTATTTGCAACGTGTTGCCCTTTTCTCAGCCCTTGAAGTCTTAAACATGCATTTTTATGTAGTCTTTGGGTTCCTGTATAACCCATTAATTCTTTTTCAATCCAGCTACACATCTGTAAGAACTCATTATTTTTTTTATCTTGTACAGTTTTTTTACTCAATGCAATTCTCCTTATAGAAGTCCCAAGGCCGAAACCCTGGGACTAATTTTAATCAGGCAACTAAAGCAAGAATCTTTTTAGCATCCTCAACATTATCCGCCTTCATTGGATTTGTGTATCCAAGTTTCTTCGCAGCTTCAACCAGAGGTTTTAATTTATCTGTTTTTCCCTTGTTTGCTACACAAAATTCCTTAATCTTCTGATTAATTCCATCAAGTTCTTTCTGCTTTCTAGCCTCTTCTTCTGCTTCAGCAATCTTTTCTGCTCTTTTTTCTGCTGCTGCATCCTGTTCTTTCTTTAATTCGTCAACAGATTTGCTTCCTTTAGATGCCTCAGCTCTGATAGCATCTGTAAGAGCTTTAATCAACGCATCTGAACTAAATTCAATTTCCGGAACAATATCAGCAAATCTTGATTTGGAATCAATAGAATATGAATCATCACGGAAGGTAATTTTACGACTTTCACTGGTAATAACACCTTTCATGATATCTACATCTTTTTTTCCTTCCTTTTTAGTTTTTCCTGTTTTTTCCTGTACAATTTCTCTGTCGATTGAAGCAACTCCAAGAAAATGTAATTTTGTTTTAATTGCATTAAAATCTCTCATTGACATATTAGTTGTCAGAGAAGTATATGTCTGTCCTGTCGTCACATCATCTTGTGTACGCTGCTTAACGTGTCCAATAATAATGAAATGAACACCAACCGATTTCAGTTCCCATAACTTATTTAGAACAATTTCTGTTGCCTTATCCTCTCCGGCCATATAACCACCAAAAGCTGCTTTGATAGATTTTACAGGTTTCTCAGGGTTTTCCGCATTATGCATACGAATGACTTCTGGCTTTGCAATTTCTACAAGCTGATCATATGTATCAATAACAACTGTTTTCAGATCCGGATATTCTGTAGATTTATTCTCAACGACATCATCAACAAAATCTTCAAATCCAATACTGTTTGTCTCTTCATCGTAATCCCTTGACCATTCAGGACAGTTCAAATAGTTAATTCCATTAATACCGTCGGCACCATCTTCTTTGCCGCATTCAAGAAAACGATATCCGTCTTCTCCTACAAGTTTCTCACACATCTCTTTGACGATTGTTGTTTTTCCAATTCCAGACTCTCCGATAAGTCCAATGTTGTATGCAAGTGGATCAATTTTAATTGTATTCTTTTTTCCGTATCCCATAGTATTTATTTTCCTCCATGTACTGTATAATTAAATTTTTATTAAGCATCAAGAATAGAATCGATCATGGCATCATAATCTATCTCATCATCCTGATCTTTTGTTTCGGTCTCAGATTCTTCTGCCGCTTCATCTTCGTCCTCGTCTTTTTTAATTAAATAATCTAAGACAAGATCATCTTCTGAATATTTATTATCAAATTTCTGAATCTGCGGAATTTTATTGTTGTCATCGCCAACTAATTTAATTACCGGTCTAGTTAATAACATCCTACGTTCTTTACCGACCTTATCAGTACATAATGTTAATGCTTCTTCCAGAGTATAAGCCCCCATTTCAACCAGCTCTTTGATATCATCTGGGAGATCGTCTTCTGTTGTCTGGACTACTGCACCACCTTCAATAAATACACCTTCACAAGTAATCAAGGTCATATCTTTCTTTACTTTGAATAATTTTGCTGCACGACCAATAGACTTTTCATCTTCTGGATCATACTCATATTCAAAAGCCTTTCTGAGAGGAACGAACTTACCACCTTTTACAGATCCACCCTCAGTTAAGTCATTACCGTTATATTCTTTAAACTTCTCAAGAATATATGCAGTTATTGGGAATACGCATTTTTCTTTATCTGCTTTTCCGATTGAATACTTGTCAAGAAGCATTGATTGTGTAAACGCAGCTTTATATTTATCTTTTTCCTTTGGAAGATATATACTGTTAATTTCTTTTCTTACTTGAATGTGTTCATCGTATACAGTATATTTAAGCTGCCCTCTTACTTTAATTTCGGTTCCATCTTTAAGATTTTCTGATAAATATTTGATTGCATCATATGCATGTAAGAATTTATTTACAACAACCTTGTCATTAATATCTTTTTCAATTCCAATTTTAATGAAACAAAGTTCTCCGATGTCTTTTAAGATATCTTCATCAAAACGATCATCAAAATCAATCTGATATCTGTTTTCAAAATCATCTCCGCCATCTTCATCTTTTCCATGAACATAGATGATGTTATTGCGTCCGGCTCCATAACCGCCCATCAATTCACATACAACCTTTCCAAATCTCTCTCCGCAATCTACATTAAGATTGACTGAATTATAAATCCAATCACTTTTTTTGGAATGTTCATCAATTTTAAAAGTATAATCTTTATTAATACATGCTTTTCCGATTAGTTCAAAACTCTGGACCCAACCTTTTTTATCTAAAACCTTTTTTTCTTTCTGTTTTGCCATTACTTATTATCTCCTAACATATCATAATCATAATATTTTCTATCGTTGTTTAATTTCATTGAAGTATCTTCAAAATATCGAATCACATTCAATTTCCCACAATGTTTGCATTTCACAAGTTTTGTTGAATACCCGTAACCATGATCATCAAAGATGGTTTCTGATCGCATATATGTAAATCTTTTTCTACAAGATGTACATAATCTGCTAAATGCTTTATCACCACTCATATGCGTCCTCCTTTCGCTTACTTTGCTCCAGTCGGACCGAGAATAATTTCTCTTGCGTAGTTCATTGAAATAACGGAACAGAACTTGCCAAAATACTGACCTGCCGCTCTCACTGTCTCCGGTTCTTCTTTTACGCAATCTGCATAGATTCTATTTGGAAGATTCCTTGCAACAGTTTTCATATCCTGCTCACTCCACTCAGTTGGGATAATGCCTTCATCACGCATCTTATATAATTCTTTTTCAACTCTTCGCTGCGTTACTACAGTTTTAACAAGTTCTTGTGCTTCTGTTCGTTCCTGCAGCTTCTGTGGATCTTGGATCTTTTTTATATGATTCGTTTTTGCAACTTCGTGAAATTTATCTCCAACGATTTTTACTACAAATGGTAATCTATTATTTGGATCATTTAGCCTTGTTTGATTTTTAATTACAATTCCTTCCTGAATCTCTCCATATCCCGGATGATCCATAAAGCTCTGTACATGTTCCCAGCTAATAAATGGTCCAACATAAAATGTATTGATATATGTAAGTCCATGTGTTTCTGCAAATAACTTTACTTCTGACTGAGGAAGATATTTTTCTTCTTTTGTGTCATAAATATCGAATACATACCATTTCTTAGTATTCTCCGGATAATAAATAATCGCGTTTCTTGCTCCAGACCACTCTCCAAATATCACATAATCTGGAACGTCTTTATAATCTTCAGGATTCAATTCCTGTATATAATTATAAAAACCATTTAATGTATTGTTTTGATCTAATGTCTGTCTTCTGGAAAAAGCTACCATTCTGCCAGTCTCTGCATCATATCTAGCTGCCGCATTGGATCCATCAAATTTTTCCTGGATAACAATTAAGTCACCTGGTACAAATCCATCTGCATATCCTTCTTTCAGACGTTGAATATCCATAAATTTCTTCTGCTCCATCATTTCACCTCGCTTTCCGAAGTGGAATAACTTTGCAGTTTATTGTCACACTGACATCTATGCACTGATCTTTTAATACAGTGCTTCAAATATTATTTCTTATTCCTCATTTATATGCGTTTGTATAATTAAATTTTTATTCCTTAACAATTTTCACTTTACAGCCAAACTTTTCTTCAACTTCAGCCATAGTTACTTCTTTTATCAGTTCCTCATATATGCATTCAAATCCATGATATTCTGCTCCATGATATCTTGTAATTGCCTTATCACCAAGATAATGCTTATCTTTCGTTCTCCATACCTTAATAATACGGTTGCCTAAATCATACTTGAATGTAAGATCTTCGTTAATCATAGAAAAAGATCTAAATCTATCAATGGCCTGCCCTTTATTATTGCTATACCATTTGATCTGATCATCTCCATTAGTTCCAATTAGCACAATACCGTAGCTTCCCTTTGTAGAAAGAACGATATCACCAGTACATAAATCATATTTTTTCATGTTTACTGCCTCCTTAAATATACATTTCAGTAGTTACTATTTTCTTCTGTAATGATCCGCGCGACATCATTACAGATATGATAAGGATGGACTCGAACCACCGACCTCACTTTTGTAGTGCGCTCTTCCACCAACTGAGCTACTTATCACTTTTTATTCACTTTTCATGCACGACCTGTCATGCTGCAGTCACAACAGGATTATGTGTTCTTTGATCAGCTCAATTCCCTACATTTTCTCTAAAGCTAGTACGTTTCTACTTTGGAAACAATCTCAAAATGTCACTGTCTTTCCAGCGCCATCTGATTTTACGTCCTAATCAGCAACGGCTCTTTCATATTGAAAATGGAGCTATAAAAGTCACTCCTTCGTCAGGAGAAATGGAAACTCTGGGACTCGAACCCAGGACCAACCGGTTATGAGCCGGTTGCTCTACCAACTGAGCTAAGTTTCCATGTAGCGGCCAAATTGACCGCCAATACAAACATAACATACTAAACATAAATGAAATTTAATGTTCTTATTGTGTAATCATGTCAGCTACACGAACAGTCGTCACCATTCCGTTGCCCCATCACTCACCTCTACCTCACTGACTTGATTACTTTCTGCTTCATAACTAATCTACACATCTGCTTAACCAGATCATCCTCCAACTTCCCACTTACAACCTCATTAGCACAAAGCACATCTATATAAATGTTTCCTTTCAACGCGTCCAAACCATACAACCAACGCATCCGCAGCTTCCTCATCACTGGGTTCCAGTCTTCCACCAACTTTTCAATCTTCTTTAATGTCATATAGACAATACACAATATAAAGGTTAACCTTTCGGACTTGTTTCTCCTCATTACTATTTAGGCCATCAAGTAAATCCGTAAGAATAGTCCGAATACGGATAGTGGGATTCGAACCCACACGATTTCTCCGAAGAGTTTGAGTCTTCTACGTCTGCCAATTCCGCCATATCCGCTTGTTGTATAAGGTTACTACCGGCTTACCCTTATACATTTTATTTATACTCGTAAGACCTGCTTCAAACGAGTTATAAGAGGTAGAAAAAAAATGAAAAACTGTATGTTTATAACCGAACTTCTACATACAAAAGTTTTTATCATCCGGAATGTTTAATTAAATTTTTATGCAGCAAGATTATAATGAAGTCCCTTTGATTCTTTTCTTACAAAAACGATATGATCAATTTTAATATTTTTGTATTTTTTTTCTTCTTCTTCTGTAAGATCATCATCATATGGTACAATTTCGATATCTTTTCCATCAACAAAATCAATATGTTTATTAAAATCATATCTTACATCAACGCCAGAAAATTTTGCATAGAAATATTTTCCATCTATCACAAAATATAAACTATGATTGGTAGTCTTATCAAATAAATCAAGGCTTCTTTCTTCTGTATCTTTTTTGCCATCTTTAGTATACAAAGTAGTTATATACGTAGTATTATTTATATGAAGAATATTCATGTCTTTAATTGCTTCTTCAAATTTCAACCCTGTATTAAGTTCAAATGCAATAGCTCTTAAACAATCATAATTCAAGCTGACTCTTTTAGAGAATGCAATTACCTTACTAATTTCGCTATAGTATTCTTCGTGTAATTTATCTGTCATATATTCTGTAATTTCAGAATCTGTCGGATAATCAAATCTAAAATGATAATGAAATCTCCCAGGTCTATTTACCAAATAATCACTGAGAGTATTAAGATTATTACAAGTAATAACATATAACTTTTTTCCTTGAGCCAATCCATCAAACAATGTGAGCAGTTCTGTTTGTGGATCAGCCATACCATCTGATTTATTCACACCACCAAATGTTTTATCAAACTCATCGAACATTACCATTACTTCCTGTTCGATTTCTTCAATAAAATTGGCAAGTCCAGGGATATATGTATCAACAATAATTACCGGCAGCCCTTTCTTTACAGCTTCAACAGCAAGAATTTTAGAAAATAAAGACTTTCCAATTCCTTTTGCTCCAGATAAGATAACTCCAAGGTTTTTATTAAAGTTTGGAAAAGCATTTAATACTTTATTTACCTTCTCCATATGTACACCATATATTTTATCTTCATTGATCTCAATATCAGCATGTTTCTCTAAATAAAAACCTGCCATCTTTGAACATCTGATTGAATAAATTTGTGCCGGAAGCTGATTATGTGTTACAAGATCATCTCCATAGATTCTAAAAGTGGAACCTGTACTAATAATTTTGCTCATTTTTATCTCCTTTTTGATTAATTAAATTTTATATCTTCTCACTGTTTATCAGTGTAAGAATTAATTGCATACTTTTGACTTGGTAACAAATACTTTTCTTATATAAATTCGATCTATTAATAGAATTTTGTGTAGTATCTAAATTATATTCTTTAATAATCTTTTTTAATGTTTCAGGATTAGATCCATGTCCATTTAACCCAACTTTTCTCAATAAATCACAATAACCATTTGAAGTATCAAGTAATTTCTGCAATTCGGCTGGAGTATATTTGTATAAAATACTTGCCAAACGGCGGTAGTGGGATTCGAACCCACACGAGCTACTGCTCAATAGAGTCAAAGTCTATTATGTATAACCAATTTCATCATACCGCTACATTCATTGTTTGTATAATTAAATTTCTTTCTTCTTTTTATTTAGCACAGGGAGTTTTCACTCCTCTGTGCTGTTGTCATCATTGACTATGTATTTAGTATAGCATATCAAATTGCGTTTGTCAACACGCAAAGTTAATTTAATTTGTTTTGTCAATTTTACTTGTATTATTTACAAATTTCTCAATTAACTTCACAATCAATCTTCGTTCTGCCAGTTTTCTACCAAACTCATAATTAAATTGATCTCCTGCTTCAATATTACAAGATGCCATAGCTTTTACACCTTCGAATTCTACCTGCACTCTCTTACCATTAGTTCTAATCTTATATACTAAGAACTCTTTTTTACAAGAAAATGGATTTATAAAAAAAGCGCAATTTTCTTTCCATTCTCTCCATTTATACTTAGGTTTCATTTCTTTATCTAATTTATCAATATGTTCTTGTGTAATAAGAACCGGAACGCTTCTTGTAATGTTATTTTCTTCACAAAATGACTTATATTTTTCTACTCCAAGATTGACATCAATTGATTTATATGTACCGTCTTTAAGCTTTAAAACTATTGATAATGTCCCATCCGGACAAAAAAAACCAATATTGATACTGTCTACTTCATATGATGTATAGTTTTTTCCAAATAATGTAAATCCCATATTTTTCTCCCTTATTTCTTTAATTTAATTTTTGCGATTAGAATACCTGCTATAAAAGCAAGCACAAGACATGCAACAAATGTTCCTATATTTAAAGCAACCATAATTACTCCTTACTCAATGATCTTAAATGATACATCAGTACGTCTATTCATTGCGCGATGTTCATCAGTGTCATTATCAACAACAGGATTGCTGGATCCATTTCCAACTACTACAATACGTCCGTTAGAAATTCCATTCATCACAAAGTAGTTCTTAACAGCTTCTGCTCTCTGCTGAGAAAGTTTTTTATTGTATTCATCTTCCGGATCAGAGTCTGGATTAGGGTCAGTATTACCTGCGATTTCAATGATTGCACCGTCAAGTACTTTTGCAATATCAATAAACTTATTCAATTCTTCAGACGCAGCAGCAGAATCAGAAAACTTCGCTGTATTCTTGATAAATGTTACAGATGCACGTCCACTAAGAAGAGCCTCTGTATCCTGAATTTCCTTTTTATTATCCTTTGTAACCTTTACAGTATTTGTATTAGATACTTCCGTTACACTAAATTTATCCGAAATAGCATTAATATATGTATCATCAAAAATACTATTAACAAGATCAGCATTTACAGACTCACCAATTGAAGTCCATACGTTACACATATCTGAATAAATTGTCTTTGCAGTTCCATTTAATAGATTTGAATTATCTTTCCATGTTGTCAGTTTTGCAGACTCAGTATTTGATACAATATCTTCATCTGATGCAGTATTGAACATAGGCATTACTTCACGGATTGCATCAAATTCTGTACTGTACACATCTGCTGCCTCCAGAGATCCCTGGATAAACTTCTCTACGACATCTGCATGTGCTTCTGCAAATTTCTTATCAAACAGAATTCCATCCATAACAAGATTTGAAGAACTTGCAGTACTAAATAATACATGTGCGTCTGTCATATTCTTTGCCTGAGTCAGGTATGGTTCCCAGGTTGCTGCGACATCAATCTGTCCAGCGAAAAATGCTTTTGCCGCATCATCTGGTGTTGAAAACAATACAAGATTATCAATAATTTTGGCTTTGTCTTTATTAGAAAGATCAGAATTGTTTACAAACCATACTACAAGTGTTTGAGCTTCAGAGAATTCTGGTACACCAATTTTAGCATTTACAAGATCATTTACATTCTGAATAGAAGACTTCGCAATAATACCATCGCCACCATTTGAGTAATTTGTAATATACGGCATTACCACTTCTTTTCCGGCATCAGTGAATTTCTTAGATAAAAACGCAGTTCTATTGATTGTATAACCGGCTGCATTCAGATCGCCTTTGATAAGTGCATTACTTGACTGTGTTGCATCATTGATAATATTAATATTTACTTTAATGCCAAGCTTATCATAGATGGAACCTGACTGAGTTGTTAAGCCGCCATTAGCATCGATAATTGATTTCCAACCAATCCATTCATCTAATGACACATTAATAGCATTATCATCTGTGGTTTTCGGCTTATCCTTTTTTGTCTCAGTCTGTTTTACAATGTTTTTCTTATCCACATCCTCATTATCTGAAGTGGTTTCTGTTTTAGCGACTGTTTCTGATGTAGCAGTACCGGATACTGATTTATCTTTCTTTGTCTGAATCACTCCTATCTGTACACCTGCGAAAATACCTCCGTAAATTAAGACTGCAATCAGAACCATAATCAGAATTTTTGCTGCTTTAGTTAATCTAAATCTTTTTGCTTTCTTCATTTTACTACTCCTTATTTATTATATTTCTTTTTCAAACTGTTAAGATAATCATTGCTGTTATTCTTTTTTGCTTCTGCTTCTGCCTTTTCAAGTTTGGTGGACATCTTATTATTGTGTACTACTTTAGATCCTTCCACAATGGCATCCAGGTCTCTGTTTTTATCTCGAACAGAATCAAGCAATTTATCTGTTGCAGTGACATTTTTCAATTCATCCATATCATCATAGACTTCCTGAAGCTGCTTCTTTACCTTCATATTCTCTACAACTTCTTTACTTTCACGCTTTAGACTTCTAAGATTCTTTTCACATCTTTCCTGCGTTTCTTTTGCAGCAGCCGTAGCTTCTTTATAGGCATTCACTAAACCGGTAACTCTGCGTATATCTGAAAGAATCTCTTCTCTTTCCTCTGCCTTTAACTGTGCAAGCTCGATCTGATTAGTTTTAACCAAAGATTCACACTCTGCTTCAACATTAATAAGTCTTTTCCTTTTCCTATCAAGATCTTTTTGTGCATTGCTCAGTTTTCCGGCAGCAATTTTATACGCATTATCCGCTTTATTATAAGATTCCTGAGCCTGGTCAATTTTTTCTTCGTAAATGGCCTCTGCTCCTTCTGGCGTGGTTGCCATATCTTTGATAAATAATCTAGTAAATCCAGACAATAATTTTCTTGCTTCCGGAAACAGGATCAGTATCAATACAATAATAACCACCGCAACAATAAAAATTAGTTTACCAAGTTCCATTATGCGTTTCCTCCAACAGTAAAGTTAATTAAATTTTTAATTCTATCAATTTCAGCAGTGATAGTTTCATCAGATGTTTTTGTTTCAGCCCTCTGATCAGCAATTTCCTTTTCCAGACGCTCGATTTCCATTTTGTGTTCCTCGATAGCTTTTTCTTTTTCAGTGACAACAGCTTCGGAATCACAAATAATCTTTGAAAGAATATCGCTTAAAACATCAACTCTTTTCTCTCCGTCTGCCTCAACATCAGTCACTGTCAAGCCAAATACACCAAGTGTTGCCAACACTGAATTTCTTTTTGTTTCTGTTGTCATTTCTTTTGGAAATGATTTTATTAACTCTTCCACTTTAAAAATTGACTGTGTTCTATCTGCCAAATTATTCTGACTGTAGATGTCATCAATCAAAGTATCTGTGTTAACTGAATCAAGCTCTGCGTTAGTCTCGGTTGTATCAAAATCAGTATCTACATCTGGAAGATCAGACATCTCATCCGGTACTTCTTCTACGAATAAATTTTTTAAAATTCCCATTATATTTCCTTCCTAAAATTTCAATATTTCATCACACATTCTCTTTGCTTCTGATTCGCTGTGCGTGACCATGATTACAGTATTATCAAGTAACCTATGCAAATCCATAATTAACAATTGCATATTACTTCGGGTCTCAGCATCCAGTGCTGACAATGGTTCATCCATTAAAAGAATCTTTGGCTTTGCAAATAATGTTCTGGCCAACGCAAGCCGTTGTTTCATGCCTCCAGATAGTTGCTTAGGATATTTATTTTCGTTTCCATTTAAACCAACTAAATAAAGCATTTTCTTAGCTGCTTCTATATCTTCTAGCTCTACATGGCCTTTAACTTTTTTAGCAATTAGTACATTGTCAAGACAATTTAACCAATCAAAAGAAGTATAATTCTGATGCATCATATATACTTCATTTTTACTTGCTTTTGTGGCTGGATTATTATCTATGATAATTTCTCCAGATAACGGTTTGAGCAATCCTGCAACCGTCCTTAGCAAAGTTGTCTTGCCACATCCAGATTCTCCAAGGATCCCGTAGATCTTATTATCAAAATTGTAATTAAACCCAGATAAAAGTGGTTTATCTCTACTGTATCCTGTGTATAAATCATGAATCTCAATCATTTATATACCTCCACTTAAAAATTTTCCTTACTAACCATTTAGATACATAATCAAATATAACACTGATGATCATGATCACAATGATTGCCATAAATACTAAATCTGTTCTTCCTCTGGAGGATGATTGCTGGATTATATATCCAAGTCCATATTTAGCATTTATTGTTTCAGCTACTGCAATATATGTAAATCCAATTCCATACATCATGATGTAGCTATTTAATACTCCTGGCAATGATGCCGGAATCTGAATTCTCCATATCGTTTGTAATTTACTCATTCCAATTGTAAGTCCGGTGTCTATTAGATCACTATTTACCTCTTCAAGACATAATACAACTGATGGCATCATATATACGAATGTTGCAATAAACAAAAATACAATTTTCATCAATTCGTCTATCCCGAACCACATAATAAGCAATGGATAAAATGCAGTTACCGGAATATATCGCATAACACTGATTATCGGATTAAGAATATCCTTAGCAATTCTGGAATTATAAACCAGAATCGCTATAGGAAATGCTATTGCTCCAGATATAAATGTAGCAGCAGTTATTCTTAGAAACGAATATTCAATTGCTTTAATCAACTGTCCTGTATGTATCATGCCTATCAGATCATCAAATACCGTAACTGGTTCCGGAACGAACAAGGGATTTACGTGTTTTGCTGTAATATTCCAAATAAGGAGTATCGAAGCAAGTAAAAGAATTCTTTTTGTAAATGTTTTCATTTTATTTCCCTTAAAGAAGATCTCTCAAAATATTATACAAAGCTTCTAATTTTCCGGTTTCCTCGTATATAGCTTCTACAATTACAGCTAATACCGCAGTACATATAAAACACAGAATTAGCAGTAAAATCAATATCACAATCACCATAAACAGAAATGCCGCAATATCTCCGAGTATTCCCATGTATTACTCCTCTAACATGGCTGTCAGTTCTTCAAGACTCTTGCCTTCCAGAGCTTCGTTCTGCTTTCTCTCAATGATTCTCATAATCTTCTGATTGCGCTCTTTCTTATCTTTTGCAGCTAATCTCTCTGCAGCTTCTGTCTGTTTTACCTGTACGATGAATTTTACAATCTGAATTTTATTTTCCAGCTCCTGGTCAGCTTCAGATTTAACCTGTAACAAACTTTCTTCATCACTCTGTTTTTTCTCTTTATTCAGCAGTTTAAATACTGAATCCAGATCCTGTAATTTCAGATCCCATAAATCCTCTACTGAAATCATTCCTTTGAACGGGAATCTGTATTTATATCTTGTTGCTTCCTCAAAAATATTTGTAAGTTCCATTTTATTTCCTCCTTTAATTAAATTATGCTTATGCAAAAATCCAATCCTCTGCTAACATATCCGCCTGAGATGCAAGCCATCCCATCTGTACGCCGGATGTTCCGACAAAAGCAATGGCTTTATTTCCAATCGCATCATGTTCGCAATTTACGATTTTATTATCAGCAGTTTTATACGAAATCCCGGTAGCAAGCTGAATGTACTGTTTCTTTCCGTTCCATCCTTTTCTTGCTACTTTCATACCTTTTTTCAGGTACTTAATCGCTTCTCCAAATGAGAATGTTGCTTCTCCGCCAAGGATCGGACAGTTCTGGCCATTCGCATAAATCCACTCATCAGAAAGAATATTCTGAAGCGTATACTCTACATTACGTGTTTCTCTTATATCCAAACAATCACCATCTTTTGTGTACATAAGGATTGTCTGGGATTCTTCATCCCACCACCAATATCCTCCCCATGATGGTAATTTCACTGGAATTCCAGATTTCATTTCTTTAAATGCTTCTTTAAATTTCATTACTTTCTCCCTTCTTTGTTTAATTAAATTGTATTAGAATTTGATTTTCAATACTCGCTCTGTAGCGCCCTTTACCTTAATAATCAAATCATTTCTCTTTGTAAGTGAAAATCCTACTCCTGAAAGCTGATCATCAACATCTTTTACATGTGCTTTTGCTCCAAGCGCTTCAAATACTCTTCGATGCTGCTCAAGTTCCGGTTTCAAGAATTCATTATAATATCCATTCGGTTCTTCTGGATTGATGCAGTCTTTCAGCATAAAGAATAAGTGCTGATGACCAATTCCTTTCTGTTCATCCCAATAGTTTGGTGAATAGCAGACAACAGATACCGGTGTAAACTGCAGAGTTTTAATTCCCCATACATCTTTACTGATTGTTGCACAATTTCCTGAAAGTTTGTCCACTACTTTGAAATTTCCTGCCTGATCAAGGATCACTTCTGCAACCTGTACATTTCCTCTTACTGGCTTATTGTATTCGTAGGAATGAATTTCTCCGTTTACTTCAATCTCAGCTTTAAATCCTTGAGAACCTCTGTATGAAAACTGATTAACATAAAATCCATATGTACCAGGAATCATACGTTCTTTAGATGGAAATGTAATATTTTCAACAGCAACTCCATTACTATTTCTGCACTGTTCAACTGGATGAGTAATATCAACATCTAATTCTCCACCGGATCGTGCTTTTCTATGGCCGAAATAAATATGCTCTCCACCTTTTGGTTCAATACAATGTGCGTCAAGATCAGAATTATCTCTTCCATCTTTATCGTTCCACTGAATAGAGAATCTTACAACACCTGTAACTGATCCACCAGCAGCTTTTACATTTTCTTTAATATCTGAATCTGTAATATTACCAGTATATGCCCAAGACATTCCGTTGTTCCATTTAAACATTGTTTTCGCATCAGCAACTTCTGGAGCAATCAAAGATACCATATTTTGAATATGTTTATTCTCCAGATATACTTCCAGTTCTTTTGCTACCGGCAAGACATTTTTAATGAAATCCTCTACACTTATTTCCTCTACCTTAGAGAAACGTTTTGGATCAATCGCAACATCCTGTTCCATTTCATCAAATAAATCCATAGCACCTGCAATTCTTTTCGCCGCATCCTTATTTGAGAACAGAATATTATTCACTGTAATATCATCCAAAGTAGCAAATCTTCTCTGCAGTGAATCCATATAGCCAAGTTCTGCAATAGTTTTCTTTGCATCTTCTAGCATTTTCTTAGTGAAGATTGCGTTTGGACGCTTATAATTAGTAGGAGCAACAATCTGCTCATATTTTCTAACGGCAAGGTCAAGATCCATTCCTTCGCTAATATTCACCAACAATGTTCCGATGCTATGATTACGAATTTTGCCGATAACGGCACCTGCAGTAATTGACTTCTCCCAGGTCCAAAGTTCTTTCTGTTTATCCGTAAGCTTTCCATATTCTTTCTGATAATTCTTAAATTCAGTAAGCTGCCTTTTCCATTCGGAGCCTTTATATAAAGAATTTTGAGCAATTAATTCAAGCACTGTATCTACAGCTTCTTTACTAATTTCATCAAGAGAACGTTTAAATACATTTCGAATATCTCTAAACTGACTTAAATCACCCTCAAGTGTATGACCATACATTTCTTTATAGATACAAATTTCAGGTAAATCTACAAAGAAATGCTCATATTTATTAATTTCTCCTGTCGGTAACATCTCTCTATTGTTAGGAGTACCAATTCGTTTCTCTTTTTTGAAGAAAACTCCTGATATCGCTTTCTGTTTTACATAAGCATCAAGTGCGTCTGCAACTACATTATATTTATCTTCTGATACTGGATCAATGTCCCAAATGGTATGTAACTCACCATTTTTAATAGACACAATATTACCAACATCTCTAATAAAATGTCTGCAGCAACTACAGTCATATTCTCTTCTTTCTCTATAAATTTCATTTGTACCTGCCGGAAACGAATCCAGATATAAATTATAAAGCTCCTCGATATCCACATTTACTGTGAATAATCTTGAAGAATCTTTAGACATCTGCTGTAAATTTTTCTGGATTGCCTTTACAAAATCTCTAAACATGTTTTTATCTCCTTATTGTTTAATTAAATTTTTATTTTCACTGATTTTTCTTTTCTTATTCGAGACTGGTTCTTTTTGAACAATTCATCAAATACTCTTGGAATATACTTTTTATCTGGTATAATTTTTTCTATTCTTTTAGTAGCATTTCCAGATAAAATACTCGCACAAGATTGAGTTTTTATTGTATTTATAATTTGTATCTTGTTTTTAGCCTCCCTTCGTCTATCACAAATCTCTTGCAGCTTTTTACATAGCTTATATCCTTCTGCCGCAGAAAATTTATGAAATTCAATATAATGAAGAATGTCTGAAATTTGTAAATCAGTATATGATATAATGGAATTAAGTTCTTTTGAATAATCAGTAATCTCATTCATCTTACTTGAAAATTCATTTATACTGCCGGTAATTTCATCAACCATAGTATCTGTTGTAATTTCTTCCGCTCTATTATAATTAGTTTCACATATTTCATATGGCCCAAATTTTTTTAATATATCTGGGATATTGTTTGCTTGAATTGCCTTAATTTTTTTCTTTTCGACTTCCGGAACTAAAAGTGCATCAGCAAGATCAGATACTAACTTAATCCTTCCAGTGGGTTCTCTTGCAATATACTCTCCGTTTGCTCCTTTTAAATAGTAACATACCATTTCTTGTGCCTTTCCATTTGAGTTAATTTAATTTGTTTCGATGAACCAACTATATCACTTATAACCATATTTGTCAATAGTAAAAGTTAATTTAATTTGTTTTTGTATTCTTCTTCACTGATAATAGGAATATTTAACTCAGAAGCTTTCTTATTTTTACTAGATCCGCTGTTTTTATCATTGGTAATTAGATAATCAGTTGTCTTTGTAACTCCGGACACAACTTTCCCTCCTTTTGATTCTATATCCGCCACAAGTTCATCTCGGTTAGCAAAAATCTGTAACTTCCCAGTGATACAGAATTTCTTTCCGGATAATGAATTATTTTCTGAAGAAATTTTATCATTATTAAGTTCCGGAAATACGAATTGTTCCGCCAAAGCAATCACATAATCATAATTTTCCTTAATATATTTATGGATAGAAATATTCCTTTCTGTCCCTAATCCTTCAATACAGGTAAAATCAAATTCATCGGCAGCATCTTTAATAAAAGTTGTATGAGAATGGATCTCCCCCAATTCTCTGGTCCTTATCTCTTCATATTTAGAAATATCCTTTGCGGCTCTGCTACCAATCAACGGAATATTTAATCCCACAATAAATTTTTCCAGAGTAGTATTCCTACTGGAATCAATAGAATCTAAAATATTCGCAATTTTCTTCGCTCCCATTCGAGGTAATCTGGACAGTTCTGCAGAATGATCCTTTAAGTAATATAAGTCAATAGGCGATGTCACAAGCCCAGTATCAATCAATAACTGTAATGTAGCTTCAGACAATCCATTAATATCATGAGCTTTCTTCCCTACAAAAGCATTAAGTTCTCCAAGCAATTTTCCTTTACACTGAACATTCATGCACATCAATACTTCAGAATCGTTCTCTTTTACAATGGATGTCGGTTCCCCGCAAATAGGGCATACTTTTGGTATTGTAAATTTCTCACCGGTATTATAACCTCTTGTCATATTTTGAGAAATCTGCGGAATTATCTGGTTTGCCTTATATACCGCTACAGTATCGCCTTTATGTAAATCAAATCCTTTAAAGATACTTACATTATGCAAACTTGCTCTGCTTACAGAAGTTCCGTCAATTTCAACTGGCTCAAATACAGCTGTCGGCGTAAGTTGTCCAGATTTTCCCATAGTCCATTCTATGTCAGTTAAAACTGTCTCGTATTCATCATCATAGAATTTGAACGCCAAAGAATGACGCGGATATTTATCTGTTGTACCGAGGGATAGTCCATAAGCAATATCATTATATACAGCAACAAGGCCGTCAATTGGATATGATAAATGCGATGCTTTCTCTTTAAGCAAATTAATTACCTCTTCTAATGATTGTTGTCCTTTATATATCCGAATATAAGGTACAATATCGAACCCCAATTCTTTTGCCCTTTCAAATCTTGCTGACATTAATGGCAACTCATCCATACCGGCAGGTACTTTCCATGCTATGAAACGAACATGCCGATCAGCTGCTATCTTATTGTCCAATTGTCTCACTGATCCTGAAGCAAGATTTCGTGGGTTTTTATATTTATTATCGTTTTGTTTAATTAAATTATTAATTATCTTGAAATCTTTATATGTAATAATTGCTTCCCCTTCAATTTCAACATGTCCTTTCAAATTAATATGCATAGGAATATTTTCGAATACTTTTGCGTTATGAGTAATAATCTCTCCTACCGTACCATTTCCACGGGTTTCAGCCTGGACCAATTCTCCATCTTCGTAAGTCAAAAGTATTGTTAATCCGTCCATTTTACACGTTAACAAAGCATCCTTATCTCCAATAAATCTCTGTAATTCCGGTACTTCTTTCGTTTTATCTAGTGACATCATTGAATGTGAATGCTCAACTTTTTCTAATTTGCTCTTCACTTCGTATCCTATACTATGGACTGGAGAATTACTTAAAATAATACCTGTTTCTTCCTCCATTTTCTCTAACTGATCACAAAGATCATCATATTGATGATCTGTAATAATACTTTTGGAATTATTATAATAGGTATCTCTGTAATGATTAAGTTTTTCAACTAATGCTTTCATTTCTTTAATATTTATCATGTTTTTCTCCTCTATTATGTATAATTAAATTGCCAAAATATCAAAATGTACTGACCAATGATCACACACCATATCAATTGTTGCATCTACAATATCGTTAATACACTCGTCATCACATTTGACTGAATCAAACTGAGAAATATCAATATAATGCTCTGCGGATCCCTCTTCCAGAGTAATGATATTATCGCTTACTGTAATATTGAGTGGATTTAACTGCATATGAGATACTATCGCAGATTCTTTCTCTCCTACAGAAAAATGTGCTGCAACGGTTTTATTATCATACGCTGCTTTTTCGAACATAATATCAATTTTCTGAGCTATTTTGTTTGTGTCTTTTACAAATTCTCTAACCATTTCATCGTTCCTCGTTGTCATTCTACTTTACAAAAGTTAATTTAACTTGTTACTTTATATAAATATGGCGACTATATTAAATAGTCACCATATTTTTTTAAGAAATATAAAGGTCTATTAATTTTTATTCCATATTGATTTTCAATCATAGACCGTGTTTCAATGTCATATAAGATTTTACTTTTATTAGAATTATATTTCTGGATTAATTCATTTACCATATTAATTTGTCCAGAGATATTAATCTTTTCAGCTGTCATATATGATATGTCTATAGACTTCAATGCTGCAGCCAACGAATTATACATTTGTCTTCCAAGACAATGCGGGTCATCTTTTACGATATGAGACCTTTTTATAATTGTTCCGTCATCCATAAGTTTAGATTTGGGACCATACGGATACATTAACTCTATTGTTAAATTACTCTGTTGCGCAGTTAAAATTAATGCATCACTTATATTTACAACTCTTCCGGAATATAATTTCATCGTATGATTTTCTGCATCAATATCATCTATTCTTGCCCGGATCGTATTTTCAAAATCTTTAGACTTACCATATTCAAAAATACTTAAAATCATAAAACGATCTCTAGGATTCTTTAATGCTTCAATCCATGTTAGAATTGTATCTCTTGACACAATTTGATGATTCAATAATGTTTTATTTAATAATGCGGCCAGCATATCAGGTGTAATAGTTGCATAGATATTTTGTCCATTTAATACTAGATGCTCCTTAATACACCAGTCTGTATATTGTGTAAGAGTATTATTTACTACAAGAATAGATTCTAATGATGTAAATTTAAACAACTTATACATTTCTGTAATTTCGTTTAAATTAAAATCACATAAATCCTTTTGGTACATATGTTCAAAGGGCGCAACCCTCTTAAATCTAGGAACAAGAGGAGTAACACTTTCAACAGTTTTTAACTTAAATTCATAAAACCTTTGTTTCCTGTCCTCATTATACATTTACATTCTCTCCTCTAAAAAAGAAATCAATTTTTTTCTTATTCTACTAAAGTTCCTTGAAAAGTCATATATTACCTTTTCTTCGTGTTTCGCATCATCAATAAGAAAATCTTTATAATTCTTAATCATAGATATTTTACTTTTTCCATCATAATAATTAAACAGAATAGCAAGAATCATAATTTCTTTCTTTGAATATTTTTTTTCGAGGTACTTTTCATCTTCTTCTGTGAGTATATTAAAATCTTCAATAAGCTCCTTTGATACTCTAATAATTTCTTTTCGTTGTTCCGGAGAATCACCTTGTCTTTTGCTGAAATATAATCTCTTAATACATTCCGACAATGTTGTTGAATCAATAAGGCCGCCTATTTTTATTTCTCCTTGCAGATTACACATACTGCTTTCATTGATACGCTGGACTACCTTATTTTGAGCTGCATATGAATTATATGTGTCACTTAACTGTTTACTCATTTTTGTCTTCTGATCATACTGATATATCATACGGCGAGATTTATCAATGTCAAAGTTAGTGATTCTTAGTTCCATTGGATAATTAAAATTTGGATTTTCACTTTTAGCTCGAAACATTGATACATATCTATGATATCCATCATTTATATCAAATGCTTCTATAGAATCAATAACCAGTTGACATGATTGCTCGTCATAATGAAAATCTGCATATACATCGTCTTTCGGAATATTCAAAGTAATTGTGTCCGGGACATAAATATGCTCAAGCATATCTGCAGTTATTTCTTTCACTGCGTTTTTATTCAATGTAATACGGTACAGTTCATTGTCGTCACGCGTTACTTTAGTCATAGCACGTTGTGTAATAGGATTATAATTAATCAACCCTGATTCTTGTAAAGCACAAAATGTATCTGCACTTAAAGATCCTATCCATTGATCATCGCTTACTTGAATCATATTGAATACCAAAGGAAACTCAATCTTATTTGGTTCTTCATATTGAATCTCACTGTATTTACTTATTTCTCTATCCGTAAAAAAATCTGATATCTTTTTATGATATTTTTTATCGGTAGCATTTAATATACTATCTGTAATTACAAAAAGTGTGTAGTCATTTGCCTCTTCAATGCTTCTTCTTCCTGACAGGAAATCTGAAAAGATACCTTTCGGATAATTATATTTATCATATGCATAATTATAAATTTTTAGTTCATCATCCTTATGAATTAAGATATTAAAGAACTTTTCAGATAAATAGTTTTCTAAAATATTTCTATTAACATTCATCTTCTCACCTCTTTTCTTAAACTATAACACAAAAAGTTAATTTTGTCTATATTTTTGATAGTAAATTTTCCATAAGCGCTTCCGATTGAGTTTCATGTTTGTTTTTTACTCCTCGAATATATTTCTCTGTTACTTTTGGCATAGAATGTCCCATACATTGTTGAACAAAATAAATGTCTTTTGTTTGATCATACAAATATGTTCCATACGTAGCACGTAGTTTATGTGGACTTAACATTTTCCCATTGATATTATAACAATATTTTTTAATTATATTTGACACAGCATGATTACTTATTCTTCTTTTTTGATTAGAGATAAAAAGAGCATCCTCTTGCGTTTCATTTAGTATTTTCTCTCGTTCGATAATCCACAAAGAAAGATATTCCAATACTTGTTTAGATAATCGTTTTTTAACTACTTTTGATTCTTTTTCTGTAGTAATTAAAGTACCATCTTCAAAATCAATACTTGATACATCAAGTTTATATAACGCAGACGCTCTGATCCCAGTGCTAATAAATATCATTATAATTGACAAATTTCTAACTTTCCATGAACTATCCCCGTGTTCATTTAATACATTTTCTATATATTGTTTAATTTCTCCAGAATTATAATCCAAATATCCAGCTTCTCTCTTCATAATTGTTTCCTGAGATTCTTTTAATGATGGGCGTGGAATTTTTTCCATTGGATTATTAGAGATTATTTCAGCGGCAACTAAATAATCTCCAAACTTTTTTAGTGACTGATAAATAACTATACGATATGATGATGTATATTTTTGATTACCAGTACTAAACTTTGACATAAACGAGTTAAAATCAGAAAATGACAACTTTTCAACCGGTTTATTTATATTATTTAAAAACTTAGAAATATATGACAGATACGTATAACAAGTTGAAATTGAAGCAGAATACGATATATAATGATAAAAATCTTTTAAAATATCATTTTCTTTAATAAGATGATTGATTTTATTGCTATATTGTTGATTATATTCAGATATTCCATCCATTATGTTTTCCTCCCTATTCTATTTCATTTAAATATTCTATTAAAGAATGCAAAGATTCTATCGATTCTTCTAAATTATCAATTGCATTCTCAGCACGTTCTCCTCTACTAGAATACTGCAAATTTTCTGGCATATTATCAAGATACCTTTGTTCTTCATTTAATATGTCATTAAGTTCTTCTTCAATATCACTCATTGCGGTTATTATGTTCAATATTTTTTTTAATCGGTTATTATTCATTTTTAGTACATTCCTCACGTTTAATTAAATTTTTATCTTCCAAATATTTTCTAAAACATATATCTCTTTTATATATAATATCCGCATCTAAATCCATTGCTTTATTTCTAATAAAACAACACAAAGCACAAAATACCCATACTCCAGACACAATAAAAATACCGCCTATGCAAGATGAGGAAAATAAAAATAATATCGGTGAAAGAATAATAGACCATAGAATAGTATCTTCATTATTTTGATCATGATATAAGTAATAATCATAAGATCCTCTTTGAATTGAATTTTTATATTGTTCTAAATACTGTTTTTTTAAGTCTTGAATAAGTAAGAATTCTTTAATATCCATCTTTACACCTCAATTACTTGTCCATCTAATGTTTTATAACACTGCTTATATGTATATTCTCTAAACTTCTGCACTTTATTGCAGGTTGGACAATATAAATCTTTAATATGACCTTTCTCTCTTTGCTTTCCATGATTCCTGGGGATAGGGAACTCAAGTCCACATTCCGGACACACAAAGATTGATGTAACACTCCATCTTTTTCTGGACATCTAAACTCTCCTCCCTATGCAGCAAATCCAAATTCTGATAAATCAATAGTTTCTCTTCTTGGAAGATAGTTTGATCCTGCTGCATCACAAATTTCTTTTACTTCCTGATCACTTAATACCCTGATCACCTTCATTTCTCCAGCAATAATCCATTCTCCAGTCATTACAGGAGATGTTTTATACCGGTAAAATCCATGCTCTGGAATATAATCTAAGTCAGCCTTTATATAATTAAATTTTCCAGATTTAGAAGTTCCATTTGCTTTTGCTTCTTCACAATAATCAACATCAATCTGATATTCAACTTCCGCCCATACAGTATCCGGACGCATATAAGTTATCTTACCATTTACCTTTTGTCCTATATGAGAAACATATGGCGCTATGTCGTTAATATGAAAACCAGGACGATATCTTAATGGCCCCAGCTTACTTTTCACCTTCCCATTTTCTAATCTTTCTCCTGGTTCTGCGTTGATCCATTCTCCAATTGGAATATTTGTATTTGCATTTACATATAAAGGAAATAATTTTCCTGGATGCCATTTAGATACTCTAAAAAGTTTATAACCAATTGCTGTTTTCATTATATCACTCCTTTGTTTTGCTTTCAATAATTCATTCATTATGTTTAATTAAATTTTTATTTCAGTTTTTCATTGATATATTTTGTTTTACTTCTTACATAACATTTATGGCATGTAAGGCAGCTCTTTGCCCCGCAATTAATGCTTACATCATGCGCACTGATATAATTTTTATCATATACTGTAAAAATCTTATCAATAAAATCATATCCAGGATCGGCCTGATCATTAATACAAGGGCTACTATATATAATCTGTAAGTTACTTGGCTTTCTTTCGCTGGTATCTAACGCTTCTTCAATAATCCAAGGATTTTTTGTCCATAAAGCAAAGTGCACGTGTTTATTCTTTTTACAGATATGGAAATAATTAATCACTTGTGTAACATTAATTAAATCACCAAAACTCTCGAATCTAAAAAAGGAAGCATTGATCATTGGGATCTCTGCTTCCTTTAATATCCTACCAGTTAAAATCTCTGTATTTCGCTCTAAGCATGCATTCAAACTCTTATACATCTTCATTTGTCTTTGTGCATAACAATGTGAACACACCAGATTGGAATTGATCGACCGATTCTTACAATATTTATTACATAAGCAGCTAGTTGATAAACTCTGCATTCCTTCCATTTTCCCTGAATGTTTTACAGTATAATGAACTCCGGTTGCCTTCTCAGCCTCTGCTACTGTCAAGAATTTTTCTCTTACTGTTTTCATTTTATCAGCTCCTATATTATTATATTGTTATCGTATTATATTTTTGCACAATAAAAAGAGGCAGCTCTTAGCCACCTCTTTAATATTCTTTACATCAATCTACAATTGTGTCTATTAAATTCAATGGAGAATCAATTCCATAATTTGTTACGCGAATTGGCAAAAATCCTATTGGAATACTAGATTTTTCATCATGTGCAAGAAAATATTTTTCTCCTTTATATTCAAAAATATCATTTTTATAACCAAATACTCTATCACCTTTATTAAACGCTACTTCTTCATTTCCATAACTTGTAAGATAGTTCCTTGTTATTATCACATAAAATTTTTCGTTATTCATAATATCTCCAATCCTGAAATCATCATTTCATCAAAGTCCCAAAACCATCAATATAAATGAAACTATCAATATTACACAAGATAAACAAAGTATGCCGCCCCTAATCATATGCTGTTTTATTTCCTTTTTTGGAAAACAAAGTCCTATGTAAAAGATCACAAAACTGATTATCGCGCTTGAAATACTTCTCATAATTTTCTACCTCTCTCTGAAAACATTTATTCAAGGCTGTTGATAAATATACTTTCCATGCTTAACTTTATTAGAATCTTTTGACCAATAACCTAATTTGACCATTCCTCTTACACTTCCGGTTCTGTGAATACTGGGGCAATCTGTTGTAAATCTTTTTCCTGTTGCATTTTCATATTTCTTTGGGCTATTGTAATAACTCATACTTTCACCTCTCTACAATCTTCTTTTGCATTCATTTACCAAAGCATTTACAGTCATTCCATCTGAATCTCTCCACCATGAATGTAAATCATCATCGTCTGTGTTTACTTCTGCCAGAACATCATCAAGTGTAGGAATATTTTCATTGTCACTTTCCATATCTTTTATAAAAGATTCAAAAGAATCCCATTCATATTCCACATGTTTTCCATCACAATTTATAACTACTATGTTCAACATGATATTTCCTCCCAAAAGTAATTTAATCTCATAACACTACCCATAGATTTTTCCCATCATATTTCTTCTTATTATTAAAAGAAATTCATCTACGTAGCAAATGTCAATATTTAAAATATTGTCCAGGATATGCATCCATATGTCCGAAACAAACATTGTTAAACCAAAGATATCCTCGATCATCCCACTCAATTATATCTCCTTGTTTAATATTAACTTTTACATTAGAATTTTCATTATTTCTCTTATATCCTGATCCATTATAATCTCTAATACATATCGCCTTATTCATTTTTCTCTCCAATATATACCATGAAATGTCTGTTTTATCGTGTCATAAATACTACATTTCCGACTAATTTTTCATTTTCCATTTCTTTTATATATTTTTCAATGACGGTAATCTTAACCAAATCATCTAAATTTGTATAAATCACAATCATCGGAATAGGTAATCCTTCGTTATCTCTTACTTTTTCTTCTAAATTTTCCATTACAAACTTACAGAAACTTATAGGATCGCACTCTGTATCATACGTTATATAAGTATCCAGATAACTTGGACAGAAGTCACCATAAGAATAAATAGTAGATTTGTTATATTTTTGAATTGCATAAGCAATTTCAGATTTTTGTGTTTTTCCTGTTACTCTAATCATCTTTTTACATATCCTTTCATAAGACTCTTTCTGATTTTAAAGTTGTTTCAATCGCAATAGCGGTACACCCTATAACATTTGCTATCTCTTCAAACGATTTGCCATCTTTATACATCTTCTTAATATTTTCAATATCATTATAAGTAAACCAATTTCCCAATTGTATCACCTCACTTGAAAGCTGGATTTCGACATTGCATTATTCAATTCTAATGTCTGTCACATTACCATGCATTTCGTCATATAACTGAGAAGCAATAGTTTCTAAATCATCAAAATAATAATCCCATAAGTCACACTGGAAACCATCTGGTGTATCATTAATATAATATGTATTATCTAAATCTGTATCAATTGCCACAATAATACTATCGAATCCACGTTTCTCTGCATCTACATACGCAGAAGTGACTTGTTCTAAAAACTCGTCCTGATCCATAGGTTCATCAAGTAAATCATATCCTACACTAATATTTCTATTTGCATACTCATCTGCAAATTTTTCTAAATCTTCTTCTGTTTTTACCCATTCTGGAACTGTAACAATATCTCCACCGCTTAATTCTACCCATACCTTTATTTTCTTAACCATTTTTATACCTCCATGAAAGCCGGATTTCAGTTTAATAAAATCCACTCTTTGACAAATTTTTACTTTTTATTTCTTCTTGAAATTCATCATTCCTAATCTTTGCCATATCTACTCTTATTTTTGCTTCTGATATTCGTTCACAAATACTCCAGATATAATAAGATGAAATTCCGCAATCTCTTAATATCTTACAAAGATTTTCTAATTCATAAGATATATTTGATAATTGTGTATCTAAAATATTATTAATTTCAAAGAGCTTTGCCTGTTGAGTATCACTTATATTCATAAAATCACCTCTGAAATCAGTCCTTCATCTGGCTATTCTTTTCATCACAATATAGTTGTGCTTCTTCAAATGTCGCAAATAATTGATGTTCAAACGCAGTAATTTCGCCATATATATACTGACTATGATTGATATTTGTAGAAGGGTACATAGTATATATTAATGTGACATTTTCATCCTTATCTACTTCAACCTTAATTGATGTAATTGTCCATTTAATATCATTAACTGAATTAATTTGTATATAATTTCTATTAACTATAATTTTACCACGTCCACCGCATTTAGGACAATGACATTGATAATTTTTATATATAAAACTTCCCTCTCCTAAACATACATCGCATGTCTCTTCACATTCAATTGCTTTACGAGAACTTTCGATACGATATACTTCCTGCCCTACTTCGAATTTTGTTTTAATATGTAAATCCATAATATCCCTCTATTCTTTCTTTACAATTTCAATTCCATTTTCTACCATCTTTCCTCATTTATTTCCACCAGAAGCTTAAAATATTTATCAGAGCTAAACCCTAAGTCAATCAAAGTATCAGCCTGTTTCTTTGTTATTCTCGAATCATTTGCAAAAATTTGCTTCTTGTATATTCCTGGAACATATGGTGGTTTTCTGGATATTTTGATCCAACCTTTCACCTCAAGCTGTCGATCCGCCAGATAGTCTCTATAGCCCAATTCAGCACATATCATAACCGCCGCCCGGTAATGCCCCTCAAAACCTGTATTATAAGTATCTCCCTCTGGAGATATCCATCCAAACTCAAACTCTGGAGAATTTTTAGGAAAACACTGTTCTCTTGTAAGCGGTTCCTGGTCCTCCTCTACCTCAATAATCTCTACAAAATTATCCTCTACCGGATAAAACGGACATCTCCCTCCTACATTATTAACAACTATAGGGAGATCCTCCTCCTTTATTCTTCTCCAGCCCAACACTCCACGAGCATTGAATAACTCAGGATCTATCTTGTCAAAATACTCTTTTGCATATAATCCCACAGAACCTTTGTAAATAGCATATTTAGTCTTCACAATTAATCCTCCTCGTTATAGTCCCATCCAAATATTTCCGCAACTTCTTCTCTTATATCTTCATCAGCCCTCATAGCACTGCAGCAATCACAAACTCGAATTGTTTTCTGTACTTTTTTCCCTAATATCTTGCCATAATAAGTATATTTTGAATTAGGTAACTTAATTTCACTTGCTCCGCATAACCAACAATGTGTCATAATTTCTTTCCTCCATTAAGAATCTCATATACCGGTTGAACGTCACCAATGTTAAACCCACTCTCAAACCAACAATGATCTGATACATCTGGGATATCTACAATAATATGATCTGTATATGTTTCCTTTACCGTACCTGTATATGTATTCTCGTCAAGTCTACATCTTACTATTTGCCCCATTTTAAACAAATGTGTTAAATCTGCCATTGAATACCGTCCTTTCTTTAATAGATCAACTTTGTTCCACATTCTGGACAATGTTTGGGACGTAACTCTTCTTCCTCGTCGTTTCTAGCTAATGAATAACCGCATTCCGGACATAAAATTTCATCATCAGCATCATCTCCCTGGCGTTTTACCTCAATTCCGTCTTCATATTTTCGTTGCATTTCTGACAGAGTAAGAGCCACTGTCTGAAATAAAACTGCAGATTCATGAATTTTCTTTTCTAATTTTAATAGATCTTTATATGATTCATAACAATCTTTGATTAAATTATTTTCGTTTTTTGCAAATCGTGGAACAAATATTCCAAAATCATTTTTACTGGCAAAATGTTTTGAAGAAATTGCATTACGATCAATATTTTTATAGATTCCAACGTAATCATGAATAAAATCATTATCAGTAGAATCCAACCAGGCCTTTAAATCAATATCAAATGCCTGCACTGCACAATCAATATCCATAATGTGATTGAGCCGGGAACCATACATAATTCCCAGCTCATACGCTCTATTATTTATTTTGTTAATTAAATCCGCCTTTTTTCTTACTTCTTCTGTGCCCTTTACGTTTTTCATTCCATTTACCTGCCTTTCGCTTATAATATCTGCTATTGCAGCAGATCCACATTTTTATTCCGAATACACCAGCAGATACCTGAGCATACTTAAAACTCCTAGATATAAATGAATGCTCATAATCATAAAACGGTGCTTTTCGGATTTCATCTACGTATCGCTGTTTCATATATTCTGTCGCATCACTAATATTCGAACACTCTATCACCTCTGCTTTCTTATTGCTATGTATAATAATTACGCTTATCTTCTTCATGTTATCCCAGCCTCCCAATATACGAACGTTTGTTCTGATTTGATATTATTGTTATACCATATTGAGAGGCCGAGGTCAATATTTAATCGAACATATTTTCGATTTATGCAGATTTTTTAGGATACAGTTCTTTCATCCTTTTATTAAAATCAAAATCATTTGCTTCAATAACATATTTCATGTAAGCAAACAATTTGTAATATGAACCTCTATACTTCCATACTGCATCTTCTACATTTACAAGAGAATCTCTCAATGACATCATATTGCCTTTAACGCCAGGAACTCTACAACCATGAAACTTGATCAGATTCATCAATGTATAATAAGAACCTTCTCCCTTAAATGCATCTTTCCATTCTTTACATTTAGGGGTTTCATTTGGCAGCCTATACATGTTGGCACAGAACTTCCTTAAAACTTTATATAAATCTTTATATGAAAACCTTGAGTGATTCCTAATATTAATAACTACTCGTTTTACATCTGCAAAGTTGCTTTTCTGCGGCCAATATACATATTTATTAAGATCTTCAACAAATATATTTCTACCAAAAACTTTCTTATACGGAACACCTTTACATTTATGTACCGGAAGTTTATTAACAAAAGTCTCAAGTTTATTTATATAATCATTGCAGGTAGCAGAAACAACATCCGGAATAAAGAATCTTGCTCTTTCATTAAAAGCTTTTGTATCTCTATCCTGTAGTTCAGCTAACACTCGGATTTCTTCTAACATCATTTCAAACTGATACTGATATCCATAGTGATCATTTAAATACGCATCATATCCAGATTTACCTGTATAAATACTCTTATAATTCAGCATTCTAAACATCTGTGCCATAACCCATCTTCTATGAAGACGGGTATTTCTTACATATCCATCTTCATAAATCTGAGATAAGAAAGATTCCTCTTCTGAATTTCTTTTCTTCTCTGGACTTACAATAACAGGACTTCCATCTTCACTGATTGTTACATTAATTGTGCTGCCAGGTTTTAAACCTTCCGGTAATGTTACGCTGAAGTATTTTCCTGTTTCAATGTTTGCTGCCTTTAATGCTTCCATTCTGTTCTCTCTTGATTTTTTCATAGTTTTATTCTCCTTTGTATTTGTTTTATTTTCTGTGATTTCTCTCCAACCAAGTACATCAAAATATGAATAATTACGCCATTCATAATTGCCATATTTACCTTTAATCATCATGTCTTTTCTTGTAGTTCCGTCTTTTAAAAGAATTTCTACTTCCTTATATAATTCAGGGATACTTCCACCATAAATCCAATTCATAATCTACATTCTCCTTTTAATTTAAATAATTTCTGGATCTCCACCACAATCTTCAATTATTTCGATAGCTGTATTTACATCTTCATTATCAACAATAAGACGATCTCCATTGTCATATTCATAATCAATGCCAGCGTCTTCAAGCCGGTCTTCAATATCATGAAGTGTTTCAATATCAGGTGTACTTATATAAATTCTAATCATTTCTAATATTTATCCTTTCTCACATTAAAAATCCTGTTCAATAATTTCTCTATTGTTTAATTAACTGTTTTATCGTCAATGTGATCACCTCGTTATTATAATTCTAACCCAAGCATCTCTTTCGCGATTTCCTTCACTGTTCTTCTTGCTTAATGTGCTTTAAAATTGTATACTGGCTTAATTACTTTCACAATGTCTACAGTGTCTTTAATATTTTCCATTATCTCGCCCATCGGTTTATACACCATCGGTGACTCGTCAATTGTAGATTCCATTACAGAAGAAGAATATATCCCCTTCATGGACTCCCTGAACTCATCAATCCCAACAGCGTCTTTTGCTTCACTCCTTGACAAAATTCTTCCGGCACCATGCGGCGCAGAATAATTCCAGTCAGGATTGCTTTTTCCAACACAAACCAAAGACCCATCTCGCATATTTATCGGGATTATCAGCTTTTCGCCATCCCGTGCAGACACAGAACCCTTGCGGAGAATCAGGTTTTTTGTGTCAATGTAATTGTGTATTGTCTGAAACTCCTCGCAAATATGCCAGCCCATTTTTTCAATGACCGTATCGGCAATATATTTCCTGTTTAGTTCGGCATGCTTCTGGACAATTTCCATATCGTGGATATAGTCTTTGAACGCCTGCCCGGAAACATAGCACAAGGATTTCGGGATATGCGGCTCCTGCATCTTTAACGCCTGGATTGTTTTTTCAATTTCTTTTTCCCTTCCTTTTGCTTTCAGGTCTGCAATCACAGCCTTGATTTTACCTCCAATATCTGTATTTTTTAGCTGTTTGTATGCAAGCTCTTGGTAGTGTTTCGCAACTTCCAATCCAAGATGCCTAGAGCCAGTATGGATTACAAGCCATAAGTTTCCGTCATCATCTTTATCAAGCTCGATAAAATGATTGCCGCTTCCAAGGCTTCCAATGCTGCAATAAGCCAGCGATAAATTAACCGGCGCAACCAAATCACTCAAATGGCTGAAATTACCAAGCGGTTCATCGTTTACATTAAACCCGGCCGGAACATATGTATTAATTACATCATCCAGTTTTGGAAGGTCAACATCCTTTTCTGCAATCCTGACAGCCAGCATACCGCAGCCAATATCTACCCCAACCAGATTCGGGCATACCTTATCAGAAATTGTCATTGTCGTACCGATAACGCATCCGGTACCTGCATGGCAGTCAGGCATGATTCTGATTTTCGCGTCTTTGATGTAATCCTGATTCAGCAATTCTATTACCTGGCTGATGGTCTCATTGTCAACATTGTCAGTGAAAACCTTTGCGGTGTTGTATTTTCCTTTTAATTCAAGCATATTTTTTGCACCTCCTAACATTTAATCCACTTCTTTAGTATAATTAAATCTTTATCTTTTCCCTGATAAAACCAATGGCTACCCATCTGTTCTTCATCCCAGGTCAAATATCCTGCCAGAGAAGCACAAAGAATGAATGCTTCAAGCGCAGCTCTTGCATAATTTCGGTCTTCACCAATAACCAACTGTTCGTCTGTCATTTCGTCTGGCTTTAATGCACGAAAATATTCTCTTTGTCTGTATTTTTCGCTTCTTTCACTTGGAATTGAATATTTGTATTTGTGATACAGATTTTCAATAATCTCAAAACATATTTCATTACATTCCTTTCTTGATGTATCAGAGTTAATTCCGTCAATCACGATTAAATCGTGACGAATATCATACATAGAAGATTCTATATATTTTTTACCTTCACAAATTAATGTTTTATTCTTTAAATCCGCTTTCCATCTTTTGTTTTCACTGATAAAATTGGATAAGAAATCTCCATAAATACTCATTTTATCTACTTCCTTTCATTTTATTTTTATATTAACTCTGTATTTCTGGGACATTCCTTTAATGGTTTCATATATGAAGGTTATCCGGAGGATAGCCAGCTCCGTTAGGGGCTGGATTTCCTCCAGTTCATCACCTTCTTATTAAATTTTAAATACCTTGTTAATATTCACTGTCTTGTGGTTTTTATATCAATTCAACATTTCTGAGGTATCACTATAATCATTTCATATTTCAGAGCAAGCCGTGAGGCAATTTATTGCCTCAGGTGGTTGTTTCTGAGATTAAATTAAATGTCTTGTTGATACTCGTTACCTTACGATTTTTTTTATATTAACTCAACATTTTTAAGACATTTCTATAATTGTTTCATATTGTGAAGGTAAGGGAGGCAGCAGCCGGACTGATAAATCCGGCAGCTTCCTCTCTTATTACCTCCATGATTAAAGTTAAAATGCTTTGTTAATATTTCACTGTCTTGTGATTTTTTATGCAAACTCAATACTTACGGTATATTTCTATAATTGTTTCATATTGTGCAGGTACTGGAGATGAAATCTTCAGGAAGTGCTGGGGATACCCAGAATGTTCCTGAAGATGTCATCTACCAGTACCTGCACCATTAAATCTTTCATATCTTATTTGCATTCCGTTATACTCCGGTCTGAATATACTCAATCAATTTGACACATTTCTTTAACAGAATCATATCGAGCTGCGATTCTCCTGGTAAGGAGGATCTTAATCCGGACGGTAGGCCGGATTCAGATCAAACATCCAGGACCTAATTGCAGCACAATTAAATTGTATTAATCTTGTATATTCCGAGTGTGTTCTCGTTTAATTTAATCACTTATTCAATCACTTTCCAACCTCGCAGAAGTGACTCTAATGAATCTGAAATAGAATCATAATCACTGCCATAAATATTAGCATTAGTGCTATCATCTAATTCCATTTCATAGCTTTTTTTAGGAGGCTCCAAGGTCACACCCTTTTTATCTAAGAAATCTTCAAAGATATCAATAATACCTCCAATAAGTTCTGTTTTGTCATTCTGGCCAGTCATGTTTTTTGTATCTCGTATTACAAGTTCTGCTTCAATTGGCATCACAGCACCGTCTGATAATGTTACAAATCTGCATGTATTAAGATTGTATGCATTGTTATCTACATCAGGAGTATCTAACTTTAAATAAATATCTCCTGAATATTCAAATACGTTTCCAAGCGCCACATCTTTAAATGTATATTCTTTTCTTTCAATTCTTTCATCTGTAATTTTCATCTTATTAATCCCTTTCCTAATAAACTATTTCCATTACATCAGGATAGTCTTCCCTATAGTTCTCATCATTTTTCGGTTGCCATACAATCAGATCATCCAAATCGTATTCATCAGCTCCGAAATCATTATACATTTGCAGAACCTTATGTTCGGCTTCTGTATCTGTATCAGCTACGACAAAACCAACTGTCTTCACACCGTTAAATCCATCAAATCCATATAACCAAATGTTATCAAGCATATTTTTATCCCTCCAATTCGTCAACCAAAGTCCAATAACTTTCATTTTCATCAAGTTCGGTTCTTTCATTCTCTTTAACAATTTCATCGGCCTTTTGTTCTGTTGCACAAACAGTTATTGTTTCTGTCTCATGGAATCCAAACTCATCGTCATATTCATGAACTACTCTGTAAACTTTTTCTCCTTCTAAGAATCCTGGAATTTTTGTTACAAATCCGGACCATTCCTGCACCGGATTTCCAGATTCATCTTCTGAAAATATATCAAGCTGCCCTTCTATACTTAAAATCGCACACATTCCATTATATTTTTTCAAATAGTCAATGCAGAATTCCACTCCATAGAATTGTAATGTCCCGGTGTCTACCTCATCCCAGCTTTCCCATTTAAAAAGATCTTTTCCACAAAATGTCTGAATGTTATTTTCTTCTATCTTCATGTTTTTTTTATCCTCCTCCATTAATACAAGAATCTATTTGATTAATCCCAACCTATAATTGTTCTACCGTATTCATCAGCAGCTGCAAAATCCCATTCAATATCGCCATGCTCCATCTCCTCGTCGCTAAATTCATTTTTAAAAGGATTTTCTCCTCGTCTAAGAAATTCAATTTCTTCTTCTGTGGCCTCGATCTCTTTGCATACTCTAAGTCGTTTTTCTACGGTAACTTCAATCAATTTCTTCTCTGGATTTGGCATAATTTCAGGCTCCTTTCTTTATTATTTCAAATTCATCTGGAATATATTTTGAAGAATAATATGTATTATTATCTGCACGATACCACCAAGGACGCTTAAATTGATATGACGGTCTCATTTTCTCTAATACAATTTCTTCATTGCCCCATCTTTTGAATTTAATAATAGACCCAACCGGTAATGTTCCTTTAGTTAGTTTCATTCTTTTCTTTTCTAAATGTTTTTTACATTCCTTACGCCACTCTAATTCATGTTCATTATCGGTATCTGTCAGAAGGTCAAGAATTCCTTTTGGACAATCATAATAACATAATCCGATTTCTTTATAAGCAAAATTAAAATAATCCTTTATATTAACTGAGGTTAATACAACCATGGGGATTACTTGTTCTACAATTTCATTTCTTTTTACTTCAATCGCAGCATAATACACATTTCCAACTATACTGGATTTTAAAACATTCAACTCTGGATATTTTTCGCTTTCTTTCTGAGTCCAAAGTTTATCCATTTCTTTTTTACGATCAACAGTTCTATTTTTATAGAATTCTGCATGATATGAAGTCCATCCCATAAAATCACCACCATTTTGTTTAATTAAATTTTAATAACTCAAATTTACAACTCTTCCATCATGTAATTCCATAAAATGATTATCATCATTAACTAAATCCTCCCCAAATTTCTTATAATCAAAGTATTTAGAAGAAATTGGGTCATCATCTTTGACATATCCTAACTGCCAAGCTTCTTCGCGCCCAACTTCTTCACTATCATCATATACATAACTTACAATACTGCGATCTCTAAAATCTTCTGTATATTCATTAAGTATCTCTTCAATATCACGATCTGATAAATCGTACTCTGTTTTCAAATATTCCATTTCGCTTTTCTGAATATCCTCAAAGAAAGCAAACGCTTCATCAGACTTTAATTTATCATAGATATGTTTAATAGAATCAATAAGTTTGATTCCTGCGTTATATCGGCTGTCACCCTTCGTGATCCCATACCCAAGTGCTTTGATCAATATGTTAAATATAAGAATCTCTTCATATTCATCTTTTGTAAGGATCGTTTCAATTTCTTCGTATACAGGAAATTCACTGCAAGAATAGCAGCTGCCACATACATTAATTGAACTAAAATAGTGATTGCATTCAAATTCTGAACCGGCTGCATCAATATATGCACAGCAATCACGATCATCAGAATCTTTGACTCTATATAAAAATAAATGTTCACTCATATAATCACCTCATCTAATACTTCCAGAAGTAAGAATTGTTGCAAGTCGCTCTTTCGCTTCTTCTTCAGTTCCTCTCATAGTTTCTAATACCATATAGCGATTAAAATCTTCTCTACATGATAAACATAATTTCCATCGACATGTACCGTCACGAAAACACTGTGTTTTCAAAATATAAGCATGAAACAACCCAGGATTTATTACTGCCGGATAAAATACAGCTCCATATTCATTTCTACGTTTTGGTACATCTTCCAACAACGTTTTCTTTTCTTCAAAATACAGGTTCATGTCTGTATCCATTGTTGTAGCGAAATCTACAATATCTTTCGCTTCTCTTACTTCAATTTTCGGTACAATATGCATACTCACATCTCCCTTACAATCGTATCATATACAGGCCTGCAGATATTTAAAGCTTTCTGCATACACCGGATACTGTAGTATCCTTCAATTTCTTTTTCTGTATTTCTTCTGTTGGCAGATACATTTTTTCCAGTCCCTCTAAGAATCGTACAATCTTTTCGATTAGTTACAGTCCCTAATCCACCAATATTTCTTTTACCTGTCTGGCATGCTCGAATACAATCCATAACAAATTCATTCAATGTATCAATATCTTTCTCCACATTGATAATTGGAAGTACCTGCGTTGCCCAAGAATAAGTTCCGTCTCCTTTATATAGATATCGATTGATAGATTTCAAAGCAATTTTACCGCCGACATTATAATTTAAATTACCAATGCTTCGTCTTTCAATCTCTTTCTGAAATTGCTTTACACGATTTGGTGATAATGTGATTTGACTTCCCTTTATCATAAATCCCAGGAATTTAAACCATTTATCACCTGTAAGGTACTCTACTTTCTTTGGATTTAATTTCATCGACATCTTATTTAATTCTTCTTCAAGAATACTCATGGCATTTTCATATTGAGTTCCAATGTATAAAATATCATCTGAATATCTTACATACATACTGACCATGTTAATGCGTGACTTTTCATAAAGCTTAATATCAACATGATGCAACATTACATCAGCCAGAAATGAAGCCACTGCGCATCCTTGCTTTAAACTCTGGTAATGTTTAATTAAATTTCCATCTGGATCAAAACAAAGGTCTGTATGATAATATTTTCGTAAAATTGTAATTACCTTTGATTTTCCAGTTCTTCTTTCCACACAGTCAAATGCGCCATCGATAAATTCAATCGGGACAGAATCAAAGTACTTACTTAAATCTGCTTTGAACCCTAAAATATCATTTGAATGCTGATATAAATTAGATTGAAGTTTATGAGATATCTCCTGCACGACTTTGCCGCAGCCGATTCCCTTCTGATAACTTTTGCAAGCTGGATGAATCATATCTGAACACAATTCAAACAGTAAATCATTTACAATAGACAAGAAGATTCTATCAATATTTTCATTTACATACACTGTTCGAAATTCTCCATTATCTTTTGGAATCAATGCCTGGTGCGGAGGAGCAATTTCATAGTTATCTTCCAGAATTGCCATTGCCAATCTTACTCTTGTCTCTGGACCACAGAGCTGACGCAGCTCTCCTTTGTCAATTCCCTTGAAAAACCCTTTATTAATTGCCGCTTCCCATCTTTCTGCTTCAAACACTTTTTCTAGCAAAATATCCTTCATCTCATCACCTCATTTCTCTTGAATACATTTTCCATTTTTAACAACCAGCACATCCACTCCGTCATCACACTCAACGAAAAGATCTGATGCGTCCTCCAATACTGGTGCAAGTTCTTTAAACATTTCCATCATGACAGATTCCCACCCATAAGAGGCATCAAAGCCATTATCATAAGTAGTCCAGCCATCATCATCGTTAGCAACATCGAACATTTTTCCGATACCAATAAACACAGCAATCAGATCATCAATATCATTAATATCTAAATTCTCTGATTTTCTATATGTATCCAACCCATAATCAATATGCTCTTCTTTCCCTCTGCTGATTTTTGTTTGCAATATTTTAATTGCTTTATCCTTATCCTTGAATTTCATCTGTGAATGTATAGAATATACTGATCCCATAATTATTCCTCCTCTCCCCAAACTACTATCGCAGTATCATAACTATCCATAAAACCTCCATACTTACTGGTATTAAAGCACCAATCATGATCACATCCGTTTTCAATGGATCTTCTAATATCTCTAGCAATTTCATCTATAATAGCCTCATCACCGGCGGTCTTTTTATATTTGATATCATTTTTATCTTTACTTAATTTTAATAATGTCTGTTTAACTTCTTCTTTGTAAGTCTCCAACTGTTGTTTTCTTGTTTCCGCATCCCAGGCAGCCCAAGCTGTCTTAATTTCATCCACTGTGAGCTGAATCTGCTTTCCATCTCTGGTAATATACACGTTTTGCATAATTATTCATCCTCACTTTCTCTTTATTCTTCTACCTCTCCAAATAATGCTTCATATTCATCGCATTCCAGATGTTCCATAGCCCATTCCTTTACATCTTCTTCAGTCAATGGGATAATTCGAGATCCACCAATGCTTCCGCCAAATACACTTCTTGAATATTGAGTTAAAGCACCACCTTCTCCGTACAAGAAATATTCTCCTGTTTTCTTAAGATATAAGGTTTCCTTGCAATAATTGAAGTCAGAACATAGATATCCATTACTCCAACAAGCAATTTCTTTTGCCGTTTCTGTATCATATTTTCTTCCGTTAATGATTTTTTTCATGGCCTAGTCCTCCTTTTAAGCAAAAACTTCTTGATCTCCATCGGTATCCCATTTAATTCTTACAATTTTCATTTTCTTTTTTCTCCTTCAGCTTCTCAATCGCCAACTTTAATGATTCCTTAATTTCATCCGTTATTTCATAATCTGGAATTTGAATTAATTTCTTAATATCTTCAATTGCTTTCTCCTCGGTAGTAACTGTAAATCTTCCTGATTTCGCAATTTCGAGAAACTCATCTATATTATTTTCCCAGTTGCGTTTGCTGCACAAATTCTTGTTGCACTTAGTGTTTCTTTCATCCAACACACATTCTGCACAATTACGTCCACGGCAATCGTTTACCTCTGCATACCATTCAACAAACTCTCTTGCTGTTATTTCTTTTGTGTTGAGAATTTCTGAGGCTTCATAGAAAGGGCAGTTTGAGCTAATACATGCTCTATAAAAAATATCTTTGTCTTCGTAAAATTTTAAAATGTCCGGTAAATGTTGTTCTTGTAACGGTTTACAATTATGGAACCCCTGTTTCTCAGCTTCTTTAAGTAATCTCTCATATTCTTCTTTTGTTCTAACTAAAATACATGTATCTCTTAAATCAATCATATTTTTACCTCTCTTATCGTTTGTTTTCGCTAGTTTTTAATAAACTACATTTCTTCTTCCAAATCATAACCTTTTAATTCTAAAAAATCGCACAGCCTTTCAAATCTAATAAAAGCAGGCGTATATTCTTTTGTTTGAGGACAATATCCATACCAACGACCGGAATTATCTTTCTGAATAGTATATACAGTTCCATTCGTCTTATTTACTGCTTCCATTACATCACTCCTCATCCATCCAGTTTTTAATTTTCTCGCTTCTGGTTGTTAATCCAACAATCTTAGAATAAACATTGCACCAGTCACTGTTTCCAAATGCTACTGGCATATCATTCATTTCTATATATGATTCAAATATTGCTTTATCGTCTTCTGATAAAAGTCCAATTAGTTTATTTTCTGTTTCATTTCTTTTCTTAATGATTTGTGATAAAGCGAAATTATCTAAGTGTCCATACTGACACAAATTATTAGCAATTATCATTTCACTAAAAAGATTATGGAATAAATCACTGTGTTCATAATTTTTTTCTGCATAATGAAATGAATTACATATCATAATAAGTTCATCTACACTTAATTTAATAGTACATTCACGACTTTCTTTTAAAACGCTCTGGATATCCATATGTCTTCCATCCTTTCCGTAATGCCGAGGTATTACACCTCAGCATCACAAATTGCATAAGCTTTATCAATCAATTCATCTCCGTCCACTACTTTCATGAACATGTTTTCCTGATAATATTCGCTTCCCCTTGACGGTTTGCGATGTGTGGAGAAGTCTGAGACAGCGTTCACAAATCTATATGCAGATGGCTCAAGCACCTGCAGATCCGGAGCATTAAGATATCTCATCATAAGTTCGTTTCGCATTTCCTGAATGTTTGCTACCTTACGATCTCCATCTTTCTCATTGATAGGAAGTAACATTTTTACGAATTTATGTACCTTATCAACATCAAGCTTTTTCATCTTCATTTTCCCGAATTCTGTTTCTAAAGCTTCAAGATAATGTTCAGTGTTCATGAGCGTATATTTTGCTTCTACAAGCTTCTCATCAATGCGACCGGTATGTTTGCATACCCATTGTCTTTCAGCCTCTTTAAGAGCCAGATTGAGCGTATTCTGGCACCATACACGGACCGGTGTGATAGCTACTCTGACTGAACCTTTTCCATCATGGCTGTTAGTAAACACAAGGAATGGATCAATCTTTTCATCGG
>ERZ1034980.45-NODE-45-length-125010-cov-95.120283_pt1 | contig 125010 bp, 130 predicted proteins | sample MGYA00520622_ERZ1034980 | MGnify/ENA primary metagenome ERZ1034980 (study PRJEB33766, sample SAMN09781791) | gut metagenome | biome: gut microbiome | host: Homo sapiens | place: Madagascar | study: EMG produced TPA metagenomics assembly of the PRJNA485056 data... | reverse complement strand
GATACAAGGGTTTGCGGGCATGCCCACGCCAACATTTGCGCCGGATACCTGCTAATGAGATTCGGTTGTTGGCGTGCCCCGACGGAGATACAAGGGTTTGCGGGCATGCCCACGCCAACATTTGCGCCGGATACCTGCTAATGAGATTCGGTTGTTGGCGTGCCCCGACGGAGATACAAGGGTTTGCGGGCATGCCCACGCCAACATTTGCGCCGGATACCTGCTAACGAGATTCAATTGTTGGCGTGACCCGACGGTGCTCCAAAGGTTTGCGGGGAGGTCGACGTCAACAAAGACGTCGGCGGGCCGGAAAAATCCTGAGCATGTTGGCGTGCTCTGACGGAGGATAAAGGCTTTGCGGGCATGTCCACGCCAACACGCTCATGTCCATCATTAAGAAAAGAATGTTTACCTTATATAAAAGGCAATCCCCGAGAAAAAAGTGAAGAACCTTTTAATTGCTTTGTTTTCCGCTACTGTACATAGTTCACATAATTAAATAGTTGTTGATTGTTGCCGTCTTCATTCCGTCCGGTTCGTTGGACTCAAATAACAAAAAAAATAAAAAAGCCGAGACATCTGTCTCGACTTGGTGCGCCCACAGGGACTCGAACCCCGAACCTTCACATTCGTAGTGTGCTACTCTATCCAATTGAGCTATGGGCGCTCAACCGACTCACTTAGTATATCGCAGTATTGGTAATATGTCAACATAAAAACCAGAAAAATATTAAAAATCACATTTTGTTTAGAGAAAACCTATATCATTACTTATTGTGATAGGTTTTTTCAATGTAACGAAGTACTCCATGTGTGCTACTATATAACCGTAAGATAGAAAATTGAATGGAGGGCTTTTATTATGTCTATTACAGCAGAAACCGCAGCAGCGCACAAGAACGATCCGGCAGTACTGTGCTGCAGAGCAGAAGCAGGAACTAAATTGGAACCGGCAAACTTTGAAGATCCGGCAATCTTCCCGGACCTGATTGATACCGGTCTTCTGAGCGTAGATGGCGCTCTGAAACTTGGACAGGTTCTGAATGGTTCCACATTGACCAAGACTGTTGATTCTCTGACACCGATTACACCGGATATCATTGATAAGTACGATGAGGTTGCAGATGAGGCAGAAGAGGAAGCAGAAGAAGAGGAAAGCACAGAAGTTGCTGCACCGACCATTGCTGGTTCTGTAAGCGGTGTAACAATGAGAGCTGCAGGCGGCGTTCTGAAGCTTTACATTGGAGAAGGTAAAGACATCGCAATTGAGTTCCCACTGTAAGAGGGGCGTATTCGGGGTAATAACAAATGCGATATAACTCCTTAGGGCCGGCTGTGTGATTGCAGCCGGTTTTGCTTGCATGAGAAATATATTTTTATCGATAATCGTTGCAAAAGAAATCGGTCAGACTTGATGAGTCTGACCGATTTTGTTACGGTTTTAAAAATGTCGTTTACTGAGGAACAACGAAGCCCTTGGTCATTGGATCGTCCGGATCGCAGAACCAAGTTGCCTGACCGCAGAGGTAAGCAGCGCCCTTAACAGTTGGGATAACAGCGTCATAATCGCCAACCTTGGTTTCTTTCAGGATTCTGCCGATGAACTTGGTGCTGATGAAGGATTCATAAGTGAACGGAACATCTACGTCCAGTTCGCCCAGGGAGTGCAGGAGAGCCTGCTTTGCAGAAGTACCGGTTCCGCATGGGGAACGATCCAGCTGAGGATCCTTAGGATCTCCGAATACTACCAGGTTTCTCAGGGTCAGCATATCCGGTTCCGGATTATCAACGGTGGAGTAGTTCTCAACCAGGTCTGCAGTTGTGATGTCCAGTTCAGGGTGCTGAATTTCAACAGTCTTGTTAACTTCCTGAAGAGCATAGCTGGAGAAGTCCTTGAGGAACTTTGCAGTGTCCGGACCAACCTTGATGCCGAAGTTCTTCTCGGTGTCAACCATGATGAAGAAGGATCCGCCGAAGGACAGGTCATAAGTTACTTCCTTGCCCTGGTATTCCAGCTTCAGGTTTTTCTTGTATACGAAAGCAGGTACGTTAGTCAGGGTTACACCGGTAACCTTGCCGTCTTTGCAGTCTGCAACCAGAGTGATTACTCCGGCAGGAGCATCCAACTTAACGGTTGTCTGTGGCTCCTTCATTTCCATGAGTCCGGCTTCCAGAATAACGGTTGCCGCACCGATGGAGCAGTGACCGCACATGTTCAGCCAGCCGCCTGCATCCAGGAAGAAGATACCGAAGTCTGCTTCTTCGTGAATTGGCTCGCACAGAATAGCACCGAACATATCGTGATGTCCACGAGGCTCGTGCATCAGCATGGTTCTGAAATCATCGTGGTGCTTCTCCAGATAGTGCTTCTTTTCAATCATTGTGTTTCCCTTCGTTTCAGGGCAATCAAGAGCAACTCTGCAGTACTCACCGGATGTGTGTGCTTCGATTGTTCTAACATGATCGGTATACAGATCGATGTTTACCTTAGGTTCAAATGCCATAGCTAAATACCTCCTTAGATTAGGTCGCTTGTAAATGATGTAGGTTAAATAATCTACAATTTATAATCTCATTATAGACGAGAATTTCACAATGTCAATATCACAATTTATAATGTCAGCATAACAATAACAAATGTGTATCATGATAAAACTTCATGATAAGAATCATAGGGATTATCTAACAGTTATTTAACAAACAAGAATAAAAAAATGAAGAAAGCGTCCGAGGATACCGGCGGAAACCCTTTAAAATAAAGGAATAAAAAAGTAAAATGAGAAATAATGAATTATAGAGTTTTTCAATGCTGGGATTAATTATATCGTTGATTTGAATAGAATTCTGTGATAATATTCATTATGTAAAAGGGCGATAATTTGTAATGAGATTCAAGTAATTGCCAATTCAGGAAATAATTTAAGGAGAGATTGTGTCATGGAAAATTTGCAAATTCTGTTAAGACAACATGTTGGTAAGCCTTGTGCACCGGTTGTCAAGAAAGGTGACAAAGTCAGAAGAGGTACTCTGATCGCTGAGCCAACAGGTCTTGGAGCAAACATTTTCTCCAGCGCTGACGGTGTTGTTGAAGATGTATTAGAAGACAGAATCATCATCAAACCAGATGAAGAGCAGAGCGAAGATTATGAGAAGATTCCGGAAGGAACACCGCTGGAAATGGTTAAGGCAGCCGGTGTTGTCGGAATGGGTGGAGCAGGATTCCCGACCGGAATTAAGCTGGACACTCACTTCGATGGAGATGGATACATTTTGGTTAACGCTTCCGAGTGTGAACCGGGACTGGCTCACAACATTGAGCAACTTGACAGAGAGCCTGAGAAGGTAATCAAGGGTATCAAGTATGCAATGGAAATCTCCGGAGCAGACAAAGCAATCATCGCTATTAAGAAGAAACATCACGATACTATTGTAAAGCTGGACGAGCTTCTTGCAGATGAACCGGCAATCTCGAGACACCTGCTTCCGGACATTTATCCGATGGGTGAAGAAAGAGCCGTTGTAAGAGAATGTCTCGGTATCGAACTGGAACCAAGCCAGCTTCCAAGTGCAGCAAAAGCTGTTGTAATCAACAGTGAGACCTGCGCAAGAGTAGCAGAAGCAATCGACGAAAGAAAGCCTTCTTTCCTGAAGAACCTGACCGTAAGAGGTAAGCTGAACGGCGGACACGATGCTCACGTATTCGTAGACGTACCGGTTGGTACCAGCGTAGGTTCTCTGATTGAAAGAGCCGGCGGTATTGATGGCGACTACGGTGAAATCATCATGGGTGGTGCATTCACCGGAAGAGCTTGCACCGTTGACGAACCGATTTGCAAGAATACCGGAGCAATTCTGGTATCCATGCCGTTCATGGATCTCCACGGAGCAAATCTGGGAATTCTGGTATGTGCATGTGGCGGAAACCTGGAAAGAATGCGTGATTTGGCAAAGAAGTACAATGCAAAAGAAGTATCTCTGTGCTACTGCAAGCAGGCTCAGGAACAGCCGAACGGATCCAGAAAGTGCGAGAGACCGGGTAACTGCCCGGGCCAGGTTGCAAACAACCTGCAGTTCAAGAAGGATAAGTGCGAATACATCATCATCGGAAACTGCTCTGACTGCTCCAACACAGTTATGGCATCTGGTCCGAAGATGGGCTTGAAGGTTCTGCACATGACTGACCATGTTATGAGAGCGGTAGATCACCCGCTGTACAGAACTCTGAGAGTATCCAAGCACGTAGATCAGGATCTCAACGTTGTAGATAACGTAGAGAACAACTAATTTCTGAATAATTAGGGCAGTGTGAATGCTGCATTGCCCTAATTATATATAAAAGTAGATATTTATTTTCCTTTGCTGTACCGGCAGACCCCGATTGTCGGTGCGGCGGAGTGGATAAATATATATTTGCAAATGCAAGGCAAAACATTTTAAGGAGGAAGATCGATATGTCAATCACAGCTGAAACAGCTAAACAACATGCGAACGACCCAGCAGTACTGTGCTGCAGAGCAGAAGAAGGCACAGTTCTGGAGCCTGCGAACTTTGAGGATCCGGCAATTTTCCCAGACCTCATCGATTCCGGACTTCTGAACACAGATGGCGCTCTTAAGCTTTGCCAGGTTCTGAATGGATCGAAATTAACTAAGACTGTAGATTCCCTGACACCAATCACTCCGGACATCGTTGATAAGTACGATGCAGCAGAGGAAGAGGCAGCAGAGGAAGAAGCTCCTGCAGAAGAGGCAGCAGCTGAAGTAGCAGCTCCGGTTGCAGCAGCTCCGGTTGCAGCAGCAGGCGGCACAATCAAACTCCACATCGGAGAAGGTAAGAACATCGACATCGAAATCCCGGCAGGCGTTGGTGCAGGCGCAGCAGCTCCGGAAGCAGCAGCAGTAGCTCCGGCAGCAGTAGCAGCTCCGGCAGCAGCAGTAGCTGAAGAGGAAGAAGTTGTCGTAAGAGAGATGACCAGAAAGCACTACAAGATCGACAAGGTTGTTCTTGGTGACGAGACAAAGATTGAGGGTACTACTCTGTACGTTCGTGAAGCAGCAGCTACCGAAGGTGCAGATGCTCAGGCTCTGGTTCAGAGCATGAAGATTGAAATCATCAACCCGGATCAGTATCACACTTACTCTCAGACCGTAATGGACATTCAGCCAATCGCTTGTAAGGCAGATACCGAAATGGAGCTGGGCGAAGGTGAGACCATGGTTCTGGACGGTGTAGTTACCGTTGTAACCGGTGTTACCGAAGAAGGCGTTCAGGTTGGTGAGTTCGGTTCTTCCGAGGGTTACCTCGACGAGAACATGCAGTGGGGCCGTCCGGGTGCTGTAGATAAGGGCGAAATCATGATTAAGTATGAAGCCGTTATCGACAGAAAGAAGAACATGGAGAGACCGGGACCTATCGCAATCCACACTGCAGTTGACCACGTAACTGCTGAAATCAGAGAAGCTATGAGAAGAGACCTGACCGATGAGCAGGTTGTTGATACTCAGGTTCTGCAGCAGACCAGACACCCTGGTAAGAAGAAGATTGTAGTAGTTAAGGAAATCATGGGTCAGGGCGCAATGCACGATAACTTCCTGTTCCCAACTGAGCCGGTTGGCGTTCTGGGCGCAAAGCCAAACGTAGACCTGGGTAACGTTCCTGTAGCTGCTAACCCACTGGAAGTACTGGATGGTTGTATCCACGCTCTGACATGCATCGGACCGGCTTCCAAGGAAATGTCCAGACACTACTGGAGAGAGCCGCTGGTACTGGGCGCTGTACACGATGAAGACGTTGACTGCGTAGGCGTTATCTTCGTTGGTTCCCCACAGGCTAACACCGATAAGTTCTATGTATCCAGAAGACTGGGACAGATGGTTGAATCCATGAACGTTGACGGTGCTTTCGTTACAACCGAAGGATTCGGAAATAACCACGTTGACTTCACTTCCCACATCGAGCAGATTGGTAAGAGAGGAATTCCGGTTGTTGGATTCTCCTTCTGCGCTGTACAGGGTGCACTGGTAACCGGTAACAAGTACTGTGACGCAATGGTAGATAACAACAAGTCCATGTCCGGTATCGAGAACGAAGTACTGGCTTGCAACACTCTTTGCGAAGAGGATGCTATCCGTGGACTGGCTATGCTGAAGGCTAAGATGGCCGGCGAGGAAATCAAGGCTCCGGAAAGACACTACAACGCAAACGTTAAGCAGAACAACATCGAGCTGATTGAGAAGGCTACCGGCGAGAAGATCGAACTGGTTGAGAACGAACAGAGCCTGCCAATGAGTGAGAAGAGAAAGGCTAAATACGACTAATCTATAGTAAGGAGATATACAGATGAAGTACGGCGATAAGATAATCAAGATGGAAGGAATAATCGTGGAGGTTCACGACGAGGGTGTTGGAATCGACCTCAAAGGACGACTTGGATACCTGCTGGTTCCGATGAGAATGATTATCTCCGATACGGAGTTGAAGGTTGGTCAAACGGTAGCCTGGAATATGAGCTTCATTGAACAGGAAGGACCGGAAGTCAACGAAAAGTATATCAGCAACATAGATGCGCGTAAAAGACGTCAATATGATTTGGCGCCAACAGAAAATATCGAGGAGGAATAATACAAATGAGTATGACAGTTGTAAAAGGTTTACAATCTGAAATCTTTGTACCTATTACACCGAAGTCGGTATGGGCTCCAGTAACAAAGCCACTCAACGAGATGGTAATTGCTCTGGCTACAGCTGCAGGTGTACATAGAACAGACCAGGAAAGATTCAATCTGGCCGGTGACTTCACTTTCAGAGAAATTCCAGATGAAACACCGGAAGAAGAGCTGATGGTAACTCACGGTGGTTACGATAACTCTGACGTAAATAAGGACATCAACTGCATGTATCCAATCTCCAGACTGCATGAGCTGGCTGCAGAAGGATTCATCAAGGGAACTGCTCCTTACCACTATGGATTCATGGGTGGTGGTGGAAACATCGAAAGATTCACCAACTACACAGGTCCGGAAATTGCAAAGAGACTTAAGGATGAGAACGTTGATGCAGTTATGATGACTGCTGGATGAGGAACTTGCCACCGCTCTGCAACAATCGTGCAGAGAGCAATTGAGTCCATCGGCATCCCGACTGTAATCATCGCAGCACTGCCTCCTGTTGTAAGACAGGCTGGTACACCTCGTGCCGTAGCTCCTATGGTACCGATGGGTGCAAACGCTGGTGAACCACACAACGTTGAGATGCAGACTGGTATCGTAAAGGCAACTCTGGAACAGCTGGAGAAGATTCAGACTCCGGGAAAGATTGTTCCGCTGCCATTCGAATATCACGCAGTAATCTAGTCCAACTTAATAGGACATCGGAAACGAAGATGGGGCAGAATATTTATTCTGCCCCATTTATCCTAAAATGAGGTATTGTTATGGCTGTTAAAGAAATTGATTTGAGAAGATTGGTGATTAAAGCATTCCATATGAATGAAGTGGAATTTGGAGATGCTTGCACAATGACGATGGACGGTAAGTTTACCGTTTCGAAAGATATGATTCCGGATTTGGTGAAAAAGTATGACACCATTAATAAGATTGATATCCAGATTATCAAGCCGGGAGATCATGATCGTTGGACGAACACGATTATGGACATTGTTCCGATTTCAACGAAGGTACTGGGCAAATGCGGAGATGGAATCACCCATACTGTTACCGGCGTCTATGTGATGCTTACCGGTGTGGATGTGAACGGAAAGCAGACCCATGAATTCGGATCATCGGAAGGAAACCTTAAGGAGAAGTTGGTTCTTGGCAGAGCCGGAACTCCGGATGAAAATGACTATATCATTTCTTTTGATGTTACTTTTGAGGCTGCAATGGGTCAGGAACGGAAAGGTGCGTTCCAGGGACACGCAGCGTGTGATGAATTTATTCAGGTATACAGAGACATTCTTAAGAAATTTAACGGAAATAAATGCACCGAACGTCATGAATACCATGACACGGTTCGCCCGGGTCAGAAGCGTGTACTGATTATCCGTCAGGTTGCCGGGCAGGGTGCGATGTACGATACTCACCTGTTCCCGAATGAACCTTCGGGCGTGGAAGGCGGAAAATCGATTATTGAAATGGGCAATATGCCGGTAATGCTGACACCGAACGAGTACCGGGACGGCATTATTAGATCCATGCAGTAGGAGGTGCGATTATGGGAATTGGACCATCAACAAAAGAAACAAGTTTACATCATTTCAGAGATCCTTTGGTAGACATCGTTGGTTCTGATGAAGGTATTGATTTGATGGGAGTACTGTTGTTCGGAACAGCGGATGATAACGTAGATAAGATTCGCAACAGTACACGTGCGGCAATCGTGGCAGAGTGCATGCGTGCCGATGGCGTTATTGTCAGCTCCGATGGCTGGGGAAACAGCGATGTGGACTATGTTAACTGCGTGAAAGAGCTGGGAGAACGGGATATCCCACTTTCCGGCTTGAACTTCAGCGGAAGCATGGCTACTTTCGTAGTAGACGACCCGAATCTGAAGAATATCGTGGATATCTGCAAGAACCCGGAGGGCATTGAGTCGGATATCGTCGGTGAGAACAACATGACGGCGGAAGACGTTAAGAAGGCACTCATGATTCTGAAGATTCGAATGAAAGAGAAAGAAATGCGCAGCAAGAAATAATTGACAGATGTAATCTTTCCTTTTTAAGCGGGAGTGTCGGATGGTTCGAAACCGTCCGACACTCTTGTTATATTCCGAGGAAGGATTGCACTTACCTTTTCTTCTATTGTATAATAATACTGATAGGCGTCTCCGGAGAAAGAGAAAGGCAGGGCCTTTATGAAATGGATAAAGACTCGAAATTGGATAAAGAAGAGAATCGTTGTAATTCTGGTAATGGAGCTGATTCTGCTGACGGTGTTTTGCTATGCCATCGGAACGGAGACTACCGCATATAACCGGAAAATCGCCTTTGACGCAAAGAAAGTTGCTTTTACGATGAAGGATGCGGTCGTGCCGGTAAAGGACACTGTGAAGGAAACGAAGACCGTTATAGAGGCACAGGAAGATCAATTATTAACCGAAGGAAAGACAATTGTCTTTGCGGATCGATATCTTGGAAATCCATATGTTCTCGGAGGTCGAGATATTGAAACAGGCGTGGATTGCGCCGGGTTTGTAAATTATGTTTTTACTCATGGACCGGCGGGAAAGCATTGGAAAAGCATGAATGTGGGCGGATTGTATCACGAAATCGGCGGGAAATCCGTCAGCGTTGACAAGATGAAGCCGGGAGATATCATTTTCTTTGGTTCCGGATTGTCCCATGTGGCTATTTATGCGGGAAATGGACAAATCGTGCATGCAATGGATGAAGCGAATGGAATCTGCCGTACAAAGTTGTTCCGTTCCAATGGAAGTACATACAGCGGAAAGAAAATTGTGGATGTACGCCGGGTTTTGTAAGAGAGGATAAATAAGCGAATGAAGAATTTAAATCGAAAGGCGGAGGCCCGGAGGGCGGCTGCAGGAATGGAAAGTCGGGCAGATACTTTGGTGATTGTGGAAAGCAAACACGGCAGTGCACTGAAGTATGGAGAATGGATCAGCAATACGCTTCATACCGACATGATTCCGGCTACCCGCAAGTATCTGGGGTATGCTTCTCTGTATCGAAATGTAATTTATATCGGTTGGATTAAGGACGGGCGGATTGAGAAGCTGAACCTTCTTCAGCAGAACTATGTGAATTTCAATATGGACGGAAAGCACATCGCAGTAATCGGGGTCGGCATAGGAAATCCGACAGACTCTTATCTGAAGCGAATTATCGCCTACAATGCGTTGGATCAGTTCGGGGACAGCTTCCATTATCTGCCGGGAGCGGTGGATGAGAAGAAACGGAAGGCAGGAGATATGAACAATATTCAGCACTGTCTGAAGAATCTTGGAAAGTTGTACGAGAAAGAGGATGCAGAACTGATTGGAGAGCGCTTGGTACAAGGATACGATGGGATATCTAGGAATAAGATTGAGTCTATAGTAGATGAGATTACGGCGGTACGAAACAATACCTATCGGAAGGATGAGCCGGAGGAAGATGGCGAGGATGAATAGATGAAGTGAAGGGCGGGAAGCATCCCGCCTTTTGTAGTGCATTGTTTGGAAACATCACATCGATTGGAGTGGAGAGTGACTCTCCTGATTGAATACATATTAAAAGAGAGTGGCACTTGCCACTCTCTTTTTAAATCTTTAATAACTGAATGTTCTGTAGTCTATACTGCAGATCCCTTCTTGATAGCATCGTGCAGGAACATTGCTGCTGTTACGTATACTACACATACTACGATGATGGTCAGAATCTTCAGCGGGATGGAGCTTACGAACTTGTAAGCGATGAATACACCGATTGCTCCGCCGAATGCCTGCATCCAGGATGCTGCCATGTCGTATCTTCCTTCTTTGATGAACTTAGGGCCGTTACCGAATGCCATCAGGAATGCACAGGATCCCATCATTACCGGGAATGCGGCTCCAACGTTCAGTCCCAGCAGGGAGCAGAGAGCCATACAAGGAGCGTACAGTCCTACGCCTACGCTCATCAGAGCGCCCAGAACGAAGTTTACAGCAACTGCGATGACCAGTTTAGCGCCGGTCAGCTTCAAAGCGGTACCGATAGTACCGAAAGGTCCGATTGCCAGTACTTTGCACAGCATTACGGAACCGAGAATGAACAGTCCTACGAACATTGCGATACGTACATGCTTTCTGTCCAGCTTGGATACTACGCCTGCCATCAGGATGGAGCCGAGTACAGAAGCAACAATCATGGAAACCAGAGTGAGGGTATCCAGGTCTACGAATCCGAAGAACAGGAATGCCTCGCACAGTACCGGGATGGTGTCACCTACGTTCAGCGTTCCAGGAACGTTGATATCGTCGACGGATTTACCAATCTTGAATGCTGCGGAAGATCCGGCGAAGGATCCGATACCCAGAGTATCACCGAAGTTCATGATAACTCCTACAATGAAGTTATATACGTTATGTTTTTTCTGCTGCTGCCAGAGTTCTTCACCGGTGAGTCCGAATACCGGATCCGGTTCAGTTACTGCACGCATTTCTTTCATCTTTTTGTACATCAGGAACAGGTTCAAAACGATGCCGACTACGCAGAGTCCTTTCAGAATGTAAAGAGACATAACTACCTCCCTTTGAATTAATAATTCTAGTGATAATATAATAATATAATTGCTCGATCAGTGAGGCTAACCCCGATGTAACCTTGCTGATATTGTGATTATATCAGCACGATTTGAAATGTCAAATTGTTGACAAGCGATAAATGACGTTCATGTGAGAAAAACCGTCAATCTACTTCACACAGTATTCACATTCAAATGAATTCTTGTTTTTATTGCGACAAAAATTAATGGAAAATTAAAGATTTTTCTAAGCTTTGAAAAAGAAATCTCGTGCGTCGTGTGATTATCCGTGTGAGATTGTACTAATTCAAAAACAATTTTAGAAGTGAAAGGTTATCATTGGAAAACCGAATGGTTCGCATTTGTTATGGATATTTTTTAGACTACAGAAAAATATCCGTGCAATGTGTGATATAATTAATTCTGTATACATATAAACGGAAAAAAGGGAAGAGACCTTTTTTGTTCGACAGAAACAGAATGGAGTGACCACATTGGCTTTTACGCATCTTCACGTACATACTGAATACAGCCTTTTGGACGGATTATCTCGAATTCGGGAACTCCCCGCCTACGCCAAGGAATTGGGAATGAATTCTCTGGCTATTACGGATCACGGGGCCATGTTCGGGATTATCGACTTCTACAAGGAATGCAAAAAGCAGGATATCAAACCCATTATCGGGTGTGAGGTGTACACGGCGGCCCGCACGATAAATGACCGAGATCCGGAGAAAGACCGGATGAGCGGTCATCTGATTTTATTGGCGGAGAACCAGAAGGGGTATGGGAACCTGGTAAAAATAGTATCCGCAGGGTATGTGGATGGTTTCTATTTCAAACCAAGGGTGGACAAAAACGTGCTCCGGGAGCACAGCGAAGGAATCATCTGCCTTTCCGGCTGCCTGGCGGGAAATGTGCAGCGAATGCTGATGCGAAACGATTATGATGGGGCGCGGCGGGAAGCCATGGAATTGGAGCAGATTTTTGGAAAGGGTAATTTCTTTCTGGAGATTCAGAACCATTTTCTGACGGAGGACCGGCCGGTGATTGCCGGACTGGAACGTCTTTCTCAGGATTTGAATATTCCGCTGGCGGCCACCAACGATGCTCACTATATAAGAAAAGAAGATGCGAAGGCACAGGATGTGCTGATGTGCATCCAAACCGGTTCGAAGGTGAACGACACGAACCGGATGAAATTTGAGAACGACGAATTCTATCTGAAGTCCGAAGCGGAAATGCAGGAGCTTTTTCCGGGACACCCGGAATACCTGGAAGTCACCCAGGAGATCGCGGACCGGTGCAAGGTGGAATTTACTTTTGGGGAATATCACCTGCCGGAATTTGTTCCGCCGGAGGGTTTGACCAACGATCGGTACCTGAGAAAGCTCTGTTACGAAGGGCTGCGGGAGCGATACGGTGATGCGGCCATGGAGGAGGACAACAGCTACCGGATTCGTCTGGAAAGTGAGATGAATGTCATCGAGACCATGGGGTATGTGGAGTACTTCCTGATCGTGTGGGATTTCATTCACTACGCAAAGACCCACGACATTGCCGTGGGTCCAGGAAGAGGATCCGCCGCCGGAAGTATCGTGGCGTACACTTTGCACATCACGGAAATCGACCCGATTAAATATAATTTGATTTTTGAGCGGTTCCTGAACCCGGAGCGGGTGAGCATGCCGGATATCGACGTGGATTTCTGTATTGAACACCGTCAGGACGTCATCGATTATGTGGTGCGAAAGTACGGAAAGGATAAGGTTTCACAGATTATCACCTTCGGTACGCTAAAAGCAAAAGCGGCGGTGCGGGACGTTGCCAGGGTGCTGGACGCTTCCTATGCCGATGGAGATGCCATCGCCAAGGCCATTCCGAATGAGCTGGGAATGACCATCTCCAAGGCGTTGGAAATCAACCACAGCCTTCGGGAGAGGTACGATGCGGAGCCTTTGGTTCGGGATATCTTGGACATGTCCATGGCGGTGGAAGGTCTGCCGAGACATGCGTCCACCCATGCGGCGGGCGTGGTAATCAGTAAGCTTCCACTGGATGAATACGTTCCGCTGTATTCCTCGGATAAGGGACCGGCGACGCAGTTCAACATGACCACGATTGAGGAACTGGGATTGTTAAAAATGGACTTTTTGGGGCTGCGAAATCTTACGCTGCTTCGAAATGCCTTGGACTTGATTCGGGAGAATCAGGGAATCGAAATTGATTTTTCCACGATGGATTACAACGATGCGGCCACCTACGAGATGATTGCAGAAGGCAATACGGAGGGGGTTTTCCAGTTGGAGAGCGGCGGCATGACGGATTTTATGAAGAACCTGAAGCCCACCTGCTTTGAAGATATCGTCGCGGGAATCTCCTTGTATCGGCCGGGTCCGATGGATTCCATCCCGAAATACATTGAGAATAAGAAACATCCGGAGAAGATTCAGTATGTGGATCCGCATTTGGAACCGATTCTGGGGGTTACCTACGGCTGTCTGGTGTATCAGGAACAGGTAATGCAGATTGTGCGGGACCTGGGCGGTTACTCCTACGGGCGATCAGACCTGGTGCGCCGTGCCATGAGCAAAAAGAAAATGGCGGTGATGCTGGAAGAGAAGGAATACTTTATCAACGGAAAGAAGGCGGAGGACGGTTCCGTGGAGATTAGCGGCTGTGTGGCCAACGGAATTTCCAAGGAGGCGGCGGAAACCATTTTCGAAGATATGGTTAGCTTCGCCCAGTACGCTTTCAACAAATCCCATGCGGCGGCATATGCCGTGGTTTCCTATGAGACGGCGTATCTGAAATGCCACTATCCGAAGGAATTCATGGCGGCCCTGATGTCCAGCGTGATGGGACAGCCGGGACACATTTCCGCATACATTCGAAACTGCAGCGAAATGGGAATCGAGGTGCTTCCGCCATCGGTTCTTCGAAGCGAAGAGAAATTCTCCGTGGAAGGAAATCGGATTCGGTACGGCCTGGCAGGAATAAAGAACGTGGGCACGGGAATCGTAGGGGCGATTATCGATGCTCGGAAGGACAATCCGGAGCCGACGGATGTTTACGATTTCGTAGACGGTCTGGATGCCAAGGAGCTGAATCGGAAAGCCGTAGAATCCCTGATTAAAGCCGGTGCCTTGGATGAAATCAATCCGAACCGGGCGGTGATGATTGCGGTGTGCGACGATGCGGTTTCTCGGGCGCAGAAGCGGGCTCGGAATTCCGGGCAGAACCAGATTTCTTTTTTCCAGCTGGACGAAAGCTTAATCGAGGAGGTTCGCACTACGCCGGAGCTGCCGAAAATCGCCAATTTCGAGAAGGACCAGCTGTTGTCCATGGAAAAAGAAATGCTGGGGGTCTACCTTTCCGGCCATCCGTTGGATGATTACCGAGAGCTGATCGAGACGAACACCACCGCTTCCGTGTCGGAGATTCTGGAAGTGTCTTCGATGGATACGGATGGCATGTCCGAGAACATGCAGAGCATGGAGTCTGCCTACGGACGGTATCGGGACGGGGACCGCGTGGTAATGGCGGGAATGCTGGTATCGGTGAAAACCATGATTACGCGGAAAGCCCAGGAGATGGCCAGAATTCAGTTCGAGGATTTCAGCGGCGTTATGGATGGAATTATTTTTCCGTCCGCCTACGAAAAATTCCGACACCTGGTGCAGACCGATCAGATTGTGGCGATTTCCGGCAAGCTGTCCATTAAAGAGGATTCCGCACCGGAGGTTCTGGTGGACAACCTGGCGGATATCCATCAGATTCAGGATTTCCGCCGGCGGGGAAATTTCCGGTCCGGCAGACCGAACCCGGCGGGGCGACAAAATCCGGCGGGGAGACCGACGGAGGATATCGCCAACCTGGTGAAGCTGCGGGTTCCGCCGGAATATGTGGAACGGCTGGGAAGCCGGAATCTGGTGCTGGAAGAAATCATGGGCGTTCTGAAAGAATATCCGGGGAATAGAGACGTAATGGTATTCCTTCCGGGAGGAAGGAATGTGAAAACCAGCAGTCAGTATCGGGTGGATTTTAGCGAGAAGCTGGAGCGCCGTCTGAAGGATTTGCTGGGAAACGATAATGTAAAGGGTTAAAAAACGAAAGGGGACAAAAGATGATGAAAATTGGAGTATTGACCAGCGGCGGAGATTCACCGGGAATGAATGCAGCGGTTCGGGCGGTGGTGCGTTTCGGCATCGCCCGTGGAATGAAGGTCTACGGAATCTATCGGGGATATGAGGGCCTGATTGACGGCGAACTGGAAGAGCTGGACCGCCGTGCGGTGGGGGACATCCTTCAGCGAGGCGGCACCATGCTGAAAACCGCCCGCAGTGAGCGTTTTATGACGGAGGCGGGGCGTCGGAAAGCCGTGACCACCATTGAAACCTTTGGGCTGGACGCCATCGTTGTGATTGGCGGAAACGGTTCTTTTGCCGGCGCCTTGGAGCTGTCACGTCTGGGCGTGAACGTGATGTGCATTCCGGGAACCATCGACAACGATCTGGGATATACGGAAAGCACCATCGGCTTTGACACCGCGGTGAACACGGTGCTGGATGCGATTACCCGAATTCGGGATACTTCTTCGTCCCACGAACGAACCACCGTGGTGGAGGTTATGGGCCGTCACTGCGGCGATATCGCACTGTATGCCGGAATCGCCGGCGGTGCGGAAGCGGTGCTCCTTCCGGAGGTGGATTGGGATGTGAATTCCGTCTGCCGGAAGATTATTGAAGGCTGCAATCAGGGGAAGCAGCACAGCATTATCATCAAGGCAGAGGGATATCCGATGGATTCACAGGAGCTGGTAAAAGAAATTTCCGAACGTACGGGGCGTTCCGTGCGTCTGGTGGTGCTGTCGTATCTCCAGCGAGGCGGATCGCCGACCCTTCAGGATCGGATGCTGGCCACCCGCTGCGGAGACAAGGCCATCGAGCTTCTGGATGCGGGATTGACGAACAAGGCCATCGGTCTGGTGGACGGAAAAGTGCTGGGCTTTAATTTGAAAGAAGCGTTGGCGGAAACCCAGGAGTTCGACCGTCACCTGTACGAATACGTGGATGTACTCAGCCGGTAGGCGACATCCGATAGGAGAATACGAGAATGAACAAAAAAGCGATTGTACTATATACCTCCAAGCGGGGATCGACTCGGCAGTATGCGGAATGGATTGCACAGTCCTTGGAATGCGAATGTGCGGCATTGAAGGATTTCGATAAAGAGACCATTCCGGAATACGATTTGATCATCTACGGTTCCTGGCTGCGAGGCAGCGGCATCGTGGATTTCGATAAGATTGAGCCCTATTTGGAAGGCTCGAAGGATCACACGATTCTATTCGTGACCGGGGTTTCGGAATACAATCCGCAAAACTACCTTCAAATCTGTGAAATCAATTTCGACGGTCGGGAGAATATGGACCGGATGCAGCTGTTTTTCTGCCCGGGACGGTACGATCCGGCGCAGGTGAAGGGCTTGGACCGGATGCTGATGGCGGTTGCCAAGAAAGTGCTGAAGTCCGGACAGACGGCAGAGGATGGCGGCGCTGCCATGAAGATGATTCGAAATATCGAAGAAGGGGTGGACCTGGTGGACCGAAAGTATATCGACCCGATTCTGAATGCGGCCCATCGGATTCAAAACCGGTAGAGCACAATGGACCGAAAGATTCTCCACTGCGATATGAATAGTTTCTACGCTTCCGTAGAGCTTCTGGAACATCCGGAGCTGCGGGACGTACCGGTGGCGGTAGCGGGAAATCCGGAGAATCGTCACGGTATTGTGCTGGCCAAAAATGAGGCGGCCAAAAAATTCGGCGTCACCACGGCGGAGACGATTCAGCAGGCGCTGCGGAAATGCCCGGGGCTGACATTTCTTCCGCCGCACCACGAGAAGTATTCTTTTTACAGCAAAAAAATCAATGAGATCTATCGGTCTTATACGGATCTGGTGGAACCTTACAGCATCGACGAATCCTGGCTGGACGTCACCGGCAGCGAGCGGCTGTTCGGACCGGCAGAGGAGATTGCGGATCAGATCCGGAACAGGGTTCGGGAGGCGTACGGCCTCACCCTCTCGGTGGGCGTGTCCTATAACAAGATTTTTGCGAAGATGGGATCGGAATACCGAAAGCCGGATGCCACCACGGTGATTTCACGGGAGAACTACCGGGAAATTCTGTGGCCGCAGCCGGTAGGCAATTTTTTCTATGTGGGAAGAGCCACTGCAGAGAAGTTGAAGAAGCTTCATATCTACACGATTGGAGAGCTGGCCCGGGCAGATGTGGGTTTTCTGAAGCGAAGTTTCGGCGTGCACGGAGAGGATCTTCACCGTTCGGCCAACGGCGAGGATACATCGCCGGTTCGCCGCTGGGGCGATTGGGACGATGTGAAATCCGTGGGTCACGGAGTGACCTTTCGGCGTAATATTCGAGGAGAGGATGATGTGTCTTTGGCGGTAACGGAGCTTGCCGATTGGGTGAGCACGCGCCTGCGACTGTATGAGATGAAGGCGTACGGGGTGAAAGTGGAAATTACCTCGCCGGAGTTTCGGCGAATCTCCCGGCAGCGGCGGGTGGAGCGGTCTTTCGTTACGGCACAGACCATTCGCCGAATTGCTCTGAAGCTGATTCAGGAAGCGGGGTTCATGGAGCGGGAAATCCGTCTTCTGACGGTGACCGCAATTTATTTGGCAAAGGAAGATGCCCCGGAGCAAGTGTCGATTTTCGACATGGCGGAGATGTCTTCGCCGGAGCCGAAGAACAATTCAAATTCGGTGAATTCGAATTCGGTGCAGGAAGAGAAGATTGAACGCACTATGGATGCGATTCGGAAGAAATACGGCACCAAATCCATCGGGTACGCCCACAGCCTGGGAAATGACCTGGGATTGAGCCGGCGGGGCGAAGAAGAATCGGAAAAGTGAGGACCCCAAAATAAAAATCGGAGGATGCACCGTAACCCGTGCCGCCTCCGATTTATTTTTACCGCAATTTATTAACCTTCATATACGAAGCTGTCCATATATCTCAGTTTAAAGAGATTCCGCTCGTGCAGGGTGTCGATGCGCTCCTTGGTCTTCGGATCGTCGATCTCGCCGGTGCGGATGTATCGATCCAATACCTCATAGGTGAATCCCAGTTTGTCCTCGTCGGTCTTGCCGCTGAGTCCGTCAGACGGAACCTTCTCGATGAGCACTTCCGGAACGCCCAGTTCGCGGCCCATGGCCCGAATCTCGGCGGTGGTGAAACTGGAAATTGGACTGAAATCTCCGGCTGCATCCCCGTAACGCGTGGAATATCCCACCCAGTCCTCGGAAAGGTTGCAAGTGTTGGCAACCCGGCCGTTCCTGGATTGTCCGATGGCGTAAAGGGTGGACATCCGAAGTCTCGGCGGGAGATTAATCTCGCTGTCCCGGCTCACTTCACCGATGGAATTTCGAATTTCCTCCATAAGTGCGTCGTAGCAGCTGCCGATATTTACTGTGTAATGGCGGATTCCAAGATGGTCTACCAGAAGCTGCGCCATGTCAATGTCCGACTGGGAGGTGTTCGGCATCAACACGCCGATGACCCGATCTTTGCCCAGCGCTTCCACCAGCAGGGCGGCGGTGATGGAACTGTCTTTTCCACCGCTGATTCCGATAATTGCGTTGCAGTCGGGACCGTTCTTCCGGAACCAGTCTCGGATCCACTGAATCGTGGCTTGCGTTGCGTTCTTTGCATCAAATTCCATAAAGCTACCTCCTTACAATACTTTTCATCATAGCACATCCCGGGTAAAAATAAAACTCGCTATGCCATAGTTTCTTGAAGGGGATTCCGGGATAATGTATAATAAACGAATGTATGAAATGTAAAGGAGAAGCGAATGAAGCAGAATTATGTTCTTCAATTGAAGGCGGATATGGAATTTATGGATTTTTTCATGGTGAAGACCATTGCCATTCGGGTGGGATCCAATCGGAAAAAATATCTGGACATGACATTGGCGGACTGCACCGGAGAGATTTCGGCGAAGAAATGGGATATTTCCGATGAAGAGCTGGATGGCATCAATCGAATCCAGGTGGGCGATATCATCAAGGTGAAAGCCGGAGTGACGGAGTGGAAGGGAACGAAGCAGCTGCGCGTTACCCGGATTCGCCACGCCAACCGGGACGACGGTCTGGTGCCTGCCGATTTCTACAAGTCGGCGCCGGAAGATTCGGAAAGCATGTATAACTATATTGTAGGAAAGATTAGGGAATTTCAGGATGAGGAGCTGAAGCAGCTCTGCCTGACAATTTACGAAGAGAACCGGGAGAGGCTGATGTACTACCCGGCGGCCATGAGCAATCACCATGCGGAATACGGCGGACTGCTGTACCACGTGAAGCGGATGATGATGATGGGAGAGCAGGCTTGTACAGTGTATACCAACCTCTCCAAGGATCTGCTTTTGGCGGGAGTAGTGCTCCACGATATCGAGAAATTGAATGAGATCCTGTCGGATACCCATGGTGTGTCGCCGGGGTATTCCTTTGAAGGTCAGATGCTGGGGCACTTGGTGCAGGGCGTGACACTGATTCACGATCGGTGCCGGGAACTGGGAATCGGAACGGAGAAGACCATTCTTCTGGAGCATATGATTCTCAGCCACCATTACGAGCCGGAATTCGGCAGCCCGAGAAAGCCTCTTTTTCCGGAAGCGGAAATGCTCCACTACTTGGACATTGTGGATGCAAAGATGTTCGATATGGAAGAGAGCTTATCCAAGGTAGAGCCGGGAGAATTCGGCGAACGGGTATGGACTCTGGATAACCGGAAACTGTACCGACGGAAATTTTAGGGTGAGAGAAAAATAGACATAACAGAAGTGGAGAGTCATGGAAAAAATCGGGAAACTGGAGCGGGTAATTTTTCATAATAAAGAAAATGGATACACGGTGGGCGTCTTTGAAACGGAAGACGAACAGTTTACGGTGACCGGAAGTTTTCATGATCCGAATCCCGGCGTGAAATACCGCATCGTTGGGGAATTTAAAATGCACCGAAAATACGGCGAGCAGTTCAACGCGGAGTCTTACGAAGAGGTGATTCCGGACGATGCCGATGGGATTCGCGCTTTTTTGGCGGCTGGAAACGTGAAGGGTATCGGTCCGAAGATGGCCAATCTGATTGTGGACCGCTTCGGGAAATCCACCTTGGATGTGCTGGAGCAGAATCCGGAGAAACTGCTGGAAATTCGGGGAATCGGACCGAAATCCCTGAAGGTGATTGCGGAATCCTTCGGCGAGACCATTGAATTTACGAAAATTTCTTTTTCCCTGAGAGAACTGGGAATCACCATGGCCCAGGCGGTTCGCATCTATAAGCTGTACGGCGGCGAATCCCTGGAAGTGGTGAAAGACAATCCGTACTGCTTGGTGGAGGATATTTACGGCATCAGCTTTCGGAAGGCTGATGAGATTGCCATGAAGCTGGGGTTTGAGGAAGACAGCGAATTCCGGCTGGAGAGCGGCGTAGCCTATGTGCTGGAAAATTTTGCCCAGAGCGGAAGCACCTACATGCCCAAGGAACAGCTGCTGGAATCCACGGTGAAGCTTCTGGACGTGGGGTCCGAACAGGTGGAGGAATGCCTGGTCCAGATGATTTTCCAGGGGAAGCTTCAGACGGATACGATTGAGGAGACGCCGGTGGTGTACCTTTATGGATATTATCTGGCGGAGCAAAGCGTGGCGTGGCATCTGGCTCAGATTAAAGAGGCGCACATCGACCCCCTGCCGGCAGACCTGGACAATCTGATTCAGGACGCGGAAAAAAACAGATCCGGCGGAATTCACCTTTCCGAAGAGCAGCGGGGAGCGGTCCGTCAGGCGCTGACGGAAAATGTATGCATTATCACCGGCGGTCCGGGAACGGGAAAAACCACGATTATCAATACCATTGTCTACATACTGGAACAGCTGGATATCAAAGTGGCGCTGGCTGCGCCTACCGGTCGGGCGGCAAAGCGAATTACGGAGACCTCCGGCGTGGAGGCCATGACCATTCACCGAATGCTGGAATACGTCTACTCGGAAGATGAGCACGAGATGAATTTCGGTCGCAATGAGGAGAACCCTCTGGAAGAAAAGGCGGTAATCATCGATGAAGCCTCCATGGTGGATTTGATGCTCATGGAGGGATTGCTGAAGGCTGTCAAGCCGGGAACGCGCCTGATTATTGTGGGCGACGCGGATCAGCTGCCTTCGGTGGGCGCAGGCAATGTGCTCCGAGATATGCTGCGCAGCGAATACATTCCGGCAGTGCGGCTTCACGAGATTTTCCGCCAGGCGGGCGAGAGCTTAATCGTGGTGAATGCTCATATGATTCAGCGGGGCGAGTATCCGTATGCCAATGAGAGCAACAAAGATTTCTTCGTAATGAGACGATCGCGGGAAGAGGATATCCTGAATACCGTGGAGGATCTCTTTCGGGGGCGTTTGCAGAATTATTATGATTTTATTCACAGCGGCTACGACATTCAGGTGCTGACCCCTACGAAAAAAGGCTTGCTGGGAACCATTCATCTGAACGAGGTTCTTCAGGGTGTGTTGAATCCCCCTTCCGAAGAAAAGAAGGAAAAGAAATCCGGAAGCCGGATTTTCCGGGAAGGCGATAAGGTGATGCAGCTCCGGAACAACTACATGATGGAATGGAAGCGAGACGGCGAGATCGAGAAGGGAAAGGGTGTCTTTAACGGCGATATGGGTCGAATTGAGGGCATCAATCCGGAATCCGGTCGGGTTTCTGTTCGATACGATGACCGAGTGGTGGTGTATGAGAACGAAGACCTGATGGAGTTGGAGCTGGCCTATGCCATCACGGTGCACAAGAGCCAGGGAAGCGAATTTCCGGCGGTGGTGATGCCTATGACCTGGTTCCCGCCGATGCTCATGACCCGGAACCTGCTGTACACCGCCGTGACCCGAGGCAAAAACCTGGTAGTGGTGGTGGGCTCCGAGGATCGGATGCACGCCATGGTGGACAACAACCGAATCGATGAGCGGTATACCGGACTGGAATATCGTCTTCGCCAGATCGACTTCGGAAATACCATCGGCTAGCTGCATCGGAAAGCGGCGGTCGGAAAATATTTATTTTTACCCAGATGCATTCGGAAAGGATGTTTATGAATTTTCGAATGCTGAAAGAACAAGTATTGGATTTGGTCTACCCGGATGCTCTGTACTGCATCTGCTGCGGCAAGGTGATTGACAGCACCCGGCCCTATCGCCTGTGCAACGAATGCCGACGGGAGATTCGCTGGGCGACGGGGAGGACCTGCCGGAAATGCGGAAAAATCTTATCAGAGAACAATCCGGGAGACATCTGTTTCAGTTGCCGGGAACATGCTCATATCTTCGATATGGGGTTCACCTGCTGCGAGTACGGACAGCTTCCCCGGTCCATTGTTTTTGCGCTGAAATATCATGGGCGGACGGATATCGGCCGCACCGTCGGTACGGTGATGCACGACCGGATGGAGGCCCTTCGCCGGGAAACCGGACTGATGTACGATTTGATTTTGCCCGTGCCCATGCATCCGGAGAAGGAGCGGATTCGGGGATATAACCAGGCGAGCGTAATCGGAAAGCACTTCGCCCGGCTGGAGGACATGCCTTTTTGCCCGGATGTGCTGCTGCGCAGTCGGAACACAGCGCCGCTTCGGGGAATGACTCCGGAGGAACGGCGGCAGATTCTTTCCGGTGTAATGACTCTGCGGAATGCAGAGGCCATTCGGAATCGAGACGTGCTTCTCATCGATGATATTTATACCACCGGCGCGACGGTGGACGGGGCGGCGGAAGTGCTGCTGGCCGGCGGAGCACGGCAGGTGTACGTGCTGACCTTTGCGGCAGGCGCAGATGTGGTGAAAAGTGAATAGGTCCGAGCGAATTAGGATGAAGATAGCAGAAAAAGAACCGGCATTTACCCGATTGTAGGGTTGTGCCGGTTCTTTTGGCTGTTCTCACACTCTCGTGAAGAGTCTAAAGGTTAAGAAATTTTTCCCTTCGAGCTGCAAGCGATTGTTACGGTGCGTGAAAAAGATTCTTTTGGTATTCCATTGAAATAATGTGTACCTGTTGCTTTAGCAAAAGCTTTATTGCTTTTTTTCCAAGATGATTTATTAGATATTTTCCAACCACTATCTTTTGATTCTGCAGTCACTGATGCTTTGGTACATTTTGAAGTCCCACCGCCATATGTGAATGTTCCGGACACCTTGACATACCATATAACCTTTCCGGAAGAGTTTTTATAGTATGTTGTTTTGGAGCCTGCTGTAGTTTTTGAATTAGATAATGTTGATATTGTGTCAGTAATAATTGAGTTATTATTTTGGATTAGTACAGTTTCGTAATAACTACCATCCCCTAGATATTCCGTTTGCACTTTAAAATCGGAGGAATCTGCAAAGGCGGTGAGTGAAGTGCAGCAAAAAAGAATACACAGTGTGGTAATGACCAAGATTCGTTTCATGAAGTTTAACCCCTTCCTTGAGCTTTTGTGTTAGTTCTCTTATTCTTCGATAGTAGTTTCAGTTGTAATTTCAGTAATAATGGTATTCTTATAATGGAGATAGGCCTTATATGTGCAAGCACTAAAAAAACCGAGTCCTAGGATAAAAGATATTGAGATAATGATAAAAAGGCGACGAAAAAGTTGTCTTGCAGAGATTCGCTTAAACAACTCTTCCGTATCCAGGGAAGAAATATAGCTTTGGGATATTTCCAGAGGGGTACCAAATTGATTTTCGATATCCTTCACCTTAGCACCCGGATTATCATCTAGGTAATCATATATTCGATCAGATAGTGTTGATAAAAATATTCTTTCAGATTTGTTGAAAGCAGGAAGAAGAGCACGTATTTGTTTTATGTACTTTTTTACTTCTGTGTTGTTATTCATTCCTAATTCTCCTTATCATCGGATAGTTTTGCCGATAATATCGATTCGATGCTATCAGCAATTACGCGGTAATCAGACAAAAGTTGGTCAAGTCTCTCCAGCCCGGTAGTTTCAATATGATAATACTTACGCACACGACGTTTTCCGGTTTGAATAGCATGCGAAGTGATAAGCTTTTTATCTTCTAATTTATACAAAACCGGATAAAGACTTCCTTCCGGCACAACATATGATCCTTCCGATAAATCTTTGAGCAGCAAGCTGATTTCATAGCCATATAGGTCTTTCTGTGATAATAGGGACAGGACCAGCATTTCTACTGTTCCCATTTTAAAATTGTTTCGTTCGTGTATCATAATATCCTCCCTATGTTAAAGCTATTTTATTATAGTTAAAAGGTAAAATCAATATATAGGAAAAATAAATATTGATTGACAAAACAATATTATTGTTCTAAAATAAAAACATAGAGAATTGTTGAGTACTTATACTGAAGGTAGAAATATGCATAATTAAAATGCAAAAGAGAAAGCATTACTTAGTAGAATGGAGGTAGGATTTATGAGGTTTAATTATCCAAAAAGAGCATTGGCTATTGTTTGTGCAAATTGTTTATTAATTATCTTCTCGATGAGTATAATTGTATTTGCCGATGAGCCGGAGACAATGATTGAGAATAATTCTAAGATTGCAAGGATTGAGGTAACCACCGTTTCAGATGCTGAGCGAGTGCTTGAATTTTATTTCAAAAGAAACGACATGGACATTCAAATAGGCAGTGATAAGTATATAGATTATTTGACTGAGCTATTGATGTTTGAAAATGATGAAAACCTAAAAAGAATGCCTCAATACGAAGACATAAAAATATATGCAAGTGAATATTTGAGTAATGTGAATAATTCCCAAGAAATTGTAGAGAAAGATAATAAGGTATTCTTAAATGCAAATGAGCAGTGCAAAACTATTGCAGCGATTAAAAAGAAAGCTGAAGAAGAAAATGCTTCGTTAGAAAAGTATAGTATTGTTTCTGATGAACTTGCAACGCAAAAGGGGTATAGTGATTCAAAAGCTGTGGCTTATGCTAGAAAATGGGCAAAGTCGAGAAATGCACTGTATAACTCCTATAGTTCTGATTGCACAAATTTTGTTTCGCAGTGCGTAAAAGCTGGCGGTAAAACTATGCATAAACCCTCATCGATTCCAATAGGTGTGAAGCAAACTACAAAATACTGGTATAGCGTACGTTATGAAGAGTGGCATACCAATCACTATATCTATAAATGGAATGAAAGCACATCGTTCATCCGGGTATCTGATTTTTATACATACTGGAAGAATAAGGGAATACAAACTGCAAGTTATTCAAGTAAAGCAAAACTTCAAAACGGGGCTTCAATAGGTGATATAATTCAATTAAAAAATGGGAAAGGAAAGTGGTTCCACTCTATTATTATCACGGGTGGTTCTAAAGGTGCAAGAAAATATTGTGGACATAGTTCCAACAGGTTGGATGAACCGGTGAAAAACATAAGTGGTGCGGTAACTTATAGGGCATTGAAGTTTTAAGCGGAGGTGAAAGTATGAATAGAAGAAAAAAGACAAGAGTTGTGGCGGCGATTGTCGTACTGGCGATCTTGCTTGCGATGTGCTCCACCGATATCATGCTGCGTCTGGCGGTATTCACATATTCACCGAAGAGTGCAGTCACGATGAAGTACAAAAAGGCCGACGACAGAAGTGCGGGCAAAGATTTATATGTTATCACCGAAAACGTGCCGGTTGAGAAGGCGACTCAGGGAATGCTGGAAACGTGGGAGGTATATCATTTTGGACCGCTGAAATTTGCTCACTATTACGGAGAGTGTTGATATAAGCCTTCATAATATGGTATACTACAAAACATAATGTTGCATAGAAATTCATCTCCACGGTATGTTTGTGGTTGAAAGTCCAAGCCAGCTACGGGCAAAGGGATCCACGTAAGCCGTCAGCAGGAAGCGGCGGTGATCATGGCGTAGTTTAGAAGTAAGTCCTCCGGGAAACTCGGGTCAAGGCAAGTGTGGGGTCAAAGACCAGGTCAAGTGCCGAGGGGATGGATTTTCTATATATGGTAAACGGAAAGCGACGCGGTCGCGTTTATTCGTTTTTTTTGAATTATTGATTGGAAACCGGGACAGGAGGAAAAAGGAACATGGACAACAGAACAGTGGCACTGCAGAAGCATAGTGAGTGGAGAGGAAAGCTGGATATCGCGCTGAGAGCGCCGATTGAGAACGATGAGGATCTGGCGATTGCTTACACACCGGGGGTTGCGGAGCCTTGCCTGGAAATCCGGAAAGACGAAGACCTGGCCTATGAATACACCGGAAAGGGTAACCTGGTAGCGGTAATCACCGACGGTACCGCCGTTCTGGGACTGGGGGATATCGGTCCAAGCGCCGCAATGCCGGTAATGGAAGGAAAATGTGCGCTGTTCAAGCGTTTCGGAAACGTGAATGCCATTCCGCTTTGCGTGGATACCAAAGATGTGGACGAAATCGTGGAGACCGTCTATCGGATTTCCAAGAGTTTTGGCGGCATCAATCTGGAAGATATCGGCGCGCCGAGATGCTTTGAAATCGAGCGGAAGCTGGTGGAGAAGTGTGATATTCCAATCTTCCACGACGATCAGCACGGAACCGCCATCATCACCTGTGCGGCAATTCTGAATGCCCTGAAGGTGGTAGGAAAGAAACGGGGAGATTTGAAGATCGTGGTGAACGGCGCCGGTGCGGCAGGAATCGCCATTACGGAGTTAATTCTGGACCTTCATCTGGGAAACGTCATCCTCTGCGACAGCAAGGGTATCGTGATGGAAGGAAATCCGAGAAACAATGCGGTAAAAGAAGAAATCGCTCATCGTACCAATCCGATTCACCAGAGCGGAACGCTGAAAGAGGCCATTCACAATGCGGACGTATTCGTGGGCGTATCTCAGGCGAATATGGTGACACCGGAAATGGTTCGCTCCATGGACCGGGATCCGATTATCTTCGCCATGGCAAATCCGGTACCGGAAATCATGCCGGACGTGGCAAAGGAAGCCGGCGCTGTGGTTGTGGGAACCGGTCGTTCCGATTTCCCGAACCAGGTGAACAACGTATTGGTATTCCCGGGATTCTTTAAGGGCTTGCTGCGAGTAGGTGCCACCAAGGTGACCCAGGAAATGAAGATTCGGGCAGCCGAGGCACTGGCATCGGTAATCACCGACGAAGAGCTGAATGCGGACTACGTACTTCCGGGGGCGTTTGACGAGCGGGTGGCAGATGCCATTGCGGATGCCGTATCGGCGGAAGCTGTTGCTTCCGGCGTGTGCCGTCCGATTCACCGTTAATTGTTGATAGAATCCTCAGAGGGAAAGGCAAGGAAAGATGGAATACAGAATCGAAAAGGATACGATGGGAGAAATGAAGGTACCGGCAGATCGGTACTGGGGTGCACAGACGCAGCGGAGTTTTCAGAACTTCAAGGTGGGCGGAAAGATGCCGGTGGAAATCATTCACGCATTTGCTTATCTGAAGAATGCAGCGGCTTGCGCCAACATGGACTTGAAGGTGCTGCCGCCGGAGAAGGCGTCCTACATTTTTATCGTGTGCGATGAAATTCTCCAGGGCAAACTGGACGATCATTTTCCGTTGGTGGTCTATCAGACCGGAAGCGGTACCCAGACCAATATGAACGTGAACGAGGTCATTGCCGGCCGTGCAGCGGATCTGGCAGGAAGTCGGGTGCTCCATCCCAACGATGATGTGAACAAATCCCAGAGCTCCAACGATACCTTTCCGACGGCCATGAGCATTGCATCGGTGTTCGCCATTGAGGAGAAGTTGATTCCGGCGGTGAACTGCATGATTCAGACCCTGGATCAACTGGAAAAGAAATACATGAAGACCATCAAGACCGGAAGAACCCATCTTCAGGATGCGGTTCCGCTGACATTCGGTCAGGAGGTCAGCGGCTGGAAATCAATGATGGAGCACAGCTTGGAAAACGTGAAGAGAACCTTGCCATCCCTGAAGGAGATTGCGCTGGGAGGTACGGCAGTGGGCACCGGCTTGAATGCGCCGAAGGGATTTGCAGAGCAGGCCGTGGTGAACCTGAACCGTTTGACGGGAAAGGATTTCGTCACCGCACCGAATAAATTCCATGCCCTCTCTTCGAAGGATGCTTACGTGGCGGCTCACGGCGCACTGAAGGGATTGGCGGCCGATTTGATGAAGATGGCCAACGACATTCGCTGGCTGGCCAGCGGCCCGAGATGCGGAATGGGTGAGATTACCATTCCAGCCAACGAGCCGGGCAGTTCCATCATGCCGGGGAAGGTGAACCCGACTCAGACGGAATCCGCCACCATGGTAGCAGTACGCGTGATGGGCAATGATACCGTAGTCGGGGTGGCCGCATCTCAGGGAAATTTCGAATTGAACGTGTACATGCCGGTAATGGCAGAGGCGTTCCTGGAATCGGTTAATCTGCTGGCAGAGTCCCTCACTTCTTTGGAAAAGAACTGCGTTCGGGGCATCGAGGTGAATGAAGAAAAGATGACGGAAAATGCGGAGAAGTCGCTGATGGTGGCAACCGCATTGAATACGCATATCGGATATGAGAAGGCAGCGCAGATTGCGAAGAAGGCTCACCGGGAGAACAGCACTCTGCGGGAAGCGGGAATCGATCTTGGAATGTACACCGGCGAGGAATACGATCAGTGGGTCAATCTCCTGCAGATGACCGGAGTGGAAGAATAACGAGGAATCAATGAGCGAACAGAACAAGAAAGAATTATACGTAGATCGAAATAACGATAAGTATCTGGGAGATTTAAATCTGCTGAACCGGAGGAAGAACGAATGGTATGCGGCGCATCCGAAGTATAAGCTGTACCGCCTCTTGACGTTCCTGGTATTCGGACTCGGGTGTTTTGGCATTTACAAGGCCTATCTCTTTACTCAGGGCGGAAGCACTGCCAAGGAGATGCTGCCGCTGCACGCATCCATCTGGGTAACCGGTTTGGCAACCATTCTGGTGAACCGCTTGGGGAAGAAGGTGTATGAGAAGCCCTTCGGTGCGATTCATTCTGCCCGAATTGAGGCGGCGCCAAAGGGCCTGTACTACATCTATCAGCAGGGAATGATGATGATTACCTATTATATTAAGGATAAGGATCTTAAGGAAATCATTCGGGACGATGAGGTCAATTGCCTGTATTTCAAGGGGAAGGGCATGCTGGAAGTGAAGACCCCGAAAGAGGTTCGGCAGCATTCCATCAACGGAATATATGCGCTGATCGGGTTCGACGAATACGATTTGGATGATTTGCTGGAACCGTACGGAGAATTGGTTCGCGTGCAGCCGGGAACCCTCCGCCGGAAATATCTGGAAGAAGGCTCGGAACAGTAGGCCTTGCCGGAAACGAAAGAATAACGAAATTGTGCTAAGAATTAATATTTTTAGCACAATTTTTTTATGTTTTTTTATAAAAACCAACCAAGAAAATTGACTTACAAAAAGCTGCGTGTTACAATGTTAGCGTGCTAAAGCATGAACACAACCGAAGAGGAGGGATGGTTGGAATGAACGAAAAGGAAAAGAAGTATTACGATAATTTTGTTCGGGCCGTGTTATCTCTTCAGAATGAAGAGGAAGTGAAGGAATTCTTCGAGGATATTTGCACGATTAAGGAGATTCAGGATATTTGCCGTCGGCTGGAGGTGGCGAAGCTGCTGTCGGAGGGCATGGTGTTCAACGAAATCAGCAAGGAAACGGGAAGCAGTTCGGCGACCATCGGGCGGGTGAACAAATGCTTGATGTACGGACCCGGCGGATACAAAGCGGTATTGGAAAGGCTAAAGGAAGAGGATGATTGATTACGACAGAATTTTGAGGAATGACGAGAAGGCGGTGTACCGGCTTCGGGAGCTTTTCGGGAACTACGGATACCGGCGCTTTAAGACCGGAAAGTTCGAAGAGTACGAGCTGTACGCGGAGAATAAGGATTTTCTGGGCGAGGATGGAATTCTCACCTTTACGGACGCGCGGGGAAAGCTGATGGCGTTGAAGCCGGACGTGACGTTGTCCATCGCCAAGATGGCGGAACCCTTGCCGGGAGAGGTGCAGAAATTCTGCTACGATGATGAGGTCTATCGACTTTCCGGAGAATATGGGGATTTCCGGGAAATCACCCAGACCGGCATCGAATGCATCGGGGACATCGGATCCTACGATGTGTGCGAGGTGATTCTTTTGGCGGTGCGAAGTCTGGCACTGATCGATGAGAATTACGTGATGGATCTCTCCCATATGGGAATCGTTCGGGCACTGGCTTCTCTGCTGAATCTGCCCAAGGAGGCGGAACGAAAGGTGCTGCAGTGCATCGGAGAGAAAAACTTCCACGGCGCAGCAGAAATCTGTCGGAAACAAGGCGTTCCGGAGAAAATGATTCGGCGTCTTCGAAAGCTGATTACCACCTACGGTCCCATTGACGAAGTGGTGGGCGAGCTGGATCAGCTGGCGGTGAACAACACCATGCGCCGTGCTGTGGGAGAGCTGAAGGTACTGGTATCCGCATTGAAGGCACAGAAGCTGGAGAAGAACGTGCGCTTCGACTTCTCCGCGGTAAACGACATGGGCTATTATAACGGCGTGATTTTCCAGGGATTCATCAAGGGCATTGCCCGCCCGATTCTGGCAGGCGGTCGGTACGACAACCTGATGGAAGTGATGGGAAAGGAAAGTGCCGGCGCCATCGGTTTTTCCATTTCTATGGATTCCTTGGAAGAGCTGAACCGCGTTCGCCGGGACATCGATGTGGATGTGGTGATTCTGGATCAGCCGTGGGAAGATTTGAATCAGCTAAATCAGGTGGTTCGAGATTACACGGACCGGGGACTCAGCGTCTCCGTGCAAAAACGAGTTCCGAAGAAGCTCCGCTATCGGGAGCTGGTGCGAATTGAAAACGGGGAGGTGAAGACGGTTGAAAGAGACGATTAACGTAGCGCTTCCCAAAGGGCGACTGGGACGGAAGGTGTATCAGATGTTCGCCGATGCGGGTTTTGAATGCCCGGAGCTCCTGGAGGAAAGCCGCAAGCTTATTTTTGAAAATGAAGAAAAGGGCATTCGATATTTCTGGGTGAAACCTTCGGATGTGGCAATCTACGTGGAACGCGGGGCTGCAGATGTGGGAGTTGTGGGGAAGGACATCCTCCTGGAAAGCAAGCCGGACGTATACGAACTGCTGGACCTGAAGTGCGGCAAGTGTCGGATGATGGTAGCGGCGCCAAAGGATTGGCGGGACGACACGGGGCATACCCTTCGGGTCGCCACCAAATTTCCGGAAATCGCCCGGAAGTTCTACGGGGGTAAAAGCAGAGATATCGATATCATCAAGCTGAACGGATCCATTGAGATTGCGCCGATTCTGGGGCTGTCCGATGTGATTGTGGATATTGTGGAGACTGGGAACACCCTTCGGGCCAACAACCTGGAGATTCAGGAAACCATCGTGGACATCAGCGCCCGGTTTATTTCCAATAAGTCCGCATTCAAATTCAAGACTCGGGAAATCGAGGCTGTGCTGGAAGGGCTGGCATCGGAAATTTCCGAGAAGTAATGAAGAAGGAAAAGAAGGATAGAGATTACATACTATGATTAGAACTTACAAATACGGGAAAGTGGCCCCGGAAGATATTTTTGCCCGCACGGAGATGCCGGCAAATGTGGAGAACATTGTATCGGAAATTATTGATGCGGTTCGGAGGGACGGGGACGAAGCCCTTCGTCAGTACAATCTGGAATTCGATTGCTCCCGGGAACCCCTGGAAGTGACGCCGGAGGAAATCGACGAGGCGTACCGTTCCGTGGATCCGGAGCTGATTGAAATACTGGAAGAGGCGGCGGCAAACATTCGGGAATTTCACAGCCGCCAGAAGCGGAACAGCTTTATCTTGAACGAGAAACCGGGAATTGTCATGGGACAGAAGGTGGTGCCGATTGAGAGAGCCGGTCTGTACGTGCCGGGGGGAACCGCGGCATATCCATCCACGGTATTGATGAACTGCATTCCGGCGCACATCGCCGGAGTGTCGGAAATCATCATTACCACACCGGCCACGGATGGAAAAATCAGCCCGGTGCTGTTGGCAGCGGCAAAGATCGGCGGCGCAAATCGAATTTTTCGGGTGGGCGGAGCCCAAGCCGTTGCGGCGCTGGCATACGGAACGGAAACCATTCCGGCGGTGGACAAAATCGTAGGGCCGGGAAATGCCTTCGTGGCAGAGGCCAAGAAACAGGTCTACGGCAGGGTTTCCATCGATATGATTGCCGGTCCCAGCGAGATTCTCATCGTAGCGGACGGAACCTGTGTTCCGGAAGTGGTGGCGGCGGATATGCTGTCCCAGGCGGAACACGACCGCTTTGCAACCGCGGTGCTGGTGACGGACAGCCCGAAATTGGCGGAAGCGGTACCGCAGGAATTGGAAAAGCAATTAAAGGTATTGCCGCGGGAGGAGATTGCCCGGGCATCCATTGACCATAACGGAAAAATTATTTTAACGGAAGATATCGAAACCGCAATCGATATTGCCAACGAGATTGCGCCGGAGCACTTTGAGCTCTGCGTGGACAATCCGTTTGATTATCTGGATCGAATCCGCAATGCCGGATCCATCTTCCTGGGAAAGAACTGCCCGGAAGCGCTGGGAGATTATTTTGCGGGACCGAATCACACCCTGCCTACCGGCGGGACGGCGCGATTCAACAGCCCACTGTCGGTGGACGATTTCACCAAGAAGATGCAGTATTCCTATTACACGGAGGATGCACTGGCAAAGATTGCGGATAAGGTGGCGCGCTTTGCGGCGGAAGAGGGCTTGGATGCTCACGGAAGAAGCGTTCTGGTGAGAAAAAACAGGAAGGAGCGGTAAGCCATGAGTCGATATATCAGAGAACGGTATAAAGGGTTTCAATCATATACACCGGGGGAACAACCGAAGGAAATGGAGTACATTAAGCTAAACACCAATGAATCTCCGTTTCCGCCGGCTCCGGGGGTCTGCCGGAAGCTGAAAGAGGCGGACATGGAGCGGCTTCGGCTGTATCCGGACCCGACGGGACGCCGTTTGAAGGCGATGCTGGCGGACCGGTTCCGGGTGGAGCCGGAGAACGTGTTCCTGGCCAACGGTTCGGACGACATCCTGAACTTCGCCATGATGGCCTTTAATGACGATGAAGACACGCTGCTGTTTCCGGATATTTCCTATAGTTTCTACGAGGTCATCGCCAACCTTCACGGGGTGAATTTCCGAAAGGTACCCCTGCAGGAGGACATGACCATCGATTACCGTGATTACTGCCGGGACGATTGTAACGTCATTATTCCAAACCCTAACGCACCGACGGGAATCGCCCTGTCATTAGAGGTCATCGAAGAGATTGTAAAAGCAAATCCGAATCACGTCGTGCTGATCGATGAGGCATACGTGGATTTCGGAGCGGAGTCTGCCGTACCTCTTACCAAGAAATACGACAATATTCTCATCTCTCAGACATTCTCCAAATCCCGAAGCTTTGCCGGAGGGAGATTGGGATTTGCCATCGGAAATCAGGAGCTGATTCGAGATCTGATTACCCTTCAGTACTCCACCAATCCGTACAGCGTAAATACTCTGTCTTTGATTCTGGGAAGCGCAGCGATGGAGGAAGAGGCGTATTACCGAAAGAACGCCGAAATCATTCAGGAAAACCGGAAGTATACGGCGGAAACGCTGACGTCCATGGGTTTCGAGGTACTTCCGTCCAAAGCAAATTTTGTTTTTGCCCGTCGTTCCGGAATGGATGGCGACAAGCTTTATCGGAAATTAAAAGAGAAAGGGGTTCTGGTTCGTCATTTCACCACAGAACGGATTCAGGATTATGTTAGAATTACCATAGGTACGAAAGAGCAGATGGATGTGCTCTTTGAAAAGCTGAGAGAAATTCTGCAGGAGGAATAGAAGATGAGAAAAGCCGAAGTGAACCGTTCCACGGGAGAAACGCAGGTGCAGCTTTATCTGGATCTGGACGGCAGCGGTTGGAGTGAAATCGATACGGGGATTGGATTCATGGATCATATGCTGGTGCTGCTGGCGAAGCATGCCGGGTTTGACCTGAAGGTGAAGTGTCAGGGGGATGTGTACGTGGACGATCACCATTCGGTGGAAGATATCGGAATCAGCCTGGGACTGGCCTTTGCAAAGGCGCTGGGGGACAAACAGGGCATCTGTCGCTACGGGGATACGACTTTGGCCATGGATGAAGCCTTGATTCTCACCTCTCTGGATATTTCCGGCCGGTCATATTTGGATTACCGAATGGAAATTCCAACGGAGAAGGTGGGGACTTTCGACACGGAGCTTGCAGAGGAGTTCGTGATGGGGTTCGTTCGAAATGCCGGCGTGACCCTTCATATCCGGCAGCTGGCGGGAACAAACAGTCACCATATCATTGAGGGAATGTTCAAATCTCTGGCCCACACCTTGCGAAAAGCGGTGGCGGTGGATGAGCGCTTCCGCAATGAAATTCCTTCCACCAAAGGGCGACTGACGGAGACGGAAGAGGATGTGATTCCCATAGAGGATGAATACGATGATGTTCCCCGGGGGCTGGGCAGCGACACCTATTCCAAGGGCATCGCTAAGGGAATGACCCAGCAGGTTTCTCGGGAGCCGGCAGCCCCGGTTCGGAAGGAACTGTCCTCCACGGAGGAGCTGGAGAAAGAGCTTCTGAAGAAAGGACTACTGTAATGATTAGAATTATCGATTACGGGGTAGGGAACCTGTTTTCCCTGAGATCCTCGTTGAGAGCGATTGGAATCGATGCGGATTACACCGGAAATCCGGCGGAAATTCGGAAAGCGGATAAATTAATTCTTCCGGGCGTAGGCGCATTCCGGGATGCCCGGGAAGCCCTTCGGAGCACCGGCCTGGACCGGGTGGTACAGGAAGAAGTCGGAAAGGGAAAGCCCCTGATGGGTATCTGCCTGGGAATGCAGATGCTCTTCGATTGGAGCTATGAGTATGGCGAATACGAAGGCCTGGGATTGATTCCGGGAGAAATTGTTCCCATGGAGGGACGAATTCCAAAGGACCTGCCCATCCCTCATATCGGATGGAATGAGCTGATGCTGAAGCAGCCCAGCCCGCTGATGAAAAACACCGCCAATGGGGACTACGTCTACTTCGTGCATTCTTATTATGCGGAGACGCCGGCGGAGTACGTCATCGCCACCACGGATTACGGGGTGGAAATGACTGCGGCGGTTCAGAAAGATAACGTGTACGGATGCCAATTCCATCCGGAGAAAAGCAGTGAGGTGGGACTTTCGATTCTGAAAGCTTTCTGTGAACTATAGGAGGTATGCCAATGAAAATTTTACCAGCCATCGATCTCTATGAAGGAAAAGCCGTTCGACTGTTTCGGGGAGATTACGACCAGATGACCGTCTACGATGAAAATCCGGTGAACACGGCGCTGAAATTTAAAGAAGCCGGTGCTCGCTGGATTCACGTGGTGGATCTGGAAGGTGCCCGGGATGGGGGAACGCCGAATATGGGGGTGATTAAAGAGATCATCGATGCCACCGGTCTGAAGGTGGAAATCGGTGGCGGCATTCGAAATATGGAAACCATTGAAAAGTATCTCGATATGGGAGCGTCCCGGGTCATCCTGGGCACATCGGCCATTACCAACGAAAACCTGGTGGTGGAGGCGACACGTTTGCACGGAAATCGGATTGCGGTAGGCGCCGATGTAAAGGACGGCTATGTGGCAATTCGGGGATGGACCCAGAAATCCATGTACACGCTCCACGATTTCTGCGAGAACATGCAGATGAAGGGCGTGAAATATATCATCTGCACCGATATTTCCAAGGACGGTGCGCTGGAGGGAACCAACCGGGCCATGTACGAAAAGCTGACTGCGAAGTACAAGATGCGCTTCATCGCTTCCGGCGGAATTTCTTCCATCGATGACATTCGGGCGCTGAAGGACATCGGCCTCTACGGTGCGATTATCGGAAAAGCGTATTATCAGGGCGTGATTGATCTGAAGAGTGCAATACAGGAGGCAGAATGATTACGAAAAGAATCATCCCCTGCCTGGATGTAAAAGATGGCAGAGTCGTGAAGGGCGTGAATTTTCAGGGCCTCAGCGACGTAAATTCCCCGGTGGAACTGGCGGAATACTACACGAAAAACGGTGCGGACGAAATGGTATTCTATGATATCACCGCATCCGCAGAGGGACGGAAGCTGTTCACCGAGGTGCTGACCGAAGTGGCCTCCAAAGTATTTATCCCGCTCACTGTGGGCGGCGGCATCAACAGTCTGGAGGATTTCGACCGGGTGCTGAAGTGCGGTGCCGACAAGGTCAGCGTGAATTCCGGAGCAATCCGGAATCCGGAGCTGATCCGGCAGGCGGCGGAAAAATACGGAAACCAGTGCGTGGTCCTGTCCGTGGATGCGGCTCGGGTGGATGGAACCTATCGGGTTTTCGCCAAGGGCGGCCGAGAGAACACGGGCATGGATGCGGTGGAATGGATTCGAGAAGGTGTGGAGAGAGGCGCCGGCGAAGTGGTGCTCAACTCCATCGATACCGACGGCGTGAAACAGGGATTCGACCTTCCGATGCTGAAGGCGGTGTGCGAAGTGGTGGATGTACCGGTCATCGCTTCCGGCGGTGCGGGCTGCATTCAGGATTTCATCACACTGTTCCAAGAGATTCCGACGGTAAGCGCCGGTCTGGCGGCGTCCATTTTCCATTTCGGAGAAGTGGCGATTCCGGATTTGAAAAAAGAACTAAAGAAAAACGATATTTCCGTTCGGCTGTAGAAACCGAAGGGACAAAGGGGAGAGACGATGACAGAGATTGATCAGTTGAAATTTGATGAAAAAGGATTGATTCCGGCAGTAATTGTGGAAGCCGGAACCCACCAACTGCTTATGGTGGCGTACATGAATCGGGAAAGCCTGAAGATTTCCATGGAAACGGGGAAAACCTGTTTCTGGAGCCGGTCCCGCCAAGAGCTGTGGACCAAAGGGGAGACCAGCGGCAATTACCAGCATGTCGTGAGCATCACGGCGGACTGCGACCTGGACACCCTGAAGGTGGTGGTGGAAAAGGACGGACCGGCGTGCCATACCGGGGCGGAAACCTGTTTTTTCAACCCGGTATACCAAAGCGAGGAGAAGTCTGATTTTACCATGGATGCCCTGATGGAGCTTATTCGGGGGCGGAAGACGAATCCTCAGGAAGGGTCCTACACCACCTACCTGTTCCAGAAGGGAATGGACAAAATCCTGAAGAAAATCGGGGAGGAGTCCACGGAGGTCATCATTGCGGCGAAGGACAACGACCCGAAGGAGACCATTTACGAGATTTCGGATCTGGTGTACCACGTGATGGTGATGATGATCCAGCAGGGGATTTCGCTGGAGGACATTCGCCGGGAGCTGGCTTCCCGCCACGTAATCGATCACAAGGTAAAGCAGGAGAAGAGCAGAGCGGAGTAACCCATGGACTGGAAAAGAAATTATCACACCCATACCGATTTCTGCGACGGGCAGAACACACCGGAAGAGATGGCCGAGGTAGCGGCAAAAAAAGGATTCACCGCGCTGGGTTTTTCCGGGCATTCCTATACGGATTTCGACACCTTCTATTGCATGACGCCGGAGACTTTTCCGGAGTACTGCCGGCAGGTGCGGGCCCTTCGGGAAAAATATGAGGGGCAGATGGAAATCCTGCTTGGAGTGGAACGGGACTTCTATTCGGATCTGGATTGCCGGGATTTGGACTATTCCATCGGATCGGTGCATTACATCCGGTGGGAGGGAGAGTACATTCCGGTGGACGAGAGCGAGGAAGTGGTTCGGAAGACCATCGAAAAGTTCGGAAACGCCCCATACGCCTATGCGGAGACGTATTTCGATACGGTGGCCCGGGTGGTGGAACAGACGGGTTGTGATTTCATCGGTCATTTTGATTTAATCAAAAAGTTCAACCGAAACGGGGTGGTGCTTGTGGACGAGCATCATCCGCGATATGTGGCGGCCTGGAAGAAGGCGCTGGAGCGGCTGGTGCCTCAGGGACGGCCTTTTGAAATCAACACCACGCCCCTGAGCTGGCGAGAGGATGGAGAATGCTATCCGTCTCGGGAAATTCTGAAGGAAATCTGCCGGCTGGGCGGACGGATTACCATTTCCAGCGATGCTCACAGCGCGGACCATTTGAATCGAGGGTTCGATCAAGCCCTTGCCATTGCAAAGGAAGCCGGATTCCGGAGGGTGACGGTGTTCCACGGCGGCGGCGTGACGGAGGAAATTCCGATTGAATAGTTTACGAAAGCCGGGGATGGAGATTCTGTCCCCGGCTTTCGTGAGGTAATGAAGTGACGGAAATGTCACATGAAGCGGCGATTTTGTCACGAGATTCGATGTTTCGGAAAAAGACATTGAAGTATCATAGATTCAACAGATGAATGATAAACCAAAAGGAGGATACAGAAATGTCAATTCTGGAAGTGAAGAAAATACGGAAAACCTATCAAAATCGATTCGGCGGAAACCGGGTGGAAGCATTGCGAGATGTGACCTTCTCGGTGGAGCGGGGAGAATATGTGGCAATTATGGGAGAATCCGGATCCGGCAAGACCACTCTGCTGAATATTTTGGCGGCACTGGATCAGCCGACCGGCGGAGAGGTGGTGCTGGATGGGATTCCGCTGAATTCCGTTTCCGATGCCGAACTGGCCAAGTTCCGACGAGAGAATTTGGGATTCGTATTCCAGGAATATAATCTGTTGGATACATTGAATCTGAGAGATAATATTCTCCTGCCATTGGTGCTGGACGGACAAGATGTGAGTACGCTGAAGGAGAAACTCAAAGAGGTGGTTTCGGTCATCGGCATTCAGGACTTGATGCTGAAATATCCGTTTGAGGTTTCCGGCGGACAGAAGCAGCGGGCGGCAGTGTCGCGGGCATTGATTACCCATCCGTCTCTCATTCTGGCGGATGAACCGACGGGGGCGCTGGATTCCCAGTCCACATCGGATCTTCTGGGGGTTTTTCGGCGAATCAATCAGAAAGGGCAAACCATTCTGATGGTCACTCATTCCGTGAATGCGGCAGCCCATGCGGATCGAGTGATGTTCATCAAAGACGGAGTGGTATTCCATCAGCTGTACCGGGGGAAGAGCGACGACCAGGAATTGTATCAAAAAATTACGGATACCCTCTCCATGTTGAGGAGAGGAGGTGAGCGGTAATGTTCTCTTCATTGTATAGACGAATTGCCCAAAACAATCTGCAGAAGAATTATCGTTATTACGTTCCCCGGATTCTTACGGAAGCCGGATTGACCGCCTGCTTCTACATCATGCTGACCTTGGCGCTGGAACCCAAGATGAAGAACATTTACGGCGGGGAATACCTTCCCACCTTTATGATGCTGGGAACCTTTATCCTGGCGATTCTTTCCGTCGTGCTGTTGATGTACACGGCCAAATTCCTGATGAAACAGCGGATGCAGGAATACGGTCTGTACTACGCACTGGGGATGGAAAAAAAGCACGTCGCAAGGGTTTTTGGTTACGAAAGCGGAATAAGCAGTGCCGCGGGCATCGGCATTGGCATCGGTTCCGGGATTCTGTTCTATAAGCTGAGTCTGTTGATTCTGACGAAGATGATGGGGACCGAAACCATCCCAAAGGTAAGTCTGATTCTTCCGGCTGCATTGGGCGGGACCGTTCTGTTTTTCGCCGCAGCAGATATGATGATCTATCTGATGAATCGGATTCGCCTGTCCCGAATGAATACCACGGAATTGCTGCACAGCAGGGAGACCGGCGAACGGGAACCGAAGACGAAAATTCTTCTGCTGATGGCGGGAATTGCCGCGCTGGCGGTGGGGTACTACATTGCCCTCACCACGGACAGACCGATGGATGCCTTGAATCTGTTTTTCATTGCGGCATTTCTGGTCATCTCGGGCACATATTTGCTGTTCGGAGCGGGAAGTATTTTTATCCTGAAGGCATTGAAGAAAAGCGAGAAATTCTATTATAATAAAAACCATATGATTGGAATCTCCGGAATGTTGCACCGGATGAAACGAAATTCGGTGGGGTTGGCGTCCATTGCGATTCTGTCCACTTGCGTTCTGGTGATGGTGTCCACTTCTCTGAGCCTGTACACCGGAATGGACGACGTGGTGGAAAGTCGCTATCCGAAGCCACTGTACGTATCGGAGCAGGGCGTGACAAAAGAGGATGCGGTGGTATCCCTGCCGGTGCCGGCGCTGCGAAGAGCTCTTCAGGACGCATCGGAAAAAACCGGAATGAAAATAACCGAAATCGACGATATTCACTCGCTGGATGGGATGGTCCTTCCGAAAGACGGGGCATGGAATCCCGTGAATTCGGAAGGAACCGATTTGACTCGATGCATTTCCGTTGGCATTATCACGCAGCGGATGTATGAGGCGATGGGCGGCGAAAAGCTGAATTTGAAGGAAAATGAAATCGCCCTTTGCTCGCTTCGAACTTCGGTGGATTATTCCATGAAGACCTTGAATTTGAACCATCAAAAGCTGAAGGTTCGGAAGTGGATCAATTACTTCCCGGTAAAGGAGAACGGAAGCAGTCTGTCCAATACCAAACGATACGGAATCGTTGTGGCAGAGGAAAGCATCGCCCGACGCCTCAATCAAAATCACGCCTTCAGCACGGTAAACTGTCTGGGAGTGGGATTTAAGAATCCGGCACAGACGTATCGAGAGGGGGAGGAATTTACGCGAATTTTTCGTCAGCGGGTGACATCCATTCTGGCGGAGAATTACGGCATCCGCGGTGTTGTCCCGGCGGTGGATTCCGCATGGGATGTGAAGGGTGCATTGAAATCCATGTACGGATCCTTTCTGTTTCTGGGAATCCTCTTGGGAATGGTGTTCCTCTTTGCGACGGTGCTGATTATCTATTACAAGCAGATTTCGGAAGGATATGAAGACCGAAAACGGTTTCAGATTATGGAAAAAGTGGGCATGAGTTCCCGAGAGGTGAAAAAGACCATTCAATCTCAAGTTCGGATGGTATTCTTCTTGCCGCTGATGGTCGCCGGCGTTCATACTGCGGTGGCATTTCCGATTCTCATCGAACTGCTGAAAGTCCTGATGCTTACCAACAAAGCCCTGTTTATCGGATGCGGCTTGGGGGCATACGGGATGTATGTGCTGGGATATGGGATTATTTACCGTCTCACGTCCCGAATCTATTATCGTATTGTGCGGTAGAAGGATGGGTGAATTGTATGTATCGAATTTTTATCGTGGAGGACGATAAAAACCTGGCGGAGTTAATGGAGAACCAGTTGACGGGTTTTGGAAATGACGTTCGAACCGTTTCGGATTTTCGAAACGTAATGGAGGAATTTCAGGATTACGATCCCCATCTGGTGCTGATGGATATCGGATTGCCCTATCTGAACGGATTCCGGTGGTGTGAAAAAATCCGAGAAATCTCGGGCGTTCCGGTACTCTTCCTGTCTTCCGCATCCGACAACATGAATATCGTGATGGCCATCAATATGGGTGGAGATGATTTTATCGCGAAACCCGTGGATCCTCTGGTGCTTTCCGCAAAGGTAAAAGCAATCCTTCGGAGGAGCTATGAAATCGAAGGCAATCCGAACATCATCGATTTCGAGGGTGCCCGGCTGAATTTGAATGACGGGATGCTGTCGGTAGACGGCGCATCGGTGGAATTGACCCGGAATGAATTTCGAATTCTTCGAACCTTGCTGGAGAACACGGGCCGAATCGTCAGCCGCCAGGATTTGATGCTAGCCTTATGGCAGGATGACTGCTATGTAGAAGAAAACACGCTGACGGTGAATGTGGGAAGGCTTCGGAAGAAACTAGAGGAAGCCGGACTCCGAGATGTAATTGTTACAAAACCCGGACAAGGGTATCTCATTTCGTAAATCCGAGGAATAAACGTTGGAAGGAGGTGAACGCCCTTTGCTGAAAACATTTCTGAAAGAGAATCGGAGCTGGATTCTGCTGCCGGCAGCGGTGATTCTGTTGAATCTTGGAACGTTCTGGTTGTACCGGATGGAGATGGAACCGTTTATTTACGGAACGGTTCTTTCCGGTGTTGTGTGTGCATTGGTGATTGGATTTCGTTTTCGAAAATTCGTTGACGGATGCAGAAAACGAGAACAGGTGATTTCGTCCGTGAAGCCGGATGCCCCGGACGTCTTTGGTCTCAATTTCGAAGTATTTTTGGGAGAAGAGGTGAGTCGCGTAGAGAAGGACTACCGTGAAATGCTTCGATGCCTTCGAAATCGAGCGCTTCAGCAGGAACAGCAGTTCATGGAGGAGCGGGAGGACATGGAGGATTATTACACGAAATGGGTCCACCAGATTAAAACACCGATTTCGGTCATGCGGCTGGCGCTTCGGGAGGCGGATACGCCGGAGAATCGGCGGCTTCTCAGCGAACTCTTTCAAATCGAACAGTATGTGGAAATGGTGCTGCACTATATCCGGCTGGATTCTTCCGGCAACGATTTGATGATTCGGGAATACGCGTTAGATGATTTGATTCGGGAATCCATTCGGAAGTTTTCTTCTCTGTTCATCAACCGAAATGTGCGGCTGGAGTACCGTAAGGTGGAGGGCGTTCGGGTGACGGACAAAAAATATTTTGCCTGCGTTTTCGAGCAGATTCTATCCAATGCGATTAAATATACCGATACCTATGTGCGAATTGAGGACGATGACCGGGGAAGAATTCGAATTGAGGACGATGGACCGGGCATTGAGGCATCCGATATTCCGCGAATCTTTGAAAAGGGATACACCGGCTGCAACGGAAGACAGGAGATGAAATCCAGCGGGCTGGGACTGTATCTCTGCAGCCGGGCGGCGAAAAAGATCTCGGTGGAAATCGATGTGGACAGTGAACCGGGGCGGGGAACTGTTTTCTCCTTAAAGCTGCCGGAGCAAATAAAAATACTTGACTGAGCTCCTCGGTGTGGTAAAATATGCTTCATTGTATCGATTTTACCGGGAGGAAAAAGGATTGAATCAGGATAAAGAGTTTCTGGGTACGGAACCGGTGGGAAAGCTTCTTCGGAAGCTGGCGATTCCCACGGTTGCCGCACAGCTGATTAACATGCTGTACAATATTGTGGATCGAATCTATATCGGACATATACCGGGAGATGGAAATCTGGCGCTGACCGGCGTGGGAGTCTGTCTTCCGGTTATTATGATTGTGTCGGCTTTCGCAGCGCTGATCAGTTCCGGCGGAGCACCGAGGGCTTCCATTAACATGGGAAAGGGAGATTACGACGCGGCGGAACGGATTCTGGGCGGATGTTTTCTGCTGCAGGTTCTGATATCTCTGGTGCTGACAGCAGTACTGCTTCTCTTCGGTCGGGAGATGCTCCTTTCCTTTGGGGCCAGCGGAAATACCATTAATTACGCAACCGCATATCTGAAAATCTATGCATTAGGAACCATCTTTGTTCAGCTGACTCTGGGAATGAACGCCTTCATCACCGCTCAGGGCTTTGCCAAAATCGGAATGCGCACGGTGCTCATCGGTGCGGTGTGCAATATCCTCCTGGACCCGGTACTCATCTTCCTCTGCGACATGGGCGTCCGGGGCGCGGCGCTTGCCACAGTGATTTCTCAGGGGATTTCCGCAATCTGGTGTGTGAGGTTCCTTGCCGGAAAGAAAACCCACCTGCGGTTGAAGAAAGATAAAATAAGACTTCATGCTTCCATCCTGCTTCCGTGTGTGGCGTTGGGGCTGTCGCCATTTGTGATGCAGGCCAGCGAAAGTATTATTTCAGTGTGCTTTAATTCCTCCTTATTGAAATACGGAGGAGATGTGGCGGTGGGCGCCATGACCATCTGCACCAGCGTGATGCAGTTCGCCATGTTGCCGCTCCAGGGAATCGCCCAGGGGGCTCAGCCGATTTCCAGCTATAATTTCGGCGCCCGGAATGCCCCTCGAGTGCGGGAGACCTTCCGGTATCTTCTTCGAATCAGCGTGATGTATTCCGTGGGATTATGGCTGTTCATCATGGTGGCGCCGGGAGTGTTTGGGGGAATGTTTACCTCTAATCCGGAACTGCTGCTGTTTGCAAAGAAGGCGCTTCGCATCTACTGTGGCGCCATGTTTATCTTCGGCATTCAGATTGCTTGCCAGATGACCTTTATATCCACCGGAAATGCGGTGTGTTCCATCATTGTGGCGGTGGTGCGAAAGTTCGTGCTGCTGCTGCCGCTAATTTACATCGTGCCGCATCTGGTATCCAATCCGGTGTGGGGAGTCTACCTGGCGGAGCCGGTGGCGGATATTATTGCGGTGACATTTACGGCAGTGCTGTTCGGAAATCGATTCCGGAAGGCGCTGGAACGGCTGCCACAGGAGGCATAGTCGGAAGATGCAGCAGGACGAAGCCCCCGGGGAAAACTGGCGAGAGCAGTTTTCCCCGGGGGCTTGTTTTTAGGGGAAGATAGTTATTCTAGCTGAACCAGCCAAAGCCGAAGAAGGAATCCAGCTGTCCCAGAAGTACGAAGAAGGTGAATACCGGTGCAATCCAACGGATGCAGAAGCGGTAGAATTTCTCCGTCTTAAAGTTGGAGCCCTGATGGATTTCCTTCGGGAGGATTTCCCGATCAATCCAGCCGAAGAAGAAGGTGGCGAACAGGGAACCCAGCGGCATCATGATGCCTTCCGCCAGAAGGTCGAAACCGTCTACCCAGCAGAACTTGCCGAACATAGCCGGGAGGTTCTGTCCAAGACCGTCGTAAGCAATCAGTGAGCCCAGAACGGCGGAGAGGATTCCGAAGAACCAGCAGTAGAATTTTCGCTTGTCGCCCTTGCCCTTGTTCATGGCATCGTCGATAAAGGAACCGGCAATGGCTTCCAGAATTGCAACGGAGGAGGTCAGCGCCGCGATGACAACCAGTCCGTAGAAGATAAATCCGATGAACGGGCCGATACCGCCCATTCCGTTGAATACGGTCTGAAGAGTCATGTACAGAAGTCCCACGCCGCCCTGCGGAGACTGACCGCTGGCAAATACGGCCGGCATGATTGCCAGACCTGCCAGAACGGCGATAACGGTGTCGGCCAGCGGGATAATCAAGCTGCTTCGTTCAATATTGGCATCTTTGGCAAGATGAGAACCGTAGGTAACGGTGATGCCCATTCCGATGGAAAGGGACAGGAACATCTGGCCGCCGGCAGCGGAAAGTACGGAAATCCAGCCGGTTCCGTTGAACACTTCAAAGTTCGGTTTGAACAGGAATGCAATTCCGGCGGAAGCGCCCGGCAGGGTAACGCTTCGTGCGATTACCAGGAGGAGCATCACGAACAGTGCCGGCATGGCGATTTTGCTGAACCGCTCGATGCCTTCCTCGATACCATAGCTTACGATGACGATGGTGATCAGAAGAAATACCAGTGTATAGATGATGGACTGGGTGGTGTCCGCTGTCAGGTTGGAGAAGTAGGCAGCACCGTCTACGCCGCCAACGCCCCAGCTTGCACCGAACATATCTCCCAGATTGGCCAGCATGTACTTGATGCAGTAGCCGCCCAGATAGGAGTAGAATCCCAGAATCAGGAACGGCGAGAGCATGCCCAGCCATCCGACGAATGCATACTGTTTGCGAATGGATTTGTATGCCAGGACGGTGGATTGGCCGGTATAACGACCCAAAGCCAGCTCGGTCATGGTGAGAATGTATCCGGCGAATATCGCCAGAAGCAGATACAGAATAAGGAAGGCAAAGCCGCCGTTCATTCCCAACTTATAGGGAAACCCCCACATGTTTCCCAGACCTACCGCAGAACCGATGGCGGCCATCAAAAAGCCGAAATTGCTGCTCCAGGTTCCTCTCTTTTGTTGATGTTCTTTCATTGTTCAATCTCCTGTGATGTTCTTAATTGATGGTATTTCTTGCGCTTTCATTTGAAAGTTCGATTTAGTATGCTTATTATAACCATCAGGAATTTACTTGTCAAGAAAAACAAAATAATTACAAAAAACTGATGTCAATATACAATATTTGTGTATTTAAACCAACTTTCCGAGTTAATTTATGATGTTATTTTATATAAAGATCAAGTTTACGGTATAAAAGTGCTGTGGGCAGGAATAGGCGCGAAGACTTGGTGCAAAGGCGACGGAGGAATAAGGGCTGGAGGGGATTCGTGCACCAAGTCAAAGCGCCCGGATTTGAAAAAAGGCGGGAAGACTTGGTGCAAAGGCGACGGAAGAACAAGGGCTGGAGGGGATTCGTGCACCAAGTCAAAGCGCCCGGATTTGGAAAAAGGCGTGGGGACTTGGTGCAAAGGCGACGGAAGAACAAGGGGTGGAGCGGATTTGTGCACCAAGTCAAAGCGCTCGGATTTGAAAAAAGGCGGGAAGACTTGGTGCAAGCGCTTGATTGAGGAAAGCCTTTCTTGTGCCGGACGTGCATGACGGTCGCGAACTTGTTTTTACCGGGGATTATCTCAAGAAATCACGAATAAATTTGTCATCCAGAATGAGTCTTTGACGTTGTACGGCAGAGCTTGGAGGGAATGACATAATCATGTTGCACATACGTTCCAATGTTTCAAGGCCGATGCCGCCGTCTGGAAGTTCTTTGGTGGTGAACAGATTGACGCCTTCGGTAAAACCAAGGGTTCGGTAGGCCTCTTCCTTTAGCAAATAGTTTTTGCGGTAGTTGTCCTTCATTTCCGGGTGAAACCACAAGCCGAGGTGTTCCACGATATATAAATAAGGAATCTGAGGATGAATCAAGAGAAAGTCCGGAAATAAGAACTTGCCGTTGGCTAAGCGAAATGGAAATTCGTACAGAGGATGATATCCTCTTTGCCAAAAGCGATCGTACATTATCACTTCTCCTCGTGAACGTATCAGTGTACCGTCGATGGCTTGGAATTTCAAGAATTCGGGATTCCGCGGAGGAATGCTGTTCTTAAAGTCAACTAATTCGTCGAAATACTTGTTTATATCATATCCGTCAAATTGCGGAAATCCTTTTGTAGGGACGTATGTTTTTGGAAGTCCGTTCAATATGGAGTCGTACTCGGGAGCGCGGTAATTCGCTAACAAGTTTTCCTCCAATGCAATGTTGTTTTTGAGCAGAGGAATGGCTTCGTTGCAATAGCGTAATTCTTGGATGGAACGAACGTCCGGGTGGTCTTCGTTTCCAAGATAGAGCCAGGGGTGAGCAGGATTTTCCCGGCAATGGTAATAAGTGCTGCCGCCTGAATTTTTTATCTTAAGTGTGCAGCCATCGAATTGAATCAGTTGTGTCTTTCTGGATTCCAGTTGCTGAAGCATGTCGGATTGTTCTTGAAGATCGGCTTTTACCGATTCGATGCAATTGTATTTCATAAGATCTCCTTTCTAATAGTGTGTTTTGGATGTCTTTCTATTATGCCAGAAAAAAATTTCCCCTTCAGTACACATTTTTGCTCTATGGTATAGGGTGTCGGGGCACGGGTCGTGGAAAAAGGCAGGGTGACTTGGTGCAAAGGCGACGGAAGAACAAGGGTTGGAGGGGATTCGTGCACCAAGTCAAAGCGCCCGGATTTGGGAAAAGGTGGGGGAACTTGGTGCAAAGGCGACGGAAGAACAAGGGCTGGAGGGGATTCGTGCACCAAGTCAAAGCGCCCGGATTTGGAAAAAGGCGGAGGGACTTGGTGCAAAGGCGACGGAAGGACAAGGGCTGGAACGGATTCATGCACCAAGTCAAAGCGCCCGAATCTGGAAAAAGGTGGGGGGACTTGGTGCAAAGGCGACGGAGGAACAAGGGCTGGAGGGGATTCGTGCACCAAGTCCCCGTGCGTGGCGAACGAAAGAAGCCAAAGGAACCGTTCTGTGCCTGCAATCCCCTTTCATATATTGAGAATTATCCCGGGAAATGCTATACTAGTACGAAATTTTGTAAAGATTAAAGGAAATGATGCGAAGTGAGTAAGAGAACGAAAGGAAATTTACTGTTATTGTTAACGTCCTTCATCTGGGGAAGCGCCTTCGTGGCACAGAGTTCCGGGATGGATTACGTGGGACCCTATACCTACAACATGGCCCGGAATGTCCTGGCCTTTCTCTTTCTGATTCCGGTAATTTACGTAATCGGGAAGAAGAAAGGGGTGACGGACAACGCGGGTTCCGGAACGGGAATCGATGATGCAGCGTCCGGGGAAGCAAATTGGAAATCCATCCTGCTTCCGGACCGGATCACTTTGGTGGGCGGGATTTACTGCGGCCTGGTAATGGCGGTAGCCAGTTCCTTGCAGCAAATTGGAATCACCATGACGACAGCGGGAAAAGCCGGATTCATTACGGCGCTGTATATTATCCTGGTGCCGTTGATGGGTGTTTTCATCGGAAAGAAAATTCCGCGAATCATCTGGTTCTGCGTGGTGCTGGCCATGGCAGGATTCTATTTGCTGTGCGTGAAAGAAGGTTTTAGCATATCTAAAGGGGACATTTTGGTGCTCTTCTGTTCCGTAGGCTTTTCGGTACACATTATGACAATCGATCATTTTACCTCGAAAGGGGTGGATGGCGTTAAAATGGCGTGCATCCAATTTGGCGTGGCAGCGATTGTGATGACACCGGTGATGTTTGCGTTGGAGAACCCGTCCGTGAGCGGACTCCTTTCGGCATGGATGACCATCGCTTACGCGGGAATCCTGTCAAGCGGCGTGGGTTTTACCCTTCAGATTGTGGCGCAGAAGGACACGGATCCGACCACCGCCACTCTGATTATGAGTTTGGAATCGGTATTTGCCGCAGTGTCCGGCTGCCTGTTCCTGAACGAGGTGCTTCTCCCGAAAGAAATTCTGGGGTGTATCCTGGTGTTCGTGGCGGTAATTCTGGCTCAGGTTCCGCTGCCGGTGAAAAGCAAAGAAAAGAGAACCGTCGCCGAATAGACTCCGCGCATCGTACAAGCAAACACCACCGGGACATTCCGCAGGGGAAACAGCAAGTTGCTTTTCCAAAGTCCCATCGGTCTGTTATCATATCCGTAACGGAGGTGGAATGAATGGAAACGAAAGATATAATTTTGGAACTTCGTACCCGGCAAGGGTTGTCCCAGGATGAGCTTGCGGAGAAGGTGATGGCGACCCGTCAGGCGGTATCTCGTTGGGAGACCGGCAGAACCGTTCCCAATACGGAAACGCTGAAATTGTTGTCCAAGGTGTTGGACGTATCAATCAATGCGCTGCTGGGCGAACCTCGTCCGCTGATTTGTCAATGCTGCGGGATGCCTTTGGAAGATGATGAGATTATCAGCCGGAACAGCGATGGAACCAAGAATGAAGATTACTGCAAATGGTGCTACGCCGATGGCACCTACACGTACAGCAGTATGGATGAACTGATTGACGTTTGCGTGACTCATATGGTAAAAGAAGATTTTACGGAGGAACAGGCGCGGGCGTACATGCAGGAATTGCTTCCGACGCTGGATTATTGGAAGAAATACGAATCGCTCAGCGATGGCGGTCAGTTTGAGGAATTCAAGAAACAGCTCATAAAAGAAATCAACGATCTTCACGTCGAAGGACTTCCGAAGGTCGAGAAGCTGAATGCGCTCGTGGGCAAATACGTGAACCTGGAATATCCGCTGCCGAACGGCCGAAGCGTGAAACTCCTGGATGACCGGACGACCTATTTGGGGAATCAGCTGGATTCGGAGTTTGGCGGAGACCGATGCTTCGGAGTGCTTGCCGGCATGGATTTCATCATGGTGTCCACGTTTGGACCGGAGGGAGAGAATCCGGAGTTGGTTCTTTATAAGAGAAGATAACGAAAAGAGCGTGAACCAAGGGAACATACCCAAGCGTTCACGCTCTTTATATTACACCAGTTTCGTGGTCCACTGAGAACAGTCAATCACTCGGGTGGCCAGACCTTCGTAGAATTCCGGCTCGTGGCACACCATGAGAATGCTGCCGTTGTATTCCATCAGCGCCCGTTTCAGCTCATCTTTGGCATCCACGTCCAGATGGTTCGTCGGCTCGTCCAGCACCAGGATATTGGAATCCCGGTTCATCAGCTTGCACAGGCGCACCTTGGCCTGTTCGCCGCCGGAAAGCACCCGAATCCGGCTCTCAATGTGCTTCGAGGTGAGGCCGCACCGCGCCAGCGCCGCCCGCACTTCCCGCTGATCCCAGGACGGGAATTCGCTCCAAATCTCCTCGATGCAGGTGGTATCCACATCCTGACTCATTTCCTGCTCGAAGTAACCGATCTGCATATACGGATCTTTCTCAATCTGACCTTCCAACGGCGGAATCAGCCCCAGCAAGCTCTTCAGCAGCGTGGTTTTTCCGATTCCGTTGGCCCCTGTGAGAAGCACCTTCTCCTTTCGCTCCATGACGAAATCCAGCGGCTTGGAAAGTGGCGTATCGTATCCGATGACCAGCCCTTTCGTCTCGAAAAGGAACCGTCCCGGCGTGCGCCCCAGATGGAAGTCGAATTCCGGTTTCACCCGTTCCACCTGCTTCTCAATCAGCTCCATATTATCCAGCTTCTTCTGGCGGGACATGGCCATGTTTCGGGTGGAAATTCGAGCCTTGTTTCGGGCCACGAAATCCTTCAGCTGAGCGATTTCCTGCTGCTGCTTCTGGTAGGCCGCTTCGTGCTGCGCCTTCCGCATCTCGTACACCTTCATGAAATCGTCGTAATCTCCCACATACCGGTCCAGCTTGTGATTTTCCATGTGGTAAATTAGGTTGATTACGCTGTTCAGGAACGGAATATCGTGGGAAATCAGGATAAAAGCATTTTCGTAATTCTGCAGATACCGCTGCAGCCACACGATGTGTTCCCGATCCAGGTAGTTGGTCGGCTCGTCCAGCAGGAGGATTTCCGGTTTCTCCAGTAGAAGCTTGGCCAGCAATACTTTGGTTCGCTGTCCGCCGGACAGCTCCGTAACATCCCGGTCCAGTCCCAGGTCTGTCAAGCCCAGCGCCCGGGCTACTTCATCAATCTTCGCGTCAATCATATAGAAATCATGAGCGGTGAGAAGGTCCTGCAAGGTGCCGGCTTCCTCCATCCGCGCGTTCATGGTATTTTCATCCACATCCGGATCCCCCATGGACATGTACAGGTCGTTCATCTCCTGTTCCATCTCAAAGAGGTAGTCAAAAGCGGTCTTCAGCACGTCCCGTACGGTCTGCCCCTTGGTGAGGACGGTGTGCTGGTCCAGATAGCCCGCACGAACGCGCTTCGACCATTCCACTTTTCCTTCATCCGGGGAAAGCTTACCGGTGATGATATTCATAAAAGTAGATTTACCTTCTCCGTTGGCGCCCACCAGTCCGATGTGTTCACCGGCCAGAAGTCGGAAGGATACATCATCGAAAATCTGGCGGTCTCCAAATCCGTGGGTTAGGTGTTCCACGTTTAAGATGCTCATAAATATATATTCCTTTCATTTTTGAAATCACAATCTTCTACATTATATATGAAACGAAGGAGGAAAAACAAGACCGGGAGAAAAAAGGGATTGCGAGGATGTTCCCCGCAATCCCTTTTCTATTTCTTGTTCTCTCGTATACGGGTATACCATGCATGTCAACAAAATTCACACAAAAAACTTACAAATTTAGTTTCATTTCATAAAAACTATGTTATAATACTGACTAAATTGTTTGAGAGTGGAATTTTAGGGGAATAATAGTGAATATGTATACAAAAGAAATGATTTCGAAAAAAGAGAATAACGGCAAGCATCGAACCGCGTTGGTTCTGGAGGGCGGTGCCATGCGAGGCATTTTCAGCGCGGGAGTTATCGACGTGCTGATGGAAAACAACATTCATTTTGATGCGGTCATCGGCGTCTCCGCCGGTGCGGCATTCGGCTGCAACTACAAGTCCCATCAGCCGGGACGAGTTATCCGTTATAACCGGCGATTCGCAAAGGATTGGCGGTATTGCAGCCTGCGCTCCCTGATGAAGACCGGAAATCTGTACGGGGCGGAGTTCTGCTACCATACCTTGCCGAAGGAACTGGACGTGATGGATAAGGAAACCTATGACAGCGATCCCAGCCGGTTTGTCGTAGTGTGTACCGATACCCGAACCGGAAAGCCGGTATATAAGGATCTGCCGGAGCTGAACGATGCCGCGCTGGAGTGGGTGAGAGCCAGCGCATCCATGCCGGTGGTATCCCGTGCGGTGCATATCGATGGATACAGCTTGCTGGATGGCGGCATCAGCGATTCCATTCCGGTGCAGTACGCACGGAACCAGGGGTACGACCGGATTGTCACAGTGCTGACTCGGCCGAAGGATTACGTCAAGGCGCCCACCGGGCACGATCACCTTTACGGATTGCTCCTCCACAAATATCCCCAGGTTGCGGCCAGCCTTCGGAACCGTCATGTGGTGTACAATCGGTCTAAGAAAATGGTCCATCAGCTGGGATCCAAAGGAGAACTCTGTGTCATCTATCCGGAAAAAGAACTGGACATCAGCCGGACGGAACACGATGTGGCGCGCATGGACCGCACCTATAAAGAGGGGCGGAAGCGGGCACAGGCGATGATGCCGAAGATTCGGAAGTATCTGGAACAGTAGAAATGAAATCTGCGCAAATGAAGAGGCTGCTCCCCCGGAAGGGAACAGCCTCTTCATTTCGTTTATTCCGTTAGTGGGTTCCATCTTGCTTTTGCCGAACTACCATCCCCATTTGGTCGATACGTTGGATGTACCCCAGCCGGCAGAGTAGTTGACGAAGTCCGGTTTCTTCTTGGTCTTGATGGTGATGGTGACCTTCTTCTTCGCATACTTCTTGATGTTCTTGTACGTCACGGTCTTTGTGGCAATTTTCTTGTTGTTGTTGTACACGTAGACCTTGAATTTGTACTTTTTCAGTTTGAACATCCGGTTGTTCACGACGTATCCCGTCACCTTAATCTTCTTATCGTAGTAGGTTACCTGCCAAGGAACGAACTTTGCCGTTGCGTATGGTGTAATCTGATCGATATTGCTGTTCAGGCGTCCCGATCTCTTGTAGGTATTGCTCTTCGGCTTCTTTGCGGAAGTGGACTTATTGATTGAAGTCTTCTTCGCGCATACCGCCTTTACCTTGTACTTGTAGGAGTTGGCCTTCTTCGCGCTGTAGGTGAAGGTGATGGTCGCCTTACCGTTGCTCTTGATGGTTTTAATCTTCTTGCTGCCCCGGTATACGTACATGGTGGACAATCCCTTTGCCCGCTGATCTGCCGGAACCTTTATCAGCATCTTTACCTGCTTCGGTCCCATCTTTACTGCGGAGAAGCCCGGTGCTTTGAAATTCTCGGTGCGTACGGTGTAGTAATATCCGTCCCAGTAATTGTACTCCAATTTATTCTTGTACCGAATGGTGTGAACGGTATAGTACCGGGTGGTTCCCGGAAGCAGTCCGGTGAGATTGAATTTGCCGTGGTCTTTCCCCGAATCAAAGCTGAACTCCTGGTAAAGATCCGCTTCTCCCTTTCCCTTTACGTAGTTATAGATTTCCACTCCGTCCGCATATCCGGTATTGTAGTTTTTGTCCTTGTATACGGCAACCGTCGCTTGGTCGTAGCGGGCAGAGGTGCTGGAGAAGCGGTAGACATCTTCCATCTCTAAGCTAATCTTCGCCGGAGAGTCAAAGGTCAAGGATTTCGCATGGGAAGCACTTGCTTCCGCAATTTGTGCAGCCGTATTCGGATCCTTTGCGGAAACCAGCATCCAGCGGCGCGAGTTCTGATCCGCGATGTTGAATTCGTCGATCTTATTCCGGTAGATCCATACCTTTACGGTTCTGCTGTTGGACGATCCGTAAATGCTCTTGTTGTCCAGGTTATACGCCCAGAGCTTTTCGCCGGCATCCGGCCCCTGCGTGCCGTAGAAGGTGGCGTACATTTCCGTGTATTCGGTGCCGTTCGGATGGACCTTTTCCACCTGACCGTATCCGGTCATGCCTTGCAGAAGGTTTGGATTCGGAGCTTCCGGTGCCCATACCGCTCGCGGCTTGAAGTTGTTGCCGTAGTTCGCATATTGATCGTTGTTGTAGTCACTATAGAATTTAAAGCTGATGGAAAGCTCTTCTTCCGGACGGACGATCGGGACCTTCTGTGCATCCTTGAAATCATAGACGAGTTTTCCGTTCAATTTTCGAATGTCCGGAGCATTGATAATCTGGGATCCGATGAGCTGGTTGTTCTGGGTTTTGGAATAAACCTCGAGGACATAGTCCCGGGCATTATCCACATGATACACAGCGTATTCCGCTGCAACAATATCGAAGGTAAGGACCATATCGAATTTTCCGTCGCTTCGATAGGTGTATTCGATTTTTGACAAAGGATTTTGTTTATTCGGTGTGTACTCTCGTGTAATCTTTTTCCCCACAACATCTGCGGAAACCGATGCCGGAATCATCAGGAGCGCAAACGCGGTGGCGATCAGCAGACGACGAATCGTCCTTCGTTTCTTTGTGTTCTTTTTCATATCGGTTCCTCCTGCAGGTGCCTGAACCTGCCATTCTTCCTAGAGAAGGGAGATGTACTTCTTAACCGGATTGTATCAATATAAGAACAATGCAACAACACTCGAAAGAGTACTGTCAGTTGAAAAAGAACTTTTTTCGGTGCTACTGTGCCGGAAGGATCTAGGAGTTCTTCGGGATGTATTTTTTCTCCTTCGTAAAGCCCCGGCCGGTGACGCTGCTCACCTTGCTCAGCACGATGAAGGCGTTGGGATCCACCTCGTGAACCACCTTCTCCGTGCGGTACAGCTCTCGAGGGGAGATGACGCAGCAAAGCACATCGGTTTCAATGCCCAGGTAACCGGTCTTTCCGTGCAGCAGGGTGACGCCCCGGTCGATGTCTGCCAGAATGGCATCCTTCATCTCCTCGGAATGTTTGGTGACGATTTCCAATTTGGTTTTGGCGGTGCCCAGTGCCAGCAGCTTGTCCAGGGTCATGGTGTATACGATAACCAAAATGATGCCGTAGAGGCTGGTGTCCTTGTCGGAGAAGAGCATCTGGCCGATCAGGATGATAAAATCAAATACGTACAGGCTGACGGATACGGGAATCCGGAAGAGTTTCTGCAGGACCAGAGGCGGAATATCCATGCCGCCGGTGCTGGCCCCCAGCCGGATGATCATCGCCAGGGAAATGCCGATGCACAGGCCGCCGAAGAGGGCGCTGAGGAACAGATCCTGTGTCAGAATGAAGCCGCCCACGGCCCGCTGCAGGATGCCCAGGAGCAGGGGGTAGAAAATGGTGCTCACCAGTGTGGTGAGGGCGAATTCCTTTCCCAGGATGAGAGCGCCCAGCAGGAACATGGCCACGTTAAAGATGCCCACGAAGATGGAAATATCCATGCCGGTGAAGTGGTTCATAATCAGGCCTATACCGGTGGTGCCGCCGGTAATCAGACCGGATGGAAGGATAAAGAAAACGACGCCCACGGCGTAGATGAAGTTTCCGAAGATGATAATCAGTACATTTCGGAGAAATCGAAGACTGAAAAGGGATGATGACTTCATGAGATGACCTCCTTAATCTCGTATCGCATTTATTGCGAAAAAAAAGACCACGCATCAGGAATTTTCCCTGACAGACGTGGATCGAAGCAAAAGCTTAATACATTTTCCATATTGATTTTGTCAAGAAATTATATAATAGGAGTCGGACTTGCGTCAAGAGCGGAAAAAATATTTTTTGGAAAGAAATAAACGGACGCCTCTGAAGCCCGAAACTTGACAGATGGACGATGGATACATATAATAACCTAGTTGATAGGTAGGATTTTTATCCCATCTGCAGAATATCGACACGGTAACACTTGATGATAAGATAAAAGGAAGTAACGAATGGAATTGATGATTACCGCGGTTGCCGGGTTCTCCATTTTGCTGGGAGCCTTGGCAACGCATTTGATTAAAGATACGGAAAAGATGGAGCACCTGTCCATGGCTTTGGCGCTGGGTGCGCTGGCGGCACTGCTGCTCTTCGACCTGTTCCCGGAGGTGCACGAACTGGTGGAGGCGCAGGGCTGGGGATACAGCCTGGGCATGCTGGTGGTGGGCATCGCCATGCTGAAGGTGCTGGATCTGTTCATTCCGGATCACCACGATACGGAAGAGACCCACGATCATGAGAATGCCGCCCATATCGGAATCATTTCGGCGATGGCGGTAATCCTCCATAATATAGTGGAAGGAATGTCGGTGTACAGCATCGCCATGAATTCCATGTCCGACGGAATTATTTTTGCTCTGGGCATCGCCATGCACAACATCCCGATGGGGATGCTGATTGATTCCACCATGGAGGAGCGGAAGCGCAGCGAGCGGTACGTCCTTCTGGCGTCGGTGACCCTCTCCACCCTCTTCGGCGGCGTGCTGATGAATATGATTGAGGTGCACCTGTCGGAGATTCTGACCCTGACCATGGTGAGCATCGCCACGGGCATGATTCTCTATATCGTATTCTCCGAACTGACGCCTCATGTGTTCCGGACCCGAGAGCATTTGCGGGAGTCCCTGACCAGTGTGGTTGTTGGTTTCGCTTTGGTGTGGGTCAGCACCCTGGTGGCGTAATCCGTCGGAAGCGAGAAATCTATTCTTCCGGAAGGTTTGCTTTCGGAAGGCTCCAGTGATTTCGGGCGGCCAGCAGCCGGAGAACCACAATCAATGTGGCGCCCAACAGCATGGCTTCGCCGTAGCCGATTCGGTTCCAGAGAAGGATGCATGCCAATGCTCCCAGCAGGGAGGCGCTGGCATAGAAATGCTTGACGAAGATGTACGGCCGGTCGCCGGCCATCATGTCCCGCAACACGCCGCCGCCGCATCCGGTAATAACGCCCACGAAGGCCAACAGGATGATGCCGTGGATATTGGTGGATTGGTAAGCCGTTTGAATGCCGTTCACGGTAAAAATACCCAGACCGATAGAGTCGAACAGCAGCATCAGCGCTTCGTAAAACCGAGTTTCCCGAAAAATCCACGTCCGGATGACCGGCAGGAACACGATGATGGAAGTGATGATGGATACCACCAGATACACCGGATCCTGAAAGGTGAGGGGCGGATTGTTCCCAACAATCAGATCCCGGATGATTCCGCCGCCCACGCCGGTGGTGAGCCCCAGAATGGCTACGCCGAAAATATCCATTCGCTTTCGGATGCCCAGAACGGCACCGGAAATGGCGAAGGCAACGGTCCCCATAATCTCCAGAAAAAACAAAATATCTTCCACGGCAAAACACCCCCACAATTTAATGATTTATTTATTTTCAAACCATCGCTTGTATGGTTTGTTTTTTTGAATACGATTCTGTCAAACAGCCTAACAAGGATACCATTGAAATATTCAAAAGTCCAGCATATAATGGAACGCATGGGGCTCGTACGGAGAAAAAACAAAAGGGGGAATTTTAAAATGACGAAAGAACAATCGCAATATCGGAAGGGGGTGTTCCAGGTGGTCTTCTGCATGGTCATCTGGGGCGTGCTGCCCATCTATTGGAAGGCCCTGATTCCCATCAGTTCATCGGTAATCATGCTGTACCGGGTGCTGATGTCTTTTCTAACGGCGCTGCTTCTGGCACATCGAAATTATACCTGGCAGGAAATCTGGGCGCCGCTGAAGGAAAACCGAAAGACCATCCGAACTCTGGCCGTCGCCGGCGTCATCATCACCATCAACTGGTCCACCTACATCTGGGCGGTGAATGCGGGATTTATTATCCAGACCAGTCTGGGGTATTATATCGAACCGCTGGTAGTCTGCTTGCTGGGAATTATCCTATTTCATGAACGGGTGACGAAATACAAGGTCGTCGCCATGATTTTCGCATTGGTGGCGGTGCTGGTGCTGCTGTTTCATTTCCACCAAATTCCGGTCATCGCTCTGGGACTGGCGCTGACATTTTCCGTCTACACCGCCATTAAGCGTTCCGTGACCGTGGATCCGGTGCTGTCCATGATCTACGAGACCATGTTCTTGACACCCATCGCTCTGGCAATCATCCTGTATCAGGAAATCAGCGGCAACGGCGCCGTTGCGGCGGGCGCACCGTATCAGGTGGGTTTGCTGCTGCTCTGCGGATTCTGCACCGCGGTTCCCCTGATGCTCTTCAGCGCCGGCGCCCAGAAAACATCCATGTTCATCCTGGGACTGGTGGAGTACATCAGCCCCACCATGCAGATGATTCTCGGCATCCTGCTGTACCACGAGCATGCCGACAGCGTTCAGTTCATGGCCTTTGGAATTATATGGATCGGATTGGTGTTCTTCACCATTGGAGAATTCAAGGATACTCGTCCGAATGCGTAAAGCTTCTTCATAAAAAAACAAAATCCGCTTCATCGGAAACGTCCGGTGAGGCGGATTGTTTTTATGCGCTATTCGACCCGAAGGAATTTATCGTAGGACTCTTCGGATCCCTTTTCCGGTGCATCGCCACCGATTTTCTCTTCGAAGCGGTCCTTTTGACCTGTCGGAATCGGAGTCGGGTATCCGGTTCCGAAGCAGGCGCTGCAGAAGCCTTCTCCCGGATGATTTCCGATAATCAGGTGCAGGGTGTTTACGTCCAGGTAGCCCATGCTGTCGGCACCGATTTTCCGGGCAATCTTGTCCTGATCGTAGCCGCACTGGCAGGCGATGAGGTTTTCCTTGGTGTCCACATCCACGCCGTAGTAGCAGGCATCGGTAAAGGCCGGTGCGGAGGACATGACGTGAACTTCCGTGGCGCCGGCGGAGCGAACCAATTGGATGATTCGGGTGATGGTAGTCCCCCGAACCACGGAGTCGTCCACCAATACCACTCGCTTCCCCGCAACGCTGTTACGGATGACGTTCAGCTTGATGCGAACCTTATCCTCCCGATTCTTCTGACCCGGGGCGATGAAGGTTCGGCCGATGTACTTGTTCTTGACAAAACCCATTCCGTACGGAATTCCGGATTGCTCCGCGTAGCCGATGGCCGCATCCAGACCGGAATCCGGAACGCCGATGACGATATCCGCATCCACCGGATACTGCATGGCCAGCAGGGCGCCGGCTTTTCGCCGTGCTTCGTGAACGCTCTTTCCTTCAATCTGAGAATCCGGACGGGCAAAGTAGAGGTACTCGAAAATGCAGATTTTATGCTCTTTTTCCCCGCAGTGATCCCGGATGGACCGGATGCCGTCTTTGCTGAATACCAGGATTTCACCCGGCTCCAGGTCCCGGATATATTCCGCGCCCACCGCGTCCAGGGCGCAGGTCTCGGATGCCACGATGTAGGTACCGTCTTCCCGCTTGCCGTAGCACAGCGGGCGGAAACCGTACGGGTCCCGACAGGCAATCATCTTCTGCGGGGACATGATCAGCAGAGAATAGGCTCCGTCAATGCGTCCCATGGCTTTGTTCAGGGCCTCTTCAATGGATTCGCTTTGAATCCGTTCCTTTGTAATTACGTAGGCGATGACCTCCGAATCGTTGGTGGTGTGGAAGATGGAGCCCTGCAGCTCCAATTCCTGACGCAGTTCGAAAGCGTTGACGATGTTTCCGTTGTGGGCCAGCGCCATGCGTCCCTTGTGGTGGTTGACCACAATCGGCTGGGCGTTGATTCGTTCATTGGCACCGGTAGTGCTGTAGCGGTCGTGCCCGATGGCCATATTTCCCGGCCCCAGGTTTTCCAGCACGTGCCGGGTGAAGACCTCGTGGGCAAGGCCGTTGTCCTTGTAGTCCCGGAAGATTCCGTCGTCGTTTACCACGATGCCGCAGCTTTCCTGTCCCCGGTGCTGCAGTGCGAAAAGCCCGTAGTAAACCGTCTCCGCAACATTCTGTCGGTTTTCGCTGAAAATGCCGAAGATGCCGCATTCCTCATGAAGATTGCTCATTCGTCCTTCTCCTTTTTACGATTAAAAATATCAATAGATGATGTAATATCTGACGATAAAATTTAATAACAGAATACATTATACAACGATGGAATTTAAAGTGATATATTAAATTTTTTTTGAGTACAATGGGGTGAAAAGGAATAAAAATTCAATTTTTTTCGGCGGAAAAGTCAGTGAATTAACAATTATTGACGGAGAACAGATTGTTTGATAGATTGTTTTAGAGAGTGAAAGATTATTTACATAAAAGGAAGTGAGGATCATGCGACTGAATCCGGTGGGTACACATCTGTATATCGATTTGAAGTTTCCCTGCCAGCAGGCGGGAGAGAAGAGCCCGGTGGTGATTTTCAGCCATACTTTCGGGGGCAATGCCACGGACAATCGTCGGATGCAGCGCATCCTGATTGCCGGCGGAATTGCGGTGTGCTCCTTTGATTTTCGCGGAGGGAGCGGGTACAAAAGCGGTCGAAGCCGGGGAGATATGCGATCCATGTCTATTTTTACCCAGAAGGACGATTTGGATTCGGTGATTGATTTAGTAAAGGAGCAGGATGGAATCGATCCGCAGCGGATCTACCTGCTAGGGGCCAGTCAGGGAGGACTGGTATCGGCTCTGGTGGCCGGCAATCGGCCGGAGGAAATTCGAGGGCTCTTTCTGGCTTATCCGGCGATGTGCATTCCGGACGATGCAAAGCGGCGGTATGCCAGCCTGGAAGAGGTGCCGGATGAAGTGGAAATCATGGGCCTTACGGTGGGAAAGACGTATTACCAGTATTTACTGGATTACAATTTTCAGAAGGAAATTCGGAAATATAAAGGAAAGGTATTCATCTTTCACGGAGATAATGATGAGATCGTGGATGCCTCCTATTCGGAACGGGCGGCGGCCATGTACGATAATGCGAAGCTGTACATCCTTCACGGGGAGGGGCACGGGTTTTCCAAGAAAATCCAGCGGCTTCTGGCCCGGTTCATCATCAATGAAATCCTGGGCGCAGAGAAAGCTTCCTCTTAGATATTAGCCCTTTCGACAACGCTTTAGCTCCAGTTCCAGCATCCCGTTCAGCAGTTCCTGACCGTGTTCGTCCAGACCGCGAATTCGTTCCAACAGGCGAAGCTCTTCACTGGAAGGAACGGTCACCGCATAATCGCAATCGGCAAATTCTTTCAGGATATTATCGCACCGGTAAATCATGCACAGCGCCAGAAAAATGGGTGCTTCCACGGAGCGGGTGCCGGTTTCGTAGCTGTAGAGCGCCTTTGTGCTGATGTATATTCCGTATTTGTGAAGCAGTACAGCCACGTCCTGCACAGACAGGTTGTTTTGATTCCGAAGTTTTCGTAATTTATTGCCGATGCTTTGCTGATCCATTATGCAGTCCTTTCTTTTCTACAAAATATAGGGGAGCGGAAAAAATCCGTCAACGGAATTCCACAATATGAAGAAAAAGTATTTGACAATTCTACAAATTGTAGATAGAATCACCATATCGGCGGGAAATCGCCGATATAACACAGAGCAATCCGGAACCGGCAGAATTTCATCCGCGGAATCTGTCGGTTTTGGATTTTTTGATTTCTATAACGGCACTCCGGTAATCTCAGATGCAGAAACGCCCCTTCTGTTCTGTTTGAGGTTGTATTGCAAAAACAAAAAGGCTATAATCAATCTGTAAAAAAATACTTTTATGAGGATAAAAAGACTTGAAGAACGAAAAAACAATTACTTTTCCGATTGACGGTACCGTGGATTCCGCTGCGCTGTTCGGCAGCATGGATCGGAACGTGAAGGCGGTGGAGCGGGCCACCGGAACAACGATTATTCAGCGAAACAGCGAGCTCCTGATTCAGGGAGAGGAAGGCAATCGGGCCCGGGATATGCTGACGAAGATGGCGGGAGAGTTGAAAGCCACCGGCAAGCTGGATTCCCAGAAGGCGGATTACATTATCGAGGCGCTGACTCAGGCGATTCCATACGACGAGCAGGAGAACGCCCGGGATATCATCTGCTATACCCATTACGGGAAACCCCTTCGGCCGAAGACGTTCGGACAGAAGGAGTATGTGGATGCCATTCGCCGGAACAACATGGTGTTCGGCGTGGGACCGGCGGGAACGGGAAAGACGTATTTGGCCTGTGCCATGGCGGTGAACGCCCTCAAGAATAAAGAAATCGAACGAATCATCCTGGCGCGGCCGGCGGTGGAAGCCGGAGAGAGCCTGGGCTTCCTTCCGGGAGACCTTCAGGAGAAGGTGGATCCGTACCTTCGCCCGCTGTACGATGCCTTGTATGAAATCATGGGTCAGGAAGCGGCGGCCAGAATGAAGGAAAAGGGTGCCATCGAGGTGGTTCCGCTGGCATACATGAGAGGCCGGACGCTGGACAATTCTTTCATTATCCTGGACGAGGCGCAGAACACCACGCGCGAGCAGATGAAGATGTTTCTCACCCGAATGGGATTCCATTCCAAAGTGGTGGTGACGGGGGATATCACCCAGATTGACCTGCCCAAAGGGAAGGGTTCCGGACTGTTGGAGGCCACCCGGGTGCTGAAGAATGTGGAAGGCATCCGATTCTGCTATTTGACCGATGTGGATGTGGTTCGCCACGAACTGGTAAAAAGAATTATCAAAGCCTATAACGAGTACGAGAAGAAAAGCGGAGACAGAAGAAAATGAGAATCGATTGCGTAGACGAGAACGGCAGACTGCAGGAAGCTGCTTTTACAAAGATTCTGGAGGCGGCGTCGGAAGTGTTCCGTCAGGAATTTGATTTGCCGGCAGAGGAAGAAGAGCGGATGGAGGTATCCCTCACCATCACGGATGAGGAGACCATTCGGCAGATTAATCGGGAGTATCGAGACATTGACCGGGTAACGGATGTGCTGTCCTTCCCGCAGTATGAATCGGCAGAAGCGGTTGCGGAAGAGCTGGAATCCCTGGATGAGGAGATTTCGGTGCTGCTGGGAGACGTGGTAATCTGTTATAAGAGAGCCTGCGAGCAGGCGGTGGAATATGGAAATACGGAGGAACGGGAGCTGACCTACCTGTTCGTTCACAGCATGATGCATCTGCTGGGGTATGATCACATGGAAGAGGAAGAAAAGAAGGTCATGCGGCTTCACGAAGAAAATGTGATGTCGGCGGTGGACCTGAAAAGAGAATAGAAATGGAGAGAGTATGAAATCAGGGTTTATTGGAATTATCGGAAGACCGAATGTAGGAAAGTCTACGCTGCTGAATCAGATTCTGGGAGAGAAGATTGCAATTACATCCAGCAAGCCGCAGACTACCCGAAACCGGATTACCGGAATTTACACGGACATGGAATACGATAACGGAAACGGCCGCCAGCTGATTTTCCTGGATACCCCGGGAATTCACAAGCCGAAGAACAGGCTGGGTGCCACCATCAACGAGACGGCGGTGAACACCTATAAAGGCGTGGATCTCATCGTATTCATCATCGACGGAAGCCGCAAATTCGGATCCGGCGACCAGTATTTGCTGGATATGATTCAGGAAGTGGATACGCCGAAAATTCTGGCCATCAACAAGATGGACTTGATGAAGCCGGAAGATTATCTGGAGCTGTACAATCGGTATTCCGAGATGAATATCTTTGACGACATCTACGGCGTATCGGCGCTGAACGGAACCAACGTGGAGGAGCTGATTGAGCGCCTCACCGGATACATGGAGGAAGGTCCGATGTATTATCCGGAGGACATGGCGACGGATCATCCGGAGCGCTTCATCGTCAGCGAGATTATTCGGGAGAAGCTGCTGGAATACCTGAACGAAGAAGTGCCTCACGGTGTTTTTGTGGAAATTGAGTCCTATGAGGAGAAACCGAACATCACGGATATCGGCGCGGTGATCTACTGCGAACGAAAATCCCATAAAAGCATTATCATCGGCAAAGGCGGCCGGAAGCTGAAGGGTGTGGGCAAGAGTGCCCGGATGGAAATCGAAGCCCTGCTGGGCACCAAGGTGTTCCTGTCCCTTTGGGTGAAGGTGAAAGAGAATTGGCGGGATTCGGACCGCACCATTCGCAATTTCGGTTATAAAGACGAGTAAAGAATGCTGATTACAACAGAAGGAATCGTACTGAAACAGAATAAAATCGCCAACAACCGGCGGATGATTGTGGTGTTCACGAAGGATTACGGAAAGATTTCCGCGGGCACCGGACTGTCGGAGCGGGGCCGGAATCGTTCGGCCTTGGCGCTGCGTCCTTTTACCTACTCGGAATACGAAATCTTCAAAAACCGGGACTATTACAACATCAACGGAGCGGGAATTAAGCGCAGCTTCTATTCCATCGGTGAAGATATCGATCGATTCCTGGCGGCATCCCGAGTGATTGAATACTTGAACGAGACGCTAGAGGAGGGAAAGCCGCAGCCGCGAACCTTCGAATTGACCATCGAGTTCATGGAGGCCATTACCCAAGCAAAGGGAAATTATGAGACCATGCTCTATGCGTATTTGGTAAAAAATCTTGGAATGCAGGGGGTTATGCCGGAGCTGAATCAGTGCGTGGATTGCGGAAAGAAGCGAGAGGACTTTGAAGCGCCGATGTATTTCTCGATTTCCGGAGGTGGAATCCTGTGTGGAGATTGTATGGAGAGAGAGAAAAGCGACGGGGATACATTGATTTTCAAGCCTCATTTTGATATAGTGGAGGTATTGAAATATATGGTAAGACATTCTCTTGCCACTTTTTCCAGAATTCAGTTGAAGCCGGAAATTCAGCGGGAATTGAAAAAAATTCTGTCAGAATATTTGGAATACTACCTGAATACTGATCTTTTGAAAGGGGATTTCGACGCATAAGCGAAGTCCCGGCAAGGAGGAAGATATGGAAATTACATTGGAAAAAATCGAGTTGGTCAAGGACCGTACCGGTGTCAGCTATCGGGAAGCAAAGGAGGCGTTGGAAGAAGCCAACGGAAGCGTGGTGGATGCCATCATCAATATTGAGGAGTCCATGGATTATATCAATGCCCATGAAGAGGATGAAGAGAGCAAAGAAGGCATTCTGAAGCGTCAGCTGAAGAAGACCATTGCCAAGGGAAATATGTCTCGGGTTATCGTTCGCAAAGGCGATACCATTCTCTTGAATCTGCCGCTGACGGCAGGATTGCTGGGTGCCGTGGTGGCTCCTTGGGGCGTTATTTTCGGCGTTATCAGTGCCGCCGGATTCAATTGCAAGATTGAGTTCGTGAACGATCAGGGACAGATTACCGACATTAACGGCAAGGTGAAGAGCCAGTACCGGAAGGCCAGAGCCCAGGGGCTGATTTACTACGACAAGGGTATGGAGAAGGTGGATAAGATCAAGGACAGCGAATTCTACGAAGACCTGAAAGAAAAGGGAGCGGATATGTACAACGAGCTTCGGGATCGGGGCCAGGATGTGCTGGAAGACTTCCGGGAGAAGACGGCGGAGGGCATCGATTCCGACCGCGTTCGGGAAGGATTCGAAGAGCTGAAGCGGAAGGGATCGGACATCTTCCGGAAGAAGACAGAGGATGAGGACGACGATTTCTTTGAAGAGTTTGATCTGGATGTCGACGATGACGAGCCGGTGGTAGTGGATGCAGACGATGCGACAGAGGAAGCAGCATCCGCAGAAGAAGCGGCTCCGGCAGAAGCGGAAGCACCTGCGGAAGAAGCGGCTCCGGCAGCAGCGGAAGCACCGATCGGCGAAGAGACCAAAGAGGATCTGACAAAGATTCTGGAAGAAGTGGCGCAGGAGAGCGGCATTAATCCGGAAAATTAATAAATTAATTAAAAGTTTGGAGTAGAGAAAGAATGGCAGATAACAACAAAGCAACAATGGAAAAAATCAAAGCTCTATGCAGCAACAGAGGATTTATTTTCCCGGGTTCCGACATTTACGGCGGTCTGGCAAATACATGGGATTACGGTCCTCTGGGCGTGTTGTTCAAGAACAACGTGAAGCAGGCATGGTGGAAGAAGTTCGTTCAGGAATCCAAGTACAACGTAGGACTGGATGCGGCAATTCTGATGAACCCGGAAACCTGGGTAGCCAGCGGACACGTAGGTGGATTCTCGGACCCGCTGATTGACTGCAAGAGCTGCAAATCCAGACACAGAGCGGATCAGCTGGTGGAAGAATACATGCGGGCAAAGGGCGAAACCGTCGCTTGTGACGGCTGGAGCAACGAGCAGCTGGAATCCTTCATCCAGGAGAATCAGGTTCCTTGCCCGGAATGCGGAAAGACGGATTTCACGCCGATTCGGAAGTTCAACCTGATGTTCAAGACATTCCAGGGCGTTACCGAAGATTCCAAATCGGAAATCTTCTTGCGTCCGGAAACGGCACAGGGCATCTTCGTAAACTTTAAGAATGTTCAGCGTAGCGCCAGAAAGAAAGTGCCATTCGGTATTGCACAGATTGGTAAATCCTTCCGGAATGAGATTACTCCGGGCAATTTCACCTTCCGTACCCGTGAATTTGAGCAGATGGAGCTGGAATTCTTCTGCAAGCCGGGAACGGATATGGAATGGTTCGAGTACTGGAAGCAGTATGCACAGGATTTCCTGAAGAACTTGGGCATGAACATGGAGAACATCCGCATTCGCGATCACGAGAAGGAAGAGCTGTCTCACTACAGCAACGCCACTTCCGATCTGGAATACCTGTTCCCATTCGGCTGGGGTGAGCTGTGGGGCATTGCAGATCGTACGGATTTCGATTTGATGCAGCACCAGAACCACTCCGGACAGGATATGAGCTATATGGATCCGGAGACCCATGAGAAATACGTGCCGTACTGCATCGAGCCGTCTCTGGGTGCCGATCGTGTGGCACTGGCATTCCTGATCGATGCATATGACGAAGAAACCCTGACGGATGCGAAGGGCAAGGAAGATACCCGTATCGTCCTGAGACTTCATCCGGCACTGGCACCGTATAAGGTTGCCGTTCTGCCTCTGTCCAACAAGCTCAAGGAGCAGGCAGAGCCGATTTACGAAGAATTGAGCAAATATTTCAGCACCGATTATGATACCTCCGGCTCCATCGGTAAGAGATACCGCCGTCAGGATGAGATCGGTACTCCGTTCTGCGTCTGTGTTGATTTTGACACGGCAGAAGATCACTGTGTCACCATACGGGACAGAGACACGATGGAACAGATTCGTCTGCCATTGTCCGACGTACGTGAATATATTAATAGCAAGCTAGAATTCTAGGCGAAATTTTTAAACAAGGAGAAAGCTTATGGGCAAGTTTGTGTATTCATTCAATGAAGGCTCCAAGGACATGAGAGACCTTCTGGGAGGTAAAGGTGCCAATCTGGCAGAGATGACAAAAATCGGCCTGCCGGTACCTTTCGGATTTACTATTTCTACCGATGCCTGCAAGGATTATCTGAACAAGGGCGGCATGCTGGACGATGAAATCGTTCGGGAAGTGTATGAACACCTGGATGAACTGGAGCAGGTAATGGGAAAGAAGTTCGGAGACATCGAGAATCCACTTCTGGTTTCCGTTCGTTCCGGCGCACCGGTTTCCATGCCGGGAATGATGGACACGATTCTGAACCTGGGACTGAATGACGATTCCGTAAAGGGCTTGGCTGCCAAGACCGGCAACGAGCGCTTTGCTTACGACAGCTACAGACGTTTCATTCAGATGTTCGGTGACGTCGTAATGGAAATCCCGAAGTCCAAATTCGATCAGATCTTTGACGGCCGCAAGAAGGAAGTGGGCGCTGAGTATGACGTTGATTTGAAGACAGAGGATCTGAAAGTCATCATTGAAGGATACAAGGAACTGGTAAAAGCAGAACTGGGCAGAGAGTTTCCACAGAATCCGAAGGATCAGCTGATGGAGGCGATTCAGGCGGTATTCCGTTCCTGGAACAACGAAAGAGCAATTCTGTACAGAAAGCTGAATAACATTTCCGCATCCCTGGGAACGGCAGTAAACGTTCAGTCCATGGTATTCGGAAATACCGGTGAGAATTCCGGTACCGGTGTTGCGTTCACACGAAGCCCGGTGAACGGTGAGAACAAGATCTTCGGTGAGTTCTTGGTAAACGCACAGGGTGAAGACGTTGTAGCGGGTATCCGCACACCGCAGCCGATCGATCAGATGAAGGAATCTTTCCCGGATGTATACGGAAAATTCGAGGACATTGCCAGAATCCTGGAAGACCATTACAAGGATATGCAGGATATGGAGTTCACGGTTGAAGAGGGCAAGCTCTTCATGCTGCAGACCAGAAACGGTAAGAGAACGGCAGAAGCTGCGGTAAAGGTTGCCGTAGATATGGTGAACGAAGAGAAAATCGATAAAGAGACCGCTATCATGAGAATTGCACCGGAGCAGATTGACCAGCTTCTCCACCCGGCATTTGATGCAGAGGAACTGAAGAAGCACACCCCGATTGGAAAGGGACTTCCGGCATCTCCGGGTGCGGCATGCGGCGAGATCGTATTCAGTGCCGATGATGCAGCCGTTGCAAAGGAAGCCGGCAAGAAGGTTGTTCTGGTTCGTGAAGAGACTTCTCCGGAAGACTTGGCCGGTATGGTTGCAGCGGAAGGTATCCTCACCGCAAGAGGCGGCATGACTTCCCACGCAGCAGTAGTTGCCCGTGGTATGGGTAAGTGCTGCGTAGCCGGATGCCACGACATCACGGTATACGAAGAAGAGAAGTACATGGAAATCCACGGCGTGAAGTACCACGAAGGCGATATGATTTCCATCAACGGTACCGACGGCAGCGTATATGCGGCAGAAATCGCAACTAAGGCACCGGAACTGTCCGGCAACTTCGGAACCATCATGAAGTGGGCGGATGAAATCCGCACCATCGGCGTTCGTACCAATGCGGACAATCCGAGAGATGCAAAGCAGGCGGTTCAGTTCGGTGCAGAGGGAATCGGCCTTTGCAGAACCGAGCATATGTTCTTTGAAGAAGAAAGAATTCCAAAGATTCGCCGTATGATTTTGGCAGATACCGAGGAAGAGAGAAGAGAGGCACTGGCAGGTCTTCTTCCGTATCAGAAGGGCGACTTCAAAGGCCTGTATGAAACCATGGCAGGAAAGCCGGTAACCATTCGTCTCCTGGATCCGCCGCTGCACGAATTCCTCCCGAAGAACGAAGAGGATATGAAGGAACTGTCCGAGCAGTTCGGCATTCCGCTGGAGAAAATTAAGACCAAAACCATCGAACTGCACGAGTTCAACCCGATGCTGGGACACAGAGGCTGCCGTCTGGCAGTAACCTATCCGGAAATCGCTGAGATGCAGACAGAGGCAATCATTACCGCTGCACTGGAAGTGAAGAAGGAAACCGGCATCGATATCAAACCGGAAATCATGGTACCTCTGGTAGGCATTCCGAACGAGCTGAAGAATGTAAAGAAGACCATCGATGAGACTGCAGAAAGATGCTTTGAGCAGGCCGGTGAGAGACTGAACTACATGGTGGGAACCATGATCGAGATTCCGAGAGCTGCTCTGGTTGCCGATGAAATCGCAGAGGATGCAGAATTCTTCTCCTTCGGTACCAACGATATGACTCAGATGGGATTCGGCTTCTCCAGAGACGATACCGGAAAGATTATTCGCGAGTACGTGGAGAAGGGTGTTCTGGAAGAAGATCCGTTCCAGGTTCTAGATCAGCGCGGCGTTGGAAAGCTGGTAAAGATGGCTGCAGAAGAAGGCCGGAAGACCCGTCCGAACATCAAGCTGGGAATTTGCGGTGAGCATGGCGGAAACCCGAAGACCATCGATTTCTGCCACAGACTGGGATTGAATTACGTATCCTGCTCGCCATTCCGGGTGCCGATCGCTCGTCTGGCTGCGGCACAGGCTGCCATCCGTAATAAATAAAACTCAGAGTTGAAAAAAAGGAGAGTTAAGCATAGGGTGAAACAGAAATGCTGTTTCGCCCTATGCTGATGTTATGAATTGGTTAGATCAATTTGAAGACAAGTTTTCTGCCTTCGCAAATATCTGTTATATCATCTTAGGAAATATTATCTATGCGGTGAGCATTAACGTGCTGATCACCCCGATGAGCCTGTATAATGGCGGGTTCTTGGGGATGGCGCAGCTGCTTCGTCTGTTCTTCGTTAAGGTCCTGCATTTCTCCGGACCTCCGGGAATGGACCTCACCGGTATTATCTACTTTCTTATGAACGTTCCGCTGTTTTACTACGCGTATCGGGCGGTGGGAATTAAATTCTCGATTAAATCTCTGATTTCCATCGGAATGTCGTCCCTCTGTCTGACGCTGGTTCCGGTACCGGCCAAGCCGTTGTTTGACGATTACCTGTCTGCGTGCGTAGTGGCAGGCGTCATTGGCGGCGTGGGTTCCGGAATGATTCTGAGAGGCGGAAGCTCTACCGGCGGTTCGGATATCATCGGTGTATGCATGTCCAAAACTCATCCGAATACCAGTGTGGGAAGAATCAACGTGCTGTTCAACGTGGCGGTATACGGAATCTGTCTGTTGGTGTTCAATATTCAGATTGCCATCTATTCCTTTATCTATACTACTGTTCGCTCCAGCTTCATGGATCGGATGCATACTCAGAACATCAATACTGAGGTGCTGATTTTTACGAAGATAGATGGAATCGATAAGCTTATTACCACGGATATGGGACGCGGTGTTACCAAATGGGAAGGAACCGGATCCTTTACCGAGGAAAACGTGCACATTATGGTGGTTGCCATCACCAAGTACGAAGTCTATCACCTGCAAACTCTGGTGCTGGAAAAAGATCCCCACGCCTTTATCATGCTGAACGATGGTGAACGGGTTGTGGGCAACTTCAAAAAACATTTGGAGTAACAATCCAAGAAATAGATGCAAAACAAAATGAGACTGGATTATTCCAGTCTCATTTCTATTGTACCGATTCCATCTCCGCATTGAACCTTTGCGAACGAACCGTTTATCAGCGTCATGCACGGCTTCACGTGACCGATATCGCAGTTCAGGATGATTGGAACGTCGAAGCATCGAGTGAGCAGATCCACATAATCCTCGTCCGATGAACCGCCGTCGAACATCACCCGGCCAAAGAGAATTCCGGTTGCACCTCGGAAATAGCCGCAGGCCTTCATCTGAAGCATGGTGAGGTACAGGGTTTCCGCATTCATAGCAAAAGGATCGAAGTACCATATAATGCCCTCCGACGCGTAGCGGTCCAAGAATTGATGGGTGCCGTCGTAAGGCGTACCGATCAGCTTTCCGATGCAGTCGATGCATCCTCCGATTAACCTTCCTTCGAAAGATACCGGCGCCTTCTCGCCGTCCATTCGGCTGTCCCAGTACACTTCACCTTCCAGAATCGGATTGTCGCTGAAATCCTTTTTGTCATCATAGTATTGAAAGGACTCCTGTATTCCAATGTCTCCTTTCAGAACCCGAAGCATCCGTTCTTGAAACGGGTGCAGGGGCTGCCAGTCAAAGGTACCCGCATTGAATCCGTACATAGTGGCAATATCCAAATTGGTGGTGACGGGAAAAAGAAGATTGGTGGGGTCACTGGCACCGATGATCCATTTCGGATTTTCTCGGATTCGTTCCCAATCCACGAAAGGAAGCATTTCCGGTGCGTAGTCCCCGCCGGAAGCGGAGAGAATGGCGGAAATGTTTTTATCCTCGACTAATTCCTGTAATTCTTTGCCGCGCACGGCACCGGAGGCGGAACGCTGGGAATCGGTGCGCACTCCTGCGGTTTCGCGAATATGGTAGCCTTCTCCTTTGAGTACGGAAAGGGATTGTTCAAAGGATTCAATTTTGTGACCTACGCCGGCACTGGGTGCACAGATGCCGATGGTGTCGCCGGGGCGGAGAAACTTCGGATAAATCATTTTATTATCTCTCCTGTTCGTTCTGGAATGCGCCTTGCAATCCGTTGGAGAAAAGAATGCCGCAGGTGACGTACATGGAATAAGGGGACTGTACGACGGTTACACCTAAGGATTCTGCCAGCTTAATCAAGGCCGGATCCGGCTCGCTTCGTCCGATAAAAATTACACAGGAAATGCCCATCAAATCTGCTGTACGTAGAACCTGTGGATTATATAAAGCTGTAATTAAGATGGACTTGTCATTAGAATAGGCTAACATATGACTCATCATATCCGACGAAAATGCGCTGTTCAATTCCAGTTCCGGATCGCTGTTTCCCGTTAATACTTCGGCATCCAGCAAGTTTACCACTTCTTTTAAAACCATAGCTTCCTCCTTGCATTTATAACGCTATTGATAAAATATTTTTAAGTGACGATTTACTTTATTTAATTATATTCAACTAAATTTCTGTTCATACATGACTATATGGAATAAATTTAGTTAGAGTTATAACAATTCTTGCAAACTCATTATATAATTGTATAATTAATTATACAAGGTGTATTTGTATGTCAAAACAAGGAGGTATAATTCTGATGAAAGTTTCAAATGTTCCTTTCAAAGGCACAGCGGAACAGGAAACTGAACTCCGCAAAAGAATTGCAGAGCACAAAGGTGAAAAAGGATCTCTGATGCCAATCATGCAGGCAGCACAGGAGATTTACGGATACTTACCATATCAAGTGCAGAAAATTATTTCAGATGAGACCGGAATCCCAATGGAGAAGATTTACGGCGTGGCGACATTCTACGCACAGTTCTCCATGTCTCCAAAGGGACAGTACGAAGTATCTGTCTGTCTTGGAACCGCATGCTACGTTAAGGGTGCCGGCGAGGTTCTGGAAGAGGTTAAGAAAGAACTGGGAATCGATGACGGTGAATGCACATCGGACGGAAAGTTCTCTCTGGATACCTGCCGTTGTGTGGGAGCCTGCGGACTGGCTCCGGTTATGATTGTAGGTGGCGATGTATACGGAAAGATTACTCCGGATCAGGTTGCCGATATCTTGAAGAAGTATGCATAAACCAGTAATTGAAGACTGCAATGGAGGAAGATAATGAAATCATTAGAAGAACTCAAAGTCATTCGTGACCGGATGCAGAGTCAGATCGGTCCAAGATGCGGAGTGGGAGAAACAGCTCCGGAACATGTAGAAGGTGACGGTCCAGAGAAATTTATTATGGTTTGCGGCGGTACCGGATGTCATTCCGGCCACAGCCAGGAAGTTATGGATCGTTTTGAGAAACTGATTAAGGTAGCCGGCAAGGAAAAGGAATACAAGGTAATTCAGACCGGATGTCAGGGTCTCTGCGCAAAGGGCCCGATTGTAGTAATCCACCCGGGTGCCGTATTCTATGAAGAAGTGAATCCGGACAAGGCAGAAGTCATTTTCCGGGAACACGTGGAAGGCGGAAATGTTGCATCTAAGTACCTGCTTCGGGAAGAAAATGCCGACGGTACAAATGATGAAGATTTCAAGTTCTACAACAGACAGACCCGTATCGCACTTCGGAACTGCGGAATGATCGATCCGGAGAATATCGATGAATATATCGGAAGAGGCGGATATGAAGCGCTGGGACGTTCTCTGACTCAGATGTCCCCGGACGATGTCATTCAGGTAGTACTGGACAGCGGACTGAGAGGCCGCGGCGGTGCCGGATTCCCAACCGGAAAGAAGTGGAAATTCGCTTGCGGCAACAGAGGACAGGTTCAGAAGTACGTATGCTGTAACGCCGACGAAGGAGACCCGGGTGCGTTCATGGATCGTTCCATCCTGGAAGGTGACCCGCACAGCGTGCTGGAAGCAATGGCCATTGCCGGATACGCAATCGGCGCAGATCAGGGTTACATCTACGTTCGTGCAGAATATCCAATCGCCGTAGATCGCCTCCGCATTGCAATTCGTCAGGCAAGAGAATACGGACTGCTGGGCAAGAACCTTTTCGGTACGGACTTCAATTTTGATATCGACTTGAGACTGGGTGCCGGCGCATTCGTTTGCGGTGAAGAAACCGCACTGATGACCTCCATCGAAGGAAACCGTGGAGAGCCTCATACCCGTCCGCCGTTCCCGGCAGTAAAGGGTTTGTTCCAGTCGCCAACCGTTCTGAACAACGTAGAGACATATGCAAATATTCCGGAAATCATCGTAAAGGGTGTGGATTGGTTCCGGTCCATGGGTACCGAAGGCTCAGCGGGCACCAAAGTATTCGCTCTGGGCGGTAAGGTAAACAACACCGGTCTGGTAGAAGTTCCGATGGGAACCACACTGAGAGAAGTTATTGAAGAAATCGGCGGCGGCGTGCCAAAGGGCAAGAAGTTCAAGGCCGCACAGACCGGCGGTCCTTCCGGCGGATGTATCCCGGAAAAGTATTATGACATTCCAATCGATTACGAAACCCTGAAGAGCATCGGATGCATGATGGGTTCCGGCGGAATGATTGTAATGGACGAAGATAACTGCATGGTAGATATTGCGAAGTTCTTCCTGGAGTTCACCGTAAGTGAATCCTGCGGAAAATGTACTCCATGCCGTATCGGTACAAGACGTATGCTGGAAATCTTGACACGGATTACCGAAGGCAAGGGTGAGATGGAAGATCTGAACAAGCTGGAAGAGCTGGCAAAGTACATCCAGGCGAACTCTCTGTGCGGTCTGGGTCAGACTGCACCGAACCCGGTTCTGTCCACTTTGAGATTCTTCCGGGACGAGTATGTAGCGCATATTCAGGACAAGAAGTGTCCGGCCGGCGTATGTAAGGCTCTGTGCACATACGAAATCGATCCGGAGAAGTGTAAGGGATGCACACTGTGCGCAAGAAACTGCCCGGCAGATGCGATTACCGGTTCCGTGAAAGAACCGCATCACATCGATACGGACAAGTGCATCAAGTGTGGAGCATGTATGGATAACTGCCGTTTCGGCGCAGTGGTATTCAAGTAGTGGAGGTTACAGAAATGGGAGATATCAAATTAACAATCGATAATATTGAAGTCACAGTTCCGGAAGGCTCCACTCTTCTGGATGCTGCACATGCAGCCGGAATTGACATTCCGACTCTGTGCTATCTGAGAGACGTCAACGAAATTGGCGCCTGCAGAATGTGCCTGTGTGAAGTGGAGGGTGCCAGAGGTCTGGTAACCGCTTGTGCATTCCCGGTAAGTGACGGAATGGTGGCACACACTAATACCGAAAGACTGAGAGAATCCAGAAGAAAGACCCTGCAGCTAATCGTTTCCGATCACAACATGGACTGTCTGGCATGCGTAAGAAACAACAACTGCGAGCTGCAGAAGCTGTGCAAGCGCTACGGCGTGACAGACACGGATTACTATGCCGGAAAGAAGAATTCTTTTAGCGTAGATACCAGCTCCAAATCCATCGTCAGAGACAACAACAAATGTATTCTTTGCAGAAGATGCGTGGGAGCCTGTGAAAACCTTCAGGGAATCGGCGTAATCGGCGCAAACAACCGTGGATTTGATACATACATCGGAAGTACCTTTGACCTTCCGCTTGCAGAGACCAGCTGCGTAAACTGCGGACAATGCGTGGCAGCTTGCCCGGTAGGCGCCCTCTATGAGAAGGATTCTACCGCTGAGGTTAAGGCTGCACTGGAAGATCCGGATAAGTTCGTTGTCGTTCAGGCAGCACCGTCCGTTCGTGTGGGTCTGGGCGAATGCTTTGGACTTCCAATCGGAACCGTTGTAGAAGGACAGATGTCTGCTGCACTGCACCGTCTGGGATTCGACCGCGTATTCGATACCAACTTCTCGGCAGACCTGACTATCCTGGAAGAGGCTCACGAGCTGATCGATCGTGTTCAGAACGGCGGAGCACTGCCGCTGATTACCTCCTGCTCGCCGGGTTGGGTTAAGTACTGCGAACACTACTATCCGGACCTGCTCCCGAACGTATCCAGCTGCAAATCTCCGCAGCAGATGTTCGGTGCGGTAGTAAAAACATACTACGCGGAAGCCATGGGAATTCCGGTAGACAAGATCGTATCGGTATCCGTAATGCCATGTACCGCTAAGAAATTCGAATGCGACAGACCGGACCAGGATGCGGCAGGCGTACAGGATGTGGATTACTCCCTGACCACCAGAGAACTGGGCAGCCTGATTAGCGAAGCCGGCATCGACTTTGTCAACCTGCCGGAAATGCCGTACGACAGCCCTCTGGGCGACTACACCGGTGCGGGAGTCATCTTCGGTGCAACCGGCGGCGTTATGGAAGCGGCACTGAGAACGGCAGTGGAGACCATTACCGGCGAAGAGCTGGAATGCGTAGAATTTACCGACGTTCGTGGCGTAGAAGGCGTGAAGGAAGCATCCTACAACGTTGGCGGCCTGGAAGTGAACGTGGCAGTAGCCAGCGGTCTGGCCAATGCGAAGAAGGTTCTGGATGCAATCCGTTCCGGCGAGAAGAATTACACATTCGTGGAAATCATGGCATGTCCGGGCGGATGCGTCAACGGTGGCGGACAGCCAATCGTGGATTCCTCTGTCAGAAACTTCGTAGACGTTCGTGCACTTCGTGCAAAGGGACTGTACGAGCTGGACAAAAACAAACCGCTGCGTAAATCTCACGAGAATCCGGAAATCATCGAACTGTACAAATCCTACTTCGGTGAACCGGGAAGCGAGAAGGCACACCATATTCTGCACACCAAGTATGTGGAGAGAAAGGTGAACAAGGACTTCTAGAATTCGGTGAAGCGAATTGGATTTTCATAAGAGAATTAATGGAAAGGGAACTGCGGAAGCGGTTCCCTTTTTTCATCAAAACAACTTGAAACGGTCATTTTCCTGTGATAAGATTTTTCTTGTTATTGTATAAGGAGGAAGATTTTGAGAGTTGCACTTACAACATTATTTATGGCGATGGTGCCGGTCATAGAGCTTCGAGGGGCTATTCCATATGGCGTAGTGGAAGGCCTCAGCGTGAGCCAGGCGTTGATTCTTTCGATTATCGGAAACCTGATTCCGGTTCCGGCGCTGATTATTTTTACCAAGAGAGTGTTCGCGTGGCTGCGAACCAAAAGTGAAGGCTTGAACGCTTTTGTGTGCAAGATGGAAGCGAAGGCGGAATCCAAAAAGGAAACCGTGGAGAAATACGAATTTTTCGGATTGATGCTGTTGGTGGCAATTCCGTTGCCGGGAACCGGTGCCTGGACGGGCTGTTTGGTGGCGGCCATGATGGAGCTGGATTTCAAGAAGGCTTTCCCGGCGGTGGTTCTGGGAGTTGTAATTGCCGGATTGATCGTATCCTGGCTGACTTTCGGCGTAAAGATGATTGCTTAGGATTTGAAAACAGAAAAGAATATGAAAAGCACTGCCGCAGAGGCAGTGCTTTTTGCGTGGAGCATTTTATTCAGGAAGTACCCCTAAATAATTCAAATCAAATGTTTCGTCCAGCGGTGTATCCAGCAGGACGTGATTCATAAAGGAATCCATTTCTGCGGAGGCCGGCATAACGGATTTGTTCAGGGCGTCGAAGAGCTTGACACTGCTGACGGAGGTCCGCCTTTCGTCTCCGTCTCGGTAGATCATATCTCGGCGGCTCTGAATAGCCTTGCTGGGAACGGCAGAAAGAATCCGATAGGCAGCATTTCTTGTAGCGGTATTGGGGCGGCTGAACAGGGTCAGTACCCGATTCATAGTCTCAATGGCTTCCTGGGTATTTCGGCGGTTCGTGCTCTCGTAGAACCGGGATATCAGCTCGTCGATTTTCTTAGAGTGGGGGAAAACTCGGTCCAGGTTCACCTTACGAGGGGATTTGCGGCAGATTCCGAGGATATAGCTGTCGAAGTCCCGTTCAATTTTTGCGTGGGTCTGACCGGTTTCTTTCATGAATTCCGATACCAGAGGGTGGCATGCGGCGTCCAGAATAAAATGAGTGACGCATCCCAACACGTAACTGTACGTTTCGGGTGATGGGTTCTTTCGGAGGATTTCGGTGGCTCGTTCAAAGAAATCCCTCCCGGCAGAGTGGTGAATCTGACGGCCTTCCCGGCCCAAGCGATTGCTGTGCCAAGGGCGATAGAATGCCAGAAAATCCGGACCGTGAAGTCCTATCATGTAGGCGTCGATGCTGGTTGCATTGGAATTGATGATATCTTTCGCATCACCCGGCATTACCCGAATGACTTCTTTTCCAAAATAATAATGGGCGTAATGCGATGGCATAGGAGCCTCCTTTTTTCTGTGTATTAACATCATTATAGCCGAGATGGAGCAAAACCGCAATAATTCGGCATTTGATGAGACGCAATTAACATTTTTGAACGCTATCGAAGAAGAATTTATTCTTTTTTTATGATGGTGAAATAATAGACATTCTTCTGAATTGACATCAAGGGGTAGAAATATTATAATAAGCGTGAAAACAGAATACTGTTCCAACCAATAGAACGCAAAGTTCATAAAAAACCAACCGTCATTCACAAGGAGGATGCGAATGAAAATACTGATTATTAATCCGGGTGGTACCAGCACCAAGATTGCAGTCTTTGAAGACGATCAAGAACTCTTCAAAGCGTCAATCGACCATACTGCCGAGGAGCTGAAACCGTACCCACATGTTTTTGACGAATTTGAGTACCGGAAGAACCTGATCGTAAAGACCGTGGAAGAAGCCGGATATTCGATTTCAGACTTCGGCTGTGTTGCCGGAAGAGGAGGTCTCTGCCGGCCGGTAGAGGGCGGAACCTATGCGGTAAACGATCGCATGATTGAAGACTTCAGAAATGCGGTATGCGGTGAGCATGCATCGAACCTCGGTGCGGTAATCGCGAAGTCCATCGGCGACGAAATCGGCGTACCTTCATTCATTGTCGACCCGGTGGCAGTGGATGAAATGATGGATAAGGCACGAATCACCGGTCTTGCGGAACTGGAGCGTCCGGCTTGGTTCCATGCACTGAACCATAAGGCAGTTGCCAGATCCATTGCCGGTAAGATCGGAAAGAAATACGAGGACTGCAACTTCATCGTTGCCCACCTGGGATCCGGAATTTCCATCTGTGCCCACAAGAAGGGAAAGATGGTGGATGGTTCCGGCGGCCGCACCAACGGTCCGTTCTCTCCGGAACGCTGCGGTTCTCTGCCGACCTATCCGCTGGTTCAGCTCTGCTATTCCGGGAAGTACACGGAATCCGAAATGGTAGACAAAATCAGCAAATTCGCCGGCATGTATGATTTCCTGGGAACGAAAGATTCCAGAGAGATTGAGAAGCGCATTGAAGAAGGAGACGAAAAGGCAGCTCTGGTATATGATGCATTCATCTATGAGACTGCAAAGGAAATCTGCTCCTACATTCCGGCATTTGACGAACCGGTGGACCGGATCATCGTTACCGGAGGAATTGCTCACTCCAAGAAGGTGACATCGGAACTTCAGCGTATGACCCAGAACGTTGCACCGATGGAAGTCGTTGCGGGTGAGTATGAGATGATTGCTCTGGCGTTGGGCGCTCTTCGTGTAATGAGCGGAGAAGAGCCGGCAAGAGAGTACAAGTAGAAATAACCGTGAATTAGCTAAACCATAATAAACCATAATAACCATAATAGATTAACCAAAAAATAGACCATTTATAATTACCCATAATTAAATTAACCATTATAAGTTGTAGTAGGAGGATGAAGACATGAGTTTTTCGAAGAGAATGAGCCGCATTAAACCGTCCGGTATCCGCGCAGTGCAGAAGAGAATTGCCGGAAAGTCGGATATGATCTCTTTCGCAGCAGGTCTGCCGGATCCGGCACTGTACCCGCTGGAAGATCTGAGAAAAGCCGCAGACACCATGCTGGAAAAAGAAGGTGCTACTGCCTTCGCTTACGGCCTGACAAAGGGTTACGGCCCTCTGCTGGACTACCTGACAGATCGTATGAACAACAGAGAGCACGTAGAATGCACAAAGGAAAACATCTGCATTCTGTCCGGATCTCAGCAGGGTCTGGGACTGGCAGCAATGACCTTCCTGGACGAAGGGGATGTGGTAATTACAGAGAACCCGAGCTACCTGGGTGCCATCAACGCATTCCGTCCATATGGCGCAGAATTTGTCGGTGTTGACACCGATGATGATGGTATCGTAATCGAAGACCTGGAGAGAGCTCTGGAAGAAAATCCAAAAACAAAACTGATCTACGTGATTCCGAACTTCCAGAACCCAACCGGCAAGGCTTGGACGCTGGAGAGAAGAGAACGCTTCATGGAAGTGGTTGCAAAGTACGATGTTGCTGTTGTAGAAGACAATCCGTACGGCGACCTGAGATTCAAGGGAGAGCCGCTGCCGCACCTGCGTGCCCTGGACAAGAAGGGTCAGGTCATCTATCTAGGTTCTTTCTCCAAGATTCTGAGCCCGGGCATGAGAGTTGCTTGGACATGCGCTTTCAAGGAAGTGGCTACCGCATTTGAATCTCTGAAAGAAACCAACGACCTGCAGAGCCCGGAACTGACACAGATGCTGACATACTACTATCTGAAGATGTTCGATCTGGAGAAGCACATTGAGGAGATTCAGGTAGTATACAAAGAACGCTGCGAGCTGATGGTAGAGATGATTCAGAAATACTTCCCGGCAGAAATTAAGTACACCGATCCGGAAGGCGGAATGTTCCTGTGGTTGGAACTGCCGGAAGGTCTGGACAGCGATGCGATTCTAGATGATGCACTGGCTGCGGGAATTGCATACATTCCGGGTGAGTCCTTCTTCTCCTTCGATGGAGTGAAGAACACCATCCGTATGAACTTCACCATGGTGAAGGACGATCAGATTCGCGACGGTATCCGGATTCTGGGGGATGTATTCCGGAAGCACATCGGATAAAAGCGATTGCGCGACATAGAAGGGAGAACAACTATGGAGAATACTAATTACATTAAGATGAGTAAGCTGCGGCTGACTATCGCTATGCTGGCACTGGGTGCCGGCTGGGCTATCGTTTATCTGGTACCGTATCTTCAGTACACCTGGTACGAACCGTTCCGCGAATTCTTGGATATTTCCGGAACGAAGATGAGTTTTCTGCTTTCCATTTACGGACTGGGAAATGTATTCCTGGCACCGATTGGGGGATGGTTCGCAGACCGCTTCAACTATAAGACGATTTACTTGATTTCCATCGTGCTGAACGTAGTATTTGCGGTAGGCTTCCTGCTGAATCCCCATTCCTACGTGTGGTGCGTTGCAATGTGGATTGGTTTCGCTATAGCATCCTTGATGTTCAACTTCCCGACACAGATTAAAATCATTCGTATGATGTGGCCGGAAAGCGAACAGGGAAGAGCATACGGTTTGAATGAAACCTGCATCGGAATCTTCAATGTTATCGAGTCTTCCCTGATGATGGTGGCATTCCAGTATGCGGGAGAAGGAGACATGGGAATCAAGGCAACCGTTGTTGCCAACATCGCGATGTCCGTTGTCATTTTTGTGGCACTGTACTTTGTTATTCCGAATCCGACCAAGGAAATGCTGGAGGCAAGCAGAGCAGAAGCGGCTGCCAGCAAGAAGGATAAGGAGAACCACAATGCGGTAAAGGAAGTACTGTCGGTATTTGCTCATAAGGAAACCTGGATGTTCGCATTCTGTATTTTCGCAGTATATTCCTTCATGACGACACTGACATATTTCACACCGTACTTCTCAGACGTATTGGGTATTCCGGTTGTTATCGCCGGATGGGCGGCAATCTTCAGACAGTACGGCTGCCAGATGATTGGAGCTCCAATCGGCGGAGAGATTGCGACCAGACTGAAATCCACGTCCAAGAACCTGATCATCGTGTATGTAGTGGCAATTATCGGACTGCTGTATATGCTGTTCGGTGCAAACGAGAATTCCTCCGTTGCATTCGTTATATTCGTGGTAATCGGACTTTCCTTCGTTTGCTACGGTGGCAGAGGATACTATGCGGTTATTGAGGAATGCGGAATTCCGGCATCGGTTACCGCAACCACCACCGGTGTAGCGGCGATTCTGGGATTCTCTCCGGACATCTTCCAGTTCACCCTGTTCAGCCATTGGCTGGACACCCTGCCGGCAATTGATGCGTACACCAAAATGTTCACATTCCAGCTGGTAGTTGTAATCCTTGGACTGCTGGATGCAATTCTGATTATCCGCCTGCACAAGCGGAATCAGGCGCGTCTTGCAGAGGGCAAGGATGTGGAATACAACGGGAAATAAGCGTTAAATGATGAATTAAGCAAACCCTATAACGACACGGAAAAGTGCGGTCTTCTGCGGAAGATCGCATTTTTCTTTTACTTTTACGGAAAGGGCACAAAATCCGATGCTATAAAAACTTTTAAATCAAAATTTGAAATGAATTAAACCCATAATTTGCAAGGGGTACAGCAAAATCCACCTCGGATTGGAAAAGTGAAATTAATAACATGTGTTTTGAACTTGCCGTTGCTATGCTATAATTTGGTCACAAAATAGAACGACGTTCTATTTTACGGGGCGAGAATGGAGGACTCTCCCCCAGGGTGTAATTAGTAGGAGGAGAGAACAATGGAAAAGAAGAATCGGATTGCAGACGGAAATCCACGTACGCCAAGTTTGGGAATTTCCCTTATTCCAATCGTTGCGATATTTGTATTGCTCTATGGGTCATTGAGAATATTTAATCTGGATGTACAGATTCCGCTGATTTTTGCATCTATCATCGCCGCATTTATCGCCGTGGTAATCCTGAAGAACAAATGGGATACCATTGAGAAGGGAATTATCGATTCCATTCAGAACGCCATGCAGGCGATTCTGATTGCGTGTTTCATCGGAATGATCATCGGAGCATGGATTGCCGGTGGCATCGTGCCGTCCTTGATTTATTACGGACTGAAAATTCTGTCGCCGAAGTTTTTCTTGGTCACCTGCCTGCTGGTATGTTCCATCGTGGCGGTGGCAACGGGAAGCGCCTGGACCACCGCGGGAACCTTGGGCGTTGCCATGGTGGGCATCGGCTCCGGAATGGGAATTCCGCCGGCGGTAACGGCAGGCGCGGTGGTATCCGCAGCGTACTTCGGAGATAAGATGTCTCCGTTCTCGGATACCACGAACTTAGCTCCGGCGGTATCGGGCACCACGCTGTTTGCGCACATCCGACACATGGTATACACCGCGGGAACCAGCTATGCCCTCGCGATTATCGGTTACATGGTTCTGAACACCCGATTCTCCGGAGAGGTTTCCTCGGAGTCGGATATTTCCGCCGTGCTGGTATCCCTCAAAGAACAGTTCGTGATCTCACCGCTGCTGCTGCTGATTCTCATGATTTGTTTCAAAATTCCGGCTATTCGGGGACTGGTAGCCAGCATGCTGCTGGGCGTAATCTGCGCCCTTCTGGTGCAGGGACAGGGCATAGAGAAAATCGGTACCGTACTGAGCTACGGATACTCCTGTGAGACCGGAAACAAGGCGTTGGACGAGCTTTTGTCCAAGGGAGGACTGCAGAACATGATGTGGACCGTTTCGCTGATTCTATGTTCCCTGACTTTCGGAGGCATCATGCACAGCTCCGGTATGCTGTCATGCATCGCGAATCACATCCTGAAGGTGGCGAAGGGAACCGGAGGGCTGATTACCGCAACGGGTATTACCGCAGTGTTTGTGAACCTGGTATGCGGAGAGCAGTACCTGTCCATTCTGTTGACCGGAAGAATGTATAAGGACGAATATGAAAAAAGGGATTTGGCACCACAGAATCTGTCCCGAACGCTGGAAGATTTCGGAACGATGACGTCTCCGCTGATTCCGTGGACGACCTGCGCGGTGGCCATGAGCACGTATTTGAACGTGCCGACGCTGGACTACCTGCCGTATAGCTTTCTGAATCTCGTAAACCCGCTGGTGGCCATCGTATTTGCTTTTACGGGCTTTACCATTCGGAAGAGAAGTCAGGTGGCTCCGGAAGATATACTGGACTGATCGGCATATCATAAACGAGGACAGGTGTTCTTTCTTTAATGGCGCAGGGCATCTGTCCTTTTTCAGTAGGCGGATTCATGGGGGCGATGAAATAGAGGATAAAAGAAAAATAGGAAAAATCGTGCTACCGGTTGACGCGAACTTGGTGGAGATGCTATAATATGGTAAATTATAGAACAACGTTCTATAGAGTGGAACAGATTAAAAAGATATTTCTTTAAGAACGCGAAAATTGTTGGAAAGGACGATTCTGATCATGGAGAAAATCAAGTTGAACGTTGAACATTGCAAAGGTTGCTACCTGTGCATTGCCAACTGCAAGCCTGGTGCTTTGAGTGTATCATCGGAGGTGAACGCAAAGGGTTATCTGGTACCGCAGGTGGATTCGGAGAAGTGCGTACAGTGTGGATGTTGCTACACCATGTGCCCGGATCTGGTTTTCGAAATTTTATAGGTTGTAAGGAGGATACGACATTATGGAAAAAAGAATCATGAAGGGCAACGAGGCGATGGCAGAAGGTGCCATCCGTGGTGGTTGTCGTTTTTATGCGGGATATCCGATTACTCCACAGTCTGAAATTCTGCAGTGGATGTCTTGGAGACAGAAGGAAGTAGGCGGAGTATTCATTCAGGGTGCTTCCGAAATCGAAAGTGTTAATATGACCTTCGCAGCTCGCTGCCTGGGCTCCCGTGCGTTCACTTCCACATCCGGTCCGGGATTCTCCCTGTATCAGGAAGGAATCGCTTACTGGGTATCCGCAGAAATCCCATGCGTAGTAGCATGCGTTCAGCGTTTCGGAATTGGTGATGGTTTTATTTCTGCAGGTCAGGATAACTACTGGCAGGCAGTAAAGTGCGGTGGAAACGGTGACTACCACCTGATCGTACTGGCACCGAACTCCGTTCAGGAATCTTGTGATATGGCTTATGAGGCATTTGAGTTGGCAGAGAAGTATCGTCACCCGGTATGTCTGCTGTCTGACGGAACTATCGGACAGATGATGGAGCCGGTGGTTCTTCCGGAAATGAAGGAATACGGTCTGGACGACCTGGATTGGACCATCAGTGGTGTTAAACCGGGCGAAGACCACAAGGTTGCAACCGACGTAACCTACTTCGAGCCGGTTCAGGAATGGAACCACAAATACCTGGCAAAGATGAGAAAGATCTCGGAAGAAGAGCAGAGATGGGAAAGCTTCCAGGTTGAGGATGCCGACGTTGTACTGGTTGCATACGGCATTTCCTCCAGAGTTGCACAGGAAGCAGTTACCAGAGCGAGAGAAGAAGGCTTCAAGTTGGGTCTGATTCGTCCGATTACTCTGTGGCCGTTCCCAAGCAAGGCATTCGACGCAATTCCGGAAGCCTGCAAGGGTATCGTAACGGTCGAAGTGAACATGATGGGACAGATGCGTGAGGACGTAATTATTCATACTAAAGGAAAGTTCAATACATATGCCATGACAGTAGACGAACCGAGAATCCATACCGTAGACGAGGTTATGGCGTTTGCGAAAGAAGTCTTCGAAGGCAAGGACGAAGAGGAGGTATACTAATGGCTACAAAGAAAGCACCTGAGTTATTTTATGATGAGAGCCGTTTCTGCGGCGGATGCGGCCACGGAATCTTCAACAGAATTCTTGCAGAAGTTCTGGAGGAGATGGACATCGTAAGCGACACCATCATTTGCTCCGATATCGGTTGTAACCACCAGTTCCAGTTCTGGATGAACGTGGATGCCATCGTTCCGCCACACGGAAAGATGGGTGCGGCACTCACCGCAATGAAGAGAGTTCGTCCGGACAAAAACATCCTTACCATCGCCGGAGATGGCGGTGCGTATGCAATCGGTCTGGGAGAGACCACATCCGCAGCGCTGAGAAACGAGAACGTGACCATGTTCGTAATGAACAACACCGTATTCGGCATGACCGGCGGACAGCTGGCTCCGACCACAATGATTGGTCAGAAGACGGCATCCACACCGGCAGGAAGAAACTTCGTTGATAACGGTGAGAATACCGATGTATTCAAACTGATGAAGGGCATGGATATCGCTTATCTGGCTCGTACATCTGTGACCAGCCCGGCAAACATCAACCGTACCAAGAAGGCGGTACGGAAAGCAATTGAGAAACAGCAGGCCGGAAAAGGTTTCTCCTTGGTAGAAGTACTGGTACCATGCCCGACAAACTGGCACATGTCACCGGTAGATTCTATGAAGCACATCGATGAAGTGGTTTCCAAGGTATATGAACTTGGCGAAGTAATTGACAGATAAGAAGGAGGAACAAAAGATGGTTAGACGTATTATCTGCGTAGGACTGGGCGGACAGGGTGTCCTGACAGTTGGTAAACTCCTTATGGAAGCAGCTGTAGACAAGAACCTGCAGTGCACTTGGACCTGCAAATACGGAAATGAAATGCGTGGCGGATACTCCGAATGCAACGTAATTATCAGCGATGAGAAGATTGCTTCTCCGTATGCGGATCATCCGGATATCGTATTCCTGATGAAGAACGACGGTCCGGTGGTAGAGGCTTCTGTAGAAAGATACGAAGCAGCGATGCCGAAGGATGGCGTAATGTACATCAATAAGAACGCCCTGGATCAGGACGTAAAGCGTCGTGAAGACGTTCGCGTCGTTGAGATTCCGGCAACGGATATCGCAACGGAGCAGGGAAGAGGCGGAAATGCCAACCTGGTTCTTCTGGGTAAACTGGCTTCCGAATCCGGCTTGTTCACTTATGACGAGTTCGAAGCGTCCATGTGCAAGTACTTTGAATCTCATGGAAAGGGCAAGTTCAACGAAGGCAACAAGAAAATGCTGGCTGCCGGAAAGAATGCTTAACGGAATACTTCACTGAAGTGTTTTGAAATAGTGTTTTAACGGTAATAGGGTAGGAGTCCTTGAGGTTCCTACCCTATTATCGTGCTTTTTGTACAAAAGAAAACGGCGCCGCGGTTTCCCGCAGCGTCGCTGAATTACAGATAAACCTCCCGGGTAATCCGGGCACTGACTTCCTTCATCAATGTAATTTTTTCTTCGAAATGCTCTCCCTTGACTCTGGACTTCGGTCCGGAAATACTGATGGCCGCAACGGCATTTCCGTGACCGTTCAGCACCGGAACCCCCAGGCAGTACAGTCCGATTTCTCGTTCTTCCGCATCCACTGCGTATCCCTGCTGCCGAACCGTCGCTAATTCGTTCATCAAATCCTCGTAGTTGGTGATGGTGTGTTCCGTAAAAGGGGTGAATTCCGCATCCTTATATACATCCAGGTTCACATTTTCGGAGAACGCCAGAAGGCACTTCCCGAGAGAAGCACAATAGCACTCTGTTTGATTGGAGATTTTCCGTGAAAGCCCCAGATTGTGAGTGGATTCGATGGTGATAAGGGGAACGTTTGCGTACATTCCGTCCCATTCCTGTTCCAGAATTCCGTATGTAACGCATTCTCCATAGGCATCGCTGATTTCCTGCAGCAACGGCCGCACGCTCTCGGTGATGATATCGTTGTGGGGAAGGGTGCTGTAGGCATACAGCTTCGGTCCGATGGAATACTGATCGGAATTCTTATTTTGAACCACGTATCCTCGATTCTCCAATGTAGCCAAAGTGCGAAATACGGTACTCTTATATATGTCTAAATCTTTGCTGATTTGGGAAATGGATGTGTCGTTTCCCTGACGAAAGAGATATTCTAAGATGTCAATGCTTCGATCCACCGAATTGATGATGACGGATTTGGCGGATTCCTTTTCTTTCTTTTCTTTCATAATCTACCTCTATTCTACCGCGGAGTCCGCAGCTTCTGCACACAAAAATACATTTTTATTATACCGTGTTTTTCCTTATTCTTCAATGGTTTCAGGGCCGCCTCAAGGTGAAAAAATCATCACAATTACCCAATGCAATTATATATTGGATGACCGAATTTTATTGTAGGAAATTCGTTCCGGTACATGTATAATAAGTAGCGGAAATGTATTGTTATAGATTGTTTGATTGGAGAAACGATGAGCGACAGAAGAATTATTCAAGTGAACGAGAAGGTCCCGCTTCGGATGGGAATTCCGTTAAGTATTCAGCACACCTTTGCCATGTTCAGTGCATCGGTTCTGGTTCCGTATATTCTGGGAATCAGTCCGGCCATTGCGCTTCTCATGAACGGCATCGGTACTTTGCTGTTTATTCTGATTACTAAGGGGAAGGCGCCGGCATATCTGGGATCCAGTTTTGCCTTCATCTCCCCGGCACTGATTGTTATCAATAGGATGGGGTACGAATACGCATTGGGCGGATTCATCGTCACCGGCATTATTTTCATGGCAGTAGCCATTCTCATCAAGTATGTGGGTGTGGATTGGATTGATGTCATCCTGCCGCCGGCGGCGATGGGCCCGGTAGTGGCGCTGATCGGACTGGAACTGGCGAGCAATGCGGCGTCTAACGGCGGAATTGTCAAATCCGAAGGATACGATCACATCGATCCTCATCTGGTCATCGTATTCCTGGTGACGCTGGCTTTTGCCGTTATCGGCCAGGTGCTGTATCGAGGATTCGCATCGGCAATCGCTATTTTGATTGCCATCATCATCGGCTATATCGTGGCGCTGCTCTTGGGTATTGTGGATTTCACTCCGCTTCAAACCCAGTCCTGGGTAGCCATGCCGAATTTCACCGCACCGAAATTCAGCCTGCAGGCGATTCTGGTTATCATCCCCGCATCACTGGTGGTGATTTCGGAACACATCGGCCATCAGGTGGTAACCTCGGAAATCATCGATAAAGACCTTTTGAAGGATCCGGGATTGCACCGGTCTCTCTTTGCAGACGGGTTATCCACCACGCTTTCCGGTTTCTGCGGTTCTGTGCCGACCACCACTTACGGTGAGAACATCGGCGTCATGGCCATCACAAAGGTATACAGCGTGTGGGTCATCGGCGGTGCGGCGGTATTCTCCATTTTCCTTTCGTTTATTGGAAAAGCCTCCGGTTTAATTGAAACCATTCCGGCACCGGTAATGGGCGGCGTCAGCTTCCTGCTGTACGGAATGATTGGTGCATCCGGCATTCGGTTGATGGTGGATGCCAAAGTAGATTATTCCAAAGCCCGGAATCTTGCCATGACCTCGGTCATTTTCGTCACCGGACTTTCCGGCGCCTATATCAAAATCGGTTCCGCCACGCTACAGGGCATGAGCCTGGCCGCTCTGGTTGGAATGGCTCTGGGACTGACGTTCTACATTCTGGACCGGTTCAAATTGACCAACGATTACGAATAAAGAATGGTTAAAAAAAGAATAAAAAAATGGACTTTTGACGAATCAAAAGTCCATTTTTAATATGTCTGCAATTTCCGGCAATGCGTGCACTCCGGTTTAGCTCAGGTAACGGAATACGCCTTCCACCTTTCCGATGATGGTGCAGTCCGGCACAATGATGGGTTCCATCTCGTCGTTCTCCGGCTGGAGCCGGATGTGTCCGTCTTCTCGATAGAATCTTTTTACCGTGGCTTCCGCCTCGAATTCCCCTTCAATCATAGCCACCACGATATCCCCGTTTCGAGCTTCGTGTTCTTCCTTGACGATGATATAATCCCCGTCATTGATTCCGCTGTTGATCATGCTGTTGCCGTGAACAGAAAGGATGAAATTGTTGCCTTTTCCCAGGAATCGTGCAGGGAAGGGAACGTATTCATCGATATTCTGCTCCGACAGAATCGGAGTGCCGGCGGCAACTCGCCCGATAATCGGAATCAGGGTTGTATTGGTGTCGTCGATGGATGTGGGGATGTCGTTATGCGGTTCCGGCGGATTCTGATCCACCACAACCAAAGCCCGAGGCTTGCTGGGATCCTTGCGAATCAAGCCTTTTTCCTCCAGTACCTTCAGGTCTTTAAAAACCGTAGAGGTGGATTTGATATCCAATGCGGCACAGATTTCCCGAACAGTTGGAGGAAAACAGCGCTCCCGTATGGTATCCTTCATGTACTGCAGGACTTTTTCCTGTCTTTCCTCACACTTTTTCATCAGTACCTCCAGGCATTAAATCAGTGTCAGTTCGTTAATATCCATCGGGCTGCCATAGTTGTTCCAGTCGTCATAAATCAGTCCGCTCTGGCGGATGATGATGTCGCCCACTTTACCGTCAATCTTGCTGAACGGCAGGGTCTTGTGATAGGTTACCAGGCTGTCCTTGTAATGGAAGACAAAGCCGGTTCGGAAGAGTTCTTTCTCCAGCGGATACTGGTATTCCGCAATATCGCAGAGAAGATCGAACAGGTCATCTCCCTCCGTCTCAAAAACGTTCTCCAGTGTCAGATTGGAGTAGTTGGCCCGAATCTGAACTTCATGACCGTTAAAGCGGTCCAGGAATTTAATCAGTTTCTCCTTCGTGGACGGTTCCTTTGCATCTTCAAAAATAACGCAGTTGATGCGGTGACGAACCTTCAGAAGATCGAAAATCTCGTCGGAACATTCCTTAACGTAGTGCTTCAGGTGGCGGGATACGTTCACGCAGGAAATCATATCCTGATGGCGGTTCAGGACTTCCGCAATGCGGTGGATGTCCTGATTCTCGCTGGTCGGCAGGGTGGTGTTGATGTAAAGGTTATGGGTCTCACCGACATGGGCGATGATATCTTCCAACGCTTCCAGCTCTGCCAGAGGTTCTCCGCCGGTAAAAACAACGTCGTTGTGCGGGAAAATCCGGTCCAGCAAATCCAAGGAACGATAGCAGCGATCCAAATCAAAGCTGGAGGAATTTCGATATTCTTCCTTGTTCACACAGAATGGACAGCTGTTGTTGCAGTCATACGGTACGAACATGGTGACGGTTGGTCCTTCTTTAATTTTCTTCATAATATTCATGATACCCCTTAAAAAGCTCTTTTTTATGTTTCATTATAGCACGCTTTAAAAGAATTTGTAAACGCATGTTTATAATGTGTCAATATTACGAAGTGTAATGTTACCGTAAATCTACAAGAATTGTACTGGTAAAAACACAAAAGATTATGTATAATTGTGAAAGGTATATTTTAGGAGAAGCTATGAAGAACAATGTTGAAAAAGAAAAGCGGCAGAACCCCTCGCTCTGTAATTGGGTTGAGTTGTTTGTAATCCTTTTAGCCGGCTGGCTCATCTTGTCCGGCATCTTTGAATTGAAGTTTATTATCTATGGCGTGATGACCGCGGGCATCATTTCTCTTTTATGTTTTAGATCTTTCTATATGAAAGGCGTTCATTCGGATCGATATTATTTTCTCATTCACGTCAATCCCATCCGATTGTTTATTTATTTTCTCTGGCTCTTGAAGGAAATCGTCAAGAGTTCCTTTAGTGTTACCTGGAATGTGTATCGGGGAAAAAAATCGCTGCATCCGCAGATTGTGTGGTTTCAGGCGAATTATGACAATCCGGCAGCAAGGGCATTACTGGCCAATTCCATTACCCTGACACCGGGAACCGTTACCGTGGACATTCAGGAGGATGGAACGTATTCCGTGCACGCATTGACGGAAGGAGCGAAGGCAGGTCTTCTGGATGGAACCATGCAGGGAAAGGTGGCACGGTTGTTCGGTGAGACGATTGATTTTCGCGTATTGGATGTGGAAGAAGCAGAGGAGAACCGGAAGACGGCTCGCCTGATCGAAACTACTTTTACCGCAAAGAAAGGATTGAAGCGCATATGACGATTTTTTATACGGCGATCCTGCTGGCAATTACAGGGGTGGTGCTTCTGATGCTGTTCTTTATGATTCGGAAGAACGGAGTCTATGACAAGTTAAATGCCATGTTCGTGATGAACACGAATATCGTATTTCTGATTCTGGTGCGGGGCTTAATTGATGGGCGTATCGATATGTACATCGACATCGCGCTGAGCTATTCCATTCTGGGATTTGTGACGACGGTGATTCTGGCGAAGTTTATCGGAGGAAGAAGATAATGGATATACGGACAATTATTTCGGCCGCGCTGATTCTGGTCGGTGCGATATTCCTTTGGACGGCGGCAATCGGTGTGGTTCGGTTCCCGGATTTCTTCTCGCGGCTTCACGCGGCCGGAATCGGAGATACCCTGGGGGCGCTCCTTCTGACCGTTGGAATCATGGTGAAAACGGGATTGACGCTGTTGTCCCTGAAGGTTTTCCTGGTATATGTAATCTATCTCATCACCAACCCGCTGGGAACCAACCTGATTATTCTGGAGGCGGTGCATGCCCGGGATTATCAGGGGTATAACGGAAAGAGAATTAAGAAAGAGAAGGGAGATGACCGAGATGTCGATGCTGATGCTTGAAGCGGTGCTTTTGCTGGCATTGATTGCCATCACGCTGGTCGTGATTTTTAATAAGGACTTGATGGTGGTAGTGGTGACCTACTGCGCATTCAGTTTTATCACCATGTTTTTGTACATTGTGATGGGGGCGCCGGATGTGGCCTTTACAGAAGCGGTAATCGGTGTCATCTCCACCATTTATTTCATTATGACCCTCAGAAATATAGATCGGCGGTGCAAGTGATGCGGAAAGTGCTACCATTGATATTAATTGTGATTTGCCTGGGTGCATCTTTTGTGACATTGGATTTCCTTCCGGAAATCGGCGATCCGTCATCCAAGCCGAATACCCATACGACGGATTACTACATTGAACACGCGACGACGGAGACCAATGCGGCGAACATGGTAACGGCGGTCATCGTGGACTACAGAGCGTTTGATACGATGTATGAAACGACGGTAATGTTCATTGCCGGAGTGGCGGTGGTTCTTATTCTGGCCAGCCATCCGGAGCGAAAGAATCGAATTCGGTTCCGAAAGGTTCGGAAGAAGGAATCCCGGGATGGAAAGCCGGTGTACCGCACCATCAATAAGGAAGTAGTGATTCCGTTGATTGAGCCGATGATTATGCTGTATGCCATCTACGTGCTGTTCCATGGTGAAATCAGTCTGGGCGGCGGTTTCCAAGCGGGGGCCCTTCTAGGAATGACATACATTCTGGATGTGATGGTCATTCCGGAACGGGACAGCCTCATCCGGCTGCCGAAGGATAAATCCACCGCACTGGGCGGAATCGGAACCTTCATCTACGTGCTGACCGGAATCCTGTGCATGGCGGGCGGCGGTGTTTTTCTGGAATATGAGAAATTGCCGATTCCGATGCATGCACTGGAAAAACACTCCACCGGAATGCTTTTGGTGGAAGTGGGTGTGGCTATCTGCGTAATGGCGACGATTATTACCATTCTCAACGGGATTATGGAAAGGGTGCATTTTGATGATGACACAGATTGAGACAATTCTGGCAGGGAAGGGAATTTATTTTCTCACGCTGCTGCTGCTGACACTGGGATTATACGGAATCATCGTCAGCCGTAACTACATGAAAAAGCTAATCTGCATGAATATCATGCAGGTGGCGGTAATCTTCTTCTTCCTTTGCTTTGCTCAGAAGAATTACGGAACCATTCCGGTGGCGATGAAACACATCGTTCATGCGGCAGAGTACATTAATCCGCTGCCCCACGGTCTGATGCTCACAGCCATCGTTGTCAGCCTGGGAACCACCGGTGTGGGATTAGCTTTGCTGACTCGGATTAAGGAAAAGTATGGAAGCATTGAAGAGAAAGATATTATAGAAGGAGAGAAACAGTTCCGATGAAGAATCTGCCTGCATATATTGTATTATTGCCATTGTGTTCGGCGTTGCTGTCATTAGCGCTGTCGAAGATTCATAAACATTTGGGGCGGGATGTGGTGTTCGGTGCTCTGGCCGGATCCCTGGTTCTGTCCGTTGTTCAACTGGTGCGGGTGATTCAGAACGGACCGATCCATTACGTATTCGGCGGATACAAGATTCCATACGGAATCGAGTTCTCCGTGGACACCATCAATGCCGTCATCGTTATTATGGTGTGCACGCTGGGGTTCCTTTCCTGCATGTTTGCCTTCAATTTTGACAAAAACGGAGATGCGCTCCAGGTGGGGGGTGCGTATACCATGCATGCACTTTTGGTGCTGGGCATGGTGGGCATGACCATGACCGGAGACGTGTTCAACCTGTACGTGTTTCTGGAAATCACTTCCCTGACAGCTTATTGCCTGATTGCCATGGGCGGAAGCCGAGGCATTGTGTCCGCATTCCGGTACTTACTGGTGGGAACCGTTGCGGCGACCTTCTACCTGCTGGGGGTGGGAATTCTGTATTCCGTGACGGGTACCCTGAACATGTCGGATATGGCCGCCTGCTTGAAGCAGGGAAACAACGATTCGGCGATGCTGATGGCCATGATGTTCCTGATTGCAGCTTTCGGCATTAAGATGGCGCTGTTTCCGTTTCATGGATGGCAGCCGTCGGCGTACACTCACGCGCATACCGGTGCGCGTCCACTGATTGCGGGAGCTATGGGAAAGATTCCGGCATACGCCATGTTTCGGTATCTGTACTGCATCTACGGAAAGGACTTTAAGTATTTCCGGTACGTTCTTCTCATTATCGGTGTGATTTCCGTGTGCGGAATGATTTATGGATCTGTTCGTGCCATGGCACAGAAGGATATCCGTAAAGTTTTGGCGTATTCCAGCGTGGCTCAGATCGGATACATCAGTCTGGGTTTTGCCATCGGAAGCCCGTTGGCCCTGGCCGGCGCTTTTCTGCACATGCTAGGACATGCTTTTATGAAAGGCGGTCTGTTCTTTGCGGCGGGCGCCATCAGTTGGAAGTACGGAACCTTTGATTTAAATGACTTTGGAAGAATATATAAGAAGATGCCGTTCACTGCCGGACTGTTGACGGTGGGGGCGCTGTCCATGATCGGCATTCCGCCGACGGTGGGTTTCTTCAGCAAATGGTATCTGGCCTGCGGAGCGGCACAGACCCATGATTATGTGTATATCTTTGTGCTGGTGCTGAGTTCACTGCTGAATGCTGTCTATTTCTTCAAGGTGATTGAGAAAGTATTCGTTCAGGCGGATAAAAACAGAAAGCCGCTGCATCCGGAGGGGAAGGGCGTGACGGAGGTACCGCTCACCATCATGATTCCGGTTGTCACCTGCATTCTTATGATTCTGCTGCTGGGCGTATTTAACGTTAAAGTAATTGATATTCTGCTGATTTCGCTGAAAGGAGTGGCATTATGATTCTGACTGCTCTGGATTACAGACCCGGCATCATTGTCCTCCTGCCGCTGATTGCATCCTGTTTAATCTACGTTTTGGGAGAACATATTCGTCCGAATTATCGGGAGGCGATTACCTTTGCGGCGGCTTTTCCGATGGCGGCATTGGTATACTCCATGATTCCGGCTGCTTTGGCGGGAAAAGAGATAGGGTTCACTCTGCTGGAAATTGTGAAAGGGGTTCCGCTGCAATTTTCCGTGGATGCCGCGGGGATGATTTTCGCTTGCGTAGCCTCCACCCTTTGGATTGTCACCTCCTGCTATTCCATCGGATACATGCGGGGGCACGGGGAGAAGAACCAGACCGGATATTATTCCGCTTTCGCCATGTGCCTGACGGCTACCATGGGACTCTGCTTCTCCGCGAACCTGCTGACCTTCTTCATCTTCTTTGAAGTGCTGACGGTAGCGACCTATCCGTTGGTAGTACACTATCGGGATGAGGAGGGAACCCGTTCCGGAAGGAAATATCTAGCGTATACCTTGATCAGCGGACAGCTGTTCTTTGCGGGAATCGTCATTCTGTATTCCTTTACCGGGAGGATGGATTTTGTTCCGGGCGGATTCGTGAACACCGGCGATATCCCGATGCCTTGGATGCTGGCGGTATTTATTCTGATGATTGGTGCGGGCATTGTGAAAGCCGGTGTAATGCCGCTTCACAGCTGGCTGCCGGCGGCCATGGTGGCGCCGACGCCGGTCAGCGCATTGCTGCACGCGGTAGCCGTGGTGAAAGCCGGGGCGTTCTGCACACTTCGGGTGGTGCTGTACGTGTTCGGACCGGAAGCGGCACGCTTCTGCCACGGTTCGGAAATCTTGGCTTGGATGGCGGTGGCGACGATTCTGATTTCGTCCCTGATTGCAATCCGCAAGGATAATCTCAAGGCGCGGTTGGCCTTCTCTACGGTGGGACAGCTTTCCTACATCATCTTGGGAATTGCCATTCTGTCACCGTTTGCGGCAACCGGAGCACTGTATCATATCGTTGCCCATGCTTTTATGAAAATTACATTGTTTATGTGTGCCGGTGCGATTTTCGTGACCACCCACCGAAAGAACATCAGCGAGATGATTGGAATCGGCCGACAGATGCCGGTGACCATGACTTGCTTCACGCTGGCTTCTCTGGCAGTGGCGGGATTCCCATTCTTTGTGGGATTCACCAGTAAGGCGAACATCATCATGGGCGCCATTTCCATGGGACAGCCGTTTTTTGTAGCGACCCTGATTGTCAGCGCGCTGTTGGCATTGACCTATTTGATGCCGGTGGTACTGCTGGCGTTTAAGCGGGATTTTTACAACAGTCAGTTCCCGGTAAAAAAAGAGGCCAACCTGCCGATGTTGATTCCGATCATGATTACGGCGGCTTGTTCTCTGATATTAGGCGTAATGCCGAATTTCGGGCTGCATCTCTACGACCTGGCAGCCATGGCGGGCAATGCAATCTTTGGATTATCCCTGTAGGAGTGTATGATGAATGAGTTCTTATATTATGGTTTTGTCTCTTTCGTGGGATCGATTGTGCTGATATTTCTCTCCAAAGTAGCGATGAACAAACCCCTTCGGAGAGATGTCAATTATTACGAGACCACGGAAAAAAAAGAGGAGCTGCAGATGCTTCGAAACGCGAATCTGAGTAAAAAGAAAAATGACAAGCGAGACAGAAAGGGAGGAAGAAAATGAGCTGGAACAATCTTCATCCCGGTTTAGTGATGATTCTCTTTGGAATCATCATTCTGGCGCTTCCGGAAAAATGCCGGAAATACCTTACGCTTGCCGGGTCGGTGTGTGCCTTTTGTGTATTTTGGATGATGGACAGTCACAGCACGCTGCCCTATAAGGTTACCGATAATCTGACACTCCAACTGATCGATACCAACGGTGTATCCATGGTGTTCCTGATGGTCTTCGTGACCATCGGCGTAATCAATGCCATCTATGCCATGGATCTTCAGAACAAATGGGAAGCGGGAATCACCTGTATCTATGCGGGAAGCAATATGGGCATCGTACTCGCCGGGGATCTGATCAGCTTCATTGTATTCTGGGAGATATCGGCCTTCGCATCTACGTACATCATATACGCCCGGCACTGTCGGCGTTCTTCCAGGGCGGCGTTCCGATACGTTCTGGTGCACGCTTTCGGAGGAAATATGCTGCTGGCCGGAATTCTGGTACAGATCTTCCATAACGGAATCGGACTCGCCAATCTGTCCGGAAATATGCACGGAGCGGCGTTCTGGCTGATTCTTATCGGCGTTGGCGTCAACGCGGCCATTCCGCCGTTTAACGGATGGATTGCGGATGCCTACCCGGAGGCGACCATTCCGGGTACGGTATATCTGGGATCCTATACCACCAAGGCGGCGATTTATGCGCTGATTACTTTCTTCTCCGGAACCCATATGCTGATTTACGTCGGTGCTTTTATGGCCATCTTTGCGGCTTGCATGGCGCTTCTGGAAAACGATATTCGCCGGCTCCTGTCTTACCATATCGTCAGTCAGCTGGGTATGATGGTGGCATCGTTGGGCGTTGGAAGTGAAATCGGCGTGGACGGTGCATCCGCTCATGCGGTAACCAATATATTCTTTAAAGGCGTGCTGCTGATGTGTGCCGGATCCATTATGAAAGCCACCGGAACCTGCAAAATCACAGAGCTGGGCGGTCTTCGGAAGAAAATGCCGATTACCGCATTCTGCTTCTTGATTTCTTCCATGGCCATTGCGGGGTTCCCGTTCCTCAGCGGTTTTGCCAGCAAGGCACTGATAATGGAAAGTCTTCACGAATATGGGGAGGGTTTCCCGGCGATTATGATTACCATCGCCGGCGTGGGAACTCTGCTGTCCATTACCCTGAAGATTAACTATTTCGTATTTTTCGGAAAATGCGATCGGCAGGTAAAGGTGCAGAATGCCACCAACTCCATGACAACAGCGGTGGTAATCGGTACCATCATGTCCATCGTCATTGGCATGAAACCGGAGCTTCTGTATCAGCAGCTTACCTACAAAACCATGGTGGATCCGTTCTCGATTCCGCATATTATGGAGTATGTAGCAATCATCGCCGGCGGCGCCATTCCGTTCTTCTTCATGCTCAGCATCATGAAGCCGCACGATGAAATCAGCATGGATTTCGACTGGTTCTATCGGAGACCGCTGGTAAAAATAATCGAAGCGCTGTCCAAGGGGCTGTACCGTGTGTTCGGATGGTTCAATCGTCATGTGCTTCACGGGGTGCAGTTCTTCGGTGCCGGTCTGGGCAATCCGTATCTCTGGACGGAAAAATCCGGCAATCTGAAAATCAAGTCCATGTCCTTTGAGAATGAGGATCGCTTAATCGGAGATGTGATTCAGGTTATCGTGGCGTTATTTGCTGTGATGGTTCTGATTTCCATATACGTAATCAAGATGTAAAAAAATCCGGCAGTGCTTGTGCACTACCGGATTTTTTCTGTAAATTCATCGGTTTCCCGTTCCAGACGGGAAAATGGAAGCCCTACTACGTTCTCATAATCGCCGTCGCAGCGGTCGATGTACTTCGAGAAATCCTCCTGGATTCCGTAGGCGCCGGCTTTGTCGAAGGACCGGCACTCTTGGATGTAAGTCCAAATATCTTCGTCGGAATAATCCTTGCACCGGATATGGGTGGTTTCGCAGAAGGAATGAACGGCGCCGCTTTGGACATCCATGAGCGTTACGCCGGTCATCACCTGGTGAACGGTGTTTCGGTAAGAGGAAAGCATGCGGAACGCATCCGCTTCATCCTTTGGTTTGCCGAGGATTTCATCCTTGTACACGATGGTATCCGCGGCGATAATCAGGCCTTCGCGGAATTCCTCGGGGCAAATTTCCCGATAGCAGGCTTCGGCTTTTTCCCGGGAAAGAAGGCATACCGCATCTTCCGGGGAAATCCCGTCCGGAAGATGTTCGTCGGTGTGGGTGGGCCGGAGTACGATGGAGACCCCGTGCTGCTGAAGGATATCTCGCCTCCTCGGAGATTGAGAGGCCAGAATAACCGGTTGTATTTCTTGAATTTTCATAATATAATGAGAGTGTCCTTTCTGTCGAGATGTTTTCATTATAGCAGAAGAAAAAACACAGAAAAACACTTGACACGGCAGGGAATGTACGGTATTATATTACGGTCGAAGAAGAAGTTATCCGCTTCTCACCTTATCACGTAGGTGCATAAGGTAACTATATGCAAGCTTTTATCTTGTTTTTGTTGCGGATACTTCTGTATCCGCTTTTTTAATGTATGGAGGTAAGAGCGATTAGTAGAGATCACAGAGACAAAGACAGCAGGCAGATCAATGAAGAGATCCGCGCTAAAGAAGTTCGCGTTATTGATGCAGAAGGGGAGATGCGAGGAGTTCTGAGCATTAAGGAAGCCCTGGCATTGGCCGAAGAAAGCAACTTGGATCTGGTAAACGTATCACCGAATGCGGAACCGCCGGTATGCAAGATTCTGGATTATGGTAAGTATCGTTATGAACTTCAGAAGAAAGAGAAGCAGTCGAAGAAGAACCAGAAGGTGACTCAGGTCAAAGAGGTTCGTCTCAGCACTTTCATCGAAGAGCATGACATACAGGTCAAAGCGAATACAGCTAAGAAATTCTTGAAAAACGGAGATAAGCTCAAGGTTAGTCTTCGTTTCCGGGGAAGAGAACGGGATTACACGGCGAAGGGTTTTGACGTGATGAACCGTTTCGCAGAGGAAGTTTCCGAGTTCGGCGTAGTTGAGAAGAAGCCGAAGTTCGAAGGCAGAAGTCTGACGATGTTCCTTGGACCAAAGAGCAACAAGTAAGTATTATTTAGGAGGAAAGCGTAATGGCAAAGAACAAAATGAAGTCTCACAGAGGCGCAAGCAAGAGAATGAAGCTCACCGGATCTGGAAAGCTTAAGAGAAACAAGGCATACAAGAGCCACATCCTGACGAAGAAGACGGCTAAGAGAAAGAGAGGACTGAGAAAGTCTTCCATTCTGACAAGTGCAGATACAAAGCGTATGCTGAGATCGTTGGCGAAGTAATCAGGGAGGTAGAAGAACATGGCAAGAGTAAAAAAAGGTGTAACAGCACGCAAGAGACATAAGAAGGTTATCAAGCAGGCAAAGGGTTTCTATGGCCAGAAGAGCAGAAACTTTAAGGCAGCAAATCCGGCTGTAATGAGAGCGCTCCGTTCTGCTTATGTAGGAAGAAAGAACAAGAAGAGAGAATACAGAAGACTGTGGATTGCAAGAATCAACGCTGCAGCAAGAGCAAACGGCATCAGCTACAGCAAGTTCATGAACGGTCTGAAGAAGTCCGGAATCGAGATGAACAGAAAGATGCTGTCCGAGATGGCAATCTACGATCCGGCAGGCTTTGCAGCACTGTGCGAGACTGCAAAGAAAGCTAACTAGTCATGGAATATTTCGTCAGTCATTTCTGGATTCTGATAGGGGCAGCCTTCTTCGTTTCCTTCTGTGCATTCCTGTGGTGGTATTCCATGGATAAGAATGCAAGACTGAAGCGGGAGCGGGCGCTGGCCAGGGCAGAAGAGGTTCGTAAGAAAAAGGAAGCCCAGCAGAAAGCCGATTCGGAAATGAACGGAAAATAATGACTTTTGGACACCGCGTTGCGGTGTCCTTTTTGCTGTGCGGATTTCGGTGACATATGAGATGTTGAAAACAACCCCCCATTATGCTAATATTTAATGTGTGCCAAAATACAATTACGATGATATGAGGTGAATATATGCTCAGCAAGAAGAAGAAAATTATAACCGGTGTTGTGGTTCTGGCGGCCATATTGATTTTGGGCTTCTGGTACTTCTTCCAGAAGGATCGGATTACCGTACCGGACACCTATCAATATGACGATTTAACGGAATACGTTACTCTTGGAAACTACAAGGGCATCCGATACACGAAGAAGGTGAAGAAGGTATCCGACAGCGATGTGCAGTCGGAAGTGAAGAAGGCAATCAAGAAAGCCAGTACCACGAAGGACGTGAAAAGCGGCACGGTCGGTAGCGACAGCAAGGTGAAAATTGATTTTACCGGTAAGATTAACGGAAAGAAATTTGACGGCGGATCCGCCGAAGATTACACCTTGGACATCGCCAATGACAGCATGATTGACGGTTTCAGTGAAGGAATTGTGGGTCATAAGGTGGGCGATAAGTTCGACCTGAAGCTGAAGTTCCCGAAGGATTATTCCAATAAGGACGTGGCGGGAAAGAACGTGGTATTTACCATCAAGGTGAAGGCCATCGTGAAGACGAACACGCCGGAATACAACGATGCTTTTGTAGAGAAAAATACGAAATACAAGAATACGGCGGAATACGAAAAGTCGATTCGCACGAAACTGGAGAAGGAGAACGAAGCGACCGCGGAGAAGGATGCGTATTCGGAAGTTTTCGCGAAGATTCTGAAGGACAGCGAAGTGAAGAAGTATCCGGAGAAGGAACTGGATGCGTCAAAGGAATCCATGAAGGAGACCTATAAGAATTTGGCGAAGCAGTACAATCTGGAGTACGAAGATTTCCTGAAACAGTACATGAAGATGGATGAGAAGTCCTTCAATAAGCAGGTGGATGCATATGCAAAGAATTCCGTGAAGCAGCAGCTGGTAATGCGGCAGCTGGCCAAGGAATTGGATGTCACCGTGACGGATGAGGAATACAACGAATATCTTCAGAAACTTTTGAAGCAGAACGGCATGACCGAGGATTCCTTCGAAGAGCAGAGCGGAACTTCCCTGAAGGAGTACGCACAGCAGAACAACATGTATGAAGGTTTGCTTTATGAGAAAATCATGAAGCAGGTAATGAAATTGAGCAAGGCAGAATAGCAGAATCAATGTGGAGGTAGCATTATGAAGTGCCCATATTGCAACAATTCGGATACGAAGGTAATCGATTCCAGACCGGTAGAGGACGGGCTGGCCATTCGCCGGCGCCGGGAGTGCGAGAAGTGCAAGAAACGGTTTACCACCTTTGAGAAGATTGAGAATTCCCTGTTGGTGGTGGTGAAAAATGACGGCCGACGGGAGAGTTTTGACCGGAATAAGCTGATTAACGGACTCCTGAAGGCGTGTGAGAAGACAAAGATTACCTATGAGGACGTGGAAAAGATTGCGGAACGAATCGAACGCGGTCTGAACAACACCATGGAAAAGGAAATCGAGAGCAAAATGATCGGGGCGCTGATTATGGATGAACTTCGGAACCTGGATCAGGTAGCTTACGTACGTTTCGCGTCGGTGTACCACAAATTCACGGACGTGAACACCTTTGTTCAGGAGGTGAATCGCCTTCAGGAGAAAGATTGGGTTCGCCCGGAAGAGCGGAACGAAGAGAAATAGCGGATTGACAGATAGAATTCAGATAGGTATAGAGAGGGAATAAAAAAATGATACGGATTGCAATAGACGGACCGGGAGGCGCCGGGAAGAGTACGATTGCCAAGATGGTGGCAGAGAAGATGAACATGGAATACATCGATACCGGTGCCATGTATCGTGCCATCGGCTGGATGTTTGCGAAAAACAAAGTGAATACAGAAGATTCTGCGGAGGTGCAGGATGTTCTGGATCGCACGGCCATTGATTTCGATAACGGAAAGATTTTTCTGAACGGCGAGGATATCAGCGGAGAAATTCGTACACCGGAAATCTCCAAGGCGGCATCTGTCTGCTCCAAGCTGCCGGAGGTTCGCAGCAAGCTGGTTGCGCTGCAGCGGGAAATCGCGGAAGGAAAGAGCGTGGTGATGGACGGAAGGGATATCGGCACCAATGTGCTTCCGAATGCGGAGGTGAAGATTTTCCTGACAGCGGATCCGATGGTTCGAGCGAAGAGAAGATACGATCAGCTTCTGGAAAGCGGGAAAGAGGCGGACCTGAACTCCATCTTTGAAGATATTAAAGAACGGGATTATCAGGACACCCATCGGAAACTGAATCCGCTGCAGCAGGCGGAGGATGCGGTATTGTTGGATACATCCGATATGACAATCGATCAGGTCTTGGATGAAATCATGAAGATGGCAGAGGGGAAAAATGAGTAGCAAGAAGTTCAAGAAAAACAGAAACAACAATGCGAGAAAAAACAGACAGTTGAATCGGGAAGGTCTGGGAGCACTGCAGAAATGCCGCTTCTTTGTATATCTCATTTTCGTGTTTGACATTCTCATGATGTTCTATGCACCGATTGCACATCTCTTCGGTGCAACGGAAACACAGATTCTGTATGCCATCATGCTGATGATCGGTGCGCAGGCCATTGTGGGTTCCATGCATATCGTGAAGTATATGACCACCGTGGAAATTTTCCTCAGCGGCCGGGAGAAGGATTATGCCAACATGTATGCCAGCCGTGCAAGGTTCTGCGTATTATTACAGTTCTTTATGATTACCCTGGCAATTATCAACCATGTAAAATTCGACAGCGGAATTGTCAATACGCTGCTCAGCGTGGCTGGTGTTACGCTGGTGGTGCTGGCTCTGCAGAATATCACCATTCTTCAGAGAAACTATATCTAGAAAAATGAAGAGTTTAAAAAGCGCAGGAAATCGTTTATTTTTGCGTCTTATGAGAAGTTCCGGAGGATTGATGACCGGAACTTCTTTTGCTATAATATTTCTCACGTAGAAATGAAGTGAAACAGAAAGACAGAAAGACAGAAATACCCGGATGTGCTTCGAACATAAGGAGAAGCATATGAGAATTAAAGATATTCCTCAGGAGGAGCGTCCCAAGGAGAAGCTGATGTATGCCGGAGCGGAAAGCCTCAGCACATCGGAACTGCTGGCATTGATCATCCGGACCGGCAATTCCAGCAAGTCCGCGGTTCAGCTGGCGGAAGATGTACTGGCCTATTCCGCTAAGGAACTGGGCAGCTTGCGAGAAGCGGATGTACAGGAGCTGACGGAAATTGACGGAATCGGATCCACCAAAGCTTGCTCCATCGTGGCCAGCCTGGAGCTGGCGCGACGCTTGATGGGAAGGGAATCGGATGAGCTGAGGATTTCCATGAAGAATCCGGAATCCGTGGCCAACCTTCTGATGGAGGATATGAGAGGGTTGAAGCAAGAGCATTTGGTGGCCCTGCTGTTGAATGCGAAATGCGAAATCGAGTCGCGAATCACCGTTTCCATCGGAGAACTGACGTCCACGGTGGTGCATCCGCGAGAAGTCTTTCGCCCGGCCATTCGGAAAGGGGCCGCGGGAATTATTTTGGCCCATAATCACCCCAGCGGGGATCCCACCCCCAGCCAGGATGATATTCAATCCACGAAACGCATTATGGAGGTTTCCAAGTTGGTGGGAATTCGTCTGTTAGATCATCTGATTATCGGTGACGGCCGATACATCAGTCTCAGAAATGAAGGTTATATGGAGTAAAGCGATGAATCAGGTATTCTATATTGCATCGGGAAGAGGAGGAACCGGCAAATCCGTTTTTGCCGTGAATCTGGCCGCAACCCTGGGCATGATGGGCAGAAACACCCTGCTGATTGATATGAATCCGGGGATGCGCACATTGGATCTTATGCTGGATGCGGAAAATGAAGCAATCTACCATGTGTTTGATGTGATGGACGGCGTTTGTATGTTGGAGCAGGCGGTGGTTCGGATGGAAAAACCGACTAGCCTGTATCTTCTCCCGGGCGGCCTTATGGAAGACCGTGACCGTTTGGACCGGGAGAAATGGCAGGCATTGATTGACGATGCAAAGGAGAATTTCGATTTCATCGTAATCGATGGGGCACCGGGTGCGGATGAATTCGTCACCACCTGTGCGGCGGCGGCAGAGGAAACGCTGATTGTGGTGACCCCGGAGCAGACGTCTCTTCGAAATGCGGACATGCTGGAGGACCGGCTGATTCGAAAGCGAGTGCTGCAACGGCGATACGTGCTGAACCGCATATATCCGTCTTTGACCGAGCAGGGGCTGGAATCGGAACCTCAGGAAATTAATATGCAGTTCAAGTGCGAAATGCTGGGAATGATTCTCGAGGACGATATTTTTCGGGTGTCTTCCGATGCGGGAATTCCCGCCGTCCTGAAAAAAGAATCCTATGTATCCGGAAACTTCCGAAATATCGCCGAACGACTGCTTCACAAATAAAAGTATTCTAAGCGAAAAAATTCTTTTGGAAACGACAACTATACATGGGGGTATTCCTTTAAATAGAGTTGTATATATTGACTATTTTTACAAATCGGATTATAATTATTTTGTATGATTATGAAATTCTGCTGACTGAAACAGTCAGTTGATTCGTACGGAAATACACAATTTTTTACATTTATATTTAAAGGAGGACATAACAGTGAATGCTACCGTTGTTGGAGTGGTTAGTTCTGTTGTGTTTCTGATCGTTGGACTGTTGATTGGTTACCTTCTGCGCAAGAACGTGGGCGAAAGCAAAATCGGAAGTGCGGAACAGAAGGCTCAGAACTTGATTTTGGATGCGGAAAATGCCGCAGAAAATATCAAGAAAGAGAAAATCTTGGAGGCAAAGGAAGAAACACACAGACTGAAGTCGGATTTGGAAAACGAGATTCGAGATCGCCGGAAGGAAGTGGAGAAATCCGAAAGAAGAATTCTTCAGAGAGAAGAGAACATCGAGAAGAAGCTGGAGAACATCGAACGTCGAGAGGACGGTCTTTCGAAGAGAGAGCGTTCTATGAACGAGAAACATCAGAAAATCGACGAGTATCTGGCAAAGCAGGTGGAAGAGCTGGAGAAGATTTCCGGCTACACCCAGGAAGAAGCGAAACAGATTCTGCTGGATGAAGTGGAGAAGGATATCCGAAAGGATGCTTCTGCCATGATTACCCAGGTGGAAACGGAAGCGAAGGACGAGGCGGACAAGCGGGCGAGAGAAATCGTCACCATGGCGATTCAGCGTTGTGCGGCAGATCAGGTGGCGGAGACCACCGTGTCGGTGGTTCCTCTTCCGAGTGACGATATGAAGGGCCGAATTATCGGCCGAGAAGGAAGAAATATTCGTGCCATCGAGACCCTCACCGGCGTGGATTTGATTATCGACGATACACCGGAAGCGGTAATCCTTTCCGGATTCGATCCGATTCGCCGGGAAATCGCTCGGATTGCACTGGAGAAATTGATTACGGATGGCCGTATTCACCCGGCTCGCATTGAAGAAATGGTGCAGAAGGCCACCAAGGAAGTGAACAACATCATCAAAGAAGAGGGCGAACAGGCTTGCTTCGAGACCGGCGTGCACAACCTGCACCCGGAGATGGTGAAACTGCTGGGACGTCTGAAGTATCGTACTTCTTACGGACAGAATGTATTGAAGCACTCCATCGAAGTCTCCCTGCTGGCGGGACTGATGGCTTCGGAACTGGGTTACGATCCAAGACTGGCAAAGAGAGCCGGACTGCTTCACGACATCGGCAAATCCATCGACCACGAGGTGGAAGGAACGCACGTGGAAATCGGCGCGAACATCTGCAAGAAGTATAAGGAATCCTGGAAGGTGGTCAACGCCGTTCAGGCACATCACGGTGATGCGGAGCCGACCACCATGGAAGCGGTGCTGGTAGCGGCGGCAGATGCGCTTTCCGCAGCTCGGCCGGGAGCTCGTCGTGAGACACTGGAATCCTACATCAAGCGTCTGGAGAGTCTGGAGGAGATTGCCAATACCACGAAGGGCGTAGACAAGTCCTATGCAATTCAGGCCGGCAGAGAAATCCGGATTGCGGTAAAACCGAACCAGGTGAAGGACGACGAAGTACCGATGCTTGCTCGTGAAATCGCAAAGAAAATTGAAGGCGAACTTGAATATCCCGGACAAATCAAGGTTAATGTTATCAGGGAGACAAGAGCAACCGATTACGCGAAATAATCAAAGCTCCCCGATTCGGGGAGCTTTTTTACCGCAAAGGCAAGTCGCAATGACAAAGACAGCATAGAAGAAGACATAGAAGGAATAACATGATATATCTGGATAATAGCGCAACTACAAGGCAATATGATGAAGTAACGGATTTAATGATTCGGCTTCAGCGAGAGGAATTCGGGAATCCGTCCTCTCTTCATTCCATGGGTTTTGAAGCCGGCAACTATATCTTTGATGCGAGAGAAGCATTGAGCCGGACATTCCCGAGAGACGGCCGAATTGTTTTTACATCCGGCGGAACGGAAAGCGATAACATGGCGATTTTCTCCTCTTGCCGCAAGATGCGTCGCCGTGGGAAAAAAGTGATTACCACACAGCTGGAGCATCCGGCGGTGCTGGAATGCATGAAGCGTCTTCAGGAGGATGGATATGAAATCGTCTATCTCGCCTCCGATGTGAACGGATATGTGGAACCGCAGGCGCTGAAAGCGGCATTAGACGAGGAGACCGTGCTGGTATCCATGATGGCGGTGAATAACGAAGTGGGCACCATTGAACCGGTGCTTCCGTGTTACCGTATCGTTCAGGAATTTAATCGGGAACACGGAACGGAAATCCTGTTCCATACCGATGGAGTACAAGCCTTCGGAAAAGTAGAATTTAACGACGCACCCTTCGACCTGATTTCTATCAGCGGACACAAGTTCCACGGGCCGAAGGGAGTGGGTGCCCTCTACATTCGGAAGGGCGTTCACATTCCGCCGTTTATTCTAGGTGGCGGACAGGAAGACGGATTCCGATCCGGAACCGAGAACACACCGGGAATCGCCGGGCTTGGGCTGGCGGCTCAGATGGCCACGGAAAATATCTTCGAAAAACAGCAGAAGATGGCACAGGTGAACGATTACTTTCGGAAAGCGGTTATCGACGAGATTCCGGATGTGCAGCTGAATGGTTTCGAAGAACAGGGATTGGAGCTCCAGCATTACGGAACCCGCTGCCCGTCCGTCATTAATTTTTCCTTCCTGGGAACTCGCGGCGAAGTGCTTCTGCATACGCTGGAGCAGGACGGCATCTTTGTATCTACCGGTTCGGCATGCGCATCCCATCACACAGGAGACAGCCACGTGCTGCAGGCCATGTCCTTGGGGCATAAAGAAATTGAATGCGCGATTCGGTTCAGCTTCTCGGAGTTCAACACGATGGAAGAAATGGATTTCGTCATCGACCGCCTGAAAAATGCGGTAACGAGATTCCGGAGACTGGGAAGCTTCCGGTAGAAGACAGATAGGAGATAGAAATGGAAAAGAATTTGTACATTGTTCGGTGCGGAGAAGTGGCACTGAAGGGAATGAACCGCCCGTACTTTGAACGGGTACTTCTGGAAAGAGTGCGCAGTGCCCTTTCCGTATTCAACGATGTGGAATCCCGTTGGATTGGCGGTCTGATGCTGGTTCGAGTGCCGGCAGATGTGCCTCGGGAAGAAGTGGTTCGGGTGGCATCGAAGGTTTTCGGCGTGGCCACCGTGAGTCCGGCAACCTGCTGCGTACCGGATATGGATGCCATCGGTAAAGCCGCAGCGGCATATATGATGGAATTGATCGAGAAGGAAGGAATCAAATCCTTTAAGGTAAAAGCAAAGCGCGTGGACAAGACGTTTCCGGTGCAGTCTCCGGAAATCGGCCGTCAGGTAGGCGCAACGATTCTCAAGACTTGCAAGGTGCTGCACGTGGATGTGCATGAACCGGAAGTCCTGCTTTATGTGGATGTTCGGTCCGAAGGGGCATACATTTATCGGGATAAGATTAAGGGCTTTGGCGGTTTGCCGCTGGGTACCAACGGAAAGGGTCTGATTCTCATGTCCGGCGGAATTGACAGCCCGGTTGCGGCATTCATGATGGCAAAGCGAGGAATGCGGATTGAAGCCATTCATTTCCATTCGTATCCGTACACCAGCCAGAGAGCTCAGAAGAAGGTAGAAGATCTGTGCGGCGTGCTGGCGGGATATATGGGATCCATCAAAATGTATGTGGTGAACCTGCTGCCGATTCAGGAAGAAATCGTAAAGAACTGTCCGGAAGACGAAACTACCATCTTAGTGCGTCGTTTCATGATGCGAATTGCGGAGCAAATGGCGATCAAGAAGCACGATATGATGCTGATTACCGGAGAGGACCTGGGACAGGTGGCCAGCCAGACGGCGGAAGCCCTGGTGGTAACCGATGCGGTAGTGAAGATGCCGGTAATGCGTCCGCTCATCGCCATGGACAAGGTGGACATCATGGATAAGGCGCAGGAAATCGGAACCTATGATATTTCCATTCAGCCGTATGAGGATTGCTGTACCGTATTCCTGCCGAAGCATCCGGTGACGAAGCCGAAGCTGAAGAATATTGAGAAATCGGAAGAAGCGCTGGACGTAGACGCTCTGGTAAAGGCGGCCGTAGATTCTGCGGAAACCGTTCTCATCGAGCCGAAGCGGTAGAATGCGATTTACAAAGATGTGGTAATATGATACTATTTCAACAGAAGTAGGAGAGGTGAAATATGGCAACCAAATACAAGAGAGTTTTAATTAAGCTCAGTGGAGAAGCATTGGCCGGAGAGGATAAATTCGGTGTGAATCCGGAGATGACCGCAAAGACGGCCGCGCAGATTAAGGAAATTCACGATCAAGGGGTGCAGATTGCCATCGTCGTGGGCGGCGGAAACTTCTTCCGGGGTCGTACCGGAAAGAATATCGACCGTGCAACCGCAGATTATATGGGTATGCTGGCAACGGTAATGAACGCCCTGGCACTGCAGGATTCCTTGCTTTCCATCGGATGCGATGCGAAGGTGATGACCGCCATCGAAATTCGCGATATGGCAGAGGGATATTCCAGACGGAAGGCGCTGGATTATCTGGACGACAACAAAGTCGTAATCTTTGGAGGCGGAACGGGAAGCCCATTCTTCTCCACGGACACCACAGCGGCTTTGCGGGCGGCGGAGATGAATGCGGAAGTAATTTTACTGGCAAAGAACATCGATGCGGTATATTCGGAAGATCCGAACGTGAATCCGGATGCGGAACGTTATGAAGAACTGACCTATATGGATATTGTAGAGAAAGAACTGAGAGTGATGGATCTCACCGCTGCCACTCTCTGTAAGGACAACGACATTCAGCTGTACGTTTTTGCGATGGCCGAAGAAGGAAACCTGATGAAAGTCATTAACGGTGAGAATGTGGGAACGCTGATTCATTAGAAGACACAAATGGAGGAAGAAAAATGTCTCATAAGAAATCCCTGGAAGAAAAGCTTGAAAAAACTGAAAACGTGCTGAGAGAAAATCTGAACACCGTCCGTGCCGGCAGAGCAAATCCGGCTCTTCTGGACAGAGTAAATGTAGACTATTATGGTGTTCCGACTCCACTGAAGAGTCTGGCAAACGTATCCGTACCGGATGCCAGAACATTAATGATTTCACCGTTCGACCCATCCACACTGGGAACCATCGAACATGCAATCAACGAAGCGAACCTGGGTATCAACCCATCCAATGACGGAAAGTGCATCCGCTTGGGAATTCCTCAGCTGACCGAGGAGAGAAGAAAAGAGCTGGTAAAACAGATTAAGAAGATGGGCGAAGATGCGAAGGTTGCCATTCGAAATGTACGTCGTGATGTGAACGACGATCTGAAGAAGCAGCAGAAAGCTGGAGACATCACTGAAGACGAGATGAAGAATGCTCTGGACGATGTTCAGAAGACCATCGACAAGGCAATCAAGAAAGTTGACGAAATCATTGCCAAGAAGAACGAAGAACTGATGGCAGTATAATAATGAGTGAGTATAACGTGGCTCTTTAGCCACGTTTGCTTGTATTAAGAGGTATATTATGACAGAACCGAACAAACTTCCTACACATGTAGGTGTTATAATGGACGGAAACGGACGCTGGGCAAAGAAGAAAGGGGTTCCTCGTTTGATGGGACACAATGCCGGCATGGAGTCCATGAAAAAAATCGTAATTGCGGCTTCCAATATGGGAATAAAGTATCTGACGGTGTACGCATTCTCCACGGAGAATTGGAAACGCAGCGTGGAAGAGGTCTCCGGCATCTTCCGGCTCATCGTGAAGTATGTGCAGCTGGAACTGAAGGAGCTGGTGGTGAACAACGTGCGAATCAACATCATCGGCGAATACCGGGAGCTTCCGGCAGATTCTGTGGCTGCAATCGATAAATTGCTGGATGCCACCAAGGATAATACAGGTCTGGTATTCAACATCGCGGTAAATTACGGCGGCCGGGCAGAGATCGTAAAAGCAGTGAACGAGCTGCTGGCGGAACCGGGCCGGACGGAAATCACGGAGGAGGACATCAGTGCGCATCTCTATACCGGAAGATTCCATGATGATATTCCGGATCCGGATTTGATCATTCGGACCAGCGGCGAGGAGCGGACGTCCAATTTTCTGGTATGGCAATCGGCGTACAGCGAGTTGATGTTCACCGATACCCTGTGGCCGGATTTCACGGCGGAGGAATTTGGGAACCTCTGTGAACAATTTTCCCATCGCAAAAGAAGATTCGGAGGAAGGGACAAGGACGACAAGTAATGAAGACAAGAATTATTTCCGGAATCGTAATGGTTCCATTGCTGTTGATTATCTATTTTGGCGGTATTCCGCTGCTGGCGGCAGCGGCACTGATTGCCTACGTTGGCGTAACGGAATTCTATAACGGTTTTGAAAACATGGGGGTTCACCCATCCAAACCGATTGCGTACGTTATGATTACCATTCTGTATGCGGGACACCTGTTCCTGGGCGTGAACCACACCTTCCTGATGGCATGGGTAATTCTTTCCATGATGGTCAGCATGATCTACGGATGGAAAATTACGGAGAGAAAGCCGTATGATGCGGTTGCCACGCTGACGGCGCTGGTGTACATTGTGCTGTTCTCCTACCACATTGTCATCATTGACAACACCCCATATCCAAAGATGACCTGGCTGGTGGTTATCGCGGCCTTCGGTTCGGATATCATGGCCTACTTCACCGGATATTTTCTGGGAAAACACAAGATGGCACCGAACCTCAGCCCGAAGAAGACCATCGAAGGTGCTGTCGGCGGAGTTGTGGGAAGTGCGGTTCTTTGTGGAATCTTCGGATACTTCTTTTACCCAACCATGATGGTGCACTGCATGATTATCGGCGTGCTGGGCGGAATGGTGGCCGAAGCGGGCGACCTGACCGCATCCATGTTCAAGCGTGGAATGGGAATTAAGGATTACGGACACCTGATTCCGGGGCACGGCGGCATTATGGACCGTTTTGACAGTGTGATTTTCGTGGCACCGGCAGTGTGCTACTACATTCTGTTTGTTCTGGTATAAACGGAACAGAGAAGAAGAGGATAGAAGGTTAATCGGATGAAGAAAATAATTATTCTGGGAAGCACCGGCTCCATCGGTACGCAGACCTTGGACATTGTGGATGAGAATCCGGATTTGTTTACCGTGACCGCTTTGAGCTGCAGAAGCCGGGTGGATGAACTGATTCAGCAGATTGAGAAATATCGGCCGCTTGGGGTCTGCGTGGGAAATGAAGCGGATGCTCGTCGGGTGCAGGGACGATTCCCGAATCTTACCGTGTACTATGGCGACGAAGGTCTGGTTCAGCTGACGGAAGTCGAGGGAGACATGATCGTGAATTCCCTGATGGGAATCAGCGGTTTAGCACCGACCTATCACGGAATCCGGCTTGGGAAGGATATTGCGTTGGCCAATAAGGAAACCCTGGTGGCCGGAGGCGCTCTGGTGATGGATGCCGTGGCGAGAAAGGGCGTGAAGCTCCTGCCGGTAGACAGCGAGCACAGCGCCATTTTCCAATGCCTGGAAGGAAACAAGGGGCGGGAAATTCGGCGAATTCTCCTGACCGCATCCGGCGGACCGTTCCGGAAGTACTCTCCGGAAGAGCTGGAAGATGTGACTTTGGATCAGGCGCTGAATCATCCGAAGTGGACCATGGGTCGGAAGATTACCATCGATTCCGCCACCATGATGAACAAGGGGCTGGAAGTCATCGAGGCTCGCTGGCTCTTCGATGTGCCGGCGTCCAAAATCGATGTGCACGTGCACCCGGAGAGTATCGTTCATTCCATGGTGGAATTTGCGGATACTTCGGTGATCGCTCAGATGGGACTTCCGGATATGCGGATTCCGATCAGTTTGGCTTTGGGATACCCGAAGCGGCTGGAGTATTCCGGGGACAGCTTGGACTTCTTCACGGAGGGCGCCAACCTTCATTTCGAGAAGCCTCGGATGGATGTGTTCCGCTGCCTGAGCTTGGCGTATCAGGCCATTGAAGACGGAAGAAGTTACCCGATTGCATTAAACGGCGCCAATGAGGAATTGGTGGCCATGTTCCTGAACAAGGAAATTCGTTTCCTGGATATTCAGCACACCATTGAGAAGGTGCTGGAGGCCCATAATCCAGTGGATCCGAAGAGCGTATCGGAAATTCTGGAGATCGATCGGGAAGCCCGGCGAATGGCAAGGGAACTGGCACAAGGTTAGTTCTCTTCCGAAACCTTCACCGGAGAGTGAAGAACGGAAATAAATGAATTAAGAAACGAGGGTACTTTATTGCTGACAGCAATTCTAACAATCATACTTTTCTGCATTATGATTATTCCCCATGAGTTGGGACATTTTGTGGTAGCGAAATTGGTAGGCGTTCAGGTGAACGAGTTCTCCATGGGAATGGGGCCCCTTCTCTTCCAGAAACAGAAGGGGGAGACCTTGTATTCCGTACGGCTCCTGCCCATCGGCGGATATTGCGCCATGGAAGGGGAGAACGAGGAAAGCGGAAACCCGAGAGCCTTTAACAACAAGAAGGTGTGGCAGAAGATTGCCGTGCTCCTGGCAGGCGCCGTGATGAACGTCATCACCGCACTGCTGGTGATGATTATTGCGGTAACCGTATCCGGCATTCCCACCAACACGCTGGATTCTGTGGTGAAGAATTCACCGGCGGAAGCGGCCGGACTTCGGGCAGGCGACCGTGTTGTGGCAGTGAATGAGGTCAAAACGTCCGGTTGGATGGAAGTGGTACAGGAAATCGACCGAGACAAGTCCGGGAAAGAAATTCGGATTACGGTGGACCGGGATGGCAAGAAACAGAATTGCACCGTTCAGCCGGAATACTCCAAGAAAGAGAAACGAATGATGGTGGGCATTGCCTGCAGACAAAGCCATAATATTTTTACTTGCGGACGATATGGCGCGACGGCCACCTGGAACTTGAACAAACTGATGATGAAGAGCTTGAAGATGCTCTTTACCGGGCAGATGTCCCGAAACGACCTGGCGGGTCCGGTGGGAATGGTTTCGCTGGTGAATCAGACGGCCACGGCGGGCGCGGTGCCGTATCTGTATCTGGCAGCCCTGATTTGCCTGAATCTGGCCTATATTAATCTGCTGCCTTTCCCGGCGCTGGACGGCGGAAGAATTATTTTTGTGATGATTCGAAAGATTACGGGAAATATGATTTCCGACGATATGGAGGGGAAAGTGCATCTGGCGGGCATGTTCCTGCTGATTACTTTTGCTGTATTTATTACCTGGAACGATATTATGCGGTTGTTCGGATAGGAGGATGGTATGACAAGAAGCGTACAGTGCGGAAGAATTCAAATCGGCGGAGGGGCACCGGTTTCCATTCAATCCATGACAAATGTAGATACCCGGGATGAGAAGGCGCTGTTGCGTCAGATTCAGGAACTGGAAGAAGCGGGCTGCGATATCGTGCGGGTAGCGATTCCGGATATGGAGGCTTGTGAGTCTTTTGCACAGGTGCGGAAGAAGACGGAAGTGCCACTGGTGGCGGATATTCATTTCGACTATCGATTGGCCATCGGTGCAATTGAAGCCGGTGCGGACAAGGTGCGCATCAATCCGGGCAATATCGGAAAAGCGGAGTACGTAAAGAAGGTGGTTCAGGCGGCCAAAGCGCGGCACATCCCGATTCGGGTCGGCGTCAACTCCGGCTCCCTGGAAAAAGAAATTCTGGCGGAATACGGCGGCGTAACGGCGGAAGCGCTGGCGAAGAGCGCGCTGAATACGGTTCGCTACATGGAAAACCTGGATTTCGATAATCTGGTGCTTTCCATCAAATCCTCCAACGTTCCCATGACCTATGCGGCCTATACTCTGGCCGCCAAGGAAACGGACGTACCGATGCACATCGGCATCACCGAGTCGGGAACACCGTCCAACGGAAAGCTGAAATCCGCCATCGGAATCGGCGGACTGCTCCTCAGCGGGATTGGAGATACCCTGCGGGTGTCCCTTACGGACGACCCGGTTCAGGAAGTTCTATTCGGGCAGCGCATTTTGGAAGCGGTAGGACTTCGGGAAAAGAGCATTGAAATCGTTTCCTGCCCGACTTGCGGCCGAACGGAAGTGGATTTGATTTCCTTGGCAGAGGAAACGGAGAACCGTTTGATTCCGGTTGCGAAAAGACGTCAGGAGAAGGGCCTGAGACCGTTAAAGGTCGCAGTAATGGGCTGCGTGGTGAACGGTCCGGGAGAATCCCGGGAAGCGGATTACGGTATTGCCGGTGGAAAGGGCGAGGGCTTGCTCTTCTCCCACGGGGAGATTATCGGAAAGGTGCCGGAAAACCAACTGGTAGACCGTCTCATTGAAATGATAGAGAAAGAAGAGTAGTGGATGATCAAAATACCCCAAGATATTCTGACAACGGAAGAGCTGGAACGCATTTCCGGGATGAAAGAACAGGATATTAATATTGAAATACCCAGGGTATATCTGGAAAAAGAGAGTTTGACGCTGGTAGTCGGTGTCAAACTCAATTTTGTGATACCTCGAATTCACGAGAAGCGCATGCGGGATCGGATTCTGAAGAAGGTGGGACAGGCGAAGGACGTGCGGTTCCGGTACGCCTATCAAGCTTCCGAAGCACCGACAGCGAAGAAGGCGTCGGATAAAAGCAAAGGCAGCAAGAAGCCCAACATTTCCGGCGGGGTTCTGTACGGTACCTATATCTCCGGAGACCCCATTCCCATCGAGGAAATCTACGGCAAGGTGGGGGAGCGGGGTCAGGTGGTCATTCGCGGAGAACTGTTCAGCCTGGATTCCCGTGCCATTAAGAACGGCAAACTTCTGGTGACCATGGAAATCACCGATAAGGAGCGGGCCACCTGCTGCAAAGCTTTTATGAAGACCGAGGATTTTGAACTGCTGGAGGAAAACGTTTCTCTGGGAGACTGGCTGAAGATTTCCGGAAACGTGGAATTCGATACCTTTGAAAATGAAGTGGGCATCATGGCCCGGTCCATCAACCAGTCGTCAAAACCGGAGCGAAAAGATGAGCATCCGGGGGAGAAGCGGGTAGAACTTCACGTGCACACGAAGATGAGCGACAACGACGGATTCAACGAAATCGCGGAACTGGTGGATCAGGCGGCGGCCTGGGGTCAGAAGGCGGTGGCGATTACGGATCACGGCGTGGTGCAGGCCTTCCCGGATGCGGCTAATCGAGCGGCAAAACTTCGGGGCAAAGGGAAGGATATCAAAATCATTTACGGCATGGAAGGATATTTGTATCCCGATGAGGATGCCATGCTTCCGGATGGAACCATCGATATCAAAAAAAACCGGACATACCATATCATTCTGCTGGCCAAGAATCTGACGGGACTTCGGAATCTGTATAAAATGGTCTCTTATTCCCACGTAGATTATTTCTACAAGAAACCGAGACTTCCCCGTTCCGTACTGCAGGAACATCGGGAGGGGATTATCGTGGGCAGTGCCTGCGAGGCCGGTGAGCTCTATCAGGCGATCAACCGGGGGGCTTCCCGGGAGGAGCTGCTTCAGATTGCGGATTTCTACGATTATCTGGAGATTCAGCCGTTGGACAACAACCAGTTCATGATTGACAAAGGGATGGTGGCATCCCGGAAGGAGCTGGCGGAGAATAACCTGCTGATTCTGTCCCTGGCGGACGAGCTGGGGAAGATGACCGTCGCCACTACGGACTCCCACTACCCGACGAAGGAGTCGGCGATATATCGGAACATCATTATGTCCAGCATGGGCTTTAGCGAGACCAACGCCAACAGCCTGTACCTGCGCACTACGGACGAGATGCTGGCGGAATTTTCCTACCTGGGAGACCGGGCGGAAGAGGTGGTTGTTACCAATACCAACCGGATTGCGGATATGTGCGAGGTGTTCGAGCCGGTGCCGCCGGATAAGTGTCCGCCGAAGATTGAAGGCGCGGAGGAATTCCTGCGGGATACCTGTTACGAGAATGCAAAGGCAATGTACGGCGATCCGATTCCGGAAGTGATTCAAACCCGGCTGGATACGGAGCTGAACGCCATCATCAATAACGGTTATGCCGTGATGTACGTAGCAGCCATGCGTCTGGTAAAAAAATCCAACGATGACGGCTACCTGGTGGGCAGCCGAGGATCCGTAGGATCTTCTTTCGTCGCTACCATGGCGGGGATTACCGAGGTAAACCCGTTGGAGCCGCATTATATCTGTCCGAAGTGCAAGAACCTGGAATGGCTTGCGGAGGAAGATGAAGCAAAGTACGACTGCGGATTCGACATGCCGGACAAGGTGTGTCCGAAGTGCGGCACACCGTACGAGAAGAACGGCTTCCGTATTCCGTTTGCCACCTTCCTGGGATTCAGCGGCAATAAGGAGCCGGATATCGACTTGAACTTCGCCGGCGAATACCAGGCCACGGCTCACAAATACGTAGGCGTGATTTTTGGAGAGAAGAACATCTTCAAAGCCGGCACGGTAGCCACCGTCGCGGACAAAACCGCCTACGGTTACGTGAAGCACTATGCCGACGAGTCCCCGAAGAAGCTGAGCAAATACGACATCGATTATCTCACCAAGGGCTGTACGGGGGTAAAAAGAACCACCGGGCAGCATCCGGGTGGAATCATCGTCGTGCCGGACGATCATGAAATCTATGAGTTCTGCCCGGTGCAGCGTCCGGCCAACAAACCGGTGGATATCATCACCACCCATTTCGATTATCACAAAATCGATAAGAACTTGCTGAAGCTGGATATTCTGGGCCACGATGTGCCGCAGATGATTCGTCACCTTCAGAATATGACCGGTGTGGATCCGATGACCATCGACGTTGCGGATAAAAAGGTCATCAGCCTGTTCACCTCTACAGAGGCCTTGAACATCCAGAATCCGGACTACAAATTCGTTCACGGAACCTATGCCATTCCGGAGTTCGGAACCAATTTCACGCGGCAGATGCTGGACGACATTCAGCCGACTACCATCTCCGCGCTGGTAAAGATTTCCGGATTCTCTCACGGAACCGACGTGTGGACCAATAACGGCCAGGAACTCCTTCGAGACGGAAAAGCGACCATTGATGAGCTGATTTCCTGTCGTGACGATATTATGAACTACCTGATTCTGAAGGGCATCCCGAATGAGGAAGCCTTCTGGATCATGGAACACGTTCGTAAGAACAAGCCGCTGACGGAAGAAGAGCTGGAAACCATGAAGAGCCACGGGGTTCCGGACTGGTATATTTGGTCCTGCGAAACTCTGAAGTACATGTTCCCTCGGGCCCATGCGGTGGCCTACGTGCTGATGTCCATCCGGATGGCCTGGTTCAAGGTGTACTATCCGGCGGAATTCTATGCCGCATGGCTCTCTTCCAAAATCGATGATTTCGATATTCTGGCAGCCCGAGACGGAATTCAGGCGGTGGAGCGGGAGATGAAGAACCTGGAGCAGCTGGGGAACCAGATGACCACCAAGCAGAAAGATCATCTCACCGTCTACGAAGTGATGTACGAGATGTTCTCTCGGGGACTTCAGTTCCGGATGCCGGAGCTGGGCGTTTCCCAACCGTGTGACTTCATCGTGGAAAGTGGGGACGTAGTGGTTCCGTACATGGCCATCAGCGGACTGGGAAAAGCGGCAGCGGAGTCCCTGGCGGATGCCTACGACGGAACGCCGTTCACATCCCTGGATGACGTGCGACAGCAGACCAAACTCTCTCAGAGCAACATCGACGATCTGAAAGCCGTGGGCATGTTCCAAGGCGTACCGGATACGGCACAGGTATCCATCTTTGAGCTGTTCTAAGATATGGAATAACGTGTGAGGCTTGAGAGGCTTTGCAGAAAGTGGAGAAACCGGACCTTCCGAGGCCGGTTTTCTCCACAACTTCAGAATAATTCGAAAAAATTAAAAAAGTGCTTGCATTCACTTCGTTCCTATGGTAATATAAATGAGCGTCAGAAATGACTAAATACTTTTGGAGGATTGACCGAGCGGCTAAGGAGCTTGATTGGAAATCAAGTAAGGTGTAACAGCCCCGTGGGTTCGAGTCCCATGTCCTCCGCCACTGAAAACCTTGAAACTCAATTGTTTCAAGGTTTTTTTATTTTGATTTGTAACACGCATGTAACATTTTGAAATTTTTTGCCTATTTTTCCACAGATTTTGTGAGCATGTCGCCTAGTGCAGATGCTAGTTTATCTTCTTCTTCCTTCTTCTCGAAGAGGTGTGTATAAATTCCGAGTGTCGTTGAAACATTAGCGTGACCCATGCGCTTTGAAACGGTTGCGGGGTCAGCGCCCATTGAAATGCAGATGGAAGCGTACGTGTGCCTTAGGGCATGAAATGTAATAGGCTCAAGACCGATGCGCTCCATGTAACGCCTTAATCGTCTGGCGCACTCTCCCGGGTGGAACGCTTCACCATTTTGTTCTTTGATTAGATAGTCAGAATCTACCCACAACGGACCGAGCTTCAATTTCTGCTCTATGTGATGTTTTCGGAGAGCCTTCACATCACGAATAACTGGCGCCGGAAGGATGCACAAGCGTTCACCGGAGGACGTTTTGGTATCCTTCACGAATTCGTTTCCTATCCGGTGCATATATCTAGTGCGCTTGATAAAGAATCTTCCATCATCCGGTATTTCATCTTCCAGTATCCCCATTATCTCCCCACGACGAAGAGAGCCGAAAAGAGCCAGCTCAAAACAGACCCTTTGGTCAAGTGGTATTTCGTCGAGGTGGGAACAGAAAACGGCGAAGTCTTCCGGTGAAAGTATCTGGATTTCTTTTTTCTTGTTTGATGGAAGTATAACATCATGGCAAGGATTGCTTTTCAGCAACTCCCAGTTAACCGCAATCGAACAACAAAGGCGGAGGATAGAATAGGTATCTTTTACGGTTTTCGGAGATAATGTTAAAGATAAATCATCTATCCACGCCTGAATGGTTCTAGGTGTCAATTTAATCAAATCTAGCGTTCCCATGGTGGTATTGATTCTCTTAAGCGCAGCGTTATAGCCGTACACGGTATTTTGCGATTTGTTGTTGATAACCTGATTCCATACGGCGCTACACATATCCGACACTGTTTTACATTGCGAGGACACGCCAGCGATTGATTCAACCCAATCATCTATTTGAGCGTTGAGGTTCTTTTTTGATGTGGCATGGAACACCTTTGATTTCTGCTTTCTTTTCCCGGTGTAATCCGGCTCTAAGTCTACCCATACCCGGTATTTATTCCGTTCTAACTGCTTGATATGCATAACATCACTTCCTTTGACCAACTATAAAATCGAGCTGCTTATCCATATAATCAACCTCAGAATCGTTCAAGTCGGATGCCTTTATTTTAATACACAGGTCATCGGATGGAGTGCCTTCAATGGCGGCTAGGAAGTCGGGATTGTTCGAATCGTGGATATAGTTGAGATAGAGTTCCTTATTAAGTCCGTCCGGAATATCCGCTTCCGTGAACCCGGCGAGATAGGCAGGGTTCACATCTAAAACCTGTGCAAATTTCGCAACCTTATCACGTGGAATATCTCGTTCCCCTTTTTCGATTTTATTGATAGTAGACCTAGAACTATAACCGACAAGCCGCCCCAATTCTGCCTGTGATAATCCTAGCCGCTCTCTTTCTTTTTTTATTCTCTTGCCTATATTATCCATAACTGCCTCACTTTCTGTTAGTTCTTATTGATATAGTACCATAAAGTTAAACATAAATTAAATAATAATTAAAATAATGTTGACACGGAGTCGACATAGTGCTAATATAGACGTAGGCTAAAAGTCTACGAAAGGAGGGAATCATGACAGACAAGCAGAAGTTTGATGAGCGTGTTCAAGAGTGCGGCTACAGAATGGAATATGTGGCGGAGCGACTCGGGATTACCGTTCAAGCCTTATATAACAAGCGTTGCGGAACTAGAAGCTTCACGGCGCCGGAAATCAAGACGTTATGTGAGCTGCTGTCAATCGATACGATGGCAGAAATGCGTGATATTTTTTTGCGCTGAGTGTTGACAAATAGCCAACGAAAGGAGGGCAATATGTACGGATTCGTAACGGTACCGGAATTCAGCGTGCTAATGGGAATCAGCACTGACACGGTATACCGGCTAGTCAAGAATGATGCAATCCCCTACTACAGGGTAGGGAAGAACATCAGAATCAGAATTGATGATTTCAGAAAGGGAGGACAGACAGACTATGAAGAATTCCAGATTCTCGAAGATTAAAAAGCACTGGGAAGAGTTCTGGGAAGAAGAAAACGCTGAGGAGTACAACGGCGACACGCTGGGAATGTACATCGGAGGAACAATCGGAACACTGATGATGGTAGCAATGATTTTGTGGGGAGGTATGTAAGATGGATTTTATGATTACAAGCGTTGATGATGTTAGCAGACAGGTGCATTACAGCATTAACAAGGTCGGAAACAAGTATGCAGTGAGAGCTCATAGCGACAAGAACGGAAGAAATGTTAGCAGAAGGTTTGACGAACTGACGGAAGCTTACAAGGTGTTCGAGAAAATTGTTTCTTGGGTGGTATTCGGTCTGTATGCAGACAACGACAGAATGGACTTTATCGAAAATGGAACTATGGAATAGGAGGCATGTAAATGAAAAAGATTATCAATGGAAAGAAGTATGACACGGAAACAGCAAAAGAAGTTGCTTGCAAGGCATGGTACTACTACGGAGATTTGAACTTTGTCATCGAAAAACTGTATAAGAAGAAAACTGGTGAATTCTTCCTGTATGCTGCGGGTGGAGCAAACACAATCTATGCAACGCAATGCGGTTGCAATTCATGGGGTTCAGGCTGGAGGATTACCCCCTACACAGAAAATCAGGCGAAAAAATGGGGTGAAGCGAATATGGACGGTGACACCTATGAAGAGGTATTTGGGGCTGTAGAAGAGTAGTTGTTGCGGAAAGGAAGAATAGAAAATGAGTGCTTATATTGTAAACGATGAAACTATTAGCGCAATTGTAAAAGGATTTGAAATGTATGGAGCTACCTATAATGCGGAAGGCTATAAAAAGCCGATTTCTATTATCATCAACGTCACAGATTTAAGGAATAGCATTGGTCAGCACCTTTTGAATCAGAACTATGCAAGCGTTAATTGTCGGTATCGTGAAGACGAAGAACCACGTAAGTTTGAATATGTTGACATTCCAAACATTAATCCGGGTATGATTCTTGGCTGTATTCATTGCTACAACTACCAGACGTGTGAAGCAGATATTGAAGGAAAAGATTATTTTGAATCGAATTTGTACCAGTCCTTGACCGAATTGAAAGAACATATGTTAGAACGATACATTACAAACGATGGTTATGAAATTCCATGGGGCATTACAAGTGATGATATTAGAAGCAGAAAAATGGAGGAATAAAAGATGATTATAAGTAATGGAAGTGGCGGAGTGTACGTTGAAGGACAAGTTGCAGGTCTCTTTGCTGAATATGAAATTATTGGAACGAAAATTATGAAAGCTGCAGTTTCAAGAGGATTAGATGAAAGCACACTGAGAGAAGTATTTGAAATCTGCTTCAGTATCGTAATGTACAGCTTGGAAGACGTTAAGGAGGACAAGTAATGAAAATTCACAAGGAAATCGTATGGAACAAGGGCGTTAACCCGGAGAAGGACGGAGAGTATCTGATAGCGACGTTCATGGAGGATGGGTCGTTATGTGCCATGACGAACATCTACTACACAGTTAAGTACGGATGGAATACGTCGCATTGGGGGCATGAGTATTCGTGGGGTCAGAGTCCGCATGAAGGAGCTTATATGTGGGCGAACCTGCCTTTCTAAAAGAAAAGCCCATGCCGAAGCATGGACTAATCAAAAGTATAACTTGATTGTAACAAGTTGATTGTATCACAAGGAGCAAGAAAATGAAATACAAATGTGAAAACTGCGGAGCGTTTTACGCTGATGAGGACATCACCGAGGACGGCGAGATGAGAGAAGACTGTTTCGGTGTCCGATTTTGGGCGACATACCACTACTGCCCATGCTGCGGAGAAGAAGTAATCACGGATGAGGATTACGATGACACCGAAACCATCGAGGATATCAACAAGTCGCTCTATAGCGAATGGATGAGACAAGCACTTTAGGAAGGAGAAAAAAATGGAACTGAAATTCCGAAAACTCAAGGCAGACGAAATCGACTGCCGAGTCCAGAAGGTTTATCCTAACGGATTAACGCTGCTTCTGTACAAGGACGCTCGATGCGACCAAAACATTCTTGATGAGACAGTCGGGGCGATGAACTGGCAAAGACACCACAACCGGGACAACGCTAACTGCATTGTGTCCATTTGGGACAGCGAAAAGAACCAGTGGGTTGAGAAGGAAGATACAGGGAAGGAAAGCCGGAGCGAAAAAGAGAAGGGGTTGGCTTCTGACAGCTTCAAGCGGGCTTGCTTTAACTGGGGCATCGGACGGGAGCTGTACACGGCGCCGTTCATCTGGATTCAGGATAAATACTGCAACATCAAAGACGGCAAGTGCAACGACCGCTTCGAGGTCCGGAACATTGGCTACACCGGCGACAGAATCACGGAGCTGGTAATCTACAACACCAAGACAAAGGAGTTCTGTTACCGATTGGGTAATCCATCCATCGAACAAAGCGAACCGGAAGAACCGAGCATTGCGAACGAACGAATCAAGCCGCATGAGGCAAGAGTGATTAAGCGGATGCTCGAAGAGTCCGAATCGGACATTGACAGCTTCCTCGGGTATTACCACGTGGACAAGGTCGAGGACATGACCGAGGCTGATTATGTGGATGCCAGCCGGAAGCTGAACGCAAAGCTTAAAAGAATTGGAGGAGAAAACTAATGATTAGTATCAATGTAAAAGCAGAAAGAATGAAGATTGAGGGCAATACCGAAGATTTGCAGGCAGACCTTGCAACTATTGTTAATGAACTTATTTATAGAAAACTTTTGACAAAAGCCGAAATCATGGAAGCTGTCGAAGATGGATTTAAGACCATGGATGAAGTCATCGCTGAAATTATGGCTAATGCGGTGCTACTCGGAATTTTACAGGAAGATTAATGAAATCAATCATGCAAGGGAAAAAAAGCTGCTTGATATGCCGAAGTCCATACGTGGAGAAGCACCACGTTTTCGGAGCAGCTAATCGTCAAAATTCCGAAAAGTACGGTTTGACCGTGTGGTTGTGCCATAAACACCACAACGAACCGCCGGAAGGAGTTCACTTTAACCGGCGGTTCATGGATGAACTGCACGAATGGGGGCAGAAGCAATTTGAAACCTATTATCCGGCAGAGAACTTCACTGCCATATTCGGAAAGAACTATTTGGGGGCTGCCGATGAAGATTAAGGACATCAAACTGGAAAACTCGCTATGGGGTGCACAAATAACCATCGTGAGCGATGACCGGCAGGAGCTGCAACGTATATTCGAGAATGCCGGAAAGGTGGACCCAGAAAAAGAGTACACGGTGAAAATCGAACCGAGAAGGAAGAAGCGTACATTGGATGCCAACGCTTACA
>ERZ1034980.41-NODE-41-length-136371-cov-409.546781_pt1 | contig 136371 bp, 121 predicted proteins | sample MGYA00520622_ERZ1034980 | MGnify/ENA primary metagenome ERZ1034980 (study PRJEB33766, sample SAMN09781791) | gut metagenome | biome: gut microbiome | host: Homo sapiens | place: Madagascar | study: EMG produced TPA metagenomics assembly of the PRJNA485056 data... | reverse complement strand
GAAAATCTTTAAGTATCTGCTCTTTTTGTGTCTACTTTATTGACATCTATACATCAATTAAGTTTATCTTATATTCTCTATTCCATTTATTATTTCTGTCTTTTTTGCTCTTCTAATACGCCCGTCAACCAATTCGCATATTCTGTTTCTCGATTGATCGCATGGGATAAAATCAAATAGTGTCCATAATTTTCTTCTTGTTCTTTTCTTGTTGGAAATATCCTCTCTTGACGTGCCAATAGATGCGCTCGCTTTTCTTCATGAAGATCCCTTTGCTGCTCAATGATCTCTCTCAACATCGGATCATTCACATCTTTCACAAAATATAATTTCAACACAAACTCATCTCGATTGACTGGTAATTCATTCGTTGGCGTCCGAATCCATTCGTTTAACAATGCCTTTCCTTCATCCGTTAATTGATAGACTTTCTTCTCCAATTTCATCCCTGTAATTTCAACTTCATGTTTGATGATCCCTCGTTCTTCCATTCTTGCTAATTCAGGATAAATTTGACTATGCTTCGCTTGCCAAAACTCACCGATTTCATTTTTGAACGATTGGTTTAATTCATAGCCTGTCATCTTTCTTTTACTCAACAATCCTAACAAAATATAGCGTAGCGTATTTTTTCTCGCCATGCTCTCTCCTCCTTGACAAATCTTTTTATTCATTCTATCATAATCACGTAATCAAAAACATGTACTTTATTACATGTTTTAATTTAAAAGGAGCTGTTGTTTCATGAAAGAATTTAAAGATCTAGAAGATTTTATTGGTACACACTTTATTTATACGTACGATAATGGTTGGGAATATGAATGGTATGCTAAAAATGACCATACTGTCGACTATCGAATTCACGGCGGAATGGTCAAAGGCCGTTGGGTCAAAGATCAAGAAGCAGATATCGTTAAGTTAACAGATGGCGTCTTCAAAATTACTTGGACTGAACCAACTGGTACTGACGTGGCCTTGGATTTCACGCCCAATGAAAAAAAATTACATGGAACGATTTTCTTTCCTAAATGGGTTGAAGAACATCCTGAGATCACAGTTACTTTCCAAAATGAACATATAGCTGAGATGGAAGCAGCACGTGAAAAATATGAAACTTATCCAAAATTGTTAGTACCAGAGTTCGCTAACATTACTTATATGGGCGACGCTGGTCTCAATAATGAAGATGTCATTAGTGAAGCTCCTTATGAAGGAATGCCTAGTGATATCCGAGAAGGTCGTTATTTTGATAAAAACTATAAACGGATAAAATAAGAATCATTCGTAGATTTGACTATTAGTCTTATACGAATAGGGAAAAACAACCATAGCATCTCATACTATGGCTGTTTTTTTAATTAACTATTGATCTAAATAAAGCGAGCAACAAAGGATGTATTTTGAAAATTTCCTGTAATAATGATAATTTTTTTCATATTTTTTCGAATTTCTTGCCACTCTTTTAGGTAAGCTTTATGATTAAATAAGTTACACTATCAAAAAAGGAGTATGACAATTGAAAAAATATGTTCCGTATTTGACAATTTTACTATTTGCATTCTTATTTGTTATGCCAAATATCCTAACACATGACCTTATCATTGGAGCAGATGCACCATTTCATTATAACCGTTTTTACGATGCCGCTGAACAATTCGCTAATTGGGATTTCCATTATTTCCCTTCCATGTATGGATTTCAGCAAAGCGGGCGTATCGTCAATGCGATCTATGGTCCGTTGTTTGCTTATTTTCAAGGCTTGATCGTTTTAGTTTCAGGCAGTTGGTTCCACTATCAAATCTTATCAAACTTTATTCTCTTTGTGATTTCTGGTTGGTCGATGTTGACACTATTGAATTATGTTCAGGTGAAAAAATGGGTCAGCATACCAATCTCGGTATTATTTATGACGACTTATTCCATTCAATATTGGGCAGTCAATCAGGGCTTTACCAGTTGGGGCACCTGTTTTTATCCCTTATGCATGATTCCATTAGTGGACTTTGTTGTTCATAAAAAATTTCCTGTCTTGAAAGTTACCTTTTCAATTGCACTGATGACTCAGATCCACTTACTGTCCACCGTTATGTTGGTACTGATGTATATCCCTTTTTATCTTTATTATTTCTTTACTCAGACAGAAAAAGGCAAAGCAATCGGGCAACTGATCAAATCTGTCCTCTTTTATTTTGTACTAACAGCAAATATTTGGGCAGGATTAGCTATCGTCTATGGTGGAAATAAGATTTTGCCACCTTTTGTCAACCGAGAGATGAGCCAAAAAGCAATCAATCTGGATGGCAGCTATTGGCTAGCGTATCCCAAGATTTTCCCAATTTTTTTATTGATCGGACTAATACTGTATCTTCTTTTCCGCCGTCACTACGACATTTTTACAAAGTTACTTTTACGCATAAGTCTTGGATTCTTCCTACTTTCAACCAGTTTGATCCCTTGGACAACACTAGTGGAAAAAGAGGTACCTTTCGTAAGCTTGATCCAGTTTCCTTTTCGTTTCTTTGTCCCATGTACCTTGCTCTTTCTACTCTTTTTAGCACTTGCTCTAAATCAATGGGAAAAGAAAAATTGGTATCGTGCGTTGAGTGTCCTATTTCTCTTTGTCGCTTCTGCACAAACGATCCAAAACCTCTATCAGCATCTGGATAAATGGCAAGACGAAACATTTGTCAGCCGTCACACGTATCTCTTTGATACACCAGCAGAGGCAAGAAAAACATTTTATGACCATGATATGTCTACTAGTTTATTCGTTTTTCAAAAGACAACACCCGATTATCTACCAATCTATCATGAAACTAAAGCAAATAAATATGATCGCTATAATGAAGAAATCTTGGAAAGAGAAACCACGTTCATTAAATCTCATCCTGGAGGACGTTTAACGATCAAATGGAAAAACACTGGGGAAGAAACTGTCCATTTACCAGTCATTGTCTATGACCGCACAGTGTTACTGCAACACGGCAAAAAATTGACAGATTATCAATTAACAGATATCGGTACTCCTATCGTCAAACAGCACAATGGAATCAATGAGATCACTCTCTATTATGATTTACCAATTTTCTTTTACTTTGTGATGGCATTCTTCCTGATTGGTTGGTTCGTTTTGATCGGACTCTTTGTCAAAAATCGTTACCAGGTTGGGAGGATAACTAAAAAATAAGGGACTTGCTTCTGTGGATCAAAAAGATAAATTCTCAACACGGAAGCTGTTTCTTTTTTATACCTTTTTATAAAATAGCAAACAAATCGTCAAATATAGTAGTCCTAATAAACGAATCGTGTTAGTAGCTACTTTTTTTTCTAAACATAAGAAAAAATATTTATTTACTCTCTTCTTTTATAAACTATACTAGAATACAGAAAAGAAGGAGTGATACATATGCCTCAAACAACGAATCGACAATTGACTTTGAAAAAAAAAATCGGACATGCTTTTGTTCATCAATCTACGAATACTACCCTTAATACTGAGTCTCACCTTGAAATGATACTTAAAGATCTACCTGAGGATTCGCTATCAATTAAAGAATCAACTAATGAACAGCTGTATGAGCTGCCAAATAGTAAGACTGAGCCGCTATATGTAACTGTAATTGGTGATCGATCACCTACGCCCATTTCAAATGTTCGGTCAACGAGTGAATCAACTTGTATTAATGACCAAGATTATTCTAAAAGAAATACCATTTTAGACATTTTAAAAAAAACTGCAAACTCTCCTGAAGAGGTAAAAGAGCTGACAAGCATCATAGAGCAGTTAATTAATGAACTGCCACATCGTGAGCCTAGCGGTGAAGTTCTGCAACCTCATGAGCCTAAAATCAAAGATTCCCTCGTTGTACTTTTGAATCTTTTAGATAACTTGCCAATTCTAACCGATTCCGATAAAGATCGATTTATAGACCATTTTGATATTTTACATGAGGAAGTACTACATAATACCAATTTACAAAAAAATACACCGGTAACTAAAGAGTCCGACTCCTTGAAAAATGTCCGAGAATTCATTTCTGCCAATCGGAAAAAAAGTCCAGCCGAGTTAAAAAAACAATGCAGAGACCAAAGAAACAGAGAATTTTATTGCCTTCCTCCTTGGTGCTTCCCATCGCACTAACAGTCATTTCATTATCTAATCAAATTTCTGCACGTAGCTGAAGCTGCTGCAAACAAAAAGTCCCATAGAAAGGATGTATCCATTTTTCTTTCTATGGGACTTTTTGATTATTTTATTGAATGGGGCTGACCGTTATCTCTACTCCATAATGGTCACTTACAATGATTTCTTGTTTTCCATCAAAAATACTACGATAAAAAGGAACTGAGAATTCCTGTGGTACATAGATATAATCGATTCTTAACTGCTCTGTATTCGTTTCCCATCCATCGATTTTCTGTTCAATGGTTGCCTGACCATGAACTTCTTGGGCAACAGTATAGGAATCGACAATCGCAAGAGGGCTTTTTTCAACCAAGCGATAGCCTGCCTCTCCTGCTGGGTTGTTAAAATCCCCCATTAAAAACAGCGGATTTGAGAGATTAGCTAAGTGTTCCATCAAGCAATGCCATTCAAAAGCAAAGCCCTTCGTTTCATCTATCCACCAAGAAAAATGACAGCTTGCTAGAGTGATTGTTTGGTCATCGATCATCGTCTGACAGATCAAAATTTTCCGAGTGTGGTAATCCTCTTTTTGCTTTGTTTCAGAAACATAGATTGCTTCACTGGTTAGTGGTGTCTTAGAAAGCAGCGCATTCCCCTCTTCATAAATCCCATAACCGACATGACTCATTTCCCAACTCCAATAATAGTCTTTCCCTTGTTTGGCTAAGTAGCGCACCAAACAATAAGCAAAATTATCGACATGGACGGGCGATTGTTCTATAACTGGACAAAATTTGTTTAATTCTTCATTCACGATACTTTCGGAAGTGATTAATTGATTGACTTCTTGTAAAGCAATCACATCATAATCTGCTTGACAGATTTTATCTACGATCTGGCGCATCTTTTCTTCTGGTGATTCTTCTAACCAGCTATGTGTATTCAAAGTCATCATCTTCATCTTCAATTCTCCTTATTGATTAAAACTTACTTCATTTCTTTTATGATAGGATAGCGATGGATTATTAGCTGTGATTGTTTACCTGCTCGCAGATATTCAAAAAAATAAGTCTGAGAACTCAAAAACGAAGTATAGCGTTTTCGTGTTTTCAGACTTATTTGAGAAACAGAAAAACTGACTATCGGAAACCAAATAAGGAATTAAATTTGGTACTGGTCATCTTACTCATTATTGTTGGGTGTCTTTTATAATGATCACAGTTTTATTTCGCCAATTACTGTTCCTAATTCCGTTGGTCCTAAATGTTTGAGAATCATTTCATTGACTTTCCCATCCGTAAATACCACCATAATCGTTATATCTTTTCCTTCATTTTTGATTTCGGTTAGATTCATTTGTGCCAGTTTTGCTCCTGCTTCAACGGTTTGACCTTCTGTTACCAGGATTTCAAAAGCTGGTTGATCCATTTGGACTGTGTCGATTCCCATATGGATTAGTACTTCTGCACCTTCTTCTGTTTCCATTCCAATAGCATGTTTGGTTGGAAAAATACTAACTACTTTCCCAGTAATAGGTGCCACAACTTCACCAGTCGTTGGAATAACAGCAAAGCCATCCCCCATCATTTTCTTTGAAAAAACAGGATCATTGACTGTTGCCAAGTCTATCACTTCACCAGCTGCTACAGTCTGCAACTCTTTTCGTATACCTAACGTTTGATTTTTAGCTGTTTCTTTTTCAACAACAACTTCTTCTACTGGAGCTGGGATAGGCGCCCCCGATCGAAGCAAATCTTCGATATCTGATTTTAATACATCGGCTTTTGGACCATAGACAGCTTGTACACCATTATCTTTGACGATTAGCCCCATAGCGCCTGCACGTTTCCATTCTTCTTCTGAACCTACTTTCTCACGATCAGCTACACTCACACGTAACCGTGTCATACATGCATCTACATCTTTGATATTATCTTTCCCGCCTAATAAGTGAATGATTTTGATGATTTGTGGGTCTGACGTGCCAGCTTGGACTGTCGTTTGTTCTCCATTCCCATTGCTATCGTTACTGTCACTATCATAATTACCATTACGCCCTGGTGTAGCAAAATTGAATTTTTTGATCATGAAGTTTGCCACAAAGTACGTAACAACTCCAAACAAAATGACGCAAATGACGAAGTTAAGCAAATCGCCACCAAGTCCAGCTTTCATCGCTAGAGGCGTTCTAGTTAACAATTCGATGTTTCCAAAGGAATGAACACGTAACGGTAATAAATCTGCCATTGCAAATGCTGCCCCTTGGATCACAGAATAAACAATATAAAGTGGAACTGCAGCAAACATAAACATAAATTCTAATGGTTCAGTAACCCCTGTTAGAAAAACAGCTAATGCAGCTGAGAAATACATGGAACGATAGCGCGCTTTTTTATCAAGATCAACATTTCGATACATGGCTAAAGCTAACCCCATTAAAATACCAGAAGAACCAATCATTTGTCCCACTTTAAAACGAGCTGGTGTCCAGTTGTTCAACACAAATTCATACTGTGACAAATCCCCCGCACCTTTTAAATTGACCAAATCAGTAGCCCAAGCTAACCATAAAGGATCTTGTCCAAAGACTTGCGTTCCTGCTTGTGCACCAGATAAGATTTCATACGTGCCCCCTAATTGCGTATAATTGATCGGAATCGTCAACATATGATGCAAACCAAAAGGTAACAATAATCTTTCTAAGGTACCATAAAGAAATGGCGCTAAAACCGGTGCACTTTCTTGTGACTGAGCAATCCAAAGACCAAAATTATTAATACCTGCTTGGACATTTGGCCAGACAACAGCCAATACTAAAGCTACAATCGTTGACCAAAGAATCACTACAAAAGGAACAAATCGTTTTCCATTAAAGAAAGATAACGCATCAGGCAATTTACGATAATTGTAATATTTATTATAGGCCATTGCACCAACAAAACCAGCAATAATCCCTACAAACACGCCCATATTCAACGCAGGTGCCTCTAATACGCTGGTAAAAAATCCTTTGACCATGATCTTCGTGCCAAATAATGTATGGGTAAAGGCATCTTCATTTGCTAGCATCTCACTCGTCACTCCGAAAATCGCTCCCGTGATCCGGTTGATCAAAACAAATGAGATCCCTGCCGCAAAAGCACCACCTGCACGCTCTTTTGCCCAACTTCCACCTATTGCTAAAGCAAACAACAGATGTAAATTCCCGATGATCGCCCAACCAATATTTTCAATGACACCACCCGTTGTTACTAAAAAAGCTAAGTTAGGGTCAATCAACGGGATAGATTTCCCGATACTGATCATCAAACCCGCAGCTGGCATCACTGCCACAACAACCATTAAAGCTTTCCCAAATTTTTGCCAAAACTCAAAATTAAATAATTTCTTCATAACTCCTGCTCTCCTTTATGCAATCGGTTTCGTTGTTAGTTATTATAGCCTTTGTTTCTTTTTTTGTAAATGCTTTATTTTTGATTTTATTCACTTTCTACCCAAACAGTCGCTATCAGAAGAATCATTTTCTTTTCGCATTTAGTAGTAACTTATTATCAAAACAGTTAATGTTTTCCAGGAAAATTATCTTTTCATTTCTTTATTTTAAATCCCCGCTAAAAAATTCTGCTTTATTTATATTGACTTACGCAATCGGTTGCGTTTATTATAAACGTATCAATGAAATTATCTAGGAGGAGTACAATGAAACAAATCAAGCGCCTATTTCAAATTGATCCTTGGAAGATCAGCACCAACACATTAGATCGGGAAAATCTCCGTTTACAGGAATCTTTAACTAGTATTGGTAACGGATACATGGGCATGCGAGGGAATTTTGAAGAAGCCTATTCAGGTGATCATCATCAAGGAACTTATTTAGCTGGGGTTTGGTACCCCGATAAGACTCGTGTTGGTTGGTGGAAAAATGGCTATCCCGAATATTTTGGCAAAGTGATTAATGCAATCAATTTTATTGCCATGGATATCTATATCGATGAGCAATTATTAGACCTTGCTACAATCGAACCAGAAGACTTTTATTGGGAATTGAATATGAAAAACGGTGTGTTATCACGTAGTTACACAGTAACGACTGCAACTAACAAACTAAAGATCACCTTTGAACGTTTTTTAAGTATCGTCAAAAGCGAAGCTGCTTATATTCGTTTAACAGTTACGATGCTCGAAGGAAATGGCACGGTCAAAGTCATCTCTAAATTGGATAGTAACGTTCAAAATGAAGATAGTAACTATGATGAACATTTTTGGAATGAAATCGGTCGAGGTACTTCTGATGAAACAGCCTACTTAATGACCAAAACGATTCCAAATAATTTTGCGATCGAACAATTTACCGTAACAGCTGCCATGAGACATTTCGTGAATGAAGAATTAGCGCAACCAATTTACCACGAAGATACATTAGCCGTCCTTGGGGAATTTTCTTTCGACTTAACAACGAATCAATCCGTGACACTTGATAAAGAAGTGCTTGTATTGACGAGCCGTAACATCCCCGAAGCACAGCAAGTCCAACAGATCCTCCAAGAATTTAGTGACTTACAAAGTCATTATCTGCAAGCAAAAGCAGAACAAACCACTGCTTGGAGCAAACGCTGGGCACTGGCTGATGTGGTGATCGAAGGTGACGAGGAAGCACAGCAAGGGATTCGTTTCAATCTTTTCCAACTATTTTCTACTTATTACGGCGAAGATGAACGTTTGAATATTGGACCCAAAGGCTTTACAGGAGAAAAATACGGTGGTGCTACTTATTGGGATACGGAAGCTTACGCTGTCCCCTTATATCTTGCTTTAGCAAAACCTGAAGTGACAAAAAATCTCCTTAAATATCGCCATAATCAATTGCCTCAAGCTATTCATAATGCCCAACAACAAGGTTTAAAAGGCGCCTTGTACCCAATGGTTACTTTTACAGGGGTCGAATGCCACAACGAATGGGAAATTACCTTTGAAGAGATCCATCGTAACGGTGCGATCGCTTATGCGATTTACAACTATACGAACTATACAGGTGACACCGCTTATTTGAAAAAAGAAGGATTAGAAGTATTAGTTGAGATTGCTCGTTTTTGGGCAGATCGGGTTCATTTTTCAAAACGTCATAACAAATATATGATCCATGGCGTGACTGGTCCGAATGAATATGAAAACAACATCAATAACAACTGGTATACCAATACGATAGCTTGCTGGGTATTAACGTATACCCGGGAAAACTATTTAAAATTCCAAACAGAAACTGCTATAACGGTCACTGACGAAGAACTAACGAATTGGCAAACCATTGCAGAAAATATGTATTTTCCTAAAGATGAAGAATTAGGTATTTTTGTCCAACATGATACATTTTTGGATAAAGAATTATTGCCGGTATCAGAGCTATCTCCTAGCGAGCTTCCATTAAACCAACATTGGTCTTGGGACAAAATCTTGCGTTCTTGTTTCATTAAGCAGGCGGATGTGCTACAAGGAATCTATTTCTTCAACGACTCGTTTAGCAAAGAAGAAAAACAACGAAACTTTGATTTTTACGAACCAATGACCGTTCATGAGTCTTCCCTTTCACCAAGTATCCATGCCATTTTAGCTGCTGAATTAGGTATGGAGGATAAGGCAGTGGAAATGTATCAACGGACAGCCCGCCTTGATTTAGATAATTATAATAACGATACCGAAGACGGCTTACACATCACGTCGATGACTGGTAGTTGGCTCGCAATCGTCCAAGGATTCGCTCAAATGAAAACAGATCACGAACAGTTACGTTTTGCTCCTTTCTTACCAAACACGTGGACAGCCTACTCCTTCCATGTGAATTATCGTGGTCGTTTATTATTTGTTTCGGTGTCTAGTGAACAGGTGCAATTGACCTTAGTATCAGGCGAAAGTTGCCCATTAAAGGTGTACGAAAAAACGTATCTTTTAGAAGACCAGTTAAAGGTACCTTTGCGTAAGGAGGAATTAGATGTTTAAAGGAGTTTTGTTTGACTTAGATGGGGTGATTACAGATACTGCGGAGTTTCATTATCGCGCTTGGAAAAAATTAGGTCAGGAAATCGGTGTTCCCATTGATCGAACATTCAACGAACAATTGAAAGGGGTTAGTCGAGAAGATTCACTTCGCTTATTGCTTTCCTACGGACAAAAAGAAAGTGAGTTTTCCCCACAAGAATTTCAAGAATTAGCGCACAGAAAAAATGAGTACTATCTTGAAATGATTCAAGCGATCACGCCTACAGATGTTTTTCCAGGGATATTGCCATTACTTGAAGAATTGAGAGCAAACAAGATCAAGATTGCCCTTGCTTCAGCTAGTAAAAACGGACCTTTCCTCCTTGCTAAAATGGCATTAACGCCATTTTTCGATGCAATTGCCGATCCTGCAACGATCAAACTGGGTAAGCCGGCTCCCGATATTTTCTTATTGGCCGCAAAAGAAATTGGCTTATCCCCACAAGAATGCATCGGGATCGAAGATGCACAATCTGGGATCAAAGCAATCCGTGCTAGCGGGGCATTTCCAATTGGTGTTGGACGAATAGAAGATCTTGGAAAAGATATCCCAGTCGTACCTGATACGACTTGCCTTACACTAGACTATTTAAAAAATGAGTGGACACAGTATGTCTAAACCTTCCATCACTGTGATCCCCATTCCCAACACCAACTTGAAGCAAATCACATTGAAGAACGACGAACTCACAGTCGTTCTTCTCAACTACGGGGCAAGGCTTCATCAAATTCTAGCTCCAGATAAAAATGGTCACTTAGAAAATGTCTTATTATCTTATGATTCCTTAGAAGACGTTTTAAAAGATCAAAGCTATTTTGGGGCAACGATTGGACCAGTCGCTGGCAGAATTAAAAATGGCTCTTGGGCTGATCATCAGCTAGAAAAAAACGAAGGAAATCACCATATCCATAGTGGTTCAAACGGTTGGGCATTTCAGTATTGGGAGGTAGAAGTTTTTGAGACTCCTACAGCGATCGGTATTGTTTTTTATTTGCAGGATACTTTTTCCGGTTATCCCGGTCCGATCACCGCAACCGTTACGTATCAGATTGTTCAAAATAATTTAGAAATGATCACCAAGACAAGCAGCTCGACTGAAACCATCTGCAACCCAACGAATCATGCGTATTTCAATCTTTCTGGCAATGGCAAACGAGATATCTACGATCATGAACTAACGATCCAAACAGATGGAATATTAGCCTTAGATCACGAAAAAATACCAACTGGTGAAGTGATCGCTCTCAGCGACTTACCGCTTAATTTTAAACACCCACATTCGCTACTGGAAATTTTAACGAATGATCCAAACGGACTAGATGATGCTTTTGTTTTAAGTATGCCTAAACGAACGAAGAAAATACTTACCTTGACCGAAAAGCAAGCGGGGCGCCAGTTGTCTATAGCAACGACGAGCAAAAGTATGGTATTATTTTCTACGACTGGATTTGAAGCAGATTTTTTAATCAATGGGCAAAAAATGCACTCAAATTATGGGTTGGCAATTGAACCACAAGAACTTCCTGATGCCGTTCATTTCCCTGAATTTGGGTCAATCGCATTATATCCGGGACAAGAAAAAATTTGCTCTACCACTTATCAATTTCATCGTTTAAATGAAAAGCAAGTCTAGAAAAGAGGTGTATCGTTTATGGCGATCACAGTGAAGGATGTAGCCAAAAAAGCTGGTGTTGCGACCTCGACCGTTTCACGGGTCATCAATGACCATCCAAGCATCTCAGAGGCAACCAAAAAGAAAGTACAAAAAGTCATGGATGAACTAGGCTATGTACCAAATATCACTGCTAGAAATCTAGGGAAAAGAATTTCTAGCGCAATTGGCGTCATTCTCCCACCCCTTGATTCAAAAGAACGGATTGGGAATCCTTTTTATCTTGAGATCATGGAAGCGATCAATGAAGAAGCACGCCGTTATGATCTGACAACTGCTATAGCAACAGCCAAAAATTTTGATACTTTATTAGAAAACGTGCAACGGATGCATCTGCAAAAACAAGTCGATGGGTTTATTTTAGTTTATTCCGACAGTGAAGATCCTGTCATAGATTATCTCTATACGAATGAGATTCCTTTCACTTTGATTGGTCAGCCTTACCGACATGAGAATGAAATCATTTATGTCGATAATGATAACCAATTATTAGGTAAACAAGCCACGGATTTCTTGATTCAAAACGGTCATGAAAGCATTCTTTTCGTAACCAATACAACCCACGAGAGCCTTTACTTCGAACGTTATTTTGGCTACCAAAAAGCCTTGATGCTAGCTGGACTTACAGTTCATCCTAGTGTAGTGATCGAACAACCCGAAGATTATTTAGCTTTTGATGCCATTTTGAAAAAGTCCCAAGCAACAGCGCTGGTAGTCATTGACGATATTTTTGCCTTACGAACGATGCAACTAGCACAGATGTATGGCTATCGAATTCCTGATACCCTATCGATCATCAGCTTCAATAACTCTATTTTCGCTACATTGACTCACCCTTATTTAACCAGTATCGATATCGATATTTCTGAATTAGGAAGGGTTGCAATGCAAAAATTATACGAATTGATCCACGATGAAATCAGCAGCGGTGTTCGTTTAGTCATTCCTCATCAACTCGTCAAACGAGAAACCGTCGTTCCTCGTTTATAAGAAAAAAAATAAAACAACTGTTGAACACACAAATAAACTATTTGTAGTGTCTTCAGTTGTTTTTTTTACTATACAGGTTCATTTTTTAAGAATCTACATTCTTCAAATAACTTTTTCATGAAAAAGAAACTGAGTATAAAAAGCTATTTCGCTTCTCGTTCTCAAACCTTGATGGTGCCTAGACTATTCACTGGTACGTTTTTTCATCTTTTGATTAAGCCAGAAACCACTCAAAATCGTAAAAATCGGTGCTAAGATCGAGAAGAAAGTAAATGGTAGATATTGTAATGCGCTGACTTTCATCGTGCCCATAATAAAGGTACCACTAACTCCCCACGGAACGAGTGAATTAACGGTTGCTCCAGCATCTGCCAAAGTTCTGGTAAGATACTTTTTATTAACGCCCGCACGATCGAACGATCGCTTAAAGGTTTCGCCTGGTAAAATGATCGACAAGTACTGTTCGCCTACGATCAAATTGATCCCGATACAGCTTAATGCTGTAAAGCCAACCAAGCGAGAAGGCCGATCCATTTTTTCTCGCAATTCCTGAACAATCGTTTCCACAATCGTATATTTGATCAACAAGCCACCCAAAGCTAAAGCTAGAAGAATCAAGCTTGCTGAACCAAGCATACTAACAATTCCCCCTCTTGAAAGCAATTCATTGATTTTAGGGTCTGCTGTATGGGCAACATAGCCGTTCATTAAAATATTAGCTACTTTTGACATCGTTAAATGTGGTTGATTGATGAAGGAAAGAATGATCGCAGCAGTTGAACCAACTAGTAGTGTTGGAATCGCTGGAATTTTTTTAATCGCTCCACCAAACAAGATCACTAATGGGATCAACGTCCATGGAGAGATCCAGAAACCTGCTTTCATGTTTTGGATCATGTCCGTGATCGCTTGTAGATCCGCTGTGTGACTCCCATTCCCAAGAAAAACATAAAATAACATAGCAATTAAAAATGCTGGCAAATCAGTGTAACGCATTTGAGCGATATGCTCAAATAAGTTTACTTCTCCGATCCCGGCCGCCAGGTTCGTAGTATCAGATAACGGCGAACAATTATTTCCTAAAAAAGCCCCCGAAACAACTGCTCCTGTCGTCATCGCATCACTAAAACCTAAAATATGACCGATTCCTAAAAAAGCAATACCGATCGTTGAAATCGTTGTAAATGAGCTTCCAACAGTAATCCCGACGATTGCACAAACAAGAAAAGCAGTCGGTAAGAAAAAGCGAACCGAGATCAATTGGAAACCATAAACCATGATCGTTGGAATCGTTCCAGATAAAATCCACGAAGCTACCAAAACACCAATCAACAGAAAAATCAAAATTGGGATGATCCCTGGAGTAATTCCTTTGACAATCCCATCATGAATCTCATCCCATGAGAAACCTCTAAATCGTCCGTAAAATAACAAACACATGAAAGCGATTAGTATAGGAATATGCGGAGACAATTGAAATCCAATAATCAGTATTCCTAATATCGCCAACAATATGAATAAAACTGCCATACTTTCTTTCACAGATATTTTTTTATTCATCGTATCTTCTCCTATTTTTTTTACAAAAAAAGTCCTACCTAAAAAAAGCGTTCTTTTGGTAGGACAACTGGTCATAGCATCATTTTTTTGTTTTAGCGGATAGACGATGCTAATGACGATTATTTTCTCAAATCCGCTGAACCTTATGATTAGCGTTATTTTCGCAAAGGTTCCCTGATTAAAAAGCATACATTTGGCAAACCATGCTGTAACAGACATGAGCTACTTCTGGAACACCGTTTGTTAGGAATAAGGGACTGTGACAAGATTTTTGTCATAGCCCCCTTCCCTATTTACATTTTTTACTTGCTTCTTATTTATTCTATTCTTTTAAACTCTTTTCTACTTCGCTTCCCCAAGAATCATTTTTAAAACGATTGATGATCAAAGGAATGACAAACATAACGATTGCAATAACTGCTACCAATAATGCATCCGTCAAGGTAGATGTTCCTAAAGTGGATACAACTACTGCAATGATAGAGAAAATCAACATGCAGCTAACTACCCAAGCCATTCCATTTCCTTTTTTACCAATTCGATAAGGACGTTCTAAATCTGGATGGCTTTTTCTCATTTTGATCAATGAAACAGCAATCAAAATATAGACGATACAATAAATAACAGTTGTAGCATTTGTTAATGTTAAGAATACAGCACTGACGTCATCCATTACGCCATAAAGTAAAGCGAATAATGAAATAACGATTGATTGAGTTAATACGACATTACGAGAAACACCATATTCATTTTCTTTATGGAATCCAAATTTAGGTGGTAAGAAACCTTCACGTGCTACTTGGATTATCGTTTTAGATGGTCCAGTTACCCATGCAGATAATTGAAGTAACACACCGATAAACACCATAAAGCTGAAGATGTTCCCAATAATTGTTGGTAAGCCAAGGATTTGGCAATAAATCAAGATTGGTTGCGTAATGTTTGCTAATTCCATTTTTCCATTTGGTACAACATTGGCAACTAACATTGCATTGATCACGTTCAATAAAACAAGACCAATCAACGCAATAAAGACCCCTTTAGTGTAGTTTTTCGTTGCATCTTTTAAACGAGGCATGTAAACAGAACTCATTTCGATACCAACAAAAATAAATGTGATACCTGCAAGATATTTCAATGATTCACTATGTTGTAAATCTGGGAAAGCTTTTGACCAAGAAAAATCTCCTAAGTAACCATTAGATACTAGCCCCACTTTGAATGCGGCGAATAAACCAAGGACAAACATGATAACCACTGGGATATACACACCTAACCAAACGCCGATGTTCCCACCAACTTTGGCCATATCAAATTTCAAGTTCAAAATTGTAATGATCCAATAAATAACTAAAATACAACCTAATACAAATAAATGATTATTGCCTAATTCTACGTTCCCGAATGTATTTCCTAATAATGGACCTAATGTTGATGCAACCATAACCATCCCTGGGAACATTTGAACCCAAAGCAACCAGGCAACAACAAATCCCCATTTACTTCCTAAGGCAGTTTTGACCCATAATTGTGGTCCACCTTCTTGTGGAAGCATCGTAGAAAGCTCACCAGAAACCATCGAAATAGGACCGGCAAAAAACAGTACGGCAAAAATTGAATAAAAAATCAATGTCCAACCAACGGCTGCTAAAGTCGGAATACTCCGAACTGTCGCACACAAAGCCATCGTCAGACCGACAAAGGTCCCAAGACCCATTTTACTTACTTGTGATTTACTCACTGTTGACACGCTCCTTGTTTTTTTTTGAATAAAAAAACATTGTCTTCAAAGTAATCTCAAGTCGCAAGACAAAAGCCAAGAGGTTGTTCCCCACAACTTTTTTAGTATAAAAACGATGCTTAGTGACTGGATTTTATTAGTTATTATTTGCTAAAAAAGAAAAATCTGAAATAGTCTTGTGTTCCATTCGCTGTATTTGTATTGAAGCTTTTCGATCTTTCTCTTCATTCATACAAAATACCTAAAAGAGCGCAAGCAATTTCATTACAACCTCGGCTGTTTTGAACAGATTACTTGTATCGCTTCAAAGACAACCTGTAAAACAAAAAACACCTGAGCAGATAACAGAAGTGCTGAGCTCAGAAAAACCAGCAGAAGAATCTAAAAAATAACTTTTTGTATTTTAAAGATCCTTCAACTGTATTTTTCGATTGAGCTACCACCGTTTATTCGGTTTTATAGCATACAATAAAAGTGACTTCTACTTCTTATACTCAGAATGTTTTTTATTTTATTATTTTTCTTCGCTTGCTAGTAATTGATTTGCGTAGATTTTTTCTAATTTTTCTTGAAGAGCTGCTTTGATTTTTCCAGCATATTCTTCGAAGTTTTCTGCTTTATTCATGTATGGTGTCATTACACTTGCACGTAAAACAGTTACTTTTCCTGCACGGTTCCATTCTTCATCTGAGAAACCTAATTGGTTCACAAATTGTAATGGGCTGTTGCCATAATCTGGAATAGCAAAGTCAGTGTGTGATGTCAAGAATTCATTACCATAGATGCTACCTTTAACGTATGAAGAGTAGTCATAAACGTCATGATTCAATTTGTTCATTGCAACTAGATCGTCGTTGCCTTTTTCTTTAAATACATAGTCAACCATATTGAAATCTGGGTAAGTTAATGGATGTACTTCGATTTCTTTATCGCCAACTTTAAATGATAAATCTTGTAAGAAGTTATAGAAACGATGTGCTCCTTCAATTGAAGCTCCCATCAATTTACCATAACCAGTTACATTAAGTGGTAAGACATGATGTGCAGCCCAAACACTAGCAGCAGTTGCTCCTGCTTTTGAACCTTCTAAAATGTATGCACCAAGTAATGCTGGGATATCTGCGCCTTTTTCAAACACGTAAGTAGCAAAGTAAGAAATAACGTCGCGCATACGTACGTCTTTGATGACGATCCCACCAGCTGAGTAAGGAACATAACCCATTTTATGTGGATCAATTGTTACAGATTCTGCTTCTTCAATTGCTTTGAAGGCACGGTGTACATCTTCTAAGATATAATCTTTGTTTTCTGTAAATACATGATGTTTTGCATGAACATCTTTTAATTCTTCAAATGGAATAAAGTTATTTTCTTCGTCTAAGAAAATGGAACGACCATAACCGCCGTAAGCAGCATCAACATGCAAGTAGAAGTAAATACCATCTTTTTCTAATACTCGACGTAATGCAACAATTTTATCGATACCGTCAATGGCTCCTTCTTCTGTCGAACCAACAACACCGACTACACCCAAGATTGGTGTTTTTTCAGCTGCTAGTTGACGAACGATTTTTTCAAGTTCGTTGATATCCATTCGATAGTTGTGATCAACTGGTACAGGGATTACTTGATCTAACCCGATACCGATGATATCAGCTGCTTTTAGCCATGAGTAATGTTTCGTTTGTGGTACTAACCATTTTCCTAATTGTTGTAAATGTTTTCCGCTACGTGCAGAATGTGCTTTGATGTCATCAATTTTTTCTGGAACACTATCTAACAAGTCCATGATTTCTTTTGTAGACATGTTCATCAATTCCCAGTCACTTTTTCCTGAGACTAATTCAGGTGCAACTTCTTTCATTGCAAGTGGAAGTGATTTGATGTTACGTGCATACCAAAGACCTTCTAAGTTAGCTAAAGAACCATCAGCAACGATGTGTCCCCAGCCATCTTTATAGCCCATTAATTTCGCAAACTCTAGTCCTACTTCTTCTTCCATTTGACTTGTTGCTGGAGAAGATTCGTAAGCAACGTTGTTACCATTCCATAGCATTGCGAAATTATATGCTAGTAAAGATGGCATTAATGTTTCAGAGTTCATATGACCCCAATAACGTCCAGCTGTATGCCATGGTACTGAGTGAGTACGCATACGAGCTGAGATTTCAGATAAAACATCTTTTGTTTTATTGACTGTGTGCTCAAAACTTGCACTACTTTGTTCTTCTGGTGTAATAACTGGCATGTCTTGTGGCATGTAGTTTTGTCGCCAGCCTAAATGTTCATCTACTAAATCGTTCAACAAATCTTTATAGAGTTGGCCGTTCTCCGCTTTGTCTCCGATAAATAGTGCATTTAGGTTTAATTCATTTGACAATGATTCCATGTGAAACCCTCCTAAAAAATATTTAAATTTTGTCGAGCCCTACATTACACCTGTTTTTTATTTCTGTAAACTAAATCACAAGTGGTTTTTTAATCATTTTATAATAATTATCAATTGTGCAAATTGTTTACACATTTAAAAAAATTAAAAAAAACGAGGGAATTTACAAAAGTAAATTCCCTCGTAAAGATTGTATTAACGAGATCCCACGTCACCCTTTTAGGTTGGGTTTCAAAATTGGAATCTTGTAATAGAGTTGACCATTTTCAAGCCAAAAAATTACTAAATTCTAATCAACTACTTTGGCCAAAAAGTAATTTTTCTTACCCTTTCGAATAACCACAAACTTACCATCAAATTCCTTCGATGGATCTATGACAAAATTTAAATCGGTAACACGGTCACCGTTAATACTTATAGCTCCGTTTGAAACATCTTCACGCGCTTGGCGTTTTGATGGTTCAATTTTTGTGGAAACCAATAATTCCACGATATTTTCAGGTTTACTTGAAATTTCAACGTTTGGCATTTTACCAAATCCTTGAGCGATCTCAGCTGCATTTAATTCTTTGATGTTTCCAGAGAACAATGCTTCTGTTATTTTTTGCGCTTCTTTCAAGTCTTCTTCACTATGAACGAATCTCGTCACTTCTTCTGCTAAACGTCGTTGTGCTTCACGTTTTTCAGGTTCAGTTTCAACTTTTTTCGCCAAATCTTCAATTTCTTCTTGTGATAAGAAAGTAAAGAATTTCAAGTATTTCACAACATCTCGGTCATCTTGGTTCAACCAGAATTGGTAGAACTCAAATGGTGATGTTTTCTCAGGATCTAACCAGATAGCGCCACCGGCAGTTTTACCAAATTTTGTCCCATCCGCTTTTAACATCAATGGGATCGTTAAACCGAATGCTTCTGCTTCTGGTCCTTCTAATTTACGGATTAAGTCTAATCCAGCTGTGATGTTCCCCCATTGATCAGCACCACCGATTTGTAGTTGAACATCATATGTTTTGTGTAAGTGTAAAAAGTCAATTGATTGCAAGATTTGGTAAGTAAATTCTGTAAATGAGATACCGACTTCCAAACGACTTGCTACGATATCTTTCGCTAACATCGTGTTAATATTGAAGTTTTTACCGTAATCACGTAAAAATTCAAGTAATGAGATTTTTGATAACCAATCATAGTTATTCACAAACGTGATGTTTGCATCTTTCCCAAATAATTTTCTCATTTGGTTAGATAAAGCATCGACATTATGTTGGACTTGTTCCATTGTTTGTAAGACACGTTCTGTCTTACGACCACTTGGGTCTCCAATTGTACCTGTTCCGCCACCGATCAGAATGTATGGATGATGTCCTGCCAATTGAAATCTTTTCATCATCATAAATGGAATCAAATGTCCGATGTGCATAGAATCCCCAGTTGGGTCAACTCCGCAATATAGTGAAATACTCTTTTCGTCAACAAGTTCACGAAGTCTTTCTTCATTCGTTTGTTGGTTAATGGCATCACGCCAAGTTAATTCGTCGATAATATTCATGTTAAATCCCTCCGTATCATTTTATTGTGAAAGCAGGAACCTGCTATCATTCATACTAATTAAAATCAATAAAAAAATCCCTTGGTTAATTAACCAAGGGACGAAATCTCGCGGTACCACCCATTTTATATGTTTCATTCAAAACATATCACTCAAACATTTAACGCTGTCACGTGACAAATCAATGCCAAAGGCTCCTAAAATGTAATTCGTCTTAAAGCTTGTACTAGTTCTCAGCAACCACTAGCTCTCTGAAACATTGGCTTTAATAACTACTGCGTTTTGATCATTGCCTGTTATCAAGTTAATATGTGTCTATCATAGAACGCTATTTTTTCTTTGTCAATAAAAAAGATAAAAATTTCTTTCTATACTTCTTCAGCAATGGAACAAAACAGTAAAATCCGAACATTCTTTTTTTTAAATCATTTGCATCCAATTACCTAAAATACCTCATTGATCCTTTTATTTCATCCGTTTTTTCTAAGATGAATGATCCATTCAATGGCGCTTATTTGACCATCAAATGAAAATTTTAAAAATTTTCGAAGCTTAAGAAAATTTTATAAACTAGTATTTATCAACGACAAATTTACTTCTTTTATTTTATTATTTTAACGTTTTCGATCATCTAAGCGATCCAATACCTCTTTCTCTCACCCTAATTAATGTTATTATTTCCCATTCAATCGAAGGTATAAAGGCATCAATTCCTGCATACCATCTAAAATCAACTTTTCAGCATCTTTTAATTCATTCGGATAAAAATAAAGCTTACCAAGTTGGAAGGTTTTATGCTCCATTGCTTTTTTTAATTCGATTTGTTTTTGCTTATCCGTCAAATAGGTGGCTAACGGCAGGTGATCCACCAGTTCATGTTCTGGTTGCGGCCAAATATAATACTCTTCAACTGGGATGTGCTTACTCCATTCCTTTAAAACCGTTAGTAGATGATTGAAGGACGAAATACTTCCTTGGCGTTCTTCACTTTTATAATGTTGAAACATCAAATAGATTTGAAATTGTTTTTTATTTAGCAAAGTAGCTAAACAAGCATTTTCCTGTTGGCGTCCTTCACTACGGTACGCACACCAAAAATGGCTTCTGAGATTCCAACCATTCGTCCAACTTTCGATTTTTGGTTTCCTCATCTGCCATTGCAAGGGTGTTGCTTTCGCCACTTGTTCATTCATTTTTTTCCACTTTTGCCAGTGTGTTTGATACCTCACCTTAAGCTGTGCTAATTCTTCAGTAGTATATCTTTCTTTTAACTGCTTAAAGGTAAACATCGAACGATCAAACAATTCATAATCACTAGTTAATAAATCCATTCCGCCACTTCTTTCTTAACGATTTCCCTATCCTACATTGTAAAGACTATCAATGAGAGAAACAACAAAAATAGCAAGAAAAGAGTGAGCATGGAATTATTTCGGTGAAAATACTCGATAATCATCTTCCTTTATCATTTAGATCTTGTTTTGCTTGTGTAATTGGTTGTCTATTAACTGGATTCTGCTTTGTTGTCTCATTTTTCTGTACTTTGTCTTTTAATTGAGCTTTTTGTGGCTGTCCATTCCCTTGTTCTGATTCCATATGCTTTTCCAGAGAGGCGATCAGCTTATCTGTATATTCTATATCTTGTTTTACCAATCCTTTAAAACTATTAATCAAAGGCATCATTTTGGCAACCAGAAGTTGTGATTGACTCTGAGTAGTGTTTTCCAGTTGAACATTCAAATTTAAAAAACGCTCTCTTTCCTTGCTCACATCTTTCTTTAACTTTTCAAGACTTTTTGTTCCTAGAAGTTTTTTCCCTAATGCTAACTCAGCTTTTTGAGCGTCAATTTCTTTTTTCAACATATATTTTTGTAACCAATTCACACCTTTTGCTAATTTTTCTTCGTTTTTGTTCATACTATCCTGCAATTTATCGATTCGTTGAGTCAAATGAACCTTCATATTTTCCTGATCTCGTGGTTCTACGTCTAATTTTTTTGCATGATTTAAATAATTTAATCGATTCATCCGTTCTTTTTTCAAATAAGAAACTCGAGCATACTGCTTCTGTCTTTGCTTATCTAACTCTAGGATCGTTTTATATGTATGTAAAAATTCCTTATCCAATAGCATGGGAATTTCCATCTTTATACTCTTTTTTTTATTTCCATTTACCTCAGTTAATTGGTAAATCTTGGCATTTTTTTAGATACTACTTCTTGTTCAACAAGCTGATAAATTTTTTCTTTTGTTTTAACCTCTTTTGCTTTTGGTAGTATTGACATTTTTTTACTCCTTATCATTTAGTAATCGAGATATTTCGAAAACGAATGCGTTGTGCCTAAACTTAGACGAAACGCATTTGGACAAACGAAACTTTCCAAACATATTACTAATTACGTGAATCGTGTTCAGGCGTTGATCTTTGTTGTTTCTCTGGTTGGCTTTGTGGCTGCGTAACTCCTTCTATCAGAGTATATAATTCACGTGGACCATTTGTTTTTTGCACATCATTTATTTTTATTGTTTCATGCACTTCATTTGTTTCATGCACTTCATTTGTTTCATGCACTTCATTTGTTTCTTGCTCATCATTTCTTTCCATTTCGGCTTGTACTTTATTCTGATATTCATGTAACTCCGCATTTAGTACTTGTGGGCGATGATTCTTGATATTTTCAAATCTCTGCTGTGTCTCTAAGAAATTTTTTTCGGTCGTATAAATTGAGCGAGCAAGTTCGCCTAATAGCGGTGCCACGTACGGAAATAGACTGGCTGATACTTTATTATTTAAATCTATAAAACCTTTCTTCACCATACTAAATTGTTCATTCATATTCAAATCAGAATATTCTTTCGTTATTTTATTTATCCATTTCTTCTTTATCTTTTTACTATCAACCTCCCCACTCAAACTATAGCCTTTCCCATAAAGTGATGATAGATCAGACTCCAGTTTACCTTTTATAAGCTTTTGTTCATTTTCCAATGAACGCTTCTCTTTTTCCAAAGCTCCTATTTCACCTGTAAAATAACTTAAAAATCTTCTAAACGGTGAAGCTTTGATCTTATCGATTTCATCAGTCTTCTCCTTGATTAGTACTGGTATTGCATTTAACCGATTCAATTTGTTATCCATGTTGTTTTTTTCACTAGTGTAGCTAGTCAATTCTACGCCTATCTCTTCTTCCAACGACTGAATTTTTATTTTCATGTCGTCTTCATCACGCTCTAACTTATTTTGCATACTAATTACTGAACTCATGTCTTTATTTAGTTCAAAACACTTTTGTACTTCTTTTTTAGGAACAACTAATGATTCCTTATATGAACCAAAAGAATATTCGCTCATTAGACGTAGATCTGATTTTTCGTGTTTTTTCAACAGTTTTTGTTTGTTTTGTTCAATTGACGCAATTTTAGCTTGGTCGTTAGTGACATACGCTGCTATACATTCCTTTTTATATTTCTTAAATTTGTCTTCCTGTTCCATTTCTAAACTAGATACTGCCGCATTTTTATTTTTGTTATTTAAATCCCCCATATCTGCTTATCTCCTTTATTACTTTAGTGTGTTAAGAATAACACGCGCGACAACTGTTATTTCTCCGACATTTTCTCAGTTTGGAAATTTTTGTTTTAAAATTGTTTATCCTTTGTTTTTTTGATTTGAAAGCATATTCTCATAAGTGTTCTGGAATAGAAAAAAACTGACTTTTGTTCCCATTTTTACTGGTTAAAAAGTCAGCTATATAAATATTTTGTTATTTATGATTCTATATTAGTTAATAAAGTTTCAAAGAAAATAGCACTAGAAGCTGCTCCGGGATCGATATGGCCAATGGCTCTTTCCCCTAGATAAGAGGCACGTCCTTTTTTGGCTACTAAATCTTTTGTATGTTCCTTCGCTTCTTCAATCACTTCTTCTGTTAATCGATTATTCTTCAAGGCTTCAGTAACAGGTAACCAGACATCTAGCATCGTTTTCTCTTCTGCTTCTGCTTTCCCCCTAGCTTGAATCCCATTTTTTCCTTCTTCAATGATTTTCCCTAATTGTTCTTGTGATGTAATCACATCAATGTCTTTTGTAGCCTTCATTATATTCATAAAGGCAGAACCATATAATGGTCCAGAAGCACCTCCAACTTTTGAGATCATTGCCATCGAAAGAACCTTGAACGTGTCACTGATCGTTTTCGGTTGTTCTTTTTGAAACGCTTCTTGATAAGCCGTCATCCCTCGCCCCATATTATTGCCATGATCGCCATCACCGATCGGCGTGTCGAGCTCACTCAGATAACTTTTATTTTCATCGATTTTCTCTGTAAAATCCGTTAACCACGCTTGAATTTCTTTGACCGTTAGTTCCATTATTCTCCCACCTTCTACCACGAAATTGTGTGAACTTCACTTTCCAATGCTTCCTGCCATTTCTTAGTTGTTAGGTCAATCATCGTCAGAGATAATCCTTGCATGTCTAAAGAAGTCATAAAATCACCGACTTTATGAAATGTCACTTTGACTGATTCTTGATCGAGTAATGATTGGACATCATTCATAAAAACAAAGAGTTCCATTAATGGCGTGCCACCCATCCCATTAACTAGCACTCCAACTTCTTTTGGTTTCTCTGGGTAGTCAGCTAAAATTTTTGTTACTAATTCTTCAGCTAATACTTTAGCAGGTTGCAACTTTTCTCTACGATAACCAGGCTCGCCATGGATCCCTACTCCGTATTCGATCTCATCTTCGGCTAATTCAAATCCTGGCTTTCCTACTTCAGGAACCGTGGCCGCACGCAATGCCACACCAATCGTCTTGATCGCTGGAACTAGTCTATCTCCTAGTTCCTTCAATTCTTGCAAGGATGCACCTTTCCTAGCGGCATCCCCTAAGATTTTATGCACAAGAACTGTTCCAGCTACTCCACGTTTGCCAGCAGTATATGTGCTATTTTCCACCGCAATGTCATCATCCACTACAACACTTTCTACTTCAATCCCTTCCATAGCCGCCATTTCTTTAGCCATGTCAAAATTGAGTACATCTCCTGTATAATTCTTGATGATCAATAAAACGCCTTTTCCTTGATCCGCTTCTTTGATAGCTATATGAATCTGATCAGGTGTCGGCGAAGTAAAAACATCTCCTAAAACTGCAGCACTCAACATCCCAGCACCAACAAAACCTGCATGCGCTGGTTCATGACCACTTCCTCCCCCAGAAACCAAGCCAACTTGTTCTACTTGATCATTTTTTGCTACTACTCGAGAATCAGCTACTTGGTGAATCATTTCTGGATAACTTATCACTAAACCAGACAACATTTCTTCTACGATCGTACTAGGATTATTCATGATTTTTTTCATTTCACGTCCACCCTTTCTTTCCCGCATTCTGTGCTTCCGTTAGTATTTGTTGAGGATCATCCGTGATACCTGCTGTGATCGCTCCAGCAAAAGCCCCTTCAACAAGTGGCGCATCCACAAGGTAGTATTTCTTTTGTTGGTCTTCATCCAACATTTCCTTGGCCATTTCAGCGTTCAAAACCGCACTCCCGATATCCGCAAACACAAAATACATGGCGGAATCAGCTGATTGGTTGATCGCATCGATGATTTTCATCGGATCAGAACCAATTCTTCCCTCTACTCCTCCTAAGGAAAAAAGTAACACATCTTCTGATTGTTGCATCTGTTCAATCATTTCTTTGAGTCCATCCGTTAACTGTTGACTATGGGAGACAAGTAAGATACTTTTTTTCATGCCATTTCTCCTTCTTCCTTTTGTGGTCACACCAAGTTTGCGCTTTCATTCTTTTGATCATCAACTACATTCTTTTGCATAGTTCCAGTATATAATAGAATGTCCATTTTTTGGAAATGATGCGCTGTAATTGACTAGCTAATTCCAATTGCGACTTAAGAAATAAATTTTGATATACTATTTTTAAAGAAAGGAGTGATCAAATGATCATTACAACAACAAACAACGTGGAAAATAAAGAAGTAACAGCATATAAAGGCATTGTTTTTGGTGAAGTCATTACTGGAATCAACGTATTAAAAGATATCGGGGCAGGATTTCGCAATGTTTTTGGCGGACGTTCAAAAAGCTACGAGGATGAATTGCTTGCTGCACGTGAAGAGGCCTTAGCAGAAATGCAAGAGCGTGCTCGATCATTAGGTGCAGATGCAGTCATTGGGATGAAAATGGATTATGAAGTATTGGGGAGCGATAACGGAATGCTAATGGTCACCTGTAGTGGGACAGCGGTGACAATAAACTAGTTCAGACATGAGGTTGTGAAAAGAGTGTCTTGACCTGAGCGCTCATCAAGTAAAAACTGCGACGAGTAATCGCAGGAGCATTAAGGATGAAAATCTCGAAACAGCTCATCATGTTTTGAGATTTTTTGACTTATCGCCGAAGGTCAGCTCTTTGAACACCGTGAATCAGAGGTCGTGAAAACATCGGGTAGCTCTGATGACAATAAGAAAGAATTTTTTGAAACAGCTTCTCATGTTTTGAAAAATTCAGGCTTATTTCAAGGAGCTGATGTTTGAACACCGTTTAGCAAGAGGCTGTGAAAGAAGCGTTCAGCTCCGAGCGAATAAGAGAGGATTTTTTAAAATAGCTCCTCATATTTTAGAAAATCATCTCTTATTGTTGAGGAGTTGCTTCTTGAACACCGTTTATTCGTTTTTAGAGATACTAGAAGAGACTGAGATAGAACTCTCACTTAAAAAATATACCGAACCTGTTCTACCAATACACCGATTCAAAAAACAGATTGATATAAAATAAGGTGTTTCCTAAAAAATATACGTAAAAACGTTAAATTTTAGGGAACACCTATGCTCTTTTTCCCTAAATTTAATTGATTATCCAAGTAAGATACTGCTATCTAATTATTTATGTACGTTGCTCTTTTCATCAATGGATTATTTTCTATTCTACTATCTATGATTGCTGGCATTTCACCATCCGATTATCCTCTTGAAGTTCGATTCGTTTTATTGCTATTTTGCATTTGATCTTGTTTATCACCTCGGTTGCTGAGCTTTTCTACCCGCTGTTGAGCATTCTCTTTTAGTTGGTTTATCTCTTGCTTTCTCACTAGAAGCTCTTCTTTAAATTTTTCATGTTTTCCTTTCCAACCTTGTACATTTCTTTCTAAGTCCTCAACCTTTTGCTCCATGACGTTTAATTTCCCACTAATTTTTTCAAGTTGTTCTCTTCTGTGTTTACTAACATCTCGTAGTCCCTTTGTCTTATCTTCAACAACGTCATAAATTGAGAAGAGCTGTGCTTTTAATTTTTTTTTTGCGCCTTCAATTCTTCACGACTATATTCCTTATCTGTTGCTTTAATTGGGTGTCTTAGCATCGTTGCTAACTTTTCCTCTTCTTTTTCATGAATATGAGCTGCTTTTTTATAATTTTCTCCGTGAGGATAGGTAGCGTGACTATCCATTGTTTTATAGGCGTTCTCTACTATTTTTTTTTGCTTATCAATCACTGCTTTTGTAAATCCTCTACCTTCTGCTATTTCTGTCATTAGATCCCCTTCTCTTATTTGATTAATAATCTGAATGTAACACAAATGTAGAGTTTTTTTAGCCAAAAATTTCTAAATAACAGATTTTTTGTTCTATGCTAATGATATTTATTCCTAGCGACTTTCTTTATTGATGAGAATCGCTGAACCAATAACTGTTTTTTATCTTTATCTCCTCATCATTAACTACAAATATTATTTTTTCCTTCAAAAAAAATATCATTCATTTGTTTTTTTGGAACAATCTTCGATGTTGAATATTTAGAATATTATTTAGCAAGTAAAAAGGATGTGATTTTTCGCCCCATCAAGCAAAAAATCACATCCATATCATGTTAGAACATCTTTTTCATTCACTTTTCCAACGATCCTTTTCAAAAACTATCTTTTAGAACAAGGATATTCGCTGAATCAGCATGAGCTTCATTCACTTTTACTTCGCCAAACGGTAGATAGCATCTGCATAAATGGCAGTTGCTCTGAAAAGGTCATCCAGACTCATAAATTCGTTGGCTTGGTGCATTGTATCTGTATAGCCTGGGAACATTGCGCCGTAAGCTACACCACGTTTCAATAGACGGCCATAGGTTCCGCCGCCAATGATTTGTTCATAGCCTTTTTCGCCTGTATGGTCTTCATAAACTTGCAATAAAGTTGCTACCAATGGATCTTCCATTGGTACATAGTGAGGTTCCATGACACGTGTGCCACGAGTAACTGTTGCTCCTTCTGCTTTCATCGTTGTTGCAATGTCATTTTCTAAGCCATCAACGGTAACCCCTTTTGGAAAACGGAAGTTCATGTTGATATAGTTATCTTCTTCTGACCCATTTTCTTTAAAGGCAAACAATCCAGCGTTCATGGTCAATTTACCCATTTTTTCGTCTTCATGGGCAACCCCTAATTTTTCTCCATAAAAATCTTCATGGACATAGGCTGCTGCTACATGGATGAATTGTTTAGCAGAACCGATAAATTCATAATCGTCTAAGAATAATGCTAAGAATGAACCGGCATTGATCCCTGATTGAGGACTTGCACCATGTGCGCCCTTTCCGATCAATTCGATTTTCACATAGGTATTATCCGCTTCGATCGAACCACTTACTGGGTTTGCTTCAACAAAACGATAAAAAGCTTCTTCCATTTGGATCGCAGCTTCCGCACTTGGTACTTCAAGAGTCGCTGTTGCTGTTCCAGGCACCATGTTTTCACGTAAACCTGAAGTAAATGTCTTCAAGACATAATCTCCTGCGTTGTCTCCTTGGAAACGTAGTGCGAAAGAAACATTTCCTTTCTCACCATTGATGATTGGAAATTCTGCATCTGGAGAAAAGCCAAAGTCAGGTTCTTCTTCATGTTCAAAGTAGTAAGCCATGTCTGCCCAACCACTTTCTTCATCACTACCAACTACAAAACGAACTTTTTTGGATAATTCCAAGTCAAGATCTTTGATGATCTTCATGGCATAGTAGGCAGCCATGCTTGGTCCTTTATCATCACTAGAACCACGAGCAAAGATTTTCCCATCTTTGATTACTGGTTCATAAGGATCTGTATCCCAACCATCCCCTGCTGGTACTACGTCCATATGACCAAAAATACCTAAAGTTTCATCGCCTTCACCAAGATCAATATGTCCTGCATAGTTATCAACATTTTTTACGACAAACCCATCACGTTCGCCATAAGCCAACATATGTTTTAGCGCATCTCGAGGTCCAGGTCCAAAAGGTGCATCAGGAGTTACTTTTGAATCATCCCGTTCACTGTTCACACGTAAAAGATTTTTTAAATCTTCAAGTAGTTCTTCTTTACGTGCTTCTACTTCTTTTTGCCAATCGATTGTCATAAAATCAATCCTCCACTCATTAAGTCTACCTGTCCATCATACCATAAATCCTGCCAAAAAAACGTGCAAAAAAATTTGTGGTTCCTTAGCCAAACGGTATTTTATTTAAAAATACTCAGTTATAATACAAGAAAGGAGGCGGAAAAATTGTTAATAGATAGCGATTTATTACAAAAAGTAATTCAACCACGCCCAGAAAAGTCACATAAAGGAACTTTCGGTCGTACTGTCTTGATTGGCGGTAACCATCAATTTGGTGGTGCGATCATCATGAGTGCACTAGCGGCTGTACACAGTGGCGCAGGATTAACGACTGTTGCTACGGACCAGTGGAATCAAGCACCACTTCACACGCATTTACCTGAAGCCATGTGCATCGACTGGCAAGAAAAAGAACAACTGTTAGCAGTGATGGACACGGCAGACGTTCTATTGATTGGTCCAGGATTAGGGGACTCCTCATTGAGTTTAGAATTATTAGCATTCACTTTAGCACATCAAAAAAGCCATCAGTGGTTAGTGATGGACGGTTCAGCATTAACATTATTCGCTAAAGAAAATCTAACCCTCCATTTTCCCGAGCAAACCGTCATGACTCCTCATCAAATGGAATGGCAAAGAGTAAGCTCACTTAAGATCGAGGAACAAACACCTGAGAACAACCGCAAGCAGCAAGCCAAATTAGGCGCAACGATTGTTTTAAAAAGTCATCGAACCACGATCTACGGGCAACAAGAATGTTATCAAAATACTACTGGCTCTGCCGCAATGGCCACTGGAGGTACTGGTGATACATTAGCTGGTATGATCACTGGATTCTTGGCACAATTTCCTAAAAACGATGAAACAATCGCAGCAGCTGTCTACCTGCATAGTTTTATTGGGGATCAACTGGCAAAAAAACAATATGTTGTTTTACCGACACAAATCAGTCAAGCAATCCCTCAATGGATGCACTATTTTAGTCAGAAAAAAGATGGAAACAAGGAGTTCTAATGATGGAAAAATTTACTGGATACATGCGTGAGCCGTTTTACTATGAAACCGATCAAATGGGGATCATCCACCACAGCAACTATATCCGTTGGATGGAAGAATCTCGTGTTGCTTTATTGGATCATTTAGGTTTCAGCTATACAAAAATTGAAAAACTAGGAGTGATCATCCCTGTTTTAGAAGTCACTTGCCAGTACAAAGAAATGATTCGTTATGGTGAAACTGTTCGTATTTTGCCTAAAATCGAACAATATAGTGGTACAAGATTAAATTTTAGTTATGAAATCTACGGTTTAGATGACGGAAAATTACGAACAACTGGCTCTAGCAAACATTGTTTTTTACTCGCTGACAATCAGAAGTTAACCAAACTTGAACGGGTAAATCCTGCATTAGATCGCTTATTCCACGAGTATGCACAGTTGGATAGCTAAAGAATAGTATTTAACTCTTGTATTTTTTAGGATTTCCATTACGGATTTTCTTAAAAAAAATCAAAAAAGCTGCCTTTTTTCTTGTGTTGGCTTGATTCATCCGTATAATAAAATAAAAAGCAGGTGATCATCATGTATGTTGTGAAAGTATTGCACGGTTACATTGATAAAACAGGCTGCCGCACTAGAGAAAAAAATCCAGATAACTTATTGATTTTCAAAGAAAAAAAAGCATCAGAAGCTTTTGCTAAATCGATCGGAGGGCGTGTCAAACAACTGCACGAAGTACGCCCTGATTGAAATAAAACCTCAATCATTAGTTAGTCAACATGATTGAGGTTTTTGCTTGTCCAAAAAATTTCTTTAAAAAACGAGCTTACCAAAAAGAGTGATCCTTTTGGTAGGCTCGTTTTTCTTACTATTTTCTCTCTTCTATCTTGAGAGGGTTAGTTTGTCACCAGTTAATTGAATATTAACAGCATCTACTATTTTTCCTTCTTTTGACAAAACAGCAATATTTATGCCCGTTTTATTTCTTGCAACATTTATATCGCCCACTTTTATCGCAGCAAACTGTTGGTCAGCATACGGTGTAAAACTTGAAGAAACTGAGATCTCTTTCCCATTGATTTCTTGGCTAACAGAATTATAGTTCTTTGTCTGTGAAAATTCAGGATTTTTTCCTAACAGACGGATACCCGAAAAATTCCAAGAACTTTCTGAATCCCCATTTTTAAACTCAGGGAACAGCTTACGGATCTCTTCAGCTAACTGTTGGTTCATTTGTGTCTTGTCTCCTGCACCTGCCATCACAATCAAATGATCAGTTTGACTTAATGCTTCAAAATAGGCGTTAGCATTCCAAATACTCATCCATTTTGGATCTCCCTGTTGATAGATTGTTTCCCAAGCCTCTTTTGGTACTGAATGAATGGACTCTAAACCAAAATATTTTGCATTCGCTCGATTGACTTGTTTCGTTATATCCGTTTTTACGTGGGATAGTCCTCCCGAGTAAGCAGTATGACCAGTTTGATTATAAATCGTAAAGTTGGCAATCACCGGATTCAAATTCCCTTGTTTTTTTTGCTCTCTGACGTAATGGTATTGTTGATTGATCTCTCTATAAGAAAGTGCTATGTCATTGACTCCTAAAGCAAAAGTAAATAGAAATTGGGTAATCAATACGCCACTAATCACCCCATAAAACGCTCCCTGGGTAGATTTCAACACTTTATCTGGCCATTCAAACGCCATCGCCATAATGATAAATAAAACACCACCAAAAAATGATCTTCCCCAATCAAGTCCAGCTGGTGAAAGAGATAATACATAGATCGTGGCTATCCCTGCAAAGAGATAGATATAGGATAGTCTCAACCATTCTTTGTGTTTACTAAAGAAAATTCCCAACACGATCAGAACCGCCATCAACACAAAAAGAGCTAAACTATTTTCATATAGCGTTTTTGTGATTGAAAAAACACCTGAATACAATTTCCGAGGTAAAGACCACTGGCTACGAGCAAAATAAGTAGCTCGAACAGCATTTCCAGGGGCTGTTACCATCCTGAATAAACCAAAAATTGCTCCTAACAATCCTGTGAACATCCATGATCGTAAAGGCTTTTTCTTTTGATAATAAAAATAGAGGTAGCCAAGAACGATCAAGATCATCCCACCAGAAGTGTTTTCATTACACCAACCAGCTAGGATTCCTAAAATGAGTAGCAATATACTATTTACTATAGGATTGAATGATAATTCCTGCTCTTTCTCATAATAGCGATGGTAAAGAAAGAGGAAACTGACAACGATGATGCCTCCCCATAAATAATTAGCAGCACCAGTTTCCCACAAAATCGTTTGACCGAAAGCTGGGACAAATAACCATAAAAATACATTAATTAAAAAATATTTGAAGGAATAAAACGTAGTATTATCTTTTGTGGTCATTTTATAAATCAATAATGTCAGTAAAACATAGATCAGTGGATTGACCAAATTAAATACTGTTTTAGGCATCAACAAAAATAAACGTGCAATGATATGGACAACAGATCTTCCCGTCCAAGTCATATATTGTGTGTATTCATCATGTAAAATAGACGAAAAACTACTTGTTTTATACATATACTCAATATCATCCGCAATTAACGGTGTCAAAAAATTTAAAACAACCATGATAACATAGGCAGAAATAAGAACTAAAATTTTTTTATTATTGCGGATAGTCTCTTTTATTTGTTTCACTTCGCTCCTACTTTCTTCTTAAATTTTGCTATAAAAAGGGTTCCTGTGATTCACAAAGAAAATTATAGCATTTTTTGATTCAACTTACATTCTTACTTTTGTATTCGACTGCCACATAGATCAAATAAGGAAAAAACCATCAGTAATCATGAATGCGTGTTATGTACGAATAATCAAAGGACTAACCCTATTCTCCGACCCTGAAAAAGGGAGATAAAGACAAAGCACCTGACCTGTTCGTTATTCGAAATAAGACAGCATAAGCAAGATTATCGTAATAGCAAGAGGCTGTGAAAGAAGCGTTCAGCTCCGAGCGAATAAGAGAGGATTTTTTAAAATAGCTCCTCATATTTTAGAAAATCATCGCTTATTGTTGAGGAGTTGCTTCTTGAACGCCGTGAATCAGAGGTCGTGAAAACATCGGGTAGCTCTGATGACAATAAGAAAGAATTTTTTGAAACAGCTTCTCATGTTTTGAAAAATTCAGGCTTATTTCAAGGAGCTGATGTTTGAACACCTTTTAGCAAAAGGCTGTGAAAGAAACGACTAACTCCGAGCAAATAAGAGAGAATTTTTTAAATAGCTCCTCATATTTTAGAAAACCATCGATTATTGTTGATGAGTTGCTTTTTAAACGCCGTTTATTCACTTTTAGAGACACCCGAAGAGACTGAGGGGAGTTTTGGACTCCGAGGAAAATAAGAAAATACTTTTCGAAACACTTTCTCATGTTTTGAAACATTAAGGTTTATTTCAATTAGCCTATGTTTAAACACCTTCTAGGGCAAGAAATCGTGAAAGAAGCTTTTCTTCTTTCTGTTCAAATTATTCTAAGATTTCTCTTCACCAACATCATTTTTCATAGCGCACAAATTTTTAGAACATAAATAAATCCCTTATGCTAAGAGCACAAGGGATAAAAAATCTTTTACACTTCATTCGTGTAAGGGTCCCATCAAAATTAAATTGATGCACCGAAAAATAGTATTATTTGTATACGGTTAATTCTTATTTACAAATTAATTGTATTTTCTAAATTCTTTTTTGTCAAGCCACTTATAAACCTTGACTTCTTCTATTAATTAATAATTTTCCCCATATTAACTATCTCTTTAGAAAGAATAAAACAAACAAAGGTTTCTATAAAATCCATCATAAAAGCGCATTTATTTCTATACTTAAATGTGAATAAATTATCAATCTACGGTTTAGTCAGAACTCTTTATCCTATGCCATAAAAAGGAGATCTTTTATGATATAAATTAAACAATACAAAAAGCAGATAACACAATCAATTACATGTTTGATTACTATGTAGGCACTAGTCCTATAACTAGTAAGAAAATTAGAACCGAGTATAAAAAGAAGACTAGTAAAGACCTAACATTTATTAATATTCATAGTTTTAGGCATACGTATGTAAGCCTACTTTAGTTATCAGAAAGAAATCTAAAAAAAGTACAGGAATATTTCATTCTAATGTGAAAACTACACTAAATGGATACACGCATTTAAATGATAAGTACAGTGATCAAACCGCTGATAAGCTAATGGAGTTTATGAGTTTAGATTAAATTTTAAATAACAAAAAAACCCACTAATTAAAGTGGGCTTGTGGGTATTGAATACCCTTTATTTAGCTAAAGCATCTTTAGCTTGGTCAGCTAATGCAGTAAATGCTGTTGCATCGTTTACAGCCAAGTCAGCTAACATTTTGCGGTTGATGTCGATTTCAGCTAATTTCAAGCCGTGCATCAATTTTGAGTAGCTTAAGCCATTCATACGAGCCGCTGCGTTGATACGAGCAATCCACAATTTACGGAAGTCGCGTTTCTTTTGACGACGATCGCGATATGCGTAGTTGTATGAATTCATTACTTGTTCTTTTGCTGTTTTAAATAAAGTGTGTTTTGAACCGTAGTAACCTTTTGCTAATTTTAGCATTCTTTTACGACGTTTACGAGTGACTGTTCCACCTTTAACACGTGCCATGTTTAATTCCTCCTAATAAAAATAAATCTTCAAATTTCGATCTTTTTGTTTTTTTTATTTCATTTTTGCTAGTTGTTGGCGAATACGTTTGAAGTCGCCACTAGAAACCATGCTTGCTTTACGCAATTGACGGCGTTGTTTTTTAGTTTTACCGTGGAAACGGTGACTTGTAAACGCGCGGAAACGTTTTAATCCGCCTTTACCAGTACGTTTGAAACGTTTTGCTGATCCGCGGTGTGTTTTTTGTTTTGGCATGACTATATTTCCTCCTCAAAATCTTTCGTTATCCGACTATCGACTGTCCAACAGTCAGTGAGTCATTCAAATTACTTACTGTCGTTTTTCGGTGCCAGCGTCAAGAACATGCTGCGTCCGTCCATTTTCGCTTTTTGCTCAACTGTCGCAATATCAGCAGTTTCTTCAGCTAAGCGATCCAAGACTTTTTGACCAATTTCTTTGTGGGTAATGGCACGGCCTTTGAAGCGGATAGAAGCTTTCACTTTATCGCCCTTCTCTAAGAACTTACGTGCATTACGAAGTTTTGTATTGAAGTCATTCACGTCAATTGTTGGACTTAAACGAACTTCTTTAACATTGATCACTTTTTGTTTTTTACGCGCCTCGCGGTCTTTCTTTTGTTGCTCGAAACGGTATTTTCCGTAGTCCATGATTCGCGCAACTGGTGGCTTCGCACTTGGGGCAACTAACACAAGATCTAAATTTGCTTGTTCTGCAATTTTCAATGCTTCTGCTTTTGTCTTAACTCCTAATTGCTCACCATCTGAACCGATCAATCGTAACTCACGTGCACGAATGCCGTCGTTAACCATCATATCCTTTGCTATGGTCATTCACCTCCAAATATTATGAGAGAAAGAAAAGCGTACCGAATATTCGGCAATAAAAAAACGAGTTCTCTTCCAGAACCCGCACGTACTTCACCTAATTCAATAGATGAAAACTATCTAGCCCAGTGACTGAATCAACTAAGGCGAGAAGCGGGTGCTTCTGCTTTTATTTCTCAACTTCAACAGTATAGCAAATCTATATTTTTTTGTCAATCTTTTTCACTAGAGACTCTCGAAACATTCCCTAATCAGTTAATTGCTTTAGTTATATACTTGTCCAAATAAAAAACTTTTAGCTATCGAAACACACCCTTCATCAGACACTCAACTTTTTTGGTGACCGTCTTCCTTGAAACTACCGAATCCTACGCCACAATGCGATCAGCATCCAAACTGACAATATCAGACTGATGAATAAGGCGATCCCCCAACCAAAGACAGAATGTGTAAAAGGCAATTGTAGATTCATACCGAAAAAGCCTGTCACAATGGTAGGAACAGTCAGAATCAACGACCAGACTGTCAAAAATTTCATTGTGTCATTTAAGTTGTTGTTCAACAAATTATTATACGTTCCCGAAAGTTGATCAAGGATCTGGGAGGCCAAATTGGTCATTTCCACTGCCTGCTTTGCTTCGATCAATGCATCATCCAATTGTTCCTTCTCTTTTTCAGTGAGCTTTCGATAAATCGCTAATGCTTTGATTTGTTCTAATAACACGACATTTTGTTTTGTACCAGTCACTAGATAAACTAAACCAACTTCGAGGTCAGATAAAGCTAGTAAATTGCGGTTCGTAGTTTTTTCTCGCAACTTTTGGTTTAAGCGTTGTCGTTCACTATTCACTTCTTCAATCAACGGGAAGAAGGAATCTGAAATCAGAAAGAGCGTACGAAAAAGTAAACTATATACATTTATCTCGGAATCTCGATCTAAGATTGAACGAATCAAGCGAATCACATATTCTGTATTTTGAGTCGTAAATGTAAATAGACCATTTTCTTTTAGAATAAATGCTACTGGACTTGTTTCATAGTGGTTTTCGATTTTTTGTTGATGAGGAACATTGGTGACTAAAAGTAAAATATCATCAAGAGTATCATATTCCACACGAGCACGTTCATTTTTGTCTAAAGAATAGGTAAGCATCTCATCACTAATGCCATACTCTTCCTTAAGATTTTTGATTCCCATTACATCATCTCTAGGCACATTCAGCCAAAAATTTTGATCAAAATTAAAAAAATGTTTTTCTCTCATACCGTCCCCTTCTTCCTGTGCTGATAGATTCATTAGGTATCTCACGACGATTCTTCTAAGTATTCTTGGCGAATTTACAAATCATTAGCCCTTCCGACCGCTGTCTCGCTCTTAAAAATAAATAAGCCGATGAAAAGCGAAAATAGCTCTCCTATTTTCAATTTCTTCGGCTTAGCTATCGAAGTTAGATCCTGTCTTCTTTATACTATCATTTTTTATTGGACTCAAGAAACAAAGACTTCTTGACGAATTTCTGCCAACTTTTCTTCAATCATGTTCAGCACTTCTACTTTTGCTTGGGGATCTTCCACAAAATTGAATCGATCGCCATCAATTTGGATTTTGGGACTTTCATTGTACTCGTCATACCATTGATCATAGCGACGATTCAATTCTTTGTAATAATCATATAAGCTTGGATCGAAGGAAAGTTGTTCATATGATCGTCCTCTTTTTTCGATCCGTTCAAGCATCGTATCAAATGAAACACGAATATGAACCAATAAATCCGGATGTTTTTTATGTGCGGCATACGGCAACTCTTCCATCATATTTGCTAATAGCTCGTCATATACTCGAACTTCTGTTTCAGTTGCCCGACCCAAATCAGCATTCAAATGAAAAAGCAAAGAATCTTCATAGATCGAACGATCTAAAACATTGTTGTCTTCTTTCATTGCCTGCTTGATACTTTCAAAACGTTTATTCAAAAAATAGATTTGTAACAAAAACGCATACTGCTCAGGATTGGCATAAAATAAAGGCAATACCTCATTATCCTCGATTGACTCATAAAAAGCTCGACTTCCAAAGTGTTCAGCCATCATTTCTGTTAAACTTGATTTTCCAGCGCCAATGGTACCTGCTAAAACAATCACACTCATTAACCTCCAACTCACTTCATCACTAAATGTTGTGTCTTTTTCCAATTCTTTTTAAATATACCCCAATATCTGGTGGTGTCAATTAGGAATAACAGGATATTTCCATTCATAAAATTCAATAAAATCTTAAGAAAAAAGAGGTTTTTCAACAGAAAACGTATTCTTTATTTTACTTCTGGGAAGGTTTTAGTAAAATAAAGATGAATTGTTTTTTGAACTTCTATGTTATACAATCTGTTCGTTAGCGCAAAGGATCCAAGGCGCTTTATTTTTTGCTCAAAAAAGTTATGGGAATAAAAGAAGGAGTTAGATTATGGCAAATTATGGCCAAGGGGAATCAAATGGTAAAATTATTCTGATGGGCGAACATGCAGTTGTCTACGGCGAACCGGCAATCGCTTTTCCTTTTCAGGCAGCAAAAGTAGTTGCTTCCTTGAATGAACACATCACTTCGTCAGGAGATCAGCTTGTTTCTTCCTACTATACAGGAATACTGCGTGATGCCCCACATTCGTTAAAAAACATCAAGCAGTTAGTATTCAACTTAAAAAAGGAACTGCAAATTGAGCAATCATTAGAGTTAACTATTCACAGCACTATCCCTGCCGAACGTGGAATGGGCTCAAGCGCTGCAGTAGCTACGGCAGTTACTCGTGCCTTTTACGATTATCTCGAACAACCACTTTCTCGCGAACAGCTCTTGACAAATGTCCAAATTTCAGAAAAAATTGCCCATGGTAATCCTAGTGGTATCGATGCTGCGGCAACAAGCAGTTTAGAACCAATCTACTTTGTGAAAGGACACCCGTTTGATTATTTCTCTTTAAATATCGACGCTTTTTTGATTGTCGCTGATACCGGAATCAAAGGTCAGACACGAGCAGTGGTCAAAGACGTTGCTCATTTATTTGAAAAAGATCAGCAGAAAGTTGGACAAAAAATCCAACAACTAGGATACTTAACAAGGCAAGCCAAAAAAGCCATTGTTAAAAATAACCCCGAGCATTTAGCCCAAGCGATGAATGAAGCCCAACTAATTTTAAAAAATTTAACGATCAGCAACGATTTTCTTGATGTATTGATCGAAACCGCTAGAGATTCAGGCGCTTTGGGAGCAAAACTAACTGGTGGTGGTCGAGGTGGCTGCATGATTGCGCTAGCTCAAACAAAAACAAAAGCCCAAGAAATCAGCGAAGCCCTCTTACAAGCGGGAGCAGCTGCAACTTGGATTCAAGGATTAGGAGTACATACCTATGTTTAAAGGCAAAGCACGAGCATATACGAATATCGCCCTTATCAAGTACTGGGGTAAAAAAAATGAATCGTTAATTCTCCCGATGAATAACAGCTTATCACTCACATTAGATGCATTTTATACGGAAACTGAAGTCAGCTTTTCAGAAGCTTACACGGAAGACCAATTTTATTTAGATAATCAATTGCAAGATGAAAAAGCAACCAAAAAAATCAGTACTTTTTTGGATATTGTGAGAGAAAAAGCGGGTACCACGAAAAAAGCAAAAGTGATCAGCCAGAATTTCGTTCCGACTGCTGCGGGTTTAGCTTCTTCTGCCAGCGGCTTAGCGGCTTTAGCCGGAGCATGCAACGAGGCATTGAAATTAGGGTTAGATGACCAAGCTTTATCAAGACTGGCTCGTAGAGGATCAGGTTCCGCTTGTCGGAGTATTTTTGGTGGATTTGTTGAATGGGAAAAAGGACACGATGATCAAAGTTCGTATGCTCATCCAATTTCCTCAGACGGTTTTGAAGATCACTTAGCGATGGTCTTTCTATTGTTGAATGAACAAAAAAAGGATGTCTCAAGTCGTGATGGTATGCGCCGAACGGTTGAAACTTCAAGTTTTTATCAAGGATGGTTAGATTCTGTCGAAGCCGATCTTTATCAACTAAAACAAGCAATCAAAACTAAGAACTTTCAACTTCTAGGTGAAACTATGGAACAAAATGGGTTAAAAATGCACGGAACGACATTAGCTGCTCGTCCGCCATTTACCTACTGGTCTCCTGATAGTTTAAAAGCCATGCAAGCGGTACGGGATTTAAGAAATCAGGGGATTCCTTGTTACTTTACTATGGATGCTGGCCCAAATGTGAAAGTGCTAGTTCAAAAAGACCATCTAGATAAGGTCAAAACAACATTTAGTGACTTATTTAGTAGCCAACAAGTCATTTCGGCTTTTGCAGGTCCAGGAATGACGATTATTGAATAAAGGGAGATTTTTATGATTGAAGTATCTGCACCAGGAAAACTTTATATTGCTGGAGAATACGCAGTTGTTGAAACCGGACATCCGGCTATCATCGTAGCCATTGATCAGTTTGTTACTGTAACCGTTGAAACCGCACGAAAAGTCGGCAGCATCCAATCTGAGCAATATAGTGGCATGCCGATTCGTTGGACTCGGCGTGATGGTGAACTTGTCTTGGATATTCGTGAAAATCCATTTCATTATATCCTTGCTGCCATTCGTTTGACTGAAAAATACGCACGAGAAAAAAATATTTTACTTTCTTTTTATGACCTAAAAGTGACAAGTGAATTGGATAGTTCTAACGGACGCAAATACGGTCTAGGCTCAAGTGGCGCCGTAACTGTCGCAACAGTCAAGGCATTGAATATGTTTTATGCGTTAAATCTTACACAGATTGAAATTTTCAAAATTGCTGCACTAGCAAATTTAACGGTTCAAGATAATGGCTCTTGTGGAGATATTGCAGCTAGTTGTTATGGTGGTTGGATTGCTTTTTCAACCTTTGATCACCAGTGGCTCCAAGAACAAGAAAAACAACATACAATCGTTGAACTCATCGAAATGGATTGGCCTGGTTTATCCATTGAGTCTCTTCCGACACCGAAAGATCTGCGTTTACTGATTGGTTGGACTGGCAGTCCTGCATCAACTTCTGATTTAGTCGATCAAGTCCATCGCTCACGTAAGGAAAAAATGGTAGCCTATCAAAAATTTTTACAAGATAGTACCTTATGCGTTCATGAAATGATTAAAGGATTCAAAGAAAATAACATTGATTTGATCCAAGCTATGATTAGAAAAAACCGACAACTACTCCATGAGCTATCTTCAATTACGGGCGTATTGATCGAAACGCCTGCTTTAAATAAATTATGTAGCTTAGCAGAAGAATACGAGGGAGCAGCAAAATCATCTGGAGCAGGTGGTGGCGATTGTGGTATCGTAATCGTGGATCAAAAATCCGGTATCTTGCCTTTGATGAGCGCTTGGGAATTAGCAGAAATTACACCCTTGCCATTACACGTCTATAGTAACCAACGAAAGGAAAAAGGATGAATCGAAAAGATGAACATGTCTCATTAGCTAAAGCTTTTCATAGTAAACAAAAAAATGAATTTGATACGGTTCGAATCGTTCATAACCCCTTACCTGAAGTTTCCATGTCAGAGATTGATCTACATACGACTGTTGCTGGCTTAACTTTAGACTATCCTTTATATATCAATGCTATGACTGGTGGAAGTGAAAAAACTAAAAAAATCAACCATGATTTAGCGATGATCGCAAAAGAAACAAATTTAATGATTGCCACGGGTTCAGTCAGTGCAGCTTTAAAAGATCCTGCTTTAAGCGATTCTTACACGATCATGCGTGACGTTTATCCAGAAGGAAAGATCCTTGCCAACGTAGGAGCCGGCACCTCTTTAGCACGAGCAAAAGAGGCGATTGAACTATTTCAAGCCGATGCTTTACAACTCCATCTCAATGCACCACAAGAATTGGTGATGCCTGAAGGGGATCGTGATTTTTCCAATTGGAAAGAATTGATCAAAGAAATCAGCGAAGGCATTTCGGTTCCTTTGATCGTGAAAGAAGTCGGTTTTGGTATGACCAGAGAAACGATTGATGAACTAGCCGAGTTGGGAGTTCAGACAATCGATATCAGTGGCCGAAGCGGAACCAGCTTCACTCAAATCGAAAATGCTCGTCGAAAAAAAAGAGAGTTAGATTATTTAGTCGATTGGGGACAATCAACGGTTACTTCTCTGCTAGAGGCAAACGAAGCCCAACATCAAGTAGAGATTCTTGCTTCTGGTGGTATTCGCAATGCCTTCGACCTCTTCAAAGCACTTTGTCTTGGTGCCAATGCAGTAGGCGTTTCTGGAACGATCTTAACGCATCTCATGACACACGGCGTGGCAGAAACGATCCAACTAGTCCAACAATGGCAAGCAGAACTTCAACGGCTATTGACCATGGTAGGAGCTAAAACTATCCAAGAACTTCATCACCAACCCTTGATCTTATCTGGAACTACTAAAGATTGGTGCGAAGCCCGAGGAATCCCTCTGACCAAATATGGCACACGAAAGAAATAAACAAATCGATTCAACTCAAAAAGGTTGTCCAATCATCGAAAAGATGAATGACGACCTTTTTTGTCTACAAAAATACAAAGTTTTCTTAGAATGAGATTTTCTTATGGCGTTGACTCTATTTTATCCTTCACCAATCACTTCATACTTTTGTTCAAGTTTTCATGCGATAAATAATAGGATACCAATTCTTTTTCATCTGATAAACAAAAATAAAACCTATGTATCTTTGACAAACGGCTATAATTCCATTCCTGGCATCATTGGCGGAGCGCTAGGTTTTATTATACCCATCCCCTTCCCTATCTCAGGACTACTCGTTTCACATACTTTCCCTAGTTCTTTGCTTATTAGATCAGTCAATTGTTTTTTCCCCTGCTGTTTTTCCTGAACTGCTGTTTCACGCTTAAAGTTATCTGGATTGGTTAGTAGATAACTATAAATATCTCTCCAACTCATCTGAAGATCTCGTTCTATTTTTTTTCGTTTTTTATCCACTTTACCACCACTAAATAGATTGAGCGTTTTTCCGCCAGGGTTAATCCTGAATCGTATAATTTTTTCTAGCTGCATAGATCTTTTAAGATATAAACGTATTATGACGTAATAGTCTATTTTATTTTGATTAAAACAAGAATTCTTTACATTCCCTAATTTTTTTAACGTTTGATCTAGCTCCTTAAGATTGTGGAGATTATTTTTTAATTGTTGCTTTCGTTGTTTTTCAGTCAATTCTTTAGTAACCAGTTTTAGTTCTTTTGTTGTTACTTTTTCTTTTGCTGCTATATTTTTTTCGGTTGCTGCTTCCTCTTCTGTTACTATATTATTTTTTGTTGCTGCTTCCTCTTTTAGTTTGTCATCCCCCGGTGTATTTTTTTCATCTGCGACAACTTTAGTGTTCACCACGTACTTTAATAAAGAATGATCGATCCATTTTTCACCTCTCCTACCAGTTAAATACTGCATTTCCTTCGTCAGTTTTTTTATCTCAGACTTGCAATTTTTGATTTCTTTTGCTATTTTGTTAAGCTCGTTTTTTTTGCTCTTGATCGTTTCACCATGTACTTGCTTGGTGCTTTTATATAATGCATTTTTTTTTGCTTTCACTGCGTTTTGAAGTTCCTGCTCACAGTCTTCCTTTTTTTTTATTTGAGTATGCTTTTTCTTATACCAATCCTCTCTTTTCTTAGCCCGTTCTTCAATTTCTCTCTTTAGTTCATGTTTCAACTCTATGTATAGCTCAGTGTATTTGTGTAAGTTTTCAAGTGGTTCTAAGTTTTCCCGCAATTTGACTTCTAATGAATCAACGGTTGACATCAATTGTTCTTTTCCCATATTTTCTTGATTTTTTGTTTTCTCAAATACTGGTTTTGTCATCCTAACAACTTCCTTTCTTTTTTCATTTTTACTTATCTAAAGTAACACGGTTTACTAGTCTTGATAAAACTACTTTTTCTAAAAAAGCGAATTAATCGTTTTTTTCTAACAAAAGAAATTCCTACGCTAGTTCTAACGAGATTGTTCTTCTTTCCGACAAAAAAAGCCCCTCTTTCCAGATCATCTTTATCTGGAAAAGGGGCTTGATTAACTATACTTGTATTGAATTAACCATTATAAGCATCAATAATGATTTGTTTTAGCTCACTGATCAATGGCTCTTTTGGATTTGCTGTTGTACATTGATCTTCATAAGCAAGTTCTGCCATACGGTCAACCGTTGAATCTAAGGTTTCTTGTGTCACACCTTGAGCCTTCAAGCTCATATTGATTCCAACTGATTGTCCTAATTCATAAACTGCTGTTGCTAAAGCTTCAACTAATTCCGCTGTTGTTTGTCCTTTTAACCCTAAGAACTTAGCAATATCTGCATAGTCTGTATCTGCACGGAAGTAATCATATTTAGGGAACATTGCATGCTTTTGTGGATCTTTTGCATTATAGCGGATGATATGTGGTAATAAAATGGCATTTGTACGACCATGTGGGATACCATATTCTCCACCAATTTTATGCGCAACTGAGTGACAAATTCCTAAGAAGGCGTTCGCAAATGCCATCCCTGCCATTGTAGAAGCGTTGTGCATTTTTTCTCGTGATTCCATATCAGGAGTTTTCACTGATTTTTCTAGGTAATCGAAGACTAATTTGATTGCTTGTAAGCTCAATCCTCTTGTATAATCAGAAGCCATAACAGAAACATAAGACTCAATCGCATGAGTTAATACGTCCATCCCTGTATCTGCCGTGACAGAAGCTGGTACTGACATGACAAATTGTGGGTCGACGATTGCTACATCTGGTGTTAATGCATAATCTGCCAATGGATATTTCACATGTGTATCACTATCTGTGATAACGGCAAAAGGTGTTACTTCAGAACCCGTTCCTGAAGTTGTCGGAATACACACAAATTGTGTTTTTTCTGGTTTATCGATCTTATATGTCCGTTTACGGATATCTAAGAATTTTTGTTTTGCTCCAAAGAATGAAGTATCTGGGTGTTCATAGAACATCCACATTCCTTTAGCAGCATCCATTGCAGAACCGCCACCTAATGCAATCACTGTGTCTGGTTTGAAATCAGCCATCAATTTCGTTCCTGCATAGACTGTGTTTGTTGAAGGATTTGGCTCAACTTCTGAGAAGACTTCGATTTTCACATCATTTTTACGTCTTGATAGTACTTCACGAACCGTATCACAGTAACCAAACTGCACCATACCAGGATCACAAACGATCATGACACGCTCTACGTTTTCCATTTTTTCTAAATAAAGCAAAGAGTTCTTTTCAAAGAAGATTTTTGGTGGTAATTTGAACCATTGCATATTATTTCTCCGTTTCGCTACAGTTTTGACATTGATCAAGTTGATAGCACTTACATTTCTAGAAACAGAATTTTTACCATATGAACCACAACCTAAAGTTAGTGAAGGGATCATTTCGTTATAGATATTTCCGATTCCACCTTCTGCTGAAGGAGTATTTACTAAGATACGGCAAGCTTTCATCCGTAGACCAAACTTCACATGCAGCTCTTCATCCTCTGAGTGAATCACTGCAGTATGGCCTAACCCGCCTAAGTTCAACATTCCTTCGCATAATTCAAAGGCATGTTCTGTATTGTTTGCTTTAACCATTGCAAGTACTGGAGAAAGTTTTTCACGTGAAAGAGGGTAATCCGCTCCGACACCTTCTAATTCAGCTACTAACATTTTTGTCCCTTCTGGAACTTTGATGCCAGCTAGTTTTGCAATGTCCATTGCAGAATGTCCAACGATTGCTGGATTTACTGCGTATTTACCTTCATTCATCACTGCATCTTCTAATTTTGAAAGTTCAGCTGGTTTCACAAAATAGACTTGATGTGCTTGGAATTCTGCTTTAACTGCAGCATAGACTTCTTTGTCAACGATTACTGCTTGCTCAGAAGCACAAATCATTCCGTTATCGAACGTTTTAGAAACGATCAAGTCATTCACTGCTCGTTTGATTTTTGCTGTTTTTTCAATATATGCTGGTACATTACCTGGTCCAACACCTAAAGCTGGCTTTCCTGTTGAATAAGCAGATTTTACCATTCCCGCCCCACCAGTAGCTAAAACAATTGCGATCCCTGGATGATTCATCAACATTGAAGTCGCTTCAATCGATGGATGTTCAATCCATTGAATACAATTTTCAGGTGCGCCAGCTGCGATCGCTGCATCACGAACGACACGCGCTGCTTCAGCAGAAGATTTTTGAGCACTTGGATGGAATGCAAAAACGATTGGGTTTCTTGTTTTCAACGCGATCATTGATTTAAAAATTGTCGTTGATGTTGGGTTAGTTGTTGGAGTTACCCCACAAACCACACCAACTGGTTCAGCAATTTCAATCAAGCCTTTTTGAACATCTTCATTGATGACACCAACTGTTTTATCGTGCTTGATGTTATTCCAAATATATTCAGAAGCATACATATTTTTGATCGCTTTATCTTCATAGATTCCACGACCAGTTTCTTCAACTGCCATTTTAGCTAACGGCATATGTTGATCTAATGCTGCCATTGCCATTTCATGCACAATATGATCTACTTTTTCTTGATCAAAGTTTTCCATCTCTTTTAATGCGACATTTGCTTTCGTTGCTAATTCATCAATCATTCCTTGAACATCAATAGTTTTTGGTTGTTCTTTCTCCATTACTTTAGCCATTGTCTTCCTCCTAATGGGTCATGGTTGTTTGTTAATTAATTCACATTCTCATCATACAACAAACCTTTTCAGATGTAAACCTTTATTGTGATTTTTTTCACAGTTTTTTTAAATTTCGATTAAATCCTTTATTTATCAGTGTTTTTATTTATTATCCTAATTATCCAAAGTATTTTATCAAAAAAACAGATTATTCAAAGCTTAACAAAGTCAGAGATTTAGGATAAAAAAAGAGCCCGAGACACCGTCTCAGACTCAACTACTAAGCTTTACCTATTTGTTTTCTTTACTATCTTCAGGTGTTTCAACAGTTTCAGTAGCTTCTTCTTTCACTTCTACTGTTTCAGCAACTTTTGGTTCTGTTTTTTCTACCGTATTTACTGTCGAATCATTGGTTACGACAGTTCCAGGTTTAACCGTTTTGATGGCTGCTCGATCGTATTCTAGAAAAATCCCTTCACAATCTATAACAACTGTGCGTTTTTCATTGTCGATCTCTGAAACAACACCATGTAATCCGCCGATTGTAACTACTTCATCGCCTGATTTCATACTGTCTAGTAAATTTTGTCGTTCTTGTTGTTGTTTCTTTTGTGAACGTGACATAAAATACCACATTGCTAAAAGAGCAACGAACATGACTAACATTGGTAATGATCCCATTTTTTTCACCTCACTAACATGTATCTACACACTCAACTTTAGCAGAAAAAGGCGTGAGACACTAGTTTTTTACATAAATTTAGTGAAAAAGATTAGAAACTTTTGGCATTCTCTTTATTAAACCCATATTCCTCAAAAAAGGCTGCTCGAAATTCTAATAAATTGTCATCCATGATCGCTTGACGCACTTGTTTCATCAAGTTTAATAAGAAGTACAAGTTATGGTAAGACGTTAACCGTATCCCAAATGTTTCATCACATTTGATCAAATGACGAATATACGCACGTGTATAATTTTTACATGTGTAGCAGTCACATTTCTCATCGATTGGGCGGAAGTCATGTGCGTATTGTGCATTTTTCACAACTAAGCGTCCCTGCGAAGTCATACAAGTACCATTTCTTGCGATACGTGTAGGCAAGACACAGTCAAACATATCGACTCCTCTAATCACGCCATCAATCAATGAATCTGCTGCACCAACACCCATTAAATAACGCGGTTTATCCTCAGGGATCAATGGTGTTGTAAACTCTAACACACGGTTCATTTCTGATTTAGGTTCGCCAACAGACAAACCACCGATTGAATAGCCAGGGAAATCCATTGAAATCAAATCTTTTGCACTTTGGCGACGTAAATCTTCAAACCCAGCTCCTTGAATGATACCAAATAATCCTTGACGATCAGGATTCAGATGGGCTTTTAAGCCTCGCTCAGCCCAACGTGAGGTTCTTTCCACTGATTTTTTGACATAATCATAGCTTTCATCAAAAGGAGGACATTCATCGAAGCTCATCATGATGTCTGATCCTAATTTATTTTGGATATTAATTGCTTTTTCTGGTGATAAAAACATCCGAGAACCATTTAAATGATTTTTAAAATGGACACCCTCTTCTTCGATGTTACGCATATCGCTTAGCGAGAACACTTGAAAACCACCTGAATCTGTCAAAATCGGTTGATCCCAATTCATGAACTTGTGTAAGCCGCCTGCTTCTTCTACCAAGTCTTCTCCAGGTCTTAACCATAAATGGTACGTATTACTTAAAATGACTCCCGCACCCATTGCTTTTAATTCTTCAGGTGACATGGTTTTGACAGTTGCTAGTGTTCCCACAGGCATAAACATTGGTGTGGGAAATGTCCCATGAGGAGTGATCAATTCACCAAGACGGGCACCGGTATGTTTTTCTTTTTTGATTAAACGATAACGAATGGCAGGTTGTGTCATTCAATTCCCTACTTTCTCTATAATAATCGCATTGACAACTCCCATCATCATAATCGTTCTAACTCTTTTTTGCAAGGGTTCATTGGGTAACAGGTGTTTATTTAACCTTCATTTTTTAAAGAAATTATAATAACAGATAAAAGATAAAGAAAGCCAAATTGTTTCTTCTTTGTTATACTTATGGCATAAATAAAAAGGAGTGAAACTCATGCTATCTTCAAAAGAACTGAAACAACAAGCAAAAGACAGTTTAAAAGGACGCTGGGGACAAGCTGTATTATTGAATTTAGTCCCAACGTTAATCACAATTGCACTCATTATGATCATAGCTATTCCGACCGCTTTATTATTGGCTCATACCTATAATGATCCTGCAGCTGTCCAAGATATGGCAAACAATACCAACGGAGGTGCTGCTTCTAGCGGTGGTGGTATTGTGTCTGGTATTATCAGCGCACTATTTATGAGTGGGATCTCATGGACCTATCTAGATATCCTGCGTGGAACCAAATCGACCATCGAACCATTTAAAGATGCCTTTCGTGGTTTTACAGGATTATTTCTTGGGGGTGTGATTTTACTAGCTATTTTGATTTCGATCTTTACTACTTTATGGGCGTTATTATTCGTTATTCCTGGTATCATCAAAAGTTATTCTTATTCCCAAAGTTACTTCATTTACTATGATGTTATCACTGAAACAGGGGAAAAACCAGGAGTGCTAAATACGATCACTGCTAGTCGTAAATTAATGGATGGCTACAAAGGTAAATTGTTCTGGCTTGATCTATCCTTTATTGGCTGGCATATCTTGGCCATGCTAACTGCTGGAATTGGTTATTTATGGTTAAATCCTTATATTACAGCAACTAAAGCAGCTTTTTATGAACAATTGCCAAAAAACGTATAAAAATCAATGTCCAATGAAACGACCCTCAAAAGTTAGACCAAAAATCTAACTTTTGAGGGTCGTTTCACATGCTTCAGCCGCAGTCGCTTTTTTCATTTCGCTCACTTCTGCTCAGCTTTTAGAACTTCGCCAGTATACGCATCAACTTTGACTGTCACTTTTTTTATTTTTTTTTAATAGTAATTGTCCAATACGATTTTCCTGATTGTCTTTCGAGATACCACATTACTGCTTTTCCTGTCCCAGTCGTTTTTTCAGCTACTTTTTTAGCTACTTCAGTAACTTCCGATAAACTTTTTAAGTTTTTGATATTGAACAGATCTGCGGATTGCTCGGTAGTGGCTTGTTCGTGTTTGTTTCGTATGCGATATACTTTTTTTTTTGATGTTCGCTGTTTTAGTTGAAATTCTTACGCTGCATTCTTTAGTTGCATCTCTACCAGTAATTTCGTAATAGTAAGGACCAACAGTCTGACTAACTTTCACAGAAGTAATCGCTTGATTAGGATAACAAGTCTGATAAGCTTCAAGTGCTTCTTTTAATGATACATTGAATTTTTCCGGCTCCTCAATTTCCTCCGCAGATGTGGACGAACTAGAAACATTGGCAACCTTGATTTCTTTCGTTTCATTCCCATAATTTTCATAAGGATAATTAAAAACAAACATCACCAACATCACCAAACTAAAACTAGTTAATACCGTTAAACACCATACAAACAACTTCATCTTTTCCGCTCCTTCACAATCAATTGTTAGATTCTTGAAATGAACGATTAATCGTTCTTTTTTTAGGAGTTTGAGGCTGGATGAATTGAATCCTCCAGCCTCATTGAGAGAATATAAGAGATAAAGCAAATAATATATCCCTATGTCTTTATTCTACTTAAATCTTTCATCTTATTTTTTTTATTTTTTTACCATCTAGTCATGAACAAATAAAAAAAAAACATATTAGAAAAGCTCCCCCATGGCTTTTCTAATATGTTTCATCATTACTTTTGATGGAAAGGAACGATTTTAGAAGTCAGTGTCACTGATTTCTAAATTTACTGTTACATTTCCACGCAAAGCTTTTGAGTAAGGGCAAACTTGATCTGCTTCTTCAACAAAACGTATTGCTTCATCTTTCGGCATATCTTTGATAAAGACTGTCAAAAGAACTTCTATTGTAAAATCTGCCTCTCCATGATTCAGCAAGGCAACGTTTGCTTTTACTGAACTAGGTTGTTTGAAGATTGAAAAAGTAATTTGAAAAGTAGCTCCTCGCACAGTATTTGGTAGTGTCCCAGAATAATTATTCGTCGGTGTTGATGGTAATACTTCTCCAATATTCCAATCAAAATTGGAAGGATTCACTGTTTTTCTTTCTGTAGCTGTTAGATTTTGTTTTTGAGTCAACGTGTTCTCGTTTGAAATAGCCTCCGAATTTTTTGTATTTTTTTCAGCAGTAGTTGCTGTTTGATTTTTTTCTGCTGCATAAACCAATGAGGTTCCTGCACTAGCTGCACTTGAAACAAGCACTAAGCCTGCAGCTGACGCAGCAAGTAGTTATTTTCTAAGTTTTTTGCTTTTTGATAGATTTTTCTTTCCCATTTTACATTAAAACCTCCTATTAAATTGTCAATAAATTTTTATTGATAGACAAATTATAGGCGACCTCCAAAAAAATTTTTTCACGTTTTTTCAATTTCAAGAATACTTATGTTAAAAAATAAAAATCTCCAATCGAATAAACGTCTATCCTTTTTCCTATAAAAAATGATTGCTCTCCTAAAGTTATCCACATCAAATATTGTTACATCAATGTCTTAACTCATTCCTAGCAAAATAAATTTCTTCTATCTTTTTTGAAATATAAAAAAAAAATATCTGAGCCACTAATAATATGCTTAGGTCCTAAACAGAAATCTTTATTTAGATAGGAGAAAGGATGAAATACAATGAAAAAGAAAATAATTGTTACTTCAGCTACTGGTATCATGCTATTTTCAAATTTACTTTTACCAAGTGCCCAAGTACTAGCTACCCAAGAAAATCTCTCATCAACTAATACTCAAGTTATTCCTAAAGCCTCAACGCAAAGTTTTACATTAAAAGGCTACGATAATACAACTTTTGCTCAAATCAGTGTTGCTAACAGTAACCTTCACTTGCAAATCTTCGCTGTTCAACCACATTGGGGCTTCTATGGAGATACTTACGCAAGTTTACAAATTAAGCGTGGAACACAAGACGTCTACAAAAAAAGCTTTGTCGGCAACCAAAAATTGACAGCTGAACAAAAAGATATTCCTTTGCAGGATGGAGATATCGTAACGATCACTCATCGTGAAGCGAATGATACTCGTTTTGTTGCTACAGCTCCTTCTTTAAAGGGCAATACTGCCGGCAATTACACCTATTTTGTTAAAAATGGCAAATTAGAAAACATCACTTTGCAACTGGCAGAAGCAACGAAAGCTGTCAACGAGTTGTTCAATGGCGACACACCTAAACTGGGCATTACCCAAGAGCAAGCAGATGCAGCAGCAGCTAAACTTAATGCACTACCAGATTATCTAACTCAACGCGATCAGTTATGGAATAAGCTGGAAAAGGCCTACAATGCCATCAGTGTTCAAGCTGAAACACAAGGATTTACCTTAAAAGGTTATGATAATACAACCTTTGCTCAAATCAGTGTTGCTAGAAGTAACCTCCACTTACAAACCCTCGCTGTCCAACCACATTGGGGCTTCTATGGAGATACTTACGCAAGTTTACAAATTAAACGTGGGACACAAGTGGTTTATCAAAAAAACTTTGTCGGCAACCAAAAATTGACAGCCGAACAAAAAGATATTCCTTTACAAAATGGGGATATCGTAACGATCACACATCGTGAAGCGAATGATACTCGTTTTGTTGCTACAGATCCTTCTTTAAAGGGCAATACTGCCGGCAATTACACCTATCTTGTTAAAAATGGCAAATTAGAAAACCTCACTTCGCAACTGGCAGAAGCGACGAAAGCCGTCAATGATTTATTCGATGGCGAAACACCTAAAGCTGAAAATACACAAGAACAATTAAACACAGCTTTAGAAAAAATCAATGCTTTACCTAACGGATTAGCTGAACGAACAGCTTTACAAAAAAAATATGACCAAGCTTATCTTGCATTAAAAACCTATAAAAAAACGATGTTCACCACAGCATATCCAGGAAATACTGCTGCTGCAGGAATTTTAATGGGGAAAGATCATGATCGTCAAGATTTAGGTATCCAATTAACAAAAGGTGCAAAAATTACCATTAGACAAACGAATCCAAAATTCACTTCAAAAATGACGTTGCGTTTATTAACCAATAATTCAAGTACTGAATCTGCTATTGATTTCACAACAAACAATGTCACACTAACTGCTAAAGCTTTAGCAGTACCATTTGTTTATACGCCATATAATCAAGAAAATGGGGAAAAACCACAATTAGAATTTACTGTAGAAGGACAAAAAATCCTATTACCAGTCTTTAGTAAAAATGGGGATATCGAAGCATTTAAAGATACTTGGAATCAAACAAAAGGTTATGGATTGATCAAAGGAAAGAGATTTCAAACTTTCTTACCTGAACAAAATCGCAATCAAGCTTTAAAAGTGGACCTCAACCGTCTAATTGATAACTATGATAATGATATTATCGGATCCTATAATGAATTATTAGGTTTATCTGACAATGACCCAAATCCATTGAACCGTTCTTCAGAACGTAGATATTTCTATAAAGCAGATGCTTCAGGTGCGGGTGCTCTTTATTATGGTGGCCTTTGGGCAGCACAAACTAGTACGTCTGGCGACGCTTGGTTAGGCGATGGTTGGGGAGTGCTTCATGAAACTGGTCACGGCTATCAAGGAAGCTTTATGAACAAAGGAATGGATGTCGGTGAAGTTTGGAATAATCTATATGGTGTAATTTATAATTACAAACACATGGGTAAAACTGCTGCCGATAAAAATTCTTGGCTTTATGATTATGGACACAAACAATCCATTGAAAATGCATTAAAGAATACAATCAATAGTGCTGATCCAAAATTCAATAGTCAAGATTTACGTAAAAAATTAGTCATTCTTTCAAACATCGTTGATAAAGCAGGAAATGAAGGCTTTACAAATTTCTATACAAACTACCGAAAATTTGCTAGTCAGTCAGGATTCAATGCCAATAACTATCCATTACCAGATTTGATCACAACTGAAATGGGTGCACCGAAGAAAGTGGACTTTTCTGCTGTCTTAAACGCTTGGGGCTTATCAGTATCAGAAAAAGCGAAAAAAGTAGCCGCAGATAATGGCTACCAACAAGTGGCTCATTTGGCACAAGTGGTTCCTGATAATCGATTAGATGCAGCGATTCAACAATTGACACAAAATAATCGTCTAAGTTCCGTTTTATCTTTAGTTACAAATGAAGAATTAAAACCATTGAATCTAACAAGCAACGTTACATTGAAGTTTAAAGACGGCAACTTGTTCGAAGGTATGAAATTGCGTATTTTAGATGGAAATAAACTTTATAAAGAAATTACTTTAGGTAGCGATCCAGTTACGATCAACAACATGCCAAATGGTGTATACTCTCTTGAATTGGGAACAGACACTGGTTATATCCAAAAACCATATCTTTTTGTGAAAGACAATGGTACAGTAACTATTTCATTAAATAACTATCTCAAAGAAGCCACAGAAGCTGTTGACCACTTATTCCAAGACAATGATCATTCGAAAATCAAGACAAATCTGATGCAAAAAGATATTGATCAAGCCAAGAAAAAAGTAACGGCTTTACCAAACAGTAGCCAAAAAGATAACTTATTGACACGATTAAATAATGCTTTTGATCAATTGCAAGAGTTTACTTTCAAAGGATTAGGAAACTTCCATTTTGCTTCCTTTGACGTAGCAAATGGCGTAGCAACCGTACGTACAATAGCTGGTACTCCGCATAGTTACTTCAATGATCGCTATGCAAGTATCACTATTTCACGTAATAATGAAACGCTCTATCAAAAAGAATACATTGGAGATCGTCATTATGATGCTAAAACGGATACGATCAATTTGAAGGAGGGCGACACAGTTACTGTGACACACCGAGAAGCAAATGCAACTCGTTTAGCCATCAATCATGAGAACTTGAAACACAATACAAGAGGAACATACCATTACGATGTACGTAACGGACAATTAGTTCTAAGAAAGTAAAAAATGTTATTAAAAATTCTATACTAACTATTTAACTGAAGCTGGAGCAACGATTGCGGCTCTTTGTCAATCATGAAGAGACTGGGACAAAACTTGTCTCAGTCTCTTCTAGTATTTCTAAATACGAATAAACGGTGAGATAAAACTAGTATCTTCGGAAAATTTGAGGAGCACCAAGCAGGTAACAATCAACATCAAAAACTAGTGTTTGTATTTCTTGTCAATTTTCGGAAATTCTTTCTTATTTCTTGATACTGAATAATTTTGTCTCAACCTCAAATTATAGAGTCACTATTGCCCCAGCCACTTTATTAAGGATGATTATTTTATGAAACGATCACGCAATCAAAAAATTGATCACTTGAGAGCATTAGCAATTTTGTGTATCATTCTTGCTCATACAGGATTACAAGGAATCCTGTTCAATTTGCGTTGTTTTGATGTGCCATTAATGGCCTTTTGTTTAGCTATTTCTTATTACTATAGCAGCAAGAATCTCTCCTATATTTCCTATGTCAAAAAAAGATTCACTCGTTTAATGGTTCCAACTTATATATTTCTGGCGTTATTATTTACATCACTTTTTTTCATTGCTCAGATTACCGATACTCCTTATCAATTTAATATTTTTTATATTTTGCACGCTTTTTTCATGGATACAGGTTATGGTTATGCTTGGATTATGCGAACGTTTTTTCTTGTATCTTTACTCATGCCCTTCCTGTATAAATTGAGCAAAAAATATCAGCACTTTGTGGAAATACTTGGTATTTTCACTTTATTATTAATCCTCCAAATCTTTTTAGTTTATTTGATTCCTTATGTTCCAAGCTCATGGCAAATCCTTTATACTCAACTCGTTCCTTTAGCTTTTGGCTATTGTCCGATTGCTTTACTAGGATTACTTGTTTTTCAATTAGACCGAAAAAAACTATTACACTTATCAATTGTTATCTTATGTTACTTAAGCATTAGTTTCTATCTCTACGGACTCCATGGATTAACTTACTTTAAATACCCACCACAGTTGCCTTTTATTTTATATGGCTGTTTCTGTGGCTGTTTCTTATGGTATATGTTAGCTAAATATGAAGGGAATTTCTTCGCCCCTATCAGTAATTATCTTTCTCTTCATTCACAAGAACTTTATTTTATTCATATTTTCTATATTTATATTTATGAGTTTTATTTACCAAAGGAAGGAAGTCTGTTAAACAATTGGTTCTTTAATTTTATCTATTTACTTTCTATGTCATTACTTACGTTGTTTTTGATCAATCAAGGCAAAAAGAAAGTAAAACAAATTAAGAACAAAACACGCCAAGTAGAATGTGACGAGTAACCGCAGAAGCAGGAAAGAAAAATCTCTCGCATCAACTTTCCCTACTGAAAGTCAGCTGTTTAAACGTCTTTTAGCCATTTTTTACATGCGAAAGAGCTTGGGCTGTTCGTTTTTGTCCCAAGCTCTTTTGATTTATTCTTCTTCTGCTTCAGGCAATTGATGAAATTTGATCAACTCATTCACAGCCACAGGTACGACTGATAAAAAGCCTACTAACAACCAATGGTTTAAGCTAACATGCACTAAGCCAAAGAGTTCTTGGGTAAACGGTAAAAGTGCAATGACCGTAGTGATGACCAATGAAAGTACCGCCATTTCCAATAACGATTTATTCGTTGCTAAGTTCACTTTGAAAATTGACTGACTGCTACGCACATTGAATACATGGAGGATTGACGAGTATGCTAACACTAAAAAGGCAACTGTCTGTCCAACTTCTTGTCCTGCATCGACCCAAGGGCTAATAGTATCGACATAGCTTCCCAAATAATAACCAAACAAAGTCACGATCGTAAATATAGTCGCATTGATCGCAATTTTTTGTAGTAATCCTCGAGCAAAAATCCCTTCATTCTTAGGAATCGGTGCTTCGTCCATGATCCCTTTTTCTGCTGGTTCACGCCCCAAAGCAAATCCAGGCAACCCATCAGCAACCACGTTGACAAACAACAATTGAACTGCTGTAAACGGTGCTCCCCAGCCCACTAGCATCGCAATCAACACAATAAAAATTTCTGAGACATTACAACTCAACAAAAAGTTGATCGCTTTACGAATGTTTTGATAGACGGAACGTCCTTGACTAACCGCATCGACGATCGTTGCAAAGTTGTCATCGGTCAAGATCATATCTGATGCACTCTGTGCCACGTCAGTTCCAGTGATTCCCATTGCACACCCTACGTCACTTGCCTTCAAGGCGGGAGCATCGTTGACGCCATCTCCAGTCATAGCCACCACGGCACCAGTTCGTTGCCATGATTTAACGATCCGGATCTTGTCTTCCGGCGTAACACGAGCATAAACAGAAAGGTCTTTGACACGCTCGTCTAATTCATCATCAGATAGTGCTTGTAGTTCTGAGCCCGACAGTGCTTCGGCTGGATTTGATAAAATCCCTAATTCTTTGGCTATGGCACTAGCCGTAACAACATGATCTCCTGTGATCATCACTGTTTTGATTCCTGCTTTTTTTGCTCGTTTGATTGCTCCTTTACTTTCAGGACGAGGCGGATCAATCATACCGATCAAACCAATCAAACGTAAATCTTTTTCTAATGCTTCTGAAGTGATTTCTTGCGGTTCTTCTTCATAGGTAGCATAACCTACCGCAATGACCCTTAAAGCTTTTTTCCCAAAGCTATCATTGACGATCGTGGCCTGTTCAATGTCTCCTGAAGTAAAACGCGAAGCTAGGACGTCAAAAGCGCCTTTCGTAATTGAAATGTATTTTTCACCCATTTGATGAACCGTTGTCATCATCTTACGGTCTGAATCAAAGGATAGTTCTGCCACTCTCGGGTACTTTTCTTCTAATTCCTCTTTTGTGTGATAATTTTCTTCAACCGCTCGTACGATCGCGGCTTCTGTAGGGTTTCCTTTGACAATCAATTCATCATTTTCTTTTTCGACCGTCACATCGGTACAAAGAGCAGCCATCTTCAAGATTTCCATCGCACTGTTGGTCATTGAGTCCTCTACATCAGTCACTTCATCTTCTTTGCTCCAAACTCGGCGGACACGCATTTTATTTTGTGTCAGCGTTCCCGTTTTATCTGAACAAATCACATTGGCTGTTCCTAAAGTCTCAACTGCGGGGAGCTGACGAATAATGGCATGTTTCTTCGCCATTTTTTGGACACCATATGCTAAAGTCAATGTAACGATAACTGTCAATGTTTCTGGCACCGCAGCGACGGCTAAAGAAATGGATGTCATAAACATTTCCAGTAAGGGTTCTCCTTGGAGTTCACCAATAATAAACACTAACGCTGCAGCAGCTAATGCGATAAAACTGATGCGTTTGCCTAGTTGATTCAATCGAATTTGTAATGGTGTTTTTTGAGCAGTGTTGTCATTTAAAAGTCCAGCAATCTTACCCATTTCGGTTTTCATCCCGATAGCGGTCACAATCGCTTTCCCACGACCAGCTGCGACTGTACACCCTTTAAACACCATATTGATTTGATCACCTAAGGCATCATCTTCTTGACTCACATAATCTGCATCTTTTTCGACCGCTTCACTTTCACCAGTCAGTGCCGATTCCTCTACTCTTAATTGCGAGGTTTCAACTAATCGAGCATCCGCCGCAATGGCTGAGCCAGATTCCAAGACCAGAACATCTCCCACAACTAGGTGTTCAGCATCCACTTTTTCAACTTTGCCATCTCGGATGACTGTGGCAGTTTGCTTGTTCATATCCTGAAGAGATTCCAACGCTTTTTCGGCATTTCCTTCTTGTACGATAGCTAATACTGAATTAATGATTACGATCGCAATGATCAACAGTCCTTCAAATAAATTCCCATGTTCGGTGGCAAAGGCAGTATAAAAAGAAATGACTGCTGCTACAAGTAAAATAATCGTAGTAAAATCAGATAAACTTCGTAAAAACTTTTTTGCCAATGACTCTTTAGGCGCTTCCTCAAATTTGTTTTTCCCTTGTTCTTGACTTCTTTTTTCTGCTTCTTGGGTCGTTAACCCCTGTTCAATTGTTGTTTTTGTTTCACTCTCCACTTCTTTCACTGTTTTCTTAAAATCATCCATCCTATTCCTCCTTTATTTTAAGCACACAAAAAAGGTACTTATTTTACTATACCACTGTTAAATTGCCTTATTCAACTGTACCGCTTGTTGCTTCTCTAAAATAAGCATATCTCGTGAGCTTCTTTTTTGCAACCGTTAACAAAGTGTGCTATATTATAAGTGTAAGGAAGGAGGATACCATCAAATAAACAAAAGAATTTCTCGATAGATTAGTATAAGCAAACAAAGTTGTTAAAAGGTACAGGTTTCACCAATGAGGTCATGTGAAGTATAATCTTTTACAAATAGTGAATGCGTATGAGACGTTAGATCATGCAGTATCTAAACCAGAAGTAACATGATACGTAAAAAAGAAGAACATGAATATCTGAAAACTGAATAGAATCAAGAGATGTTTCAACTGTTGAAGATGTAACAAAAACAAGATTTTTTGTTTATCAAGAAGAAATTCAACACGGTACTTTGCATGGGTCATGGAAAGTTACACTTATTTTGTTTATTTGATTCCTTCCGCATACGAAGAGCTGGGCTTATCGAGAGCCCAGCTTTTTTTGTCGCCTGAGTTTATTTATCTTCTGCAAGAAACGAATCCATGTCTCCTACACTTTTTAATTCCAACTAAAACAAAGAATAGAAAAAAATCAGTCAAAGAACCCATTTTTCTAGTTGAGGATTCTTTGACTGATAATTTATAATGGGCAATTACTGCCATTTTGTTTAATCGTATTGAAACAGCTTTTTTATCTTTATTTGACAAACATTGCATCGCCGAAACTAAAGAAGCGATAACGTTCATCAATAGCATGTTGGTAAGCTGCTAATGTTAATTCTCGTCCAGCAAAGGCACTCACTAACATGACTAATGTTGATTTTGGTAAATGGAAATTTGTTGAAAATGCCTCTACCACTTTAAACTGATAACCTGGTGTGATGAAAATATCTGTCCAACCACTATCTGCTTTGATTTCACCATCAAATTTGGTTCCAATCGTTTCAAGTGTACGGATCGAAGTCGTTCCTACGGCGATGATCTTGCCACCATTTTGACGGACTTGATTTAAGCGACTTGCTGCTTCTTCTGTTAGACGATAAAATTCACTGTGCATATGGTGTTCTTCAATCTTGTCCACACTGACCGGCCGGAATGTTCCTAAGCCTACGTGAAGTGTCAAATAGACGAGTTCTACCCCTTTTGCTTCGATTTCTGCTAACAATTCTTTGGTAAAATGTAATCCAGCTGTAGGAGCTGCTGCTGACCCGTTTTCTTTTGCATAAACAGTTTGGTAACGATCTGGATCCTCTAAACGTTCTTTGATATAAGGAGGTAAAGGCATTTCGCCCAATGATTCCAACGTTTCAAGAAAAATACCTTCGTATTCAAATTCAATGATTCTTCCGCCATGTTCTAATTCTTCTTTGACAACTGCTTGTAAGCGACCATCACCAAATGTAATTCGTGTACCTACTTTCGCTCGTTTTGCCGGTTTGATCAACGTTTCCCAAGTATCTCCTTCTGTATTTGTCAAAAGTAATACTTCCAGGTGTGCACCTGTTTCAGTTTTTTCACCATATAAACGAGCTGGCAACACACGTGTATTATTCATCACTAACGCATCTCCTGGATGCAATTCTTCTAAGATGTCATGGAAATGTTTATCCGACATTTCCCCAGTTGTACGATCTAAAACTAGTAACCGAGAATGGTCACGGTCTTTTAGTGGTGTTTGAGCGATCAACTCTTCTGGTAAATCAAAGTCAAAATCTTCTGTTGTTAACATATCGTCACTCACTTTCTATCTTCTGCCTTGTCATTCTAACATTTTTACTGTTACCTTGGCAAAACCCGCACTCGAAAAAAGAAGAAAGAGAAATGAACGAACAAACCGATTTCTTGCAAATAATCGTTTTATTTTTTTATAGATTTGATTGCATCATTGATATGATTGAGTTCAAAACGTTCAATTGTGCCTCCAAATTCCGTAGTGATTAAGTCATTCAATTTCTTTGCATCCATTTCTTTGACAATCGCTAAGACCCCTTCTTGTCCTTCTGGGATACAGTTAGCAATATAATGAAAAACATTTTTAGATTTTTTCTCTGCATGATGCGCTTGCCCAAAACCAATGACATCGCCAATCGCCCAGCCAAAGATCGCCCCTAATGGACCACCGAGAAAGCCAATGATAATACCTAAAATACTATCACGCCACTCATTCTTTTCGCCTGAAAGATTCTCAAAATCCATCACTGTAAATCCTCTTTCGTCAAACGCGCGTTGAGCTAACATCACTTGTTGAACCTCAACATCTGGCTTTAGATCATTTCTTTTAAGTTTATTGAACACTTCTAAGCAGTGAACATCTTCCGCCATGTTGATCACTATTAGTGTATTTTCCGGCTCTACTTCGATGTTTGGATCTAGAGCTAGATCTTCCATTTCATAAAAAGAAGAATAATCATTTAGATCACCTGAAGCAATTTTAGCCATCAACATTTCTGACTTATTGAGTTGATCGTCAGATACTTTTTGAAAGTTGCCCATTTGATCCTTGATTTCTTTATATTGATCTTCCGTCAAGACTTTTCCATTTTCAGTATTTCTATAATATTGTGCCATTGTCTTTTCAGCTCCTTCAAATAAATTGGATAAACATGTTCTACTAAAAAAATACATCAATTAAGTGACACTTTTTTATTTATTTTTTTTGTAATTATAAAATAAATAAATAAAAAAATGCCTGAGTTTCTCACTCAAGCATTTTTTGGTCTTTAACATTTATTTCTTCAAATGATAACTATACGTACTTATCACGATATTTTCTCGCCAAGATAAACGAAGTCTTAATCGTAAACTTGTTTGATTGTGTAAGATATTTTGCCAACGACGGTTTGGTACAAACTGTGGAATCAATACTGTCGTCGTATAGTTTTGTTTTGCGGCATTTTTACTTACCAGATCAACGTAGCGGATAATTGGATTTTCAATGGAACGATAAGAAGAATGAACAACTGAAAAACGGACATCAGGAAAATGTTTCTTGAAGTCTGCTTCAATTTCTTTTTCTTTTGCTATATCTTCATCCAATGACACGTGCATGGCCACCACATAATCCCCGATCGAACGAGCATAATTGATCGCACCGATGTTAACACGTGTGACATTTCCTACTAAAACCAGCACGGTATTTCCATCATAGTCATGTAACTTGGCGTCCGTTTCAAGTCGCAACTGTTCTGCTACCTTTTTGTAGTGATCATGAATGCGATAGAAAATATACATCACAATTGGCATGATGATAAAGAATGGCCAAATATCACCTAAGCGGTAAACGAACAAAATCGCAATGATCGCATAAGAGATAAACGCACCTGTGATATTTGCAATAGATTTTCCTAACCAGTTCTTTCCTTCTTTTTTCCATTTAACGACCATTCCTGTTTGTGATAGCGCAAAAGGAATAAATACACCGATCGAGTATAACGGAATCAAACGTTCCGTTGAACCATGGAAAATAAATAAGAGAATGATCGAACCAAAAGCTAATGTCATGATCCCATTTGAGTATCCTAAACGATCGCCACGATCTTGATACATATGTGGCATGAACTTATCTTTTGCCAAATTGTATGCTAATACTGGGAATGCAGAGAATCCAGTATTGGCAGCAACCGCCAAGATCAAAGCGGTAGCAAATTGTAATACATAATACAATGCGCCATGGCCAAAGACAGCTTTCCCAATCTGAGACAATACAGTAACTTCTTTTTCAGGCACGATCCCATACCAATAGTTGATGAACGTGATACCGACAAAGAAGAAGCCTAAGATCAAAGCCATCATTGTTAAAGTTGCTGCTGCATTTTTTGCTCGAGGTTTCTTGAAAAATGGTACGGCATTACTAATTGCTTCAACCCCTGTTAAAGAAGAAGAACCAGAAGAGAATGCTCGCAAAATCAATGCGATCGACACCCCTGGGATTGCAGCTCCAGGTAAGGCTGTTGCATGTAATGGTACGGCACCAGTAATGATATTAAACAGTCCGACCGCAATTAGCAACGTAATCACAATGATGAACGTGTAAACAGGGAATAGCAAGAAAGAAGCCGATTCCCTTAACCCGCGTAAATTCAGCATCATCAAGAGCAATACGATTGCAACTGAGATTGCTACTTGGTGACCATACAATGCGGGAATTGCCGAGGTAATCGCTTCGGCACCAGCTGACACGGAAACAGCTACCGTCAACATATAGTCGATCAACAAGGAACCTCCAGCGATCAACCCGGCATTTTTCCCAAGGTTTTCACTGCTGACGACGTAAGCCCCTCCGCCTTGAGGATACGCGTGAATGATTTGACGGTAAGAGAGAGTTAATGAAATCAATAGAATAATAACAAATGCTGCAATTGGCAGTGAATACCAAATGGCTGCAGTTGACAAGGCAACTAAAACAACCACAATCTGCTCTGTACCGTAAGCAATGGATGATAGGGCATCCGATGACAGCAATGCTAACGCGGCAAAACGAGTTAATTTATGCTCGTCGTTTTCAGCAGATTTCAACGGCTTACCTACTAACAACCTTTTTAAGTAGTCCAATTTTTTTACTCCTTTACACACATATTTACTTCAAAATTATTATTGTCAAAATTAAAAAAAATTTATCTTAAACAAGATGTTATAGTACGCTCCCATAATATAAAAGTCAATAAACTTTCATAAAATTAATTGAAAAAAATTAGAAAAAAAACAGTATTTTTTTCAATCGTACGTTAAATTAGCAAATGCCTTACATTTCAACGACTTTTTTCCTTTTCTGTCAAAAAATGTAACATCTCACTCATCGAGATTTTTCTTTCCTATTCAATAAAAACTTTTACTTTTCGTAGAACTTGAACAACCAGCACTTTCCAAAAAATAAGTAAACGGACTGTGATTTTTTCTAGCAATAATCAATCATTGTGGAATCAGCCATAACAAACTTTACTTTTCTATTTTCAATTTTTTCAATTAAACTCGTTGTTTCTACAAAAAGAAAAAAATAGCTCCTCTGATCACCTAAGCTCTGTTAATAAAATAAAGGCCTTGTCAGACGAAAATACATGACTATTTCTGTCTAACAAGGTCTTCTTTTTTCAAACTGGTTATTGCTTTAACTACTAGTGGAAAATATGACTCTGATGTGCTGCTTCTTTGAATTTGACCATTTTTTCTTGGACATAAGGCGCAACAGCCGTTCCAATAACACCAAAGCTAACGAATAGACCAATCATGATCCAAATCGCATTTGCAGCATTTGGCCAATAGATTCCTCCTGCTGATTCTCGTAATAGATTAACCGCATGAGTGAATGGCAAGAATGGATTGATCATTTGGAAGAACTTCCCTGATACTTGGATAGGATAGTTTCCACCTCCACCAGAAATCGATAGCACGAGGATAATGATCGCAAGTCCCTTTCCAACATTATCAAATAGCGCCGCTAAAACATACACGATCATCATAAAGGCTAGCGAGATCAAAACGGCAAAGGACACGCTGTAAACTGGATTATGGACATCTACACCTAATAAAAAGATATTTCCTAAAGTAACGATCAAACTTTGTGCGATAGCCATCGTTAAGAACGTGAGCATTCGAGCAACAAATTGTTCTCGTTTTGTAAAATTGTTTCTTTCTTTTTTACCGAGATAATAATCGGTTGTCGCTACACTTGAGAGTAAGACAGCTCCCACCCACAAGCAAAGTGCTGTATAAAATGGCGTACTTGCCGATCCGTTGTTTGCAATTGGATACATCGTATTGGTTTTTAATTCTACTGGTTGCGTAAAGAAGTCACTCTCTTTCGTGGCATCTAGTTTCAATAATTTGATCACTTCTCCTAGATCAACTTCTTTTTCTCCTTTACGAATAGCATCTGCTGCTTTTTGGATACCTGTCTTGATGTTTGGCCAATCGTTATTGATCAAATCAGCTGCTGCATTTACTGCCGTTTCGACTTGTGGCATTTTTTCATTTGCTGTCGTCATCGTACTTGTGATTTCATTTTTGATCGTTGGCCAGTCATTTTGGATAAAGTTAGCAGCTGTACTCAATTTGTTGGCTAACACTGGCAAATCATTATTATACAGATCGGCTCCTTTATTGATCCCATTGACGATCGTTTCCATATTACCATTCAACATGGTGTTTGCATCATGTATCTCTTGTCCGATCGCTGGCATTTCTTTTTGGTACTTCTCTAATATCGCCACTGCATTGGTCACTGTTGCTTTTGTTGAATTTAACAGCGAATCAAAATCGATTTGGTCAGCCTTGCTTAACGCACCTTGAGCTGTTTCAATCGTACTGATGACTTGATTTAATAGTGAATCAACGGTTGAACTGACTTGGTTCACATCGATTCCAGAAATCAAGTTATTGACATTTTTAGCAGCAGTTTGAATTTGCCCTAAGATATTTCTTACGTTATCGATATTTCCTTCTTGAATGGCTTGTTTCAACGCTGGTAGGCGATTTTGTAAGCCGCTTAAAACTGGTTTGATACTATTTAATGTATCAATTATTTTTTGAAGTTTGGTATTACCCGTTTGATTCTGTAACTGTGTCAAAAAGGTAATCAACTGATCAATCGCTTGTTGCTGTGCTGGTAAACTATTGTAGAGATTATCCAATAATTTGAGTAAGTTTCCCTTCTCTTCTTCCGTCAATTGATTATCTGCAATTGCCTGATCGACACTCGCTGTGAATGAATCAATAGACGTTGCTACCTGACTAATCGATTGTATCGTTGTATTCACACTTGTTGTGATACCTGGTAATGCGTCTTTTAATTGCTCTGCACCTGATTTTGTTTGAGTAGCTAGATCTTTTGCTTGTGTTTCTAATTTCTTCACGTCAGGTAAGATTTCTTGGACTTGTTGAATGATCGACAACCCTTGTTTCGCTTCAGTGATTCCTTGATCCATCGTTTCTTGGATCGATGAAAAATCCTGATCGATCTCAGCAATTTGTCGACCTGCATTTTGGATTTCCGGTATTTTTTGTTGTAAATCTAAAATGATTTTCGCTTGCTCTTGGAGCTGTGGCATTTTATCATTCAGTGCAACCACTTTTTGTCCCATTTCATCGACTTGTGGGAGATAGTCCACAAATTCATTGGCTTTGTTTAACTTTTCTTTAATAGAAGGTAGTTGTTTTTGTAAATCGAGTACTTGTTGCGTATAGCCATCGATCGTATCAAGGTTCTCATCCGTTGAAAGTATCATTGATTTGACCTTATTGATACTTACTAGATTCGAATCAATGTCATAACCGATCTCGTTAAAGACCTTCAATAACGTTGAACTAGCTGTCTTAATAAATTCATCCGTAATCTGTGTTTGGATCGCAGAAGCTCCTTTATCGGTGATCTTAGGAGCGATCGCATTGATTTTCTCATTCACCGTGTATTCGATTTTTGGCTTTCTGATCTCTCCACTCGTAAAACTTAACAAGTCTTCTGAGAAATCCTTCGGTAAGTAGATTCCTGCATAATATTTCCCAGAACGAACCCCTTGTTCCAGTTCTGCTTTTGAGTCAACGAATTGCCATCCGAGTTGTTTATTGTCATGAAGTGATTTGATCACTTCTTTCCCAATTGCGACTTCTTTCCCTCGAAATTCTGCCGGTTGATCTGCACTGTAAACCGCAATAGGCAATTCACCGGTATTTCCGTAAGGATCCCATAACGCTTTGATGTTGAACCACGCATACAATGAAGGGATAATCATAATTGCAATGATCAAAAGTGTAGCAATTGGATTTTTAAAAATTCTTTTCCAGTCAAGTAGATATAATTTTAATGTGTTTTTGATTGACCGCATAAATATCCCCTTCTTCTTTTTTCAGCTGCATTACTTTACCATGTAAATCATGTAATTTTCAATTCCCTTTTTTCAAAAAGCTCGATAATTTAGACATAATAGTCAAACTGTCCGATTGTCTGACCATAGAATTGAAGAAATAGTTAAATTTTACATGTACCACTTTACCATTAAATAAAGCAGAAAGAAATTTTCATGCTAAAAATCAGAAGAAGAAAACGCATCCAGAAAAAGTTTGCTCCTTTTGCCAGCCCAGCTCTAATCATAAGTTAATACGATTTTACCTGCAGAGGGGTGTCCTTCAAGTTGATGGTGCGCCCAGATTAAATGATCAAGAGTTGCAGCTAATTCTTCTGCTACAAAAATATGGTAATTTCCTGTTTTATATGCGGCAATTAAATGAGTCAAAGCTTCTTGATCTGAGTATTCTTTTCTAGGAACAAAAGTCTCATAAAACCCATTTTTTTTCTGACGAGATGCAAGGGAAGGCAATTCGTTCAACGCAACATAATGACCTTCTTCTTTCATAATTTTGATAGCCATGTCTCCCGCGATGCTTCCTTTCGTCGCATCGATCACAATATCTGCTTGATTACTGAATACTTCTTCAGGATTTTCTTGATCATAAGAAGAAAAATGAGTAACGCCTAAACTTCGGACTAATTCTTCATTTGTCTTTGATGCACTAGCTAACGTCCGAATCCCTTTTTGATGAAGTAATTGGATCAAACTAGTTCCTACGCCTCCTGAAGCTCCGGTCACCATTACCGTGTCAGTTGGTTGGATCGTTAGCAGATGATTAATCACATTGTAAGCAGTGATCCCCGTCGTTACCATTGCAGCCGCTTCTACCCAACTCATTTCATCTGGTATTTTAGCCACTTTACTTGCTGGTAAGACGATTTCTTCACCGTAAGCACCTGACACAGGATGAACGACTACACGGTCCCCCACAGCAAATGAATCGACGTCACTTGCTACTTCCGTCACGATTCCAGCACCATCATTCCCTAATACGTAAGGGAATGTTAAGGTTCGAACTTCCTTCATCTTTCCTGAACGCAAAGCGACATCATAAGGATTGATACTAAACGCTTTCAATTCCACACGAAGATGATTTGGCGTGACCTCCCTTGGTGTGTCTACTATTTCTTGAAACACCTTTTCAGCTGGTCCATAACCACTAATAGCAAACCTACGCATCTCTACCCCCTCCTTTTCTTCTAGTTTACGTGTAACACCACTATTTGACAAAAAAACTGTTTTAATCGCATCGGTGGCCTTTCTCTTTCATAGAGAATAAGAGAAGGACTAAACATTTTTAGAAACAAAATAATTGTTTTATTTCTCACACTATGTTAAGGTATCTACACTAAAACGTAATTTTTACGATTTGAAAAATTAAAGAGATTATTGGAGGAAAATATGGCAAAAAAAATCAAAAATTGCAAAAGCTAGAAAACAACAAGAAATGATTGCCCGCTATGCTGATTTACGACAAGAGTTAAAAGCGAATAAAGATTATGAAGCCTTACGTCAATTACCTTTAGATGCACGCCCTGAGCGTTTGAAAAACCGTGACTTGATCGATGGACGTCCTCGCGGATATATGCGAAAATTCGGCATGTCTCGTGTGAAATTTCGCGAACTAGCTCATCAAGGACTGATCCCTGGTGTCAAAAAAGCTAGTTGGTAATTAGTATTAGACAGACGAAAGATATTCTGGCAAAATAGCAGTCACTCTCTGAATAAGATAAACTAATCAAACACATATAAAAAAAGCCGTAAGGACTAAAGATAGGAAAACTATTTTTGGTCCTTACGGCTTTTTTATAAGTTGAACAATGCTGACTCAACTTTTTTCTTATCATTATCCAGCATTTTTTATTAAGAGTCAGAAACGACCGTATAGCGATTGACATCATTAACGCTCAGATCCAACGATTTCTCTTATAACCTTTGTTGATTGACATTCAAGATAATTAGCTTGTTCCTTTTATATGTAAAGGCATAATGTGCTTATTTAGCGACAGGGGTCAATGCTTCGATACCTACGCTGATTTTAAGTGCATGATCGACTTCTGACATAATTCCTCGATCTAAATGACAAACTTTTTCTTTTAATCTTGATTTATCAATTGTTCTGATCTGTTCAAGTAAAATGACAGAGTCACGTTCGATTCCAGTACCAGTTGCTTTTATTCCAATATGCGTAGGCAATTTAGGTTTGGCCATTTTGGCAGTAATGGCCGCCACAATAATCGTTGGACTAAAATGATTCCCTAAATTATTTTGAATAACTAAGACAGGTCGTGTCCCGCCTTGTTCTGAACCCACGACTGGAGAAAGGTCAGCAAAATAAATGTCTCCTCTTTTTACCATAGGATTCTCCTTACTCTTCATATTCTCTAGGAATGCGCGTTCCTAGTACACAGGCTACCTCATAGTGGATCGTACCTAATTGATCCGCTACTGCTTGCATCGATATCTCTTTTTCCTGATTTTTACCAATCAAAGTAACCTTTGTTCCCAGTGGAACTTCCTGAGGTAAACGGATCATAATTTGATCCATACACACACGTCCGACAATTTCACATAAATTTCCATCCACTAGGACGGAAAAGCCTTGCATGTTTCGTAACCAGCCATCCGCATAGCCAATCGGGATCGTCCCGATCCACTCTGGTTGATCGGTAATATAGGTTTCCCCGTAGCCGATGCCTTCACCTTTAGCCAAACGTTTCACTTGGATCAACTCGGAAACTAACTCTAGTGCGGGTTCCAATGGATACGGTTCTGGCAGTGCATGCCCTGAAGGATTTAACCCATACATTGCTACACCAAAACGAATCATGTTACCAATTTTTTCATCATGCCATAAAGCAGTAGCACTATTACTTACATGAACATACTTAGGTAAAGCAGGCAATGCATCGATTGTCTCTATAAAACGTTGATGTTGCTGTTGCCAATACGTTTCATCCGCTTGATCAGCCGTTGAGAAATGGGTGAAAATCCCTTCCCATTCCAATACAGCACTTTCTTGAATAAATGAAACTGCCTCTACGACTTCTTCAGGTGTCAAAAAACCAATCCGTCCCATGCCGGTATCAACTTTCAAATGAAGTGCTAACGCATGTTTCAGCTTTCTTTCTTGCAGATATTCAACAGCCTGTTCTAACCATTCTTTGTTTCCTACAGTGATCGATAAATCATGGACAACCGCTAAAGTCAATGCGTCAATGGGAATCATATTCAACACTAAAATAGGTTGTGTGAATCCCGCTTCCCGCAATTCAATCCCTTCGTCTAGATTAGACACACAAAATCCAGTAGCACCTCCAGCCAGTGCAGCTTCTGCTGTCTGGACTGCTCCGTGCCCGTAACCATTTGCTTTGACTACAGCAAATAGCTCTTTTCCTTTTGGTAATCTAGCTAATTCTTTTTTGACATTTTCAGTAATAGCTTTTGTATGTATAATGACTCTTGTAGGTCGGTGCCAAGCGACAACCATGATTTTTCCTTCTTTCTAATCTTCTAAAATAATTTGTGCAAACGCTAATTCATCCGTATGCGTGATACTAACAAAACAAGTACCTGAATGAGGTGATTTTGTGACTACAGGTTGTCCTGCATCATTTTTTAAAATTTCAATTTCTTGAAACGTCACCTTACCAATACCAGTTCCCCACGCTTTTGAAAAAGCTTCTTTGCAAGCGTAACGCCCTCCGAGAAATTCTACTTGTCGGTGAAAAGGCAGGATTTGAAATTGCTCGATTTCATTTGGCGTCAACACTCGGTCGATAAAATTTTGTTTTTCTTTGATGATCTTTGCAATCCTTGGTAACTCAACTGCATCAATCCCAATTCCTTTAATCATAGACTCTACTCTTTTCAAAAATTTTAGAACACTCTCATTCTACCAAATTCTCGGTATTTTACCACCAATATGTCCATAAATAACTAAAAAGAAAGCTCCTCTTAAAAAAGAGAAGCTTATCATTTATTATTAATCGTTATTTGTACGGATCACAAATCCACGTTTTTTATCGTTTTGACGCTTACCGCCATCTTTTTGATGGTTATTATTTTTACTGTAGCCACCTTTTGATTTGTTGCCACGGTAGTTGTTATTATCGCGTCGATTACGGTTATTTCCGCCGCCACGTTTGCCATTTTTATTATAGCCTTTTTTCTGCATTGGCAATGGACGTTCTGGAGTGATTTTAACTGGTATTGCATCAGAAGGATCCTTTGCAGTCGTTTTTAGTAACAAAGCTACTAAATCTTGTGCAGAATACTCTTCAAGCAATTTATCTGCTGTTTGCAAATACTTGTCTAAGCCGTTTTCTTCAAGCTTAGCTTCAATTTGTTCCACTGCAGCACCTAGTTGTCCCTTGAATGCTTCTTTTTCAGTTGGCGGACGTAGAGTAGCCATCCGTTTTTTCGTTAAGTTCTCAATAACATGTAGGTAGCTCATTTCGTTTGGCGTAACGAATGTCACTGACATCCCGCCTTTACCCGCACGACCTGTACGTCCGATACGGTGAACATAACTTTCTGGATCTTGTGGAATGTCATAGTTGTAGACGTGAGTCACGCCTGAAATATCCAAACCACGTGCAGCTACATCCGTAGCAACTAAAATATCTAAATGACCATTTTTAAATGAACGTAAAACACTCATTCGTTTTTGTTGTGAAAGGTCCCCATGGATTCCTTCTGCACGATAACCGCGAGCTTCTAATCCACGTGCCAATTCATCAACACGTCGTTTTGTACGACCAAAAACAATCGTAAGTTCTGGTGTTTGGACATCGAACAAACGTGTCATGATATCGAATTTTTCGTATTCTTTTGCTCGAACATAATATTGATCGATTAAGTCAGCTGTCATTTCTTTCGCTTTGATCTTCACGTGTGTTGGTGATTTCATGAATTTCACGCCGATATTTTTGATTGCAGGTGGCATTGTTGCTGAGAATAATAATGTTTGGCGTTCTTCAGGTACTTTTGAAATAATATTTTCAATATCTTCCAAAAAGCCCATGTTCAACATTTCATCTGCTTCATCTAGAACTAATGTTTCCACTGTTCCTAATTTCAATGTGTGGCGGTTGATGTGATCCAGCATACGTCCAGGTGTTCCTACGACAATATGTGGACGATCTTTCAATCCACGGATTTGGCGACCGATATCAGCGCCTCCGTAAACAGCTTGTACACGTACTCTTTTATCACGACCAAGACGATAAAGCTCTTCTTGTGTTTGGATCGCTAATTCACGTGTCGGTGCAATGACTAACCCTTGCAATTCGTGGCGATTAGTGTCGATTTTTTCTAACATCGGCAAACCAAAAGCAGCCGTCTTACCAGTCCCTGTTTGTGCTTGTCCAATCACATCTTTTCCAGACAATGCTAAAGGGATTGTTTCTGACTGGATCGGTGTTGCTTCTTCAAAACCAGCACGCTCTACTGATTTCAATAATTCTGGTGATAATTCTAATTCTTTAAATTTCAAATGAATCCTCCTATATGGTTGTTAACTGAGGATGTAGCTTAATTTTTGCTACCCCGTCGATTGTTCGGTCAAAGTGTTTGGTTCTTTTTGACAGTGGCCACGTACGTTTTTACTCATTCTTAGCCCCTGTGGCACCACCGAAAAATCACTTTGCGAAGTTTAGGCATTAGAAAAGCCAAACGGGTCGCGTTCAGCTTTATCATTGTTATGACATCTGGCTCTAGCAATTTACATAAACGAAAGAACCAGTCCAATTTCTCTTCATCTTTCGGCAATAGGTTATTCTAGCATAATTTCTTATTTTCTGCAAGTTTGCAGTTTATTATTTCATTCCTTGCAATTGTTTAACGACATCAATCAATCCCATTCCATTGCTTCCTTTTAAAACGATGCTATCTTCCGGACGTATTTCTTCTTTCACCGTTGCAATGAGTTGTTCTTTATCTGTTTCAAAATATTGTACGTATAAATCTGGATACTTTTCGTTCAACTTTTCATATAATGCTTTCATTTGGGGCCCATATAAATAGACTCCCGCAAAATCAGCTGGATCAAGATGTTCAGCCATACTTGCGTGCATCTTCAAAGCATCTGGTCCTAATTCCAGCATGTCCGCAAGTACAGCAAGTCTTCTCCCTTTTGTTGGTAAGTTGGCAAAAGTATCTAAGACCAATCCCATTGCTGTAGGATTCGCATTATAGACATCACTTAGAATCCCCGCACCATTTCCAGCACTTAGCCACTCCGTACGATTTTGCGTCACTGTGACACTTGCTAAACCTAGACGGATGGCTTCCGTTGGCAGACCAAAAAATTGCCCAACAGCATAAGCAATCAACGCATTGGTGACATTATAACTTCCAGGAAGAGGAATCATGAACGATTCATCATTGACGATAAAATGTGTGGCTGTTTTCTCTTCACTCGTTACCTCCGCCTGTAGCTCCCCTGTATTTAATCCAAACGTTTCAATTTTTTGAGTCAAACTTTCAGTCAAAGGTTTCAATAATGGTTCTTCTTCTGGGATAATCAACAGCCCATCTTCTCTCAAACCATCAACAATCTCCATTTTTGCTTGCGCGATTCCTGCTCGTGAGCCAAGGTTTTCAATATGTGCTTCACCAATCATCGTAATAGCCGCTACTTTAGGTCGGGCAATCAAAGAAAGCTCAGTGATCTCTCTGGCATGATCCATCCCCATTTCTAAAACGATTTTTTCGGTATCCATCGGCATGTGCAAAATCGTATAAGGCAAGCCAATATTATTGTTGTAATTTCCTTGTGTTTTATAGGTTTTGTACTTTTGAGCTAAAACTGAAGCAGTCAAATCTTTTGTCGTTGTTTTCCCATTACTTCCCGTAATTGCCACCACTTCAGCCCCAACTTTCGCTAGGTAGTACTTCGCCAGATCTTGCATTGCTTTTAGTGGATCATCCACAAGAATCACTCGAATCCCACTAGGTGCTTTGGTCGCTTCCAGACTCCAAAAAGTAGCAACCGCTCCATTATCCATAGCTTGTTGAATAAATTCGTGTCCATCTCTTGCTCCTTTTAGCGGCACGAACAACCCACCTTTTTCAATCTTGCGACTATCGAACTCCACACCTGTGATTTCCGTTAAATCATTCATTACGCTTCCTACAGCTTGAGCGATTTCTTGTACTGTTAGTTTCATAAAAAACCCGCCTTTTCGCATTTAGAAGCCGGAACAAATGTGAATGACATTCGCTCCAGCTTCTATTTTTAATTGTCTATTCGTTTGCTTCAAAAAAACCTTGTCGTTGATTAAAACGATTGATTCCTAATTGAATCAATTCTTCGATCAAATCGCCATACTTCAAGCCCATGTTTTCCCACAATAATGGATACATGCTAAATTGCGTGAATCCAGGCATTGTATTTAACTCATTTAGGAATAGTTCATTTTTATTCGTCAAGAAGAAATCACAACGGCTCAAGCCACTCCCACCTAGCATTGTATACGCAATTTTTGCATATTCCTGCGCTTTTTGATAGACCTCTTCCGGTACTTCAGCTGGGATTTGCATTTCAATCTTATTGTTGATGTATTTCGCATCATAATCATAGAATGCAACATCTTTGACTACTTCACCAGGTAATGTGGTACGCACGTCTTCATTCCCTAAAACAGCTACTTCAATTTCACGTGCTTCGATCCCTTGCTCAACGATCGCACGAGAATCATATTGATAAGCTAATGCAAGCGCATTTTGCAGTTCTTCACGGTTCTCCGCTTTAGAGATCCCTACACTTGAACCCATATTTGCTGGTTTGACAAACATTGGGTAAAGCAAAGACCCTTCACATTGATCAAAGATTTTTTTAGGATTTTCTTTCCATTGATTTTTCAAAACAGGGACATAAGGAACTTGTGGCACCCCTGCCGCTTGCAAAATGTATTTGGTCATGATCTTATCCATTGCACAAGCACTTGTTAAAACGCCAGCGCCGACATATGGCAAGTTCAATGTTTCCAAAAATCCTTGAATCGTTCCATCTTCACCATTAGGTCCGTGTAAGACAGGGAAAACAATCGTTCCTTCTTCTTTGATTTCTCCAGGATTGATCACTCTTCCCGTAAAGCCATCTGTCACTTTTCCGCTTGGGTCCCATGTCAAATGTAAGTCTTCTTTGCTCGTTGGTTTCTCTGTTAACAAAGGGCCTTTCACCCATTGACCTTCTTTGCTGATAAATATCAGTTGAACTTGATAGTACGTATAATAAATAGCATTTAAGACTGAAAACGCTGAAAGAACTGAAACATCGTGTTCTGCACTGCGTCCACCATATAGTAAAGTAATCTTCAAAAGATTGTCCTCCCGTATCCAATATCTTTCACTTTTACTTCATATTTTAGCACAAAATCAAAAGAATCAAACAGCTTATTTTTCAAAAAGTCGATAAACTTATTTGTTAAATCAAGAAAAAAGGCACGGCATCGCTGCCTGCGCCTCTTTTTCGATTGTTGTTTTTCATCTATTCCATCTTTCGTTCATCAGGGACAATCCCTTGATTTAATAACCATTTATGGAAGAACCATTCTCCTATGCTAATTAATAAAGCAGGAATCAAAACTCTCATCCAGATGTTCGTCATATCATTCATAAAATAAAGATATACCCACAAAATGACTGCGGAAGAACCGGCATCTGCGATCGTCGCCGCAATATTCCCCATCTTTCGCAAAATGAGTAAATCACCTAATACATAAATCATCACGACGATAATGACCCCAACAATTGTCGAATCCATGAAGCTAACTCCGTATAATCCTGTTAATACGATCCATAAAATCGCCCAAATCATGATTGCTTTTACAATTAATGCTTTTACATGTTTCATTTTCTACTCTCTCCCCTCAGATTAGAAAAAAATTAGATAATAAAATATATTTAATTATTTTATCATTTTAAAGACAATACAAGCAAAGATATCGTACTAATTGAGGGGAGAACAAACCTATTGTCGCTACTCATTGTTTGAAGATAACTTGACTTGTTCAAGTGCTTGAATTAATGCCTGTCTAAAGTTTTGATGATCTTGAGTGGTAAAAGGTTTAGGTCCTCTAGTCCGCAGACCTGCTTTGCGCAACCTTCCACTTTGGTAACGTTGTTCTAACAAGGAGTCAATCGTTGTTGCACTAAATTCTTTACCCGTTTGATGAAACACTCGTACCCTCTTTGGTAAAACTAAAGAAGCTAACCCATAATCTTGTGTGATTAGAATATCTCCTTTGCGAATCAAGCCCACAATGCGGTAATCTGCGCTATCTGCGCCTTGGTCAACGTACACAAAATGAACATACGCTGGATATTCTTTATGGGTGTAATGAGCCACGCTCGTCACGATCATGACTTCCACTTGATACAAACCAGCAATTTCAATTACATCCTCCTTAACCGGCGAACCATCTCCATCAATCATTATTCGCATGATGCCGCACCTCTCGTTTCCATAATAGATAAACACCCAGCACACCAAGGAGTAACCAGCTGATGTTCCCCCACTTAGCGTATTCCATTAATTGCACACTGATCGTAGGAATCCTTAACTTGTCAGTTAACTGCAACAACACTGCAACAGGTAGTTCTAGCCAACGGGTAAGAACTAGTAACAGCCCCATCAAGAGAAATTGATGGACCACACTCCCTTTGTTTTGTGTCGTAAATTTAATGATGACTCGTTGATCCATGGGAATATCCGTATCAGTGTCATAACACACACGATTTAACCAACCGCTGATCACAGCATGACAAAAACTTAAGAAAAACAATCCAATCACAAACGCAGTCGGGATCAATAAAATCAATAAAGAGAGAGATAGTCCGATCAACTGGACGATCACTGGAGGAGAGGGGAAACTACGTAAGATACGATTACCAATCAGCTTAGCGACGACCATTCCAGCTATATAAGGTAGATACATATAAGTGGCTAAATGATCAAATCCATACAAAACTCCTACATAAAATGTACTAAACAAAAAGAGAAAGTTCCCCACCATTCCACTCAAAAAATTCATGAGATTGAGCCAACTTGGAAACTGCCAATTTTTTTTGCCTCGCCCTAAATAAAAAGCGGCTAAAACAAATAAAAAGAGAAAAACATAAATTGTAAGATCAAACAGTTCTGGCTCAACGAGCAAGCGTGCATTTCGAAGCAAAAACAATAAGACAAAAAACACAATAAACAGCACAAATTCTTTCGTGACAAAAATCGTCGTTTTCATCTCTTTAAAATCCAATTCATACCTAGGATAATGGCTGATGGTGTGATAAGCCATGATATAAAACAATGTATACAGCCCTAACGTCACAACGATTTGGGTCGTACCTGACAACTCGATCGAGCGAAAAAGCAAAACCAATAATAGTAGCGCAAAGATATATTTTTTGCCTGTCATATTCGTAAAACCCTGTCGCTTTTCATGGTAATTAACAGTCACATTTGCTGGAAGTAGCCAAGCTGCACTAAATCCCAATAAAATACTAGACAAATAAAACAAGGGGAAATAGAGCACGCCAAAGATCCCTAATAACGAACCCGCCCCTCCCATCAAAAGAGCAATCATCAGTAATGTATAACTATCTAGACCTAAACGAATACTGCGGATCAAAAACAATCCCGTCATACGGAAAGTATAAAATAAGGTAAACGGTAAAATCGAAGCCCAGTTAGCCCCATCGCTCAAATTCAGAAATAAAAGATACGGAATAAATATAACCGTATTAGCTAAAATAAAAGGTGTTGATTGCGTAAAATTACGACCAAATTGTTTGATTTTCTCGAACATAAAAAAACTCCTTAGCGAGTAATTACAAAACTTATTTTTCATTCATTCTAGCATTAATCATAAGTAGAAACCAATTTTAGCCGATACTATCAACTAAGAATTTCGACTTATAACGAGCGATAACCTATTGCGACACGTCTTCTTGTCAGTAATAGTAACGCTCAAGCCAAACAAACCACGAAAGATTACCCATAAAAAATAGGACATTACCCAGAATCTCTTCTGACTAATGTCCTATCTTACTGGTACTTGAGTTTTTGTGAACTCAAGCAGACAAGCCCTTCTCCACAAAAGTCTTGCCCGACACCCTTGCATTCCGGCAAGTGATCACATCATGATCTTGTGTCTCCAAAATCAATTAGGCGCATCTGTAAACCAGAGGCCTTCTCGACCCGTCGTATGTCGTTACTTTAACACATATCCCAAAGTTATGCGAGTCTTTTTTTCATTTGATAATCGACCATTTGAAATCCTTGACCAATATCCGAGATCAGTTCACCAGCCATTTCAAAACCTTGATGAAGGTAAACGGCGATGGCTTGAGCATTGCCTTGATTGACACGTAGAAAAATCTCTTTGATTCCTTGTTCTCTAGCGATAGTTTCGTACCACTGAAAAAGAGCCGACGTCAATCCCTTCCCTCTGAATTGATTCATTAAGTATAACTTACTCAAATATATTTTGGATGCTATTACCTCATAGGCGGTATATCCGACCGTTTGCCCTTGCTCTTTTAAGAGAAAATACTGCACACCTTCCGCCACTTCTTTTTCAATCTGTTGTTTTGATTGATAGGTAGCCAGCATATAGTCCACTTGTGCTTGCCCAATGATCGGAACAAATGCTTCTGGCCAAACTTCCTTGATCACTGATACCAACTCGTCAATTTCAGTTGAAGTTACCTTGACTTTTTCTAACATTCTTTTTCTTTCCTCTCTTACTGCTAAAAATTTCCTTGTGCTTTCTGGAACAGATACAACATAATCAAACTATACGCACCGACAGACCAAGGTTTCAATAATAGGACAATTTGGATATATTCCTTAAAAGATATTTTAGTTAACCCTGCGACCAGACAAACCAAGTCATCAGGCGCAAAAGGAATCAACATGGTCAAACACAGTACTTTTTTGATATCCTTCGTTTTCTGTGTCAGTAATTGGTCGAATTTTTGGTACTTTTTGGGCGATAAAATAAGTTGTACAAAACTAACGCCATAATAACGAACCAATAAAAAACCAATGGCTTCACCGATAATCAATCCAATACAGCTATAAAGTAATCCCCAGCCATTCCCAAACATCAACAAGCCTGCCACTGAAGAAATTCCTCCAGGTAGTATTGGGATGATCACTTGAATAATCTGCAGGAGAATAAAAATCACTACTGCATACTCCCCAAATTGTTGGATGAAGCGTTGCAAAGAAGTGGTTGATCGAAAGATCCCATGTTGATAAGCATAAATGATTAACACCAAAAAGAACAATAAGCCAATAATCGGGATTATTCGGATATATTTATGTAAATGATTGTGATTGTTCATTTTCAGTCTCTCCACCTTTTAGCGCTACTTTTCATTAAGAATCGTTGCAAAAGTAAACGTTTCACTTGATAAATAAGTCGAAGAATCGAAAATAGCTTCTCCTATTTTCATGATTCTTCGACTTATCCTATTGGTTTCTTTGTTTTATTTATGATCCAAAAAACTAGCAACTTTCGTCGTAATCAAATCGATCGCTACGTGATTTTCGCCACCTTCTGGCACGATGATATCGGCGTAACGCTTAGTTGGTTCGATGAATTGATGATACATCGGTTTAACCACAGTCAAATATTGTTCGATCACGGAATCCAACGTTCTGCCACGTTCTTCCATATCTCGTTTGATTCTGCGGATGATACGGATATCATCGTCTGTATCTACATATACTTTGATATCCATCAAGTCACGTAGATTTTCATCTTCTAGAATCAAAATGCCTTCTAATATAATTACTTCTTTAGGCTCTTGGATGATTGTTGCTTGACTTCTTGTATGTGCAACATAATCATAAACTGGTTTTTCAATGGCGTTATAGTTCAGTAGTTCTTTCACGTGCTGAATCAGCAGATCATTATCAAAGGCAAAGGGATGATCATAATTCGTATTCAATCGTTCTTCAAAGCTCAAATGGCTTTGATCTTTATAATAAGAATCTTGTTCAAGCATCATGATGGAATGGTCTGGGAAATTATTGAAAATGGCACGACTTACGCTTGTTTTACCGCTTCCTGATCCACCCGTCACACCAATGATAATTGGCTTGCTTTTTGTCATTGACTAAAACCTCTTTCATATCCGTTTTTACATTCTTATCTATTATAGCGAAAATACACGAAAATGCTATATTTTTCTGAAAATTAATGCTTCTCGATTTCCAAAAGAGGATAAAGTTCTGCTAACGAATCAATCCGATAAGTCGGTACGATTTCTGGAATTTCCGGCAACCGATTTTTGTTAAACCAAATCGTATCAATTCCTGCCAAGTTCCCTCCTTTAATATCTGAGGTCAATGAATCGCCAATAATAACTGTTTTTTCTTTTTCAAATTGAGGAATCTGTGAAAAGACATGATCAAAAAATTCTTTCATTGGTTTTTGGGCGCCCACATCTTCTGAAACAAAAATTTTTTTGAAATAGCCCAACATTTTCGCATCAGTCAAACGTTGATATTGCGTTTTCGATACCCCGTTTGTCACAATATAAAGATCCGCTTGTGAAGATAACGTCTGAAGCAGTTCATGACTTCCCTCAATCAAATCATGCCCCTGATTCAAGTAATGTCTGTATCTTTTCTCCATAGCTAAACTATCAACTGTTTTACCAAATTGTTGAAATAGTAGTCCAAAACGACTCCCGGTAACCTCTTCTCTCGTCATATTCCCTTTTTCAAATTCACGCCATAAGTGATGATTTAATGCCTTATAACTTGTTTTCACTTCTGGTGTCAATTCAATTCCTTGCTCTGCAAATAATTCATTTAATGCTTTTGCTTCTGTCATCTGAAAATCAAGTAACGTATCGTCTACATCGAATAATAAAGTATGATAATTCATTTTTTTCTCTCCTATTTAAAATATATTTTCAATTGCTTTAATTCGGTTAATGTCAGTGAACGATAGGCACCTTCAGCAAGTTGCTCATCTAACTGCAAAGGTCCCATCATTAGTCGCTTTAGCTTTGTCACTTTTTTACCACGTGCAAGGAACATCTTTTTTACCTGATGAAATTTTCCTTCTTGTATCGTTACTCGTACTCGACTGCTGTTTTTGGATGTTTCCATGATTGTTAATTGTGCAGGTAAACAACGATAGCCACCCTCAAAAACAATTCCTGCTTGAAAAGCTTCGATATCTGAAGCTGTCACTTGTTCATTGATCTGCGCCTCATAAGTTTTGAAGACTTTTTTATCAGGCAGCAACATTTCATATCCCAACTGACCATTTGATGTCAGTAATAGTAGTCCTGTGGTATCACGATCCAAGCGTCCGACAGGATAGAGCGGCTTCGTTCGATCCGCTGAAGCAATCAAGTCTAACACGGTCATTTTTGTTTGGTCTTTAACTGCAGTCACAGAACCACTCGGTTTATTCAATAAATAATAGACTTCGTTTGTCGTTAAACGCTTACCTGAGACTTCGATCTCATGGATCAAACTATCCACATTTCGGTTTTGGCAAAATTCGACACAACCATCAATTTTAACTTGTTTTGATGCAAATAAACGCTTCATCTCTTTTCGAGTCGTTTGTAAAGTTTCTTCAATTAATTTATCTAAACGCATGGTGCTTTCCTTTCTTAGCCTAACAAGCATTATAACCCGAAAGAGAGTAGATGCAAATAAGAAAGCCATTGTTATTCCTTGACTTAAATTCAGATTCGCGCTACGGTTAAAGAGTAAAGTGAATTGGATTTCTCATACACAGCGTAATGACCTGGTGGAGAAAAGTTGAATCCTGACTTTCTAAAGGTAGATGCGCGCATCTACCTTTTTGCGTTTTTTAAGCGTCCTAGCCAATAATGTGCACGAGAATAGCCGTCGAAAGTTCACTTAAATAAAATCTGTTGGTCTACGTTGCCGACAGTCACATTTTAAGGAGGAATTTTGGTTATGTCAGTATCATTAGAAGTAAGTAAGAGAGAAGTACGTCCCCGTTCATTGAGAAATAAATTGCGTCATGAAGGTAAAGTTCCAGCTATTGTTTATGGGTACAATGTTGAAAGTACTCCGATTGCTATTGATGGACAAATATTCAGTAAATTATTACGTGAAAATGGCGCAAATACAGTAATCACAATGACGATTGATGGAAAAAAAGTCAACACGTTGGTTCATAAAGTCCAAACGAATACCTTTACCAACCATTTTGAACATGTGGAATTTCTATCTGTGAACATGTCAGAAGAAACTGAAGTCGAAACTGAAATCGTTCTTGTTGGCGAAGCTGCAGGTGTAAAAGCTGGTGGTGTCTTAGCACAAAACCTTTACACCGTGATCGTCTCTGCTACACCAAGCAACTTACCAGAACGTATCGAAGTTGATGTAACAAACCTAAATCTAGGCGATGCAATCACAGTAGCCGATCTACCTGAAAACAACGATTATAAAGTCGTTTCTGATGGTGAAGAACAAATTGCTGCAGTAGCAGCTCCAACTGAGGAAGCTGAAACTACTGATGAAGAAAGCGAACCAGAAGTTATTGGTTCAACGGAAGAATAACAAGTGACTTGTTCGTGTCAAAAGCGTTGGTAACCTTCGCTTTTGGCACGTTTTTTTCTCTCCCTAAAAAAAACTTATACTTTGAAAAAAAGTACACGATTTTTGTTGCATTTTTAAAAAAAGTCTATTAGAATGAACCATCGTTACAGTAAATCGTTTATCCTAAATGAAGAAATAAAACATGTCTATTCGATAAAACGAAGGAGGTTAAACAGATGTTTGAAAGTTTTGACAGTAGTCGTAACCGGTATGCCTCTGTAGGTGTTGTATCAAGTTTACCAGATGAACTGATTGATAGTATCTGGTTTATTATTGACCTAGACCTTAAGGGAGTCATCCCCTTAGATAATATGTTAGCCTTTGATTTAATCGACAATAATGGAAAAGTAACTATGCATTTTTCGCAAGCTGGTAGTGATGTTGAGATGGGAATCGATTTACCGTTTCACTATTCATCAAGTTTCCCAAGCCAAGTATATGCTTATGATGATGGTACTAGAGAAACCATTCTTTTACCCAGCGAGATAAGACAGTATTAAGGTTCACAACCATTCGTTGTCCCTTTTGATTTGTACGCCCAGGCCAAGTAGTTGATCCTTTGAATTTATTCTTTGCGTTTCATTCTTTGAATTTATTCAGCGATTCAATTCTTGGCTTGTTTTATGATGCACATCATTGAAAATATCTTTGAAAATGAATCTGCAATACATTGAAAGTTATCAAAATTATTTCATTTTTACCTAGTAATCTCAGGATAAACACTATATACTACTAACTAAATTTTATAGACAATAAGGAGTTTAAAAAATGCGCGATTTAACAAAAGGAAGTCCAGCTAAACTAATCTTAATGTTCACCGTTCCTTTACTTATTGGTAATGTCTTTCAGCAATTTTACAACATGGTCGACATGATCATCGTTGGTCAAACATTAGGGAAAAATGCGCTGGCTGCTGTTGGTGCAACCGGAAGCTTGACCTTTTTAATCCTTGGCTTCGCTCAAGGTCTTACTGCTGGATTAGCGATCATCACAGCTCAGCGTTATGGTGCAAAAGATTATCGTGGTCTTAAGAAAAGTTTTGCTGCAAGTGTTGTTATCAGTTTGGTTGTCACTATTGCATTAACCGTCCTTAGTTTAGTATTTATTCGTCCGATGCTGCAATTGATGCAAACGCCCGTTGAGATTATTGACCAAGCACAAACGTTCATTTCAATCATCTTACTAGGGATTTTCGCATCTATGAGTTTTAACTTGCTTTCAAATGTTATTCGCGCGCTTGGAGATAGCCGGACACCACTTTTCTTTTTGATTATTGCAGTGGTTGTCAACGTTGTGCTTGATTTGATTTTCATCATTTCTTTTGGAATGGGTGTCGAAGGCGCAGCAATTGCAACGGTTATTGCCCAAGTTTGCTCAAGCCTACTATGTTTAGTTTATATCAAGAAAAAAATTCCTTTGTTGCAATTACGTAAAAAAGATTTTCACTTTGATAAAGAAGAGATTCGTGTTCATTTGAACGCTGCTCTTCCAATGGCTTTTCAATCATCCATCATCGCCATTGGCGCCATCGTCCTTCAAGCTGCGTTGAACAGTTTAGGAACAGATGTCGTAGCCGCTCAAGCAGCAGCCAGCAGAATTGACCAATTTGCTAACCAACCAATGATGTCCTTTGGGATTGCTATTGCAACATTTACTGCTCAAAATTATGGTGCAAAAGAATATGGTCGAATTTTAAAAGGTGTTAAGCAAACACTTATGATGAGTATTGGCTTTAGTATTGTTGCAGGTGCGATCGTGATTTTCTTCGGTCATTCACTTATGCAGTTGTTTGTTTCACCGACAGAGACTCGTGTCTTTGAATTAGCTCAAACTTACTTCAATATCAATGGTTCCTTATATTGGATCTTAGCGATTTTATTTATCTTACGTTACACACTACAAGGACTTGGTCAAAGTAAGGTTCCGACACTCGCAGGAATGATGGAATTAGTCATGCGTTCATTTGCAGCAATCATTTTAACTGGTTTACTTGGTTATACGGGTGCTGCAGCTGCTTCACCACTTGCTTGGGCAGGATCTGTCGCTGTTCTACTATACTCTTACTTGCGTTCAATGAAACAACTTAAATCTTTCGAGAATGAACAACAATACGCTATGGATGATCCTGAAATCCAATACAATAGTATCCAATAAAAGAAAAAAAGACATTTCTCTCATCGATCAGATAAGCAGAAATGTCTTTTTTATTAGCAATTTACATGATGTTCCGTTCAAAAAACGAAGGAGTCTGGTTAGATGATTTTAGCGATCAATTATTATATATGATCATTTTTACGAGTATTTTCATCCGTATCTTCTACTCGAACGTCTCCTTTTGTATCAATATCCAACTCTTCACGACTTACTTCTTCCGTCACTTGTTTCATATCTTCATGCTCTTTTTTGTGAATACCTACCTCTTCACGTACTACAGTATGTTTATTGACATCAATTTGTTCTTCTTTAAGAGGAATTGTAATCGTTTCGTCTTCCAAAGAATCATCTGAAATATTATCGCTTGCTTCAGCATTTACTGGTTTTCTTTCGATAACGATTTCTTCACGCTTCACAGGGACTTCCACTGTTTTAGTATCATTAACAACGTGTTTATGGATATCAACTTCCCCAGTTGTCACGTCATGGGTATTGACATCTAACTGTTCTTCTTTGAGTTGAATATTTTCATTATCTGTATTTAATGTATCCGTTGGATCGGGCATACTTTGAGTCCGATCGTTTTCAACAACTGCTTCATTTGGCGCTTTGTAATCTTTAACCGTAATCACTATTTTCCCAGCGGCAATATCCTCTTTGTATGAATACAATGGATCATCGTTAACAGAATCATCCGCTTTTTCTGTATACGAATCTTCCTCATAGGTGTTAGAAGTGAACGTATCTTTGATCCGTTCCCATAGCGAGCGTTCTTCATGCGTGCCTTCAACCTCATCCACATTCGTTTCTACATCAATTCCTGATAAACCAGAAAAACCAAAATTTTGAGCAGCATCTTTTGTCGTATAGATAATGATATCGTCTCGATCGTATCCTTCATCACGCAATTGTTCGATCACTGATAAAGCTTCTTCCCTCGTACTGTAACTACCAATAACTGTTAGATTTCTTTCATTCATGTGAATCCCTCCTGTTAATAGTATGTCTGTATTTAGTGATTCCGCTTACAGATCTATTCTATCGGATATTTTTTTTTAGAACAAATATATGGTTTACAAAGTAAAAAAGATGCCAATCCATTCAGCTAAGTCGAATAGATTGGCATCAGTTCTATCGTTTAAAATCTTATGATCAAGAGATCCGTCCACCAAAATGAGTAGGAAGCTTCCGACTAAGGGACAAAAAGAAAGTATAAACATCGGTTTATTCGTTTTTGGTAGTGGTTAGAATGTTTTGTCTTACTTCTCTCATTTTTTTTGATCGTGAAATGTAGGATTTTGTTTATCCCAGATTCTTCATTCTGTTTTATTCGAATCGATACTGTTTTCTGCTATTTCTTGTTTTTTGATTTTAAAATAGTCCACATGTGTATGGGTATATTCTAACACCGTAAATTGAAAAGAATCAATTTGGATCACTGTACCTGTCTTGATGTTTTTTTCATGGTTCGACATAAATCCAGATAGTGTGATAAAAGTAGACTCTTCAAATTCAGGGATCGTAACGTGGAAATAACGACCAAAATCATCTAACGTCAATTTTCCTGAAACAATATAGCTCCCATCTGCTTGTTTCGCTATCAATGCTTCATCCAAATCCGTTTCATCCCGAATTTCCCCTACGATTTCTTCTAAAATATCTTCAATCGTCACTAAACCACTCGTTCCTCCGTACTCATCTTTTAAAATAGCAATATGTTTTCCTTTTTTACGCATGATCGTCAATAATTTTTTGATGGGGATCGTTTCTGAAGTAACGATTGGTTCTTCCACCAACTCATCCACTGTTAATTGATCGTCTTTAAACGACTGCTTAATCAAATCTGGTAAAGTAACATAACCAAGGACGTGATCCTTTGACCCAGAAATAACGGGGTAGCGGGTATGACCTCTTTGAATAGAAGCTTGAATCGCATCTTTCACTGTCTCACCAGCTTCAAAAACCTGCATAGAGGTTCGATCCACTTGGATATCTTTTGCCAACGTATCATCAAATTCAAAGACATTTTCTAAATAATAGTACTCTTCTTTCGTCAACTCTCCTTTTTCATAAGAATTCATAGCCACTAACGTCAATTCTTCTTGAGATAATGTCTCTTCTCCTTCTGAAACTAATTTCACACCTAATACTTTTCCTAAAGCCGCAGCAGAATGATTCAATACCCAAATAAAAGGAAACATTGCTTTATAAAAATAATGCAACGGACGTACAACAAATAAGACCACTTGCTCTGTATTCACGATACTATAACTTTTAGGTAAAAGTTCTCCGATCACCACATCGATATATGTCACCAAGATAAACCCTAATGCGACAGAAATCGTTCCGCTCAATGCTGAGCTAAACGGCAATCGACCGATCCAAGGCTCTAGTAACGCCGCCACTGAGCCTTCGCCAACCCAACCAATGATCAACCCAGTCAAGGTAATTCCTAATTGACTAGCCGACAAGTAGTTATCTAAATGATGCGTGACATGTAATGCTAATTTGGCATTCTTTACATTTTCTCTTTCTAATTGTTCTAAACGTGAACGTCTGATTTTAACTAATGCAAATTCACTAGCTACAAAAAAAGAAGTCACCGCAATCATCAAAAATAATATGGCAAAATTAAGTACCATAACTTCCCACCTCTCTTTTCATGTCCATTGTACCTCTTTTTGAATTTTTTTGGGAAAATAGGTTAAAAAACAACTCCTTCGTCTTCTTAAACGACCGATTTTCTTCACATAAGGTCTCCTACTTTTGATTTTTCTTTTCATTTTTGCGATAACTATCTGATAAATACGATTGATAAATCAGTGATTAAATGTCATTTTTTTCTTTTACTTTCGCAATATTTGTCATTCTTAAATAAGAAGAGGCAACTTTTACTAGACTTTAGGAACATCTTGCATACTCTTGTTAAAAAACCAAAAAATTCTTATTAAAGAAAAAAAAATCTCCTATATCCGAATCATTACTTTACAATGAATTTAATAAAAAATAATTTGAGGGAGATCATTTTTATGCCAAATAATGTGAATAAATCAAATGAAACGACCGATTTTTCATCCAACCAGGAATTACTAAACACAATTAACGCATGGAAGGCAATGCTTAAAGTTTACGGAAAAAACGAAACTTTAGAGACTTTAACTGCATTCAACTATAAAAATTCGGACATCAAATTGATTGCGGATAAGCTTCGGTTACCAAAACCAAGTAATCGAACATCTAGGAAAAAGCTAGTTCTTCCTTCAAACAAAAACACTACCGCCGAGGTGTTCATATCCAAAGATAGGTTACTAGATACTATCAACATATGGAATGCGATGCTTAAAGTTCATGGACCAACAGAAACTTTAGCTGCTCTAGCTACATTCGGCTATGGAAAAGCGGTCACCAAAATGATCACGACTAACCTTCAGTTACCAAAATCAATCAATCGAATAGCTGAAACAGAAAAAATAATTAACGCTTCTAAATCAAAGAAGTCAACCGATTTTTCATCCAACCAGGAGTTACTGAAAACTATTGACAATTTCAAAGAAATGCTTAACACAGGTGAATTAAGCAAAACCTTGGAATGTTTAGCTGAATTAAGCTATACGCCCATAAGTATCAAACTTATCATGGCTAACCTTGACTCGCCAGAAATAAAGGATCGAGAAACTATAACAAAAAAGATAATTGAAGCAAATCAAACAAATATTATAGCGAATTCCGACAAAAATAGAGACAAACTATCAAGTACCCAAAATAATCCACAAACACGAAACAATATGAAAGATTATATCTATAATACTTACATAAAACCAAATACAGTGGAAAATGACTTACATAATAAATCTTGCATAAAAAACTTGACAGAAAAAGCCATAAATAGTGTCCCTAGCGAGCCTTTAAGTAATACGGAAAAAGATAAAACCTCTCCACAACGTTAATCACTAAAAATAGTGAGACTAGGACATAAAGTTTACTCTTCGCTCTAAAAATGAATAAACGGTGTTCTAGAAGTAGCTCTATCGGAAATAAGCCGAAGAATTCCAAAAATATGAGAAACTATTTTCGGATTCTTCGGCTTATTTCTCAAAGCTAGACACTTCTGTCACAACCTCACGTAAATACTTTATTCGCTAAAGTTTAATTTTTCCTTTCTTTTAACCACGTTTTTCTTGTTACACCAATTAGTAACGGTACTGTTTCATGCTTTACTTCACTATACTCTAAACCAAACCAAGTTTCTGGCGTGGTCGCAATTTTTTTAATTGCAAGTTTTGCTTGCATGATTTGTCGTTCCCATTTGCTGAGAGTCGTCACATTTGAGATCACTTCATCAATCAAGATAAATTGGAAATCACCGACTTCTCTTCCCGGAGTTAACGAATAAGTCTGCGGTTGTTTTGGTAATCTTCCTTGTTTCATCAAATCATGAATGATTTGACGAACATAGACATTGATTTCTTGTTGTACTCTGAATCCTAAGAAGAGATTCACTTGTACGACAAAATCAGTATCCATCATATCGATTTGGTATTCTTTCGTATAAGGTTCATCCGTCACTTCCACATGTACGAACCAATATACACGTGCTCTTTTTGGTCGTTTGTCCAGAATCGAGTAGACAAATTGTCTACCAACTTTTCCTTCGGCCATATCTGGTACTAAGAACACCACATTAGTTTGATAAAGTGGCAATGAGTGATCATCTCTTAATTCCGCTAATTGTGGAATGTAATCTTTTAATGCCACATCTTCCGCAGCAGACTCACGGATGATATTTCCTTGTTCCCAAATAAACATGACAGCTAAAATAATGATCGCCATCAACACCGCAACAAACCCTCCGTGGAAAAACTTCACGATACTTGAGATGAAAAAGATGATCTCGATCGCACCAAAAAAGAAAGACACAATCCAGGCGAACCATTTGGAATAGTTGCTTTGGATCAAATAGAAATAAAGAAGTACCGTCGTCATCAACATCGTGACAGTAATTGAAAGTCCATAGGCTGCTTCCATATGATGTGATGTTCGGAAAGTAACCACGATCAACGAACAAGCCAACCATAAAATCAAATTAACCGCGGGAATATACATCTGACCGATACTGTTTCCTGGATACATGATTTTCAAGCGTGGTAAGAGTTTTAACTTAATCGCCTCTGATACCAATGTAAATGATCCAGTAATCAAAGCCTGTGAAGCAATGACCGCAGCGATCGTAGCAAACCCAACGCCAATAATCAACCAACCTTTAGGTAACATTTGGAAAAATGGATTGAGATTATTGATTTGTTGCACCTCTTGATTTTGATAAATATTCAGTAACCAAGCCGCTTGTCCGAAGTAATTCAATACTAAGCAAAGTTTAACGTAAGGCCAACTTAAACGGATATTTAATTTCCCCACATGCCCCAAGTCAGAATACAATGCTTCCGCCCCTGTCGTAGCCAGAAAGATGTTTCCTAAAATAAAGAGACCTAATCGATTGTCTGGACTAAAAAGTAGGCGAATCGCGTAGTAGGGGTTCAACGCTCGGATCACCGTCCAGTCTTGGCTGAAATTTATTAAACCCATCACACCTAAAAAAGTAAACCATAAAAACATGATCGGACCAAACGCTTTTCCTACTATCTCGTTACCGAATCGTTGAACCATAAATAATACGAAAATGATGACTAATGTAATAATGACAATAATATTTTGATTGTTACCGAATCGATCAAAAAATTGTGGGATACCTCTTAACCCCTCGATTGCTGTCGTGACAGTCACCGCTGGGGTCAATACTCCATCAGCAAGTAGAGCAGCTCCACCGATCATTGCTGGTACGATCAAGTATTTACTCCCTTTCCTGACTAGTGTATATAAAGAAAAAATCCCACCCTCACCGTGGTTATCGGCATTTAACGCAATCACCACATACTTGATTGTGGTAAGTAATGTTAGTGTCCAAAAAATCAATGACACCGAACCAAGGACAAATTCAGGATTGATACCTCGTAGTCCTCCGTTATCTTCTACGATGGCCTTCATTACATATAGTGGACTCGTTCCAATATCTCCGTAAACTACACCCATCGCAACTAATAGACCAGCCATTGAAATTTTTTTAGTGTTGTGTTTTGTTGTCAATTGTCCCCCTCTTTTCTACTTTCGTTCACTATCGTATTTTCTTCACAAATCATTGATCTTTTATTTCATGTGATTTACTTAACTAGAGACCCCTACGAAGTGTCAAATCATTATACAAGATTTCATTTAGTAATGTCGACGGATATAGTCTGCTAAAAATGAATACACACCGAGACAAAAAAGAGCTCCTAGCAATGAAGGGATGAGGTAGAATCCTTTGATCGAGGGACCTAATTCACCAAGAACAAATTCTCCTAACCAACTTCCTAAAAAGCCGATCACTACATTTCCAGTGACACCGCCAGGTACATCCTCATTTAAGATCAATCCAGCGAACAGACCTAAAACGCCACCAACGATCAAAGTCAGAAAAAAATAAAGCATCTCGTTCCCTCCTTAAAAAATACACCTTTATTTTATGTTATTTTGAAAATTAGACCAAAGATTATGAATAGCTTTTATCCAAGTAAACTTTCCAGAGGGATTTTAGCTATAAAAAGAAGGAGTAAGACATTGTCTCACTCCTTCTTTTTCAATGTAGCAAAAACAAGTATTTTTCACTGGCGTAGGCGTTTCACCCTTCAGATTACTCTTTTTGCTATTTTATCGTTTGAACGATTATTTTGTTTCTTTTTCAGAACCATCTTCTGTTAACATCGCTTTTCTAGAAAGATTTACGCGACCTTGTTTGTCAATCTCAGTTACTTTGACAAGGACTTCATCACCCAATTTGACTACATCTTCTACTTTATTGACACGGTCATTTGAAAGTTGAGAGATGTGAACCAATCCGTCTTTTCCTTTGATCAAGTTAACGAAAGCACCAAATTTTTCAATACGAACTACTTTTCCTAGATAAACCTCACCGACTTTTACTTCTTTAGTTAAGTCTTCAATGATCTTGATTGCTTTTTGGATCATTTCTTTATCAGATGAAGCAATACTTACTTTACCATCTTGATCGATATCGATTTTCACACCAGTTTCTTCAATGATACCATTGATTGTGTCGCCACCTTTACCGATCACATCTTTGATCTTCGCAGGGTCGATTTGGATCATTTCGATTTTCGGTGCATATGGGCTTAATTCTTCACGAGGTGCTGCAATCGTTGAAGTCAATTCTTCTAAGATTTCCATACGTGCTTGTTTTGCTTGGGCTAGCGCTTCTTTTAGGATTTGTTCCGTAATTCCTTGGATCTTAATATCCATTTGTAGAGCAGTTATCCCATCTTTAGTTCCAGCCACTTTAAAGTCCATATCTCCCAGATGATCTTCTAATCCTTGGATATCTGTTAAAATCGTATAGTTTTCGCCATCTGAAACAAGTCCCATTGCAATCCCTGCAACTGGTGCTTTGATTGGCACACCGGCATCCATCAATGCTAATGTCCCAGCACAGACACTTGCTTGTGAAGAAGAACCATTCGATTCTAAAACTTCTGCCACTAAACGGATTGTATAAGGGAAATCTTCTTCTGAAGGAATCACTTGTGCTAGCGCACGTTCACCTAAAGCACCATGTCCGATTTCACGACGACCAGGTGATCCCGCACGCCCTGTTGAACCAACAGAAAATTGTGGGAAGTTGTAATGGTGGATGAATCGTTTGCTAACTTCTACTCCCAGTCCATCAATAATTTGGTGTTCACCTAGTGGCGCAAGCGTACAAGCAGATAATGCTTGAGTTTGTCCTCGAGTAAACAAACCTGAACCATGAACCCGTGGCAACAAGCTTACTTCTGAAGCTAGTGGACGGATTTCGTCCAATTTACGCCCATCAGGACGAATCTTGTCGATCGTGATCAATTCACGAACTACATCTTTTTCTAAGTCCTCAGTAATTTGTTTTACTTCTTTTAGTAATTGATCTTCCTCTGCATGCCCGATAAATTTTTCGGCATAAGCTTCACGAATATCGATTTTTACTTGTTCGATATTGTCTTCACGAGCTAGTTTTTCTTCTGTCATAACAGCCGTTTTCATCGTAGCATAAGAAGCATCAAAGATTTCTTTTTTCAAATCTGCATCTACTTGTAACAAAGAAACTTCCATTTTCTCTTTGCCGACAGCTTGGACGATTTCTTCTTGGAAAGCAACTAATTCTTTGATTGCATCAAAACCAAATAGTAATGCTCCAAGCATATCTTCTTCAGAAACTTCTTTCGCACCACTTTCAACCATGTTGATTGCTTGTTTTGTACCTGCAACACTTAGTTCAATATCTGTTTGTTCCGCTTGTTCAACTGTTGGATTCAAGACATATTCGCCATTCACACGGCCGACTTCGACACCAGCAATTGGTCCATCAAATGGAATATCTGAAATTGATAATGCTAAAGAAGAACCTAGCATTGCAGCCATCGCAGGTGAACAATCTGTTTCAACACTCATCACGATGTTGGTTACTTGAACTTCGTTACGGAAGCCATCCGCAAACATTGGGCGGATCGGACGGTCGATCAAGCGAGCCGTTAAAGTTGCTTCTGTACTTGGACGACCTTCACGCTTGATAAATCCTCCAGGAATTTTACCGGCAGCATACATCTTTTCTTCATAGTTGATCGTCAACGGGAAGAAGTCAGTATCTTTTGCTTCTTTTGAAGCAACTGCCGCACTTAAAACTACAGTATCTCCATAGCGAACTAAAACTGCTCCGTTCGCTTGTTTTGCTAATTGACCGACTTCGATTTGTAAGGGACGGCCTCCCCATGTCGTTTTGAATATTTGTTTTTCTGACATAATTACTCCTTTTCTTTCTCGTGAAAGCAAGACGCTACTAAACAAATGAAAACCGCCAAACGTCGCTTATCCAGCTTTCATTTGGTTAGTAGGAGTCTATCATGCTTTTTTCGAGAATGGTTGTATTAGGTATTACAGTAAAAAAAGTGAGATTCATTTGAACCCCACTCTTTTTGTCAAAATTAACGGCGTAGACCTAAGCGTTTGATCAATTCGCGGTAACGTTGTACATCAGTCTTACGTAGGTAAGCTAACAAGTTACGACGGTGACCAACTTTTTTCATTAGGCCACGGTATGAATGATGATCTTTTTTATGCATACGTGCATGTTCATTCAAGTGGTTGATTTCTTCCGTTAATACAGCGATTTGTACTTCTGGAGAACCAGTATCTCCTTCATGGCGTGCATAGTCTTTGATGATTTCATTTTTACGTTCTTTTGAAATTGCCATTTCTTTCACCTCTTTCGATTATTCCCCTGTGACTGAGTAAAACGTTGGTGATTCGCTTAACCAAGTAACAGGCGATATGCCTTACGCATACAGCTATACTTTACCTGAATATACTGGAGAAATCAAGTGAAGAATCATTAAGAAAATTTAGTTTTTAAACAAACTTTCTCCTACTTTTTAAATTTTATGTTAAACTATAATGCGAAAATAGACGTATAACTGTCTAAAAAGAAAGGGGTACATATTCCATGATCACAATGGATAATATCATCCGTGAAGGAAATCCTACTTTGCGGGAAGTAGCGGAAGAAGTTGCTCTCCCATTAAGCAAAGAAAATATCGACCTAGGAAAAGAAATGCTCGAATTCCTGAAAAATAGCCAAGATCCAATCAAAGCGGAAGAATTAAACTTACGTGGAGGGGTTGGTTTAGCTGCTCCTCAACTAGATATTTCTAAACGCATCATTGCTGTACACGTGCCAAGCCCTGATCCAGAAGTAACAGAACCCACGCTAAGTACGGTAATGTATAATCCAAAAATCCTTAGTCACTCAGTTCAAGATGCTTGCCTTGGCGAAGGAGAAGGCTGTTTATCTGTTGACCGAGAAGTACCTGGCTACGTAGTCCGCCACGCTAAGATCACGGTTTCTTATACAGATATGAATGGCGAGAAACATAAAATCCGCTTGAAAAATTATGAGGCAATCGTTGTCCAACACGAAATTGATCATATCAACGGCGTGATGTTCTACGACCATATCAACGAAAAGAATCCATTTGCCCTTAAAGAAGGCGTATTGGTGATTGAATAAAAATGATTGAAAGTTGTATTTCAATCTAAATGACTCGTAAGAAATTGAACTAAAAAGCAGCATCTTCGAAAAAACAAGTAGCGATTTTCGAAGATGCTGCTTTTTAGCGTGGAGAGACCCACTCCTTTTTTATATTACTAAGAATCAGCGAGGCTATACTTTAAACTGATTAAAAAAACGGATTGGGAATGTTCTGCTTTCTTGATTCATTAGTGATCCCTTCCACTCTGTACTCTACCCGTCTTTTCCTTTGGATCTTTTTGTCGAACGGTTCTCATCCACAAACTAGCTAAACGTTCTTTCAACTTTCTCTTCTTACGTGGACTTTCTGGTTCTCTAAATTTTTTAGAAAGGTAGGCGCCATTCTTTACATAAAATAGGAAATTGTGTGTCTTCTCTAGTTCCTCTGTTAGAGAATTTGACTTACATTGTAATTTCTCCATTCGGTCATTTTGTTTCTCCGGGAGTTGGTTTAACATAAACTCCTTTTTCTCTATTCGATCATTTGATTTCTCTAATGCATTGATTCTTGCTTTAAGTTCAGCAATTTCTCGCTCGAGATTCTTCTTTTCCCCCATTGCTTGGTTTATTCGGTTGGTTGTTTTTAACGAACGTTCTATTTCATCGATCATTTCCATCCATTTGTCTAACTGTTTTTCTCCATTCTGTTGCGCATAGCATTGATTCTCTCGCTGAGCACGAAGTTGCTGAGTCAAGATTTTTAATTGATCTTTGCGTTCTCCTATTGGCTCATCTTCTTGCATTAATTGATTTTTAGTAATTTCTGTCTCTAATTCAGAATTTGATACTTTTAATTTATTGATCCCAACTTTAATTTTTTCAATTTGACCTTCTATTTTTTTTAATATATGTACTATTTCTGGAGTATTTTTGCATTTTATATTTTCAATTATTGTTTCTGCTTCAGATCGTAACGCAAGATCTTTCTCGCATCTTTTTCTAGCCATCAAATTAAAGAGCGTGGTATTATTACTCGGCAATTGTTTTATTTTATCCTCAACTGTATTTTTATCATATAGATCAGGTTGTATCAGAACAGCCTGCGACTTGTATATTTCCACCACGAAACTTTTCCACTTCTCTAATTCTTTTTTTGCAGAATATGGGTCCCGCCAGTCATATTCAGAAGAGTTTAATTTGATTTCTTGTAGTTTTGTTTGTATTTTAACTATTCGTTCTGCTAGTGCTCGTAAAAACGCATTTATTTCTGAAACAGGTCGTTGATTTATCTCAGATTGTAGCTTATCTGCTTGTGCTCTAAATTCTAGATCCTCTTGACAAATGGTAAGATTTTTTTTTAAGAGATTCTTTGTACGCTCACTTCTATCGAAAAACGATCCCCAGTAGTCATCGATCCAACTGATCGTTTGTTCAACGGTGCTTTGTTCGTATAAAAAGGGGAATTCTGCTATGTTTTTTTTCCGCTTTTCCAACATTTCAATACTCTTTAATTCAGATAGTAAACTTTTCTTGCATCTCATCCAAAAACTAATCTGTTGTTCCAGTGCGTTATCTCCAAAATTTTTTGTCTTTAATTCATTGATACGCTGTTCTGCTATATTTGCACATTCAGCAAGCTTTTCTTTCGATAGATAACTAAGCTCTTTCTGTACATAATTTTTCATAGATAAACGTTGAGATTGTTCTTTTATTAGCTTAGATTGAGCATCCTTCCATTTATTTAGGAGACTTTTTACAGTCTGATTTTTATTTAAAGAGCCATTTAACATTGATATTTGTAAGCTAGCTTCCTTTAATTTTACGTTGATTTCATCATCCGAAAAGCAAATCACATTTTCTGACAGTTTATTAACTGCTACTGCTTCTTCGCGCCAAGCTTTTTCCCGTTGCCGTTTATTTAATTCGTTTTCGATCTTTCTCTTCGTATCTTTCCATAAATGACTTTTATTCTCAATTAATTCATTTTCGTTATAATAACTGTAATAATCTATGTAATCTTTCGATAGCTTTAACAGCTTAGCTAATTCAGAAGCAGGGATTGAAGACCGATTTTCAGAAAATTGATTTAAGTCTGCTAAACTTTGTTGCTCAACTTTGCGATGAAGTACTTCAAGCTGTTGTGTTAGTTGAGAAAACTCATTAGTAACAGTTGTAACCATCTTTTGATCTTTTAAATGAGGGAATCGTTCACTTAAGATAGTTAATTTAAATTTTACACTAGTTGTTAATTGCAGAAGTTCAACTGGCGAAACATCTTGACTTAAAAAATGACTATCAATGATTGAAGGTTCTTGCTCAATTTCTGGTCCCAACAAAGTATAGGGTTTCTCCTGTGGGAGGACGTGTAACTGATGGTCGTGATCAAAAGTGAATACTCGTCCGTTTAGTCCTGAATCATTCTGTAGATTGTAAAAACCATCCTCTAGCTCATGAGGAATAAGTAGTTGGGTGTTTTGATTATGCCGGACCAATATTACAGCCACTTCTTCTATCCAAGCATCTAGCCCATCAAAGAAATCGTCACATAAAAGATGTTCAAATTTTGTACTAACTTGCTGAAACTCTTTTCCTAATGTCAGACCATTTTCCTCAAAAGGAACATACAGCGAAAAATTCTTAAGAAAGTCTTGACGAACGTAGGGATTATCTAACACCAAACTATGGTCATATATAAAATTCTCAATCATATTTTTATAATCGTTTATATTTTCCGCTTCTTTTAAATTCAAGCTGGATTCTGGATCATAGAAAAGTGTGGTTTTACCATTAGAAAGAATATTTTCAAGTGACGTTTTTTCTTCCCACGGCAAATTAAGTGAACATTCTCCTTGACGATTGAACACACTCATTCGTTCTTTTAACTCTTCTCGTGCAAGATATAACTGATGTACGGGCATTTCGTCGTTAGGAGTATACGCTTTTATTTTAGGATCATAATAACAAAGTAGTTGGACATCAGGAGTTCGTTTAACTACTTCTAAAGCTATTTTCCCCATTTTATCCGTTATTGCTTTTTCTAAACTATCTTTAGACAAATTATGAACGCTGAGACTTCCCTGATCCCACATACTATTGAAAGAAAAATCTTCAGAATTTCGTGTCACCTCTTGAATGGCGTTCCACAAACGTTTTTCTTTTGCAGCTGGAGGTAAATGATCCAAAAAATTCCTGAAAAATTGTTGTCTACGGGTATGATCCATTAGTTTGTCTTGATTGGCAAATAGCACCTCTGCTAAATCCTTCGAATAATCATTTGTGGATTCCACCACCTCAAAGTCACCTTTAATCACTGTTTTTTCAGACTGATAAATCCATCCTATCATGCGCTTCAACTCCTATATTTTATTTATGTCACGAATGCTTCTGTAAGAAGTAGTATCAAAAAATAAATTCAGCTACAAAACTTCCTATTGTCCCATTTTACTTAGAAAATGAAACTAGTTTCTTCCTTCTTTTTCAAAAAAATAAAATAACTGGTACGATTCATAAATGGACAAATCATACCAGTTATTTATTATTTAATGTTCTTAAATATTCATCCCAGACTACTCTGCTCTTCATTAGCCTTCGTAGAGAATTCCTGCTTTTATCAACTGTTGCTTAATCGTTCTCAACACATTAGTATCTGGATAACGGATGGTATGCAGATGAATCCCATCGGTCAGCTCAGATAACAACGTAGCATTACTTTTTTTATAGCGTTTCATAAACAATTCAATTTCTTGAGTTGTTTGGATATGAAGCATGCCTGTCAACTCACCATATAAGGGATGTTCTACAATGACATCTAAAACTTCGCCACCAGCTTCAACGATCAAGCGCAACTCTTCTTCTGTTTGCTCACGACCATGTTGGACAGCAATCTTGCTCACTAAGCCGTTCTGTGTTTCATTGGTTTCAAGAACGTAACCTCTTGCCGTTGCAATAATAGCCGCGCCTGATGCTCTTAACAATGCAATGTCTCCGACGATAATTTGACGGCTCACTTGAAACCGTGAAGCGAATTTGCTGGCACTGACCGGTTTTTCTTCATTTGCCAGGGTATGCAGGATTTCTTTACGCCGTGCTTCTCCATCAATCATCCACTTTCTCCCCATTTAATTCATTTTGATAGTCACGAGAATGTTTCATCAGATCGATATATGTCGCTGTGATCGTTTCTTTATATTTCGTATTTTCTAACCGACTAGCGATTTTTTCTAATACTTCTTGCTCCCTTTTTTCGTCATAGACTGCTTTTTTCGATGCTTGTTTGGTTTCGCCAATTTTCGTTACCGTGTCCATACGTTTTTCTAGTAATTTGACGATTTGTTGATCAATCTGATCGATTGTTTGACGTAAGTCTTCAAGTTTTTCTGGTTGTTGATCTTCTAATATTTTTTTGATTACTCGAGCAGGATTACCTGCAATCACTACATTATCAGGAAAAGATTTAGTTACAACAGAACCCGCTCCAACTACGACATTGTTTCCTAACGTAACACCTGGCGTAATGATCACACCACCACCAAGCCAGACATTATGACCAATTTTGATTGGTTTCGCATATTCTAAGCCACTATTTCTTTTCACTGGATGAAGTGGATGAGTGGCTGTATAAAGTTGAACATTTGGCGCAAACATGCAATTGTCGCCGATTTCGATCGTACTTACATCTAAAAATGTACAGTTGTAGTTCGCATAGAAGTTTTCACCTACACGAATATTGTAACCATAATCAAAATTGATCGTTGGCTCCATGTAGATTTTTTCTCCCGTTTTTCCAAAGGTTTCTTTTAGTAATTGAGAACGTAGCTCTGCTGTTTCTGCTTGGTTGATGATCGTACTTTGGCTTCTTGCGTATTGACGATCCGCTACTAATTCCGGATCATTAGCAAAATATAATTCGCCAGCAATCATTTTTTCTTTTTCTGTTCTAATGGTCATAATTTGCTCCTTTTGATAATTTTTCAAATACTATAGCACCGTCCGTTTGCAGAAAATCATATTCTTGGTCTAACTGGATTGGCTCTTGGTTGATTACTAAGATTTGAGACTTCGTATTACGAAATTGGATTAAGTCACAAAACGGGTGTACTTGAAAACTCGTTCCGACGATGACGATCAACTCTGCTTGTTGAACAGCCGATGTTGCTCGCTCTATGACTTCATCATTAAATCCTTCCCCATACAACACGATATCTGGTCGAATTTGTCCCCCACATGTTGCATGTTGATCTGTTTGTAAATAGGTTTCCCAAGAAACGGTGTTCCCACATTTCCTACAATAGCAATGATAAAGATTTCCGTGAAAATTCACAAGTTTTGGACTTCCCGCTTTTTCATGTAATCCATCGATATTTTGGGAAACTACCCAAACTTGCTTTTTTGAGGCTAACTTTGCCATTTCTAAGTGAATAATATTTGGTCTTGCTGTTGGATGATAGATTTTTTTCACAAATGAATAAAATTTTTGTGGCTCATTGTTCATTGCTTCATGACTTAGAAGGTATTCGGGTTGTTCCAATCCATGATAGATTCCTTTTAACGATCGATAGTCGGGAATACCAGAAGGCGTTGATACCCCAGCGCCAGTTAGGAAAGTGATTTTTGAACTAGTGGCTATTGTTGCTACCGCTTCTTCAACGGTTACTTTTTTCATTTCCTTTCACCTCTCTCTTATTATACATCTATCTTTCGTTTATTGATTGATCGTACTTTTTATTCAAACGATTTCATTTTTTGAGAAACATCTCACAATATAGACTGACAAACCAATGAAAACGTGCTACAATACTGCTAGATTCTTCGGTATGATCATCACTATTGCTATCTAATAGTACGATAAACCAAGCATATAGAACAAAAGTGAGGTGAGTTGGTATGGTACCATCCATTATTTACTGGGGCGTGATTTTAGCTTGTATCGCCTGGTTAGCATTAAGTATTTATTTTTCAATTTTTTACCTTGCTCGTAAAGAAAATGGAAATCTTTGGGCATTTGCATTTTTCAATGTACTTGCTGCGATCGTTTTAGCGATTACCTTAGTTATTTTCCGAACATGGGGTTGGGGAATCACTCAATATTCAAGTCTGATTTATCTAATATTGGCTATTTATGGCGTAACGATTATTCTTCAAGCAATCTTAGGTCGTGAAAAAAAAAGTAGTTAGTAAAACAGCATAATAAACAGAAAGCCAGGATCGAAAATGATTGATCGGGTCAGCTATTGCTAAGCAGCTCATCTTTTCGACTGCTTTACTTTATATTTATATAATGAGTAGGAATTAGGACACTTAAATAGATTCGTGTCCTAATTTTTATTTATTTAATGAATAATTATTCTTTTACAACTCTCGCTCTTTTTGAATATCATTTTTCTTATTTTTTGTATAATTATAGAAATTTTCTATAGCTATCAATACTTCACAAGAAAACTTCTGTTATAGATTGACAAAGTGCTTTGTCTATCGTAAACTATTTTTTGTATAAATAACTGAATACGAGATACCTCAATCAATGAGGTAGAGGTCGCGAGAATCATTAACCCTGTGGAGTGAAGCAAACACCGTGAAGCAGGACTAGGGAAGATCGCCGAAATGTACTCTTCTTTGCTTGAAGTTTACGTTGGGACACAAGTTAAGAGCTTGTGGACTGTCTTAGCAGTGATGCTAAGTTGCGCTATGTTTTGTGAGAGGTTTATCACTTTTGTGAAATGTTAGCGACCCTTTTATATTCTTGAAGCGGTCGTTTTTTATTTCTCCTGATAAGCTACTGCAACGCATTTGTTTAACCGCTCGTAAAAAAATTATGCGTAAACAGTTAATTTGATAAGTACGTCTATCTGACAGTAAAATTAAGTTAGCTGAAGCGGAACTTCGCCCGTTTCATTCCTGATGAAATCGTCGAGCCGTATGTGTAAAAAGAAAAGGAGAAAGATTATGAAAAAAAGTTCAGTTACACTTACCCTATTGATGGCATTTATTTTTTCATTCTTCACTGTAGGAAGTTTCGTGAATGCCGATGAGAAAACACCAACAGATGAGTTCCGTGTAGGTATGGAAGCGGGGTATGCCCCTTTCAACTGGTCACAGCAAACAGATGCCAACAACGCTGTACCGATCCAAGGTCAAAAAAGCTATGCTGGTGGTTATGACGTCCAAATTGCCAAAAAAGTTGCGGATGGATTAGGGAAAAAATTAGTCATCATGCAAACCAAATGGGATGGATTAGCCCCTGCGTTACAATCTGGCAAAATCGATGCGATCATTGCTGGGATGAGCCCCACAGCAGAACGTAAAAAAGAAATTGATTTTACCGATCCTTATTATGAATCACAACTTGTTGTAGTCGTCAAAAAAGATAGTAAATATGCCAATGCAAAAAGTTTGGCGGATCTATCAAATGCTAAGATTACTGCTCAATTGAATACTTTCCATTATAATGTCATCGATCAAATTCCTGATGTGCAAAAGCAACAAGCAATGGATAACTTCTCTGCGATGCGTACCGCTCTTGCTTCAGGTATGATTGATGGTTATGTCAGCGAACGACCTGAAGGGGTAACAGCAACTAGCGTCAATAAAGATTTAAAAATGTTAGAATTTACTGGTCAGAATGGTTTTCAAACAAATCCTGAAGATGTCCAAATCGCTATTGGAATGCGTAAAGGTGACCCAGATATCCAAAAAGTTAACCAAATTCTTAGCGGTATCTCTCAAAAAGAACGTACAGAAATTATGGATCAAGCAATCAAAGATCAACCCGCTTCAACAAATACAGAGGGAGAAAAAGCTGGTTTGTTCACTGATTTCAAAACGATTTGGGATCAATATGGGAATATGTTCCTTCGTGGTGCAGGACTTACGTTATTTATTGCATTGATTGGGACAGTTATTGGAACTACCTTAGGCTTGTTGATCGGTGTTTTCCGTTCTATTCCTGAGTCTGACAATGCCGTGACACGTTTCTTCCAAAAGTTAGCAAATTTACTACTATCGATTTATATTGAAATATTCCGTGGAACACCAATGATGGTTCAAGCTATGGTCGTCTTTTACGGATTAGCATTAGCCTTTGGAATCTCCCTTGATCGTACAATTGCTGCCTTATTCATTGTATCGATCAATACTGGGGCTTATATGACTGAAATCGTCCGTGGTGGTATTTTCGCTGTCGATGAAGGACAATTTGAAGCAGCGCAAGCAATTGGTATGACACATGGACAAACAATGCGAAAAGTAGTTGTTCCTCAGGTCTTACGTAACATCTTACCTGCGACCGGGAATGAATTTGTTATCAATATCAAAGATACAGCAGTCTTAAGTGTTATTGGTGTAGCTGATCTATTCTTCCAAGGGAACTCTGCTGCAGGAGCAAACTTCCAATTCTTCCAAACATTTACAATCGTAGGTATCATTTACTTGGTTATGACCTTTACGATTACCAGAATCTTGCGTGTAGTGGAGAAAAAAATCGATGGTCCTTCAGCCTATACAAAAATTGAAGAAGTTGACAACGCCAACTTGCAGGAATAAGGAGGAAGAATCATGAGTGAAGAAATCATTAAAATCAATCATTTAAGAAAAAGCTTCGGTGAAAATGAAGTATTAAAAGACATCAGCATGGATATCCATAAAGGTGAAGTTGTAACCATCATTGGTTCTTCTGGCTCTGGTAAATCAACTTTCTTACGCTGCATCAACCTTTTAGAAAAACCTACTGGTGGCGAAATTATGTATAATGGTGAAAATATTCTTGCGCCAAAATATAACTTGCCTAAATATCGAACAAATGTCGGAATGGTATTCCAATCGTTCAATCTTTTCAATAACATGAATGTCTTAGAAAACTGTATGTCTGGTCAGACGACTGTCTTAAAAAGAAACAAAGACGAAGCTCGTAAAGTCGCTCTTGAAAATCTAGAAAAAGTTGGAATGGAACGTTATATTGAAGCCAAACCTTCTCAATTATCAGGTGGTCAAAAACAACGTGTGGCAATCGCTAGAGCCCTCTCAATGGATCCAGATGTAATGTTATTTGATGAACCAACATCAGCACTTGATCCTGAGATGGTCGGAGAAGTATTGAATACCATTCAAGACCTAGCTCACACTGGTTTAACGATGATTATCGTGACACATGAAATGGAATTTGCAAAAGATGTTTCTGATCGTGTCATCTTCATGGATAAAGGTGTTGTTGCTGAAGAAGGAACCTCTGATGATATTTTTGTTCATCCAAAAGAAGAACGTACCAAAGAGTTTTTATCACGTATCTTAAAAAAATAGAAGAAAGCCTTTATCCGAAACGACAGGTTCGTTTTGATAAAGGCTTTTCCTTTTTTGGGAAATGATTCACTATTTTCTCATGTTTATCTGCAATTTATTTGAACATCATTCATTAATTCATCAGTCGATCAATCCTCTCTTCTTAGATTGATTGGTCTGATTGCATTTGTTTGAAAATGAATTTTTGAATATTTTCTGAATTAAGTTGTAATTTTTAGAAAATTCTATTAATATAGAAATTATCAAATTTTTTAGTTAGGATGATTAAACAATGGTTGAAGAGCAACAAGAACTACAGCGTGGACTTAAGAATAGACACGTTCAATTGATTTCGATCGGTGGTGCGATCGGAACAGGTCTTTTCTTAGGAGCAGGAAAAACGATTCAATTAGCTGGTCCCTCTATTTTACTGGCTTATCTTATTACCGGGTGCGTTTGCTTCTTTATTATGCGTGCCTTAGGTGAACTTTTATTATCTAATACAAATAATCATTCATTTCTTGATTTTGTTGCAGAATATCTTGGAAAAAAAGTTGCTTTCGTAACAGGTTGGACTTATTGGTTTTGTTGGGTTGCGATCGCCATGGCGGATTTGACAGCGATCGGGATGTATGTCCGTTACTGGGTTCCAGGAGTCCCACAATGGCTTCCTGAATTGATCGCTCTGATTTTACTGCTTGGTTTAAACATGGTGGCTGTTTCATTATTTGGTGAATTAGAATTTTGGTTTGCTTTGATCAAAGTCGTTTCCATTATTGCATTTATTATCGTTGGTATTTACATGATTCTTACCCATTACAAAACAAGTGCTGGACCTGCTAGTATCACCAATCTCTGGTCACATGGCGGCTTTTTCCCAACTGGTACGAAAGGATTCATTCTTTCCTTTCAGATGGTCACATTTGCCTTTACAGGAATCGAATTAGTCGGTTTGGTTGCTGGTGAGACCAAAAACCCTGAGAAAGTCTTACCCGAAGCTATCAATAATATTCCTATTCGAATCATTCTTTTTTACCTTGGTTCTTTGTTCGTTATCATGTCTATCTATCCTTGGAATAGCTTAGATGCGAACAACAGCCCATTTGTCGAAGTGTTTTCAGAAATTGGGATCACCGTAGCCGCTTCTTTGATTAATTTAGTCGTATTGAGTGCTGCGGCTTCTGCTTGTAACAGCGCGATCTACAGTACAGGACGTATGTTACGCTCTCTTTCACAAGAAGGTAGCGCGCCTAAAAAATTCCGTCAGTTGACTTCTCACCGTGTACCAGGAAATGCGTTAGTTTTTTCAACTATTGTGATTTTTATTTCCGTTATCCTAAATTATGTGATGCCTAGTGAAGTATTTACACTCGTCAGCAGTATTGCGACTACTTGCTTTTTATTTATCTGGGGAATACTCGTTTACACTCACTTAAAATATCGTAAAAGTATGTTAGGTAAAAAAGAGCATACGTTCAAAATGCCTTTTTATCCTTATAGTAATTTTCTTGTTTTTGCCTACATGATTTTCATTTGTCTAGTTTTATTTCTTGGCAAAGACACACGTATTGCCTTACTCTTAACTCCTGTTTGGTTTATTGGGTTATTGATCATTTATCGAATGAAATACGAGAAACAATCACTTTGAAATACAGACAACAATCCATACTAAAAAAAAATAGATTGATAAAAGTATGTTAGGACTCTCTTTTTTATAAGCCGCAAAAAATCTTTAGAATATGAGATTGAGACAAAAGTGTTTCGCATCAAGAATAAGAAGGAATTTCCGAAGATGCCACTTTTGTCTCACCATTTATTCGGTTTTAGAGCTTCTAGAAGCGACTGAGGCAAGTTTTGGCTCAGCCTCCAGATTTTTTGGTCAATTACTTATAGAACATCTCCCCTTCAATTACTCTCTCACAGAACCACTCAGGATATAATGATTATTTCAACTCAAGATCAATACTTTATACTCATTATTTGATTAGAAAAACATTGCTAAACTAAGTTATTTTTGTTACTTTAAAAAAAGTATAAATAAGTAAAGGAGAAATCTATGACAAAAAAATTGACGTTCAAAGAAAGTATGTTTATCGGTTCAATGTTATTCGGTTTATTTTTTGGTGCTGGTAATTTGATTTTTCCCGTTCACATGGGACAAGAATCTGGCTCTGCCGTTTTCTGGGCCAATCTTGGCTTCTTAGTAACTGGGATCGGACTACCTTTTTTAGGTGTAATTGCCATCGGTGTTTCAAAAACATCAGGGGTTTATGAATTAGCAGAACGGATCGGCAAAAAATATGCTTTGGTTTTTACTGTTTTGCTTTACCTCGTCATCGGACCGTTTTTCGCCTTACCAAGATTAGCAACTACCTCTTTTGAAATTGGTTTAGCTCCATTTATCCAAGCCAAGCAACAACATGTATTTTTAGTTATTTTTAGTATTTTATTTTTCTTCACTGCTTGGTGGTTATCCAGACGGCCTACTAAAATCCTTGATTATGTAGGAAAATTCCTTAATCCTGCCTTTTTGATTTTACTAGGAATCTTGTTGGTACTTGCTTTTATTCATCCATTGGGTGCAATCGATCATGCTACTGTCCAACCTAGTTATCAAGAACATGCTTTCTTTACTGGTTTTACTCAAGGATACAATACATTAGATGCACTTGCTGCCTTAGCATTTGGTATCCTTATTGTTACTACGATTCGCAATATGGGTGTAACAAAGCCTTCTGAGATTGCTAAGGATACGATCAAATCTGGTGCAATCAGTATCGTTTTGATGGGAATCATCTACACATTACTTGCTTATGTGGGAACAATGAGTCTCGGTGGATTTGCTTTAAGTTCAAATGGCGGGATCGCCTTAGCGCAAATCGCAGATCATTATTTAGGAACTTATGGCAGCATCTTGCTCGCTCTTATTGTGATCCTTGCTTGCTTAAAAACAGGGATTGGACTAATCACTGCTTTCGCAGAAACCTTTACCGATCTGTTTCCTAAAAGAAATTACATTGTATTTGTGACACTAGCTAGTGCACTTGCTTGTTTGGTCGCTACTGTGGGATTGACAAATATCATCCAAATTTCATTACCTGTCTTGATGTTTATTTATCCTTTAGCAATGACCTTGATCTTACTCGTTCTTGTGGGTCCATTGTTTAAACAACGTCCTGCTGTTTACCGCATGACCACTTATTTTACACTAATTGCTTCAATTTTAGACGGTTTAAATGCTTGCCCAGACGGAATCAAGCAAACCAGCTTTGTCAAAACGTTGTTAGACTTCGCAACGAATTATCTGCCATTCTTTAAATTAGGAATGGGTTGGATCGTCCCAGCATTGATTGGTTTAGTAATTGGCTTGATTTGGAGTATGGTTAAAAAAGAAACACCTGTTGTAGAGTAACGGCATCTAGAACGATCATTCTTCTAAAAGAAGGAACGGTGTGCTATCATCACTTCTGTGAAATGAACAGAGCATATTTGAAGTAACTTTCCATTATTAGATTGCATCTAACAGTGGAAAAGTGCTTCAAATATGCTCTATTTATATATACAAGAAGGAACCTGTGTATTTTACTTCTATTTTCGGCTCTGAATTTTTTACTAAGTCATTAGAATCAACAGATAACTGACAAAATTACTTTTTGAATGAATCCATTGGATGTATTTAATTATTTAGTCAAATGGCTAGCAGAAATATATTTTCCTAAAAAAATTACCAACTTCCAAAAACTTTCGTCACAAAAAATTCACAACTCCTGAGTAATATATAAGCATACCAACAAACAACCCTAACAACACTTTTTCATTTTTAACTCCTTATCCTGCTAGCTCCCCGGCTAGCAGGACTTTTTTATTGAACTAGAAATGGCTGAGACAAACCTGAAAAATAGTTTTGTCTCAACCATTTTGTGTTTTAGTTTATCTATAACCAACTAGCCAGCTTTTGTCATTCCTGGTAGTCTTACCAATTTTTCAAAGTATCATTCTTGGTTTTCGTTTTATTGTATCAAAAAAACTGCCAATTCATCCAAGTAGGATTATGAAAAACTGTAAAGTAATAGAGGCAGAAATAAATTACCCAAACACTGCCAACTAAGACATCGATTCGTTTTCCAACTTTAGATTTTACTGATTCTCCCAAGCCAACAAACACCATCATCAGACCAATCAAAAATAAATTTAATGCGTTTGTATAATAGTTATCCAAATCTGGAAATAGGACGAACACTATATTTAAAGAAACAACGATTGCAGCTGCAGAAAGGAATAAAGAATCAAATATATTCCATCCGGCTATCTTCCAATTTTTGGTCATATAATTAATCAAACGATTCTTTGGCATCCATAACACCTCTCTATTGATTGATAAAATCCATCTATCCTCATGACTTAATTATGTACTGCTCTAATATTGATTTTAAGTTTTCTCTTCGTCGCCAACATCATATGACAAAAAGCAAAAAGCGACGGAAAATGAAGAATCTATTCCATCGCTGTTTTTGCTTCTATTTAGATAACCGCTCTTGATCTCCTGCTGGAGAAAGACTGGTGATTTTTTCGATTTGATCAATTGGAACCATTCGTATTTGTTGTTCCTTGTTTTGTAGGCGAATCATGACTACTTCTTTTTCAACATTTTTTGTAGCTACCCAGCCTGAAATCGTTTCGTACTTATTACTTTTTCGATTGGCTCTTACTTGTAAAATCACTAAACTATGTTGAGTAGCTGCTTTTTGCAGCTCTAAAACAAACTTTCCTTGCAAACGTACATTCTCTGCTATTTTTTCAGTGTCATTTACAAAAGAATCAAAAAGCTGATACGACGTATGCGTGACTAACTTGGTCAATTTCTTCATTGGTGATACTGTTTCTTCGTTCATTGAATGCACTCCTCCTTTAGCTAAGAAAGTGTTACTTAATTAACTATATTCTACCTAAGATTTAACGAAATAACAAGAATATTATCTATACTGAGCAACAAAAAGAAAGCGTTACCTATATAAATATATCGTTATTTTATTTATCTTTTTTCCATTCTTGCATCCAATACTTGAGCCCTTCAGTCAATAATTGGTAAGTTTCGTCAAAGTTATCGGTATAGTATGGATCAGGAACATTTTGTGTTTCTTTTCCAGGAACCCGACTTAAAAATAAATGGATCTTATGTTGTGCGTCGGTCGGTGCCATCCGTTGTAAATCCTCTACGTTAGATTGATCCATGCCAATGATCCAATCAAATCGTTGAAAATCTTCTTCTGTGATTTGGCGTGCAATCATTTGACTCGTATCCACGTTCTCATTTTCTAAAATTTTCTTTGTTCCTTTATGAGGTGAACGCCCCACTTCATAAGTGCTTGTCGCTGCAGAATCAATCAAAAATCGATCAGATTGTCCGTCTTCAGCTACCATTTTCTTCAACAAACCTTCTGCCATTGGTGAACGGCAAATATTTCCTAGACATACAAATAAAACTTTCGTCATGTTTGCTCTCCTTCTAATCATTTGTTTCCAGCTCTTCTTTTACATACAACCGATAGGAATATAATTCTGTATCTTTGGCTAAGCGGAACAATTGGACGGCGATTTCTAGAGGCGTCTCTTCGTAATCATGTGTAATCCAATTGATTAGAACCCCACTACATCCATAAGAAAAAAAACGAGCATAAAACAATTTGTCCGTTTTTGATAACTGCTTTTCTTCATCCATTTGATCAAAAATCTTAATAAATGATTGCTGGATAACAGCAGTAAACTCTTTTTGTAGTATTTCTTGGTCAGAGGTAACAGTGTTCGCATAAAATTCTTTTTGTGTAACAATTGCCTTCAACATTTTTAATGCTTGCTCTTCCCAGTTGTCTAAAGAAAGAGAATGAGGATCTAAATAGCATAAACAATCTTCGTAATACACCCATCGCAACAAATCGTATTTATCTGTAAAATGGTAGTAAAATGTTTGGCGATTGATGCCTGCCTCATGGGCGATTTTCTGTACACTGATCTTTTGAAAAGACTGCTTTTGACATAAATCAATCAATACGTTTTTAATCAATTGCTTAGTATGCGGTGTATCGCCCATCTCATCATCTCCTATCTTCTTTACAAAGACTTCTAGTTCTACGATTTTCTTGAAAAAGTATTTATATGGACAGTCGATTCAAGTATCCTTTTTTATACTTGATAATCATATCCAAAATGTTCATAGGCATATGGTGTGGCGATCCTTCCACGAGGTGTCCGTTTCAAGAAACCTTTTTGGATCAAAAAAGGTTCATACATATCTTCAACAGTTTCTCTTTCTTCACCAATATTGACAGATAACGTACTCAATCCAACCGGTCCGCCACCATATAATTCAATCATCGTACGTAATAGTTTCTGATCGACATAATCCAAACCTGCCTGATCGACTTGTAACAACGTTAATGCTTGATTGGCAATGGTTTGATTGATCTTGCCATCTCCCTGTACTTGTGCAAAATCACGTACCCTTTTTAATAAGCGGTTAGCGATCCGTGGTGTTCCTCTTGAACGTCTAGCAATTTCCAGTGCACCTTCTTCAATGATCTCTGTTTGAAAAATATCAGCAGAACGAATCACGATTTCTCTTAAATCAGCTTCTTCATAATATTCCATATGAGAAATGATCCCAAATCGATCACGAAGTGGCGCTGAAAGCATACCTGCACGAGTTGTTGCGCCAATTAATGTAAAAGGTGGTAAAGGAAAATGAACAGGATGAGCAGTTGGTCCTTGTCCAACCATTATATCAACGTAAAAATCTTCCATGGCAGAATAAAGCATCTCTTCTGCTACACGAGGTAATCGATGAATTTCGTCAATAAATAAAACATCGCCAGCTTCTAACTCATTTAAAATAGCAACCAGATCTCCTGGTCGCTCGATTGCGGGACCACTAGTTGTTCGTATATTGACTGCCATTTCATTCGCAATCACCATTGCCATTGTCGTTTTCCCTAATCCCGGCGGACCATATAACAAAACGTGATCCAACGGCTCTTCCCTGTGACGGGCAGCTTCAATATATATTTTGAGTTCCTGTTTCACTTTCTTTTGACCAATATATTGGGAAAGTAACCGTGGGCGGAGGGTCTTCTCTAAACTTAATTCATTCTCGCCCGTTTCAGGGGATAATAACTGTTCATCGGTCATCATTTTCCCTCCTTATTTTTTCATCATTAATTTTAAAGCTTGGCGTAAGTATTCATCTGTTGTGAGATTTTCTACTTCTTTTAGTTGTTTCTCGACCCGCTTGACCTCTTTATCACTATATCCAAGTGCTGATAAAGCTTCCATTGCTTCTGATAATGCCGTCGCATCTTGTGCTGTACTTTCATCAAATAAATTGAAGGGCGTATCGATACTTAATTCGCCAAATTTTCCTTTTAAATCTAAAATCATTTGTTGAGCTGTTTTTTTACCCACACCAGGGAATTTGGTCAGATAAGTCACATCCCCTGTTTCAACCGCTTGAATCAATCCTGAATGATCATCACTAGCCATAATCGCTAAGGCACTTTTTGGTCCAATTCCTGAAACACTAACTAACCTTAAAAATAATTGCTTTTCTTCTAAAGAATCAAATCCGTACAGAAGATGTGCATCTTCTCGAATGACCTGATGGACGTAAAGTTTGATTTCTTTGTTTAGCTTACTACTATAACGATAGGGATTGCCTAATGCAATTTGATAACCGATCCCATTTGTTTCGATTACTAAATAATAAGGATTGATAAAGGTTACTACACCTGTAAGATATTCATACATCTGTTATCCTCTTTCTTTCACACACATATGTTCGCATATTTTCTTCCATTGTAGCATACTTTTTCTTTTGAAAAAAGAGAACAGAAGATCGAGCTACGCTTCTCCTTTTTAACGTAAGTTTATCAAGGTTTTTAGGATAAACATTTTTTGCAAGAGATTTTAATTTGAACGATCAGAGTTTCAGCACTTTCCTCAAAACAAAGGATCAATATTCAGGAAACAACGCTTCAATAAAGATAAATAAGAAAAAACCTTGAAACAATCAAAAATTGTCTCAAGATTTTTTACCCAAAAATAAAGCTCTTCCTTATTCAACTTGTGATAGATATTCTCCATATCCTTGTTCTTCCATTTCTTCATATGGAATAAACTTTAAAGCCGCAGAATTGATGCAATAACGTAGTCCGCCTTTTTCAGCAGGACCATCATTGAATACATGCCCTAAATGAGAATCTGCTTGACTGCTTCGCACTTCCACTCGGTGCATACCATGAGAAAAGTCGGCCTTTTCTTTAATATCTTTTCTAGTGATTGGTTTACTGAACGCCGGCCAGCCACATCCCGCATCGTATTTTTCGGCTGAGCTAAACAATGGCTCCCCACTGACAATATCGACATAGATCCCTTTTTCATAGAAATCATCATATTTCCCACTAAATGGTCTTTCTGTTGCGTTTTCTTGCGTCACAGCATATGAAATTGGAGATAATTCCTCTTTTAAATCACGCTCATTTTTCTTGAAATCGCCCACTAAAAACGCCTCCTTTTTCTTTTAATCATAACGACAAAAGTATCAGAAGCAAACATTCTGCTCATAGTAATAATTGCTTAGACTTTACGACGTCTAGCAAACTCGACGAAACGAAATTTATCTAAACGGTGAATTGATTCTGTATACTCGAAACACCTTGTATCTTCGAGGTGAACCAGTCCTCTTACTACCACGACATAGCGATCTCCATGTAGATCCATCATCTCTTCGATTTCAGGAGTTACTTCTTCAACGGTAATTTCTTTCTGGGCGTAAGCAATCGTTAGTTGCAATTCATTTTCAAAGTATTCGTAGATCGAGCCAGCAGCTTGTGTTGCTGTTAAAGTTGGTACCACATTTTTTAATAAATAATCACGATCTAATATGACCACTTCTCCATTGATTTTCCTTTGACGAATCAAATGCCAAACCGGCGTTTTTTTCTTCCAGCCTGTTATTTCACTCAATGATTGGTCCACTTCTGTTTCTTCGATTAATTGAACGATGGTTTCACTTGGGATTCGTTGTGTTTCCTGTAATTCTTTGTAGCTTGTTAATCCTGCAATTGGAAAATCAAATCGATTGCGGTCTAAAACAATCGAACCCTTTCCTTGTTTCTTTTGGATATAACCTTCAGTCGTTAACAAGTTAAGCGCTTTTCGAATTGTTTCTCGTGAAACACCATAAATTTGAATCAGCTGATTTTCACTAGGGAGCAAAGTATGCGGAGGATATTGTTGATCCAAAATTTTTTGCTCTAAATCTAAAAAAATTTCATTAAATTTATTCATTACATTTCCTCCACTTAATATTCAATTTCTTTTATTCGCATATTAACTATACTACAGCTTTTTTGTTATTTCAATCGCCCCCTCTTTTCACATATCCCTACACTAAGCCAAGTGTAACGATTACATTTTTTCATTTTTCGCTTGTAAAACGCTTGCAATAGTAGGAAGAAACAAGTATAGTATGGATAAGATAACTTGTGTATACAAGTTTAAAAAGAAAGGGGTTTATTCCTATGGCAAAGTACCAAGCAGATGCTGAGAAACTGTTAAAGGAAATTGGTGGAAAGGAAAATATTGCTGCAGTTAGTCATTGTGCCACTCGGATGCGCTTTGTCTTAAATGATCCAAAAAAAGCCAATGAAGAAGCAATCGAAGATATTCCTAGTGTGAAAGGGATGTTTACCAATGCTGGGCAATTCCAAGTCATTATTGGTAACGATGTTTCAACCTTTTACAACGACTTCGTTGCTGTATCAGGTGTTGAAGGCGTATCCAAGGAGCAAAGTAAAGTTGCTGCTAAACAAAATCTCCACCCTGTCCAACGAGCAATCGCTGTTTTGGCAGAAATTTTTACACCATTGATTCCAGCCATTATCGTAGGGGGACTGATTTTAGGTTTCCGGAACGTATTAGAAGGAATCCAATTTGAAAGTCTTGGTGGAACAATTGTTGAACACTCTCAATTTTGGAACGGCGTAAACGGCTTTTTATGGCTACCTGGCGAAGCAATTTTCCATTTCTTACCAGTTGGTATCACTTGGAGTATCGCGAAAAAAATGGGCACTACACAAATATTAGGAATTGTTTTAGGGATTACGTTAGTTTCACCGCAATTATTAAATGCCTATAGTGTCGCATCAACAGCTGCGGCTGATATTCCATTTTGGGATTTTGGTTTTGCTCAAGTTGATATGATTGGTTATCAGGCACAAGTCATTCCAGCGATGCTTGCTGGATTTATGTTAGCTTATCTTGAAATTTTCTTCCGTAAATATATTCCACAGTCGATTTCTATGATATTTGTTCCATTGTTCTCTCTACTCCCAACAGTCTTAGCTGCCCATGTCATCTTAGGGCCTGTGGGTTGGACAATCGGTAGTTGGATCTCAAATATTGTTAATACTGGCTTGACTTCTTCAATCAGTTGGTTATTTAGTGCCGTCTTTGGTTTCTTATATGCACCTTTAGTAATCACCGGCTTACACCATATGACGAATGCAATTGATATGCAATTGATTGCCGATTTCGGCTCTACGAATCTTTGGCCAATGATTGCTTTATCAAATATCGCACAAGGTTCGGCAGTTCTTGCGATCATCTTCTTACATCGCGGAAATAAAAAAGAAGAACAAATCTCGATTCCAGCAATGATTTCTTGTTATCTAGGGGTAACTGAACCTGCAATGTTTGGGATTAATCTAAAATATGTTTACCCATTTGTTGCCGCAATGGTTGGTTCAGGTTTAGCTGGAATGTTTGCCAACTTGATGAATGTACGTGCTAATGCAATTGGTGTTGGTGGACTACCTGGTATTCTAGCCATCCAAGCAGAAACTTGGGTTCCGTTCATCATTTCTATGATCATTGCAGTTATTGTTCCATTTGGTTTAACCGTAATCTTCAGACGTCAAGGGATCTTAAATAAAATCGATCCTGCTGTACCCGTAGAAGACACAACTGGCTTACAACTACAAACAGCTGATGGAAACAACGTTTCACCACAAAAATTTGAAGCTGCCAATGCAACAGCAGTTTCTACTCCGACAGAAGAGTTATTCGCTGTAGCAGATGGACAAATCAAGGAAATCACCGAAGTAGCAGATCCTGTTTTTGCTCAAAAAATGATGGGTGAAGGTTATGCTGTACTACCTTCCAACGAAAAAGTTTATGCTCCAGTCGCTGGTAAAGTAACAAATATTTTTGATACACAACATGCGATTGGTCTTTTAACTAATGAAGGTCTGGAAGTTCTCGTTCATATGGGTCTAGATACTGTCGAATTGAATGGGCTGCCTTTTACGATCCATGTAAAAGAAGGCGATTCAGTTACGCCAAAAACACAACTAGCCGACATGGACCTCACAGCAATTGAGCAGGCTGGGAAGAAAACGGACATCTTAGTTGTATTAACAAATAATGAAAAAGTTGCTGCCTTAACATTAGATCAAACAGGTCTCGTTCGTCATAGCGAAAAAATTGGAAAAGCGCAACTAAAATAAAAAATACTACTATATGAAAAATAACCTGAAAAAATTCTTTTAGTGAATTTTTTCAGGTTATTTTTCACTCTTTAAGCGTTGGTACTTTCATCAACACTTTAGTCAGTTTGATCGTCACTATGCTTAAAAACGACAAAAAGAAATAGCCGTCACTTTAACCGAAGTCTGGCTATTTCTCTTTGAAATATCTGATTAAACGGTCACCGTCTTTCGCGGTGCTGTCCAGGGGAGTTGTTAGCGCAACCCCTCTTTCATTTTCATTATACCAATTACTTCAGGTATTTACAACTTTCGCAAAGATAGAATTCCTCTTAAAAACCTTAACTAAAAATAACGCTTTTATGTTTTAAAAAACACGTTTCTCGTGGCGATAATATGCTACAATAAATTCGACAGTAAAGTGGATCGACGGTGGCAACTTCTCACAAAGGTGGTGGTGCTTATGGGAATAAGTACTAAAATCTATGAAAGGAGTTCACTTTTTGTCCGCATATGAGATCGTTCAAACCATACTTGGCTTTGGTACGTTCACCATCGCTTTAGTCAGTTTGATCGTCACTATGCTTAAAAACGACAAAAAATAGCCGTCACTTTAGCAGGAGACTGGCTATTTTTTGTAAAATAAAAATTCGCCACCGTCTTTTGCGGTGCTGTCCAGGGGAGTTGTTGGACGCAACTCCTCTTTCGTTTTCATTATACCAATTACTTCAGGTATTTACAACTTTCGCAAAGATAGAATCCCTCTTAAAAAACCCTAAATAAAAATAACATTTTTATGTTTTAAAAAACACATTTCTCGTGGCGATAATATGCTACAATAAACTCGACAGTAAAGTGGATCGACGGTGGCAACTTCTCACAAAGGTGGTGGTGCTTATGGGAATAAGTACTAAAATCTATGAAAGGAGTTCGCTTTTTGTCCGCATATGAGATCGTTCAAACGATGCTTGGCTTTGGTACTTTCACCATCGCTTTAGTCAGTTTGATCGTCACTATGCTTAAAAACGACAAAGAATAGCCGTCACTTTAGCGGGAGACTGGCTATTCTTTGTCGAATATTTAAATTCAACCGCCACCGTCTTTCGCGGTGCTGTCTAGAGGAGTTGTTAGCGCAACTCCTCTTTCGTCTTGATTATACCAATCACTCATACACTTTGCAATTCTAAATATGACTGAAAGTAGTGGACACAAACTTGAACGTTCCTATCTCAATTTCTGATTTCCGTCAACTGCAGCTACATAAATTTCTTTAAACCTTGGTAAACTGCACCGATTGGAAATCCAACAATACTGTAATAGTCGCCTTGGATCTCTTTAACAAATGCACCTGCAAAACTTTGAATACCATACGCACCTGCTTTATCCATATAATCACCGGTTGCTAAATAGGCTTCGATATCCTTAGTTGTCAAAGGATAAAAGGTCACCTTAGCTTGTGCTAAGATTTTTTCTTCTTGGTCACCTTTCGTCAGCACCACGGCTGTATATACTTCATGCGTTTTCCCACTAAGTTTTTGAAGGATAGCTTTTGCCTCTTGTTCATCCGCTGGTTTACCGATGATCTCATCATTGAAAACAACTGTCGTGTCACTTGCAATCACCAATACATCATTATCGTATTGATGTTTGACTACTTTTGCCTTTTCAGTTGCCATTCGCTCAACATAATTTTTAGGTTTTTCTTGAACAAAAGGTGTTTCATCGATATCAGCCGGATGAACATCAAATGCACTAACCAGTCGCCCTAATAATTCTTTTCTTCTAGGGGACTGCGAAGCTAACACAATTTTCATCTGTTTCTTCTCCTTTTCATGAGACTCATTAATGTGGATCTTGGATGCGTTTAAACATTCTTTCCATATCTGAATTAGTAAAATGGATCAACACAGGGCGTCCATGAGGACAATTAAAAGGATTTTCACATTGGGCTAAGTCCTTCAATAAAACCCTCGCCTGAGCTTCATTCAAATAATGATTTGCCTTGATTGAACGTTTACAGCTCATCATGATTGCTGTGGCTTCTCTAAATTTCTTCACGCTAACACTACCCGTTGTTAATAACATATCGATCATTTCTCGAATAATCGCTTCTTCCTCTCCAGATGGATACCAAGTAGGATGTGCTCTGACGATAAAACTATTTTGACCGAATTCTTCTAGATAAATACCTGCTTCTTCAAGCAATTGTTTTTTCTCTTTCAGTTTCAAAGCATCACTATTGGGATAATCTAATACAAACGGCACAAGTAGTTCTTGTAGATCGTTAGAAACTTCGCCAATTTTTTCTCGAAAATATTCATACTTGATTCGTTCTTGCGCTGCATGTTGATCAATAATGTATAAGCCATCCTTACTTTGAGCAAACAAGTACGTTCCATGCATTTGTCCAAAATATTCTAATTGTGGAAAGCGTTGTGTTACCTGCTCATTTTCTAATTTCTGAATCGCTTGATCTAATGAGCGCCCATTTTGACTTAAATCAAACTCTGGATGTAGCGCTAAATCCTCACGATAAACTGTTTCTGAAGAAGTTTCTTCTTCAGCTGTAGTTTCATGCTCGTTGGAAAAGTTTTCAACAGTGGATAACTCATTTTCACTCTTATCCACTGGTTTTTCTACATAGTTATCAACAATATCACCAGAGTTATCCACTGTTTTTCTTTTGCTTTCTGGATAACTAGTAGTTTCTTCAGAAAATACAGGAGAGTTTTCAACATTATCCACAGACTTATCAACAGATTCATGCACAAACTCGCTTTTTTCTTCCGCTACAAAAAATGTTCCGGTTGTTTGATCAAAATTCAAGCTTTGCGGTTTCTTAGGTTTCGCTTCTTCAAAAGCGTAAGATAAATCAATTTCGATTTGTTTCGCTTTTGGTTGATCAGCAACCTTTTTCTTGAATCGCAAGTTGTCAGCTGCACTGGGAATTAAGTTCTCCTGTACCAATGCTTTTTGAATCGCTTGAGTAATTAGCTCAGTTAATTCCTGTTCCTTCGATAAACGAACTTCTTGCTTTGTTGGATGGACGTTCACATCCACTAACAATGGATCCATTTTGATTTCCAGTACAGCGATTGGGAATCGCCCTACCATTAGTTTTGAACCATAGCCGGCTACAATTGCTTTATTCAAGGAAAAATTTTTAATAAAACGTCCATTAATGATGGTTGAAAGATAATTACGACTAGCACGAGTCACTTCAGGTAAAGAAATATAACCGAAGATTTCAAAATCTAAATCTTTCGCTTCAATCTTCAACATTTTCTTTGCTGTATTCAACCCATAGATTCCGGCAATCGTTTGTTTCAATTCGCCATTTCCTGAAGTTGCTAACATCTTATTCCCATCATGGACTAATCGAAAAGCAATTGCCGGGTGACTTAAGGCTAAGCGATTCACAATATCACCGATATTCGCTAATTCAGTATGCAACGTTTTGACATATTTTAAGCGTGCTGGTGTATTAAAGAAAAGATTGCTGACTGTGATTTTCGTTCCTTGCCTTAAAGGAGCTGGGCGGTGTTCCATTACCGCACCTCCCTTAAGCTCTAAATAGGTTCCTTGCGTTTCTTCTTGATTGGCTGTTTCTACCGTCATCTCTGAAACAGAAGCAATACTAGGCAATGCTTCTCCTCGAAACCCAAGCGTACGAATTCGGAAAAGGTCGTCACGATTGTGGATTTTACTTGTTGCATGACGTTTAAAGGCGTTCTCAACATCTTCTGTCAAAATACCTTCTCCATTATCAATCACTTGGATCGTTTTTAATCCTGCTTCTTCAACTAAAATATCGATTTGACTACTTCCTGCATCTATGGCATTTTCCACAAGTTCTTTGACTACCGAGGCTGGACGTTCGACAACTTCACCGGCTGCGATTTGATTGGCTAAGCGTTCTGATAATTCTTGGATTTTCGCCATCATTCTACGCCTTCTTCCTATATAGTATTTATAGTGAGCTTACTCTTCTTATTTATCGTTGATTTACAGCTGTTTTTTCAATTCATAGAGTTGATTCAATGCATCCATTGGTGTCATTTCTAACAGATTCATTTGTTTCAATGTAGAAATAACTGCTGTTTCGGCATCGCTTAATTCACTGAACAAGGACAGTTGTTGCGTTTCTTCTTGTTCTATCGATGCAGTATCAGTTACTGGTTGTGCTATTGCTTCAAGCGGCTCACTTGTAACAGCCACGGAATGATGGCTCACTTCTCCTGATTCTAATGTATGCAAAATATCTGCAGCTCTTGCTAATAAATTAGAAGGTAGCCCTGCAATTTTCGCTACATGGATCCCATAGCTTTTATCAGCTGGGCCATCCATCATCTTATGCAAAAATACTACTTCGCCGTCTTTTTCAACAGCTCCTACATGTACATTTTTTAATTGAGGTAATTCTTCCTCTAGAACTGTTAACTCATGGTAATGTGTAGAAAAGAGCGTTTTTGCTTGTACATGTTGATGGATATATTCAATGATCGCTTGAGCTAATGCCATTCCATCATAAGTCGCAGTTCCTCTACCTAATTCATCAAAAAGAATTAAGCTGTTTGGTGTCGCATGCCGCAACGCTTGATTAGCTTCCATCATTTCCACCATGAACGTACTTTGTCCAGCAATCAAGTCATCACTTGCACCAATCCGAGTAAAAATCCGATCAAAAATTGGTAAGATCGCTTTTTGCGCAGGGACGAAGCACCCCATTTGAGCCATTAAAACAGTTAATGCTAACTGACGCATATACGTACTTTTCCCTGACATATTCGGTCCAGTTATCAATAAGATCATTTCGTCTTCAGCCATATCCACACTATTGGGAATATATTCTTGATGTCCTAATACTTTTTCAACGACTGGGTGCCGACCTTCTTGGATTAGTAATTGGTGTCGATCCGAGACCATCTCAGGACGAACATATTGGTATCGCTCACTGATCGTAGCAAAACTTTGCAGAACATCGGCTGTACTGATTGATTTTGCTAAAATTTGTAATGGTTTGATCGCTTTTTTGACTTCTTCTCTCACTGCTAAAAACAGCTGATATTCCAAATCAACAGACTTTTCTTCTGCTTCTAAAATTTGCGTCTCTAACTCTTTTAATTCTGGTGTGATAAAGCGCTCTGCATTGGCCAATGTTTGTTTACGTTCGTATTTTTCCAGTTCAACATTTGCCAGATTCGCTTTAGTGATTTCGATATAATAACCAAATACACGATTAAAGCCAACTTTTAAATTTTTGATCCCAGTCTGCTGACGTTCTCTTGCTTCTAACTCTGCTAGCCACTGCTTCCCATTAGTCATCGCAGAACGGTACGTATCTAACTGATCATTAAAACCATCTTTAATGATATTCCCCTCAGTAATTTGTAGGGGCGGGTCTTCTTGAATTGCTTGATCAATCAAATGAACCAGGTCATCCATCGGTTGCATTTCCTTCAATAAGTCAGTCCACTGACCTTGATCGATCCCTTCGATCAGTTGACGAATCAGCGGTACTTGTTCTAAAGAAGTCTTTAATTGAATCAAGTCACGCCCATTGACATTTCCAAAAGCCACTCTTCCTGCTAGGCGTTCTAAATCATAAACCTTCGTCAATGCACTTTGTAGATCAAGTCGTTCAAAATAGCTATTCAAAAGAGAAGCTACCATTTCTTGCCGTGACTTGATTTGATTGAGTTGAATCAGCGGACGGTCAAGCCATTGTTTCAGTAAACGCCCGCCCATAGCTGTTTTCGTTTCATCTAGCAACCATAAAAGCGTGCCGTGTTTTTTTCCTGTACGTATGGACTGGCTTAGTTCGAGGTTAAACTTAGAATAGTAATCCATTTTCAAATAGTGATCCGGTTGATACTCGATCGCTTTTTGGATATGCGCAAGACTTCTTTTTTGTGTCACTGCTAAATAAGTAAGTAATTTTCCGGTCACTTCTTTTTCAAGTGGATCGGATAGCTCACTGGTTAAGAAATTAAACTCTGCATTTTCTTCACTTGTTTCTTGTTTTGAGAAAACTAATCCTAATCGATTCTTTAATTGCTCAGCAAGTTTTTCACTAATTTCATTTCCTAAAACAAGTTCTTTTGTTTGCAAAGCCGTCGTTTCGTTCAGTACAGCTTCTTCATCAAACAAATGAGCAGTTTTTAACTCCCCTGTGCTTAAATCAGCATAGGCAAATCCAAATTCGTTGCCTTGGCTAACAATTGCTGTCAAAAAATTATTGTCTTTAGCAGATAGTCCCTTACTATCCATGACTGTTCCAGGTGTTACTAATTGAATCACTTCACGTTTAACCATCCCTTTGGTGGTCTTAGGATCTTCTACTTGTTCACAAATAGCCACTTTATAGCCTTTTTCAATTAAAATATCAATATAGCCTTGTGCTGCATGATGGGGTACCCCACACATTGGAATTGGTTCGTCTGCATTACGATTCCTGCTGGTTAATGTTAACTCTAAAATTTGAGACGCATTGATGGCATCTTCATAAAATAATTCATAAAAATCACCTAAACGATAGAACAAAAAAGCATCTTGGTATTGGGCCTTGATGCTTAAATATTGTTCCATCATTGGAGTATTCTTAGTTTTTTGAGGCATTGTCTTCCTCCTCTATCCAATTATTGATTTCATCTTGCAGCATTTTCGTCAAATGATGCAATAAATCATTTGCTTCAAGCAATTGTTTCCGATAAGCTACTACGATCGGATGTTGATCAAATTGTTTCGTCAATTGTTCAACCCGACCATTCGCTTCTTTTTCTGCTATTCTTTTTCCATAATAAGCATAGTTTGCTGCTTCTTTTTGTGCAGATTTGATATCTTCCGTTAACTTTTCTAAATAGGAACTAGTTTGTACTTTTCGCTCTAGTTCGTGGTAGCGGATGATCGTTTCATGTTCACTTAAAAGTTGAGCTAATTTATCCGCTTCTCGTTGAATATTCGGCTCTTTATGCAAAAGATGTCTCACTTTCTATTCTAAAAATGGACGGTCCTCGTTGATCTGGATTAATTGGATGGTTTTCGCTTTACCAGTTGCATCATCAAATTCCAGTAAACAGCCACTCAAAATACCTCGTCCTCGTTCAACGACTTCAAAACGTTTCGGCAAAGCTGTTAAAAATTTTTCGATAACTGGTTCTCGGCGCATACCTAAAATTCCGTCATAAGGACCTGTCATACCTACATCAGTTAAATAGGCAGTTCCCTGCGGTAGAATCCGAGCATCATTGGTTTGTACATGCGTATGGGTCCCAATGACCGCTGAGACTTTTCCATCTAAGAACCATCCCATGGCTTGTTTCTCACTTGTCGTTTCTCCATGAAAATCAACGAAAATGATTGGCGTTCTTTTTTTTGCTTCGGCGATCAAGCGATCCATCTTGCGGAATGGATCATCTAAGTCGACCATAAAAGAACGTGCTTGCATGTTGATTACAGCTAGTTCTACTTGATTGACTTTCACGAATACCATTCCTTGACCTGGCGTTCCTTCAGGAAAGTTTGCTGGACGAACGATTTTTTTTGCTTGATCGATAAATTCAAAAATATCTCGGTTGTCCCAAGTATGATTGCCCATCGTGACAACATCTACACCGTCTTGTAAAAACTTTTTATAAATTTTTTCAGTTATTCCTCTTCCAGAAGCTGCATTTTCTCCATTTACAATTGTGACCTGTGGTTGATATTTCTTTTTTAAACGAGGAAGATAGGTTGTAATCATATCTCTTCCCATTGAACCTACTACATCACCAATAAATAAAACCCGCACACGTTTTCCTCTTCTCTTTTAACATCATTCTATATTATAGTTGTTTTTTTGTAGAAAGAAAAGGGCAGAAAAATCCTCTGCGTAACCCTCATCTGAAACTACTAAAAAACTAGCTGAAGTCAGTCTCCAACTAGTTCTTTTTACTATCCTAGATTATACTTGTTTATTTAAATCATGGAAAGTTGCTTCAATGCTTTCCAAATTCCATCTTCATCATTTGTATCAGTAACCAACTTCGCTTCTGCTTGTACCTCTGGAACTGCATTTCCCATTGCAACACCAATGCCTGACATACGCAGCATCTCTCGGTCATTTTGGCCATCACCGAAACTAATGATATCTTCTTGCGCAATTCCGACTTGTTCTGCTAGGTGTAAAATCGTGGCTGCTTTTGAACCGTCATGTGGAACAACATCCACACTTTTTTCATGCCAACGAACAAATCGAATCTTATCGTAACTAGAAAAATGATGATCATAATTCTGATCAAAAAATGCTAAAGCTTGATAGATATCTTGTTCTTCCACAAAGTACTGATCAAGTTCAGGTAAAACAGCGCCAAAAGAATGCATTGCCTCTTCCATCATTCCCACATGATTGGAAGAATAACGTTTGATATTATCTAGACTCACAAAAGCAGTATCGATATTTTTATCTTGTGCTTCTTTGACAAAATTGTCTAATTGTTCACGGTCAAGCAAATTTTTATAAACTTGTTCATGATCTAAAAATCCAGCAGCGCCATTACATAAGATATAATTTGTAAATGCTAGATCTCGGATAACCTCTTGCGCATGGAAACGACTACGCCCAGTAGCAATCGTTACCAAATGTCCTGCTTTACGTAACTTATCCAAGGCTTCTCTTGTGCTGTCTAATGCTTGTTTATTTGTGTCCAGTAGCGTCCCATCAATATCAAAAGCAAATAATTTACGTTTCATTTTTTTAGTCGACTCACTTTCTTATAAATACTTGCTTGCTTCTCTTCTTGTCAAAGCAGACCATTCTTTTGTCAATTGTTCTTTTACCCAAGAAACATTTGTCTTGCTGTAATCGCGCAATGCCCACCCAATCGCCTTTTGAATAAAAAATTCCTTTGAGGAGCGATCTTCAGTAATCACTCGATCCAACAACAGCTGATTGGTAGCTTCTTTAAATCCTAACTGTAACGTAATTGCTATTCGCCGAAGCCAAAAATCTTCTTTTTTTTCAAACAAAAGAGAAACCGTCTCTAATTGTTCCATATGAAGTTTACACCATGTAGCATAAACTTTCCGCCAAGCATCAATCGTATCCCACCATGCTTTTTCCGGTACCAATACAGACAATTCGACCAACTCATCCAATGATAAACGTTTGATGTTTTGTTGAATCAAATCAATCGCCAGGTACTGATACTCCCGTTCTTTTTTTTCATAATAATAGAAAACAAGGAAAAAAAGGTCTGGAACATCAAGCACTTTGCTTTCACGCAAAAGTGTTTGTTGCAATTTCCAACGTTCTGGTTTGGGCACACCTGCAAATGAGAACTGATTTCTCATATACATTTCCATTGGATGTGCTTTTTCTTCATTTTTTTGAAAAACTAAAAGTTCCAAGACAGTCCTCCTTGAAAAATCAAGCCCGTATCTTAGGTGACAGCTGAAAAATCACTGTCACTACCTTTTAGTGGCTCTGTAGGTTGAAAATAGGCTGTGCTTACACAAGCATGATCCTTCATTTATTTCTTTTTAAGATTGGTACGTTTATTTTTCATGCTTTTAAAAGATACCCTCTTATTTTATAGAGTGAAACAAGGTTTGTAAAGCGTTTTTAAAGAGAAACGTACTTGACAGTTTCACCTTGTTTCCCTTATACTGAACTTTGTGTAAAATAATGCAGCGGAAAAATAATAATTTCGTCCCTAGTTCATTGCCCCGATTCGGGTTCAATTGCGTAACCGCGGCTGCAAAGGTGAAGATTGAAGAATGGACTACACGATTATGAATTTTTTATCGGATTATTTTACTCCAAAAACTAAATTTATTTTATTGGAGGAAATTTTAATGTCTCGTTATACAGGACCATCATGGAAAATTTCTCGTCGTCTAGGTATTTCATTATCAGGCACAGGAAAAGAATTAGCACGTCGCCCTTACGCTCCAGGTCAACATGGACCAAACAGCCGTGGCAAACAATCAGAATACGGTATGCAATTAACTGAAAAACAAAAACTACGTCACATGTACGGAATGAACGAACGTCAATTCCGTAACTTGTTCGTTAAAGCTAGCAAAATCAAAGAAGGTAAACACGGGGTTAACTTCATGATCTTACTAGAACAACGTTTAGACAATGTTGTTTATCGTCTAGGTCTTGCAACTACTCGTCGTCAAGCTCGCCAATTAGTTAACCATGGTCATGTGATGGTTGATGGCAAACGCGTTGATATCCCTTCATACCACGTTGAAGTTGGTCAAGTGATCTCAGTTCGTGAAAAATCACAAAACATGACAACAATCAAAGAAGCTGTTGAAGCAACTGTTGGTCGTCCAGCATTCGTAAGCTTCGATGCTGAAAAATTGGAAGGTTCATTAACTCGTTTACCAGAACGTGACGAACTATATCCAGAAATCGACGAAGCTCTTGTCGTTGAATACTACAACCAAAGCCTATAATTTTCAAAGCTTTGGCTTACAAGCCCACTATCTATTCGATAGTTGGGCTTTTTTTATGTAGATTTCCCTCTCTCTTTTCTAGCTCTCTTCTTTATTTGAATTTGATTCGCCCGTGTAACTCTCCTAGAATCATATGTTGAGACTTGCCAAAAAGTTCAAAATGAAACAATGTTTAACTGAACATATAACCTATCCTCAAAGGAAGATAGACTAATATTTTGAAGGAATACTTCGTTTATTTAAAAAATATACTTTACAAAAAATAATTTTTCTTATACAATTTCGTTAACTTAGAAAATAAAAATGGTTAACAAAGGAGAACTTATGACAAAATCACTCAAAGAACTCATTCTTGCTGCAGAATTTGCAGCGATCATTGCCGTTCTTTCACAATTCACTTTCCCTCTAGGTCTAATTCCTTTGACTGGACAGACTTTTGCCATTGGTTTAACTGCTACTTTCCTTGGTAAGAGAACAGGAACTGTCTCCGTCTTGATCTATCTTTTATTAGGTCTTATTGGGTTACCTGTTTTCTCGGGGATGTCTGGAGGAATTGGTGTATTATTCGGTCCTACCGGTGGCTATCTAGTTGGTTTTATCCTCCAGTCTTGGCTAATTGGATTTATCATGGAGAAAGTCGGTTCTCGCTATCCTCTGACAATATCCGCAAACTTAGTTGGTTCAGCAGCCGCATTATGCTGTGGCATGCTTTGGTTAATGATCAGTAGCAGTCTTTCTCTTCACACTGCATTTTTAAGTGGATTTCTTCCTTTTATAATCCCTGAAGCAATCAAATCGATTGCTGCCGCTTCGGTAGGTCTGTTTCTAAAAAAACGTTTGTCTCGACTTCAGTTGTTTAGTATGGATAAATAACTAGACAAAACAACTACTACGTTGTATTCCTTTACGAAAAATTTTTTAAAATAAAATCGTCACTGATTCAAACTGATTGTGGCATTACCTAAATTCCTTGAATTGATAATAAATAAAAAAAGCTTACAATCGTAAGCTTTCAGACTATAGACAAAGTACTTATTTATAGTGCTTTGTCTTTTTTATACGTTAAAACAGAACGATAAATTGGAGCTGTACCTGATGCTTTCAAAACAAAGTAAGTTTAAAGATCTCTATAAAAAAAGAGAAGAAACGATTGAACGAATATTCAGCACCACAAAAGAATTTCATGGGTTACGTTATACCAATCAAATAGGAATTGTAAAAATGCACATGAAAATCGGGCTTACTTTTGCTTGTCTAAATATGAAAAAGCTAAATCAAAAAATATCAAGCGAAAAAAGAGTATTTTTCTAAAGAAAAGAAGACAAATTTTATTTTTACATAAGGATTGTCTTCAATCTGATATAAATTATATTTTGTAAAAATTTCTGATTCTTAATTCTTAATACGTTGCTATACAGTTGATTCGTGAACACCATGTATATTAGGATACTATCAGTAGCATTGAACTAACAGATCACTACTTTAAATTTTGGAAGGATCTATCGCCAGAAAAAGACGCCTCCAACATAAAATTAGAGACGTTTAAGCATTCTTTGTAGTAACTAAATAATTGTTGCCCCTTACCAAGCGGCAACTATATTTCCAAATCAACGTATTTATTTCTATATCATGAAAGAAAGCTCATCAATAGCAGTACACCTATTGTTATTACTAACTCCATAATATTTTCAATCCATATTGGAAAGAATAATCCTTTGTAAGGTGACCGAAAAAGGGATCGATATTTTTGGGGGATAGTGAAACTCAGTACACTAGATAGTGCCCATAGAAACAAAGCGAATAATACATTGTGTTTCATAGCTAAAAAAAGACTTAAAGCTAAGAGAATAAATTGACAAATTCTTAGAAAAACCAGGGATTTCATCTCCCACCTCCTCATGTACTAAATACAATCTCTGTTAAATTTATTATACAAATAAATTTAACAGAGATTGTATTTTAGTTTAAATGATCAATTTACCAACGGTTATCATATTTAGAAGACCATCTTGATTCAGTAAGTGTAATCCGAGCAGTTCCAGTATTTCCATGGTTGTCAATTTTATCTCTGCAATCTTTTGAGTAAAGATGAAGCGCACCATTGCTATACCTGCTAAAAGAGCTGCAGCTCCAATAACTACTGATCCAGCAGAAGTACTAAATTTAGCTAAAGCCGTAGCAAGGCTACCGGTTCCTGCAGCAGCAACATACATACCATTATAAGCGGTACGAGCAGTTTGTTTGCCAGAAGCTGTATTATAATATACATTCCAGCCACCATTTTGTATACGTTGACCTAACCCAGCAGCGAAGGCTTCTGCTCCCTCATATTTGTTAAGTATATATTGTGCCGTGCTTTCAGGATTGGCCTTCGAAGCTACTTGATATTGAGGTGTAGCTAGTTCCTGTTCTAATGCGACCCATTTCGCATTTTTCACCACTTCTATTGAAGTTGCTTCTGGCACAGCAATTTCATCAGCTGCTACTACTATTGATGCCGTGGGAGAAAATATACCTAAACATAAAAGAATTGCGAAAAATAAAGCATAAATACTTTTAGAGGTCCTACCAATTTCTTTTTTCATTTGTTCTTCTCCATTCATTTATTGTATTGCAAACGTTTGCAATACAATAATAACCCCTAATGGAAATTCATACATTATATTACCCAAAAATAATGATGATAAAACGGCGTCGTTATAATAACGTTTTTTTAAATAATAAAATATTTTTTAAACACCAAAAAGCTAAAAAAACAGCATTCATACAAATTATATATTTATAAAAAAACAAATATTATTTAAACTATTTGTTTTATAGCTTGATAATCTTCTGGATATAACCCATATTTAGCATACTTGTGTGATTCCTACAGCAGTCATCATATACAACTATTTTAGTTTTCTTTTTTATAAAAAGCTTGCAGTGTCCATCAAAACAATACTCTTGATCTTGAAATTCGATCTAAGCGTTATAAACTTCGTTTTGCTGAAATTGTCCGATACAATAAATTACTTCCTTATAATCAAGTGCAAATTTTATACCTTCTTCAAAACAACTATTAGGTTGCAGCCATTTTTTGATTTTTTTCTGATATACTTCAGAAATAGGTCTTTCAATTTTTTTCAAACGTTCCTTCTTTTTTTTAACAAGCTATACCGATTTTTATAAGAAATTTTAAGTATCTCTGCTTCTAATCTTTTGTATTCAAGTTATTCATACTTGCTTCAGCCGCAGTCATCAAAACTTCATCTTGTAAATCATATTTTTTATTTGACATAGCCTTCCCCTTCTGAACACTATATAAGATATAAGTAATTAATTATATTTTGTCATTTTTCTTTTTAATCGACACAAATCTCAATGCGATAAATGGCAATAAGAAAAAGAAAGGCTCTGTTTATAACCCATCTCAGACTATAGACAAAGTGCTTATTTATAGTGTTTTGTCTTTTTTATACGTTAAAACAGAACGATAAATTGGAGCTGTACCCGATGCTTTCAAAACAAAGTAAGTTTAAAGATCTCTATAAAAAAAGAGAAGAAACGATTGAACGAATATTCAGCACCACAAAAGAATTTCATGGGTTACGTTATACCAATCAAATAGGAATTGTAAAAATGCACATGAAAATCGGGCTTACTTTTGCTTGTCTAAATATGAAAAAGCTAAATCAAAAAATATCAAGCGAAAAAAGAGTATTTTTCTAAAGAAAAGAAGACAAATTTTTCTTTTGTTTTTGAAAATAGACATATAAAAAAGAGGTTGAGACAAAAGTGTTCAGCATCAAGAAATAAGAAGGAATTTCCGAAAATTGCTTCTCAAATTTTTGGTAAATTTCGGCTTATTTCCGAAGATGCTACTTTTGTCTCACCGTTTATTCGTTTTTTAGAGATACTAGAAGAGACTGAGACAACTTTTGTCCCAGTCCCTTCAATCTAAAAGCTTTCAATCGTAAGCTTTTTATCTTCTATTTTTAGACTTAGCTAAATCGTCGTTTATTTTTTTAGATCTACTTTTTGTCCGACCCAATAAATGATGACTCCTCCCACTAGCATGGAAGCTAGCTCACCCAAAGCAACAGTTCCCCAAGTGAAGAAAAAGGGTAATTGATAGAATAGCTTCAATTGTCCAGCAACTGTAAACATAGAAAATGCAAAGACCAAAGCTGTAATCACCATTTTTATTTTCATGTTTCTTACTCGTTTCGTTATCTCATAGTTAATCAATAAGACAAGTAAGGTGCTGATACTACCAACTACTACATCAATCCATCCCAATGGAGAGGAAAGATTGGCTAAAGCAACACCTAGCGTGATAGCCAAAATATACTTTTTATTATAGAGCGACAAATAATTGAACATTTCGGAAAGACGTATTTGAATGGCACCAAAACTGATAACTGACAACACGAATGTAACTGCCACATATAAGCCTGTTACAAGTGCCATTCGAGCAATTTCTGCTGTGGTAAAACGATTAGTAGAACGAATTTTCTTTTGATCCATATTCTTTCTCCTTTACAAGATCGGGATACAATCGATCATCCTTGTGGTCAAAAATGCCACAAAAGATCTCGTCTCTCTCAACTCTTGGTAATAACTACGACCAAAGGATGGGAATTGACTTCCAACTGAAGTGCCGTAGTGCGAATAAATTCGCTAATCATAGCTTATCTGAAAACAATAAAAAAGACAAAATCATTTTAATAACCAACCACCGTCGATTGGAATGATCGTCCCTTGGATATAGCTTGCTTGAGGGGTTGCCAAAAACAACGTTAGTTCAGCAACTTCCTCTGGTTGTGCCCACCGTTTAACAGGCGTTTCATTCGCTACCCATTCCGCCATCTCACCATTTCCTGCAAAATCAGCTGCATTCATAGGTGTTTGAATTGCTCCTGGCGCAATCCCTTTGATACGAATACCTTGAGAAGCATAATCTAATGCTAATTGTTTCGTAAAACCAACGATCGCATGCTTTGCGCTGGTATAGGCAATCCCGCCACCACCACCGACAAAGCCAGCAATTGATGCCATATTGATGATTGTCCCTGTTTCTTCCTCAAGCATGTCTGGAAGGATTAAGTGCGTTAGCTGAAACATACTCTTGACATTAACAGCAAACACTCGATCCCATAAAGCTTCATCTGTTTCCAACAATGGCTGGTACTCATCTAAAATTCCTGCTGTATTCAGCAAGATCGCAACTTTTCCAAACGTTTCGTGACACTGTTCAACCGCCTTTTTTAACAAAGAATGATTCGTGATATCACCTAAAAAATAAGCAAAGGTTTCAGAAAATTGCTGGGATAGATCGTCCATTCGGCCTAATTGCTGATCAAAACCAAACACCCGCGAACCTTGTTCTAAAAAGGCTTTAGCTTGTGCCTGTCCGATACCTGAAGCTGCTCCAGTGACAAAAACAACTTTCTCTGTTAGATCACTGTATCTATTTTTCATTCCACAATGATCCAATCTTCAGCTAAAATGTCACAGACTGTAGGCGCAAAACTGGAAAATCCTTCGTCACTTGTTTTGATTAAAAAGTAAGGGGTAACGGGACAACCGTCAAATTCTTCTCCTGAAACAAGAACGACATACAATTCAAAACCACTCCAACCTTTTCGAATCACTTTATTCCCTTTTTTTAATGCTGGTAAAATTTCTTCAAATGTCATTTATTTCGTTCCTTTCTTTGTCTTTTCGGTCTTGGATCAACACAAATTTTTGGTACAATTGGATATAATCGTTTAACTGTAACTCTCCATTCACGATAAAATATTCTAAATCAGACCATGGTTTACGATGCACTTTGCTCGTTGAAAGTAATAAATCAACTTCTCGTCCCCGATAATCTGTTGGTAAAAATTTCAAACAATAAACATTTCGAAAAAAACGATGTAAGTCTTCTATTAACAACTGCTCTTCAAACAGAGGGAAATCTGTCATCAAAAGAATCGTGATCTGCGGTAACTTTGGTGTAAATGCACCCATTGTCTTTAAAACCGTTAAATACCGCCCCATCAAAAAAGACGTATTTTGAAATGCTAGCTGATCCACTTTTTGCTCGGTCTCAAAAAACAAATCGAGCCACTGGATAATTTCACTGTTTTCGATCATCAAATGATTTATAAAGTCACTGTCGTTCCCATCAATGGTTTCCTTAGCTTCTGGAAAAAGATAGGCAAATAAATGACTACTAAAAAGATAGGTTTCAGCTTCTTTTGTTAAGGGTTCTTCTGACAATCCTTGTTCCACTTGATAGAGAGCTAATGCTTCTTTTGCTTCATAAAGTGCATGGTAGGGTGGTGTTTGTCTCCTTCGATGGAAAGCAAACATTTCTTCTCGGATGTCTTCATCCGTATAGTACTCTTCTCGTGTCATCAAAACTAAAAATAACGCACCTAATTCTTCTTCATTTTGAAAATAGTTAGGAAACACTGGTTGCATCCAATGACAAAATTTTTGAAACATAGGATTATCAGTAATCAGTTGTCGCTTTCGTTCGTTTAACGATACGTAATGCTTCTGAGATTTACGCAAGAAGAAAGCTCCTAACATATACTCTAGTCTTCTTTTTTTGATCTCATTAAGGCGAACATTGAAAAAAGCCATGATTTGTTCAGCAATTTTTTTCACATCTAATTGTGAAATCGTTACAAAAGGCCAAATTTTCCCACGAAACAACTGCCAAAACGTCATGTGAAGGTAAAGCCGGATGATTTCTTCTTCTCCTTGCACCACATAAGTCCCACGTTGTAAATAAATCCCGTAATTTTTTAATTGTTCTCTCCACTCGTTGATCTTTCGACGCGCAGTTGATTCGCTGATATATTGTTTTTGAGCAAATTGATAGATCGTATGAAACTCTTCAAAAAAAATATCGTGCAATAGCTGGTATTTCAGCGTACTTTGCACGAGAAAAATCAAAAAACGCTCATGTTCGATAGAATCAAGCGTATCATAAAAGGAATAGCCAGAACGAGGGGTTTTCATAAACAATGTTTGAGAGCTCTCGTTGAACTGATGGTAATTTTTTGTTAATTCGTTTAAGTACTTAGCGACACTTCTTGCATCTAATTGGACTGTTTGTGCCAGTTCTGCAATCGTGTGCCACTGATGATCCTCGAAACTTTCCAGCAGGAGAATTTTATAATAAAGGTCTTTATCAAATCGTTTTAAATATTCAGATGACAAATACAACTTTTACCACTCCTTTATGCTAGAACGTTTTTTTCATTGTAGCATAAATCCTGGGAAACAACATCAAAACAGGTTAGTAAAAAACTGAAATAATAATGGTAATAAAAAGACGGTCAGCATGCCATTGACGCCAATGGCTAAGCCTGAAATAATCCCTTCGATCTCACCCAATTCGATTGCCTTTGCTGTACCAATCGCATGAGAGGTACTTCCTAACGCAACCCCCTTAGCAATCGGACTGCTGATCTTAAAAAGACGAAAGATATGAGTAGCGATCAACGACCCAAAGATGCCAGTAGAAACAACAATTGCAAGCGTGACCGCATTGATTCCTCCCATCGTATGAGAAAGATCAACAGATATCGCTGTTGTCACTGATTTAGGTAGCAGAGAAATGACCATCGCTTTTTTTAATGTAAATAAATAGCCAATACCCACACTGACTAAGCAATTAGCTACGATCCCCGCTAAGATTGCCGCAATGACTGGGAAAAAATTTTCTTTTAACAAATGAAAATTTTTATATAAGGGAATAGCTAATGCAACTGTTGCTGGCGTAATCATCATGGTCAAAAAATTCCCACCCACATTATAATCCTGGTAACTGATTCCAGAAAAATGAAGAAAAAGAATGATCACTAAAATAGACAATACCAACGGATTGATAATTGGCAATTTATACTTGCGTAAAAATTTATCTGATAATACGTAGACACCTAACGTTAAGCTTAATCCAAATAATGGGTTACGAATAAATTCAGTCAATTTGTTGCTCCTTCCTTTTGATTTTCTGCAACTTTTGGCTACTTGTTTGTTTCAATTGAACAGATTGTAACATTTTTTCTACTACTTCTGCCGTTTTGCCTGCTACGACCATCGTTACGATCGAACAGATCACTACCGCACCTAATAAAATAGGCCAAATTGTCGCAATATCACCAAAATAGTCAAGTAAACCTACCCCTGCCGGGACGAATAAAATCGTTAAATTATTTAATAAAAAATCACCTGTTCCTCCTAAATGCTCAGGCTTTACTAGTCGCATCTCAAAAGCTAGGAACAAAAATAAGATACCTAGGATACTTCCAGGAATTGGTAAATGGAACAATACACGAGTTCCTTCACCTAAAACTGAGAAAAAGAGGATAATAAAAAATTCTTGAAAAAATTTCATCTATGAAACACTCCTTATTGTTAGCTTTCATTTTACTAACAATATTTTTCTGAAATTTTCAAATTGTGCTGTTTCTAAAGTACAATATTTGAAAAATATAATCGTTTTTTTTTGGTATATTTATAATTAAGGTTGGTGTTTTGTGGGAAAGTTCCATACGTTGTTTTGGAAGTTGGTCAGATTTCTTTTATACATAGAAATCATTTTTTTATCTGCACTTATTTATGACCAATAAAAACGTCGGATGCGAAGCACTACACCTATTGTGTTGTTGTTTCTTTTTTTTTGCATTTTTATAAATTTTGGAGGTATATATGGATTATTCACTTATGACCCGTCTTGTGGCGGAAATGATCGGTACAGCTTTATTAATCATTCTTGGGAATGGTGCTGTAGCAAACGTAGATTTAAAAGGAACAAAAGGTTATGGAAGTGACTGGATGTTGATCGCTGTAGGTTATGGCTGTGGTGTAATGATGCCAGCAATGATTTTTGGTGGTATCAGTGGAAATCATATTAACCCAGCGTTCACAATTGCTCTTGCCTCAAATGGTTTATTCCCATGGGCTGAAGTATTACCTTATATTGCTGCTCAATTGATTGGTGCCGCAATTGGACAATTGATCGTTGTAGCTTGCTACAAACCTTATTATGATCAAACAGACGATGTAAACCATGTATTAGGTACTTTCTCAACAATCAACAGTGTTGGTTCTAAATTCAATGGTTTTGTTAATGAATTCTTTGGATCATTTGTTTTATTCTTTGGTGCACTAGGAATTACTAAAGCACCTTTCTTCCAAGACAATCTTGGTACAGCACACTTAGCTCTTGGTTTCTTAGTATGGACGTTAGTTGCTTCTCTCGGCGGACCTACTGGACCTGGTTTGAACCCAGCACGTGACTTCGCACCACGTTTAGTCCACGCATTGTTACCATTAAAACATAAAGGTTCATCACAATGGGGTTATGCATGGGTACCTGTTGTTGCACCGATTTGTGCTGGTATCGTTGCTGTCTTCTTATACAAATTCTTATTTATGGCTTAATTTATCAAAAAAACTTGGAATCACTTCGATTCCAAGTTTTTTTATTTGGAGAAAAATTTGATTTCTGTCCTCTTTTAACCTATGTCATACTATGCAAAGAACGCAAAATAAATTGCAGACTTTACTATTTATTTTATAAATGGAGGAACTCCTATGCCTTACGAAACAGAGCTTCAGCGACATCTTGATATATTTGCTCTTTCTTTATCATTAAAGAAAAATAATAGATGGTCTCCGGAAGATGATAAAGTGAATTACCCACTTTTATTTTCTATTTATATTAAAATGATCCAACAAGATGAACAAGAATTTTTTGTACGTAAGCAAGACAAATTAAAAATGATTCAGTCACTCAACCGAAGCAAGGATTTCTATTCTTTTACTCGTCACACACAACTTTTTCATACTTTAAAGCGGATGATTTCAAATGATCCTCGAGATTTTATTATTTTGCCCTTATCTTATAGTATAAAGAAAAATAAAAAAAGTGGTCATGTTTCCGGAGCACTCCTCTACAAAGAAACGAAAAACTATAGAATTATTCTAGTGGATAAAAGGAAGCACCTGTCAAACTCATCTGTAAATATGGTTAAAATTCCTTCGGAGAAAATGGCTCCCCTTTGTAAAGAATTGTTTGCACAGAGAGATCATCCTAAACTCGAAACTTGTTATGATATTCTGTACAGAATTATTGACCATTCCTCTTCTAACAGCTTTTCGTCACTAGACTATACGATGCATGAACAAAAAGAAGGAAATTGTGTGGTCAAAGAAATAGAAGCTACTGCAAAAACTGCGCTCTTACATTGCCGCCATAACCTTCTCGCTTCACAAGGTAAAAAAAATTAAAATGGAGTGATGTTCCCGAGTCCACTTTGGAGATGCAAAAACGTTTTTTAACTGTGATCAAATCAAAATACATAAAATCTCCTCTTCCTGATTATTTCTTTGAAATTTACAAATTGAGAAAACGAGCGAATGATGAACATTCGCCCAGACTGTAGACAAAAAGGAGTGGCTTAATTGCCAACTCCTTTTTGTTAGTCTT